>Ga0208670_100048_pt1 | contig 48028 bp, 47 predicted proteins | sample 24BtaG_FD_184098 | JGI IMG/M metagenome (GOLD analysis project Ga0208670, IMG submission 184098) | Marine viral communities from Cariaco Basin, Caribbean Sea - 24B_WHOI_OMZ_CsCl (SPAdes) (version 2) | ecosystem: Environmental > Aquatic > Marine > Oceanic | place: Caribbean Sea: Cariaco Basin...
ATCATCCGTTTTGCCTGACGACCATAGCGGTCTGGAACCACCTGATCCCATCCCGAACTCAGACGTGAAACAGACCAGCGCCGATGGTAGTGTGGTTCGCCCATGTGAGAGTAGGTCATCGTCAGGCCCTTAATACCAAAACCCCCGACAGCGTTGCTGCCGGGGGTTTTTTCATTTCAGGCCTGGGAAAAATGAAAGTCTGCAGAAAGAATCCAAAGGCACTCTCTCTAAGCCAGGCAAATCCGATAACGGAGCACGCCGGCCTCCTCCTCGCGAATCCATTCAATTCGGTGCCCTGTGATATCGCACAGCGCCTGCATGTCCTTACGGCCACTGGGGTCATCGGCCAGGAACTCGACCTGGGTCCCGCTGGGTAACCCCTGGGTGCGTTTCTTGAAGCGGAGAATAGGGAGGGGGCATACCAAACCGACGGCATCGATCTGGTATACCTCGGTTTGATCAGTCAAGTCGTACACTCTCACTGCTGCCCTGTTCCGCTGAAGACCAGCCGAACTGGTTCAGAACAACCGGGGCGAGCGAGGCTATGATCAATGCTGCGACAAATGCGGAAATCATTACCTTCATGATGATCCTCCTTTGCCTTGTTTGGCCTCTTCCTCTTCTACCCAGAGGTCGTGGTGCTGTCGAGCCCATTCCAGGTCAACCTGGCCGCTACCCATCGCATCGAATGCGCCTTCCATACCAATAGTGCCGATATAGATATGGGCGATGATGGCCAGCATCATCACGAATGCCACGATCGAATGCCAGATGTTGGCATATTGCATTTCCTCGTGTGGTGTCAGCTCTGTTGGCAGGCCTGTGCCCAGAATGCTGTTGATGACACCGAAGGTGTCGCCGAAAAGAGGCATCTGGAACGGGAACAGCAGGGATAATCCGGAAAGCGAGACAGACACACCCAGCAGCATCACGGTCCAGAAAACAACCTTCTGGCCTGCGTTGAATTTCCTGGCCGATGGATGGCCCTTGGTGAAGATGCCGCCCCCCGCCTTGATCCACTGCCAATCGAGTTTGTCGGGTATGTTGTGTGCTACCCACATCACGAACGTCATCACCAAGCCGAGCATAAACGCCCAGGCAATGTTGTTGTGAAGCCACTTTGAACCGACTGCGAGGGTCGAAAAGGCATCGTGCCCGATCACCGGGATCAGGAAACTGCGGCCCATCAAGGTCAGCAGCCCCGTTACGCCCAGGGCTATGAACGAGCCGGCCAGCAGCCAGTGACCAAACCGCTCTATGGCTTTGAATCGTTCAATGGTCGTGCCCGCAGGGCCGCCATCAATCATGATTTTGCCACGCACAAAGTAGAACACCACGAGCAGCACGATGATCCCCAGCAGGGCACCACCGCCCCAGGTGATGATGGGTCCTTCCCGCAGTTTGTACCAACTGATGCCCCCGTCCTGGATCATGACGCCATTGGCCGGGCCCGGAGACTGCACGGTGGGGTCGATCTGGTTATAGCGAATCGCGCGCCAGGTGTCGGCATTCGAGACGCCGCCCCGGGTTCCCAGCTGTTCTGTGATTGGTGCCGCCTTCTCAGGATTGCCCAGATTCTCGGACCGGAAACTGTCGTCCAGTTTCTGCTGCTCCTGGCGGCGCATGATATCTTCGAGGGTCTGGGCACCCCCGGTTGCTGTGCGGTCAACCTCCGGGCCCTCTTGCGCCCAGGCAGGGTTGAATATCAGTGACGCCAGCACAAGGGCGGCGGCACCCAACAGACGTTTGTTCATCAGAGTACTCCAGCGGAATCAGCAAGAAGGTGTTGTGACTGAAGAAGTTCCGGAGCTCGGGGAGCTCCGGAACTTCGTTCAGATCAGCTTATGCACCTTTCTTCTCGTAGGCTGTGCCCCATCCCCAGGCGCCGGAACCGAAACCACGGTTCACCACGCGCTGGCGATAGATGTCCGCCACCTCGTTGCCGTCACCGGCAAGCAGGGCTTTGGTCGAGCACATTTCCGCACAGATCGGCAGTTTACCCTCTGCAATACGGTTGCGGCCGTACTTGGTGAACTCGGCTGCGGAATTGTCTTCTTCAGGGCCGCCTGCACAGAACGTGCATTTGTCCATTTTGCCGCGGCTGCCAAAGTTGCCCGCTTGCGGGAACTGGGGCGCACCGAACGGGCAGGCGTAGAAACAATAGCCACAACCGATACATAGGTCCTTGGAATGCAGCACGATGCCGTCTTCGGTCTGGTAGAAGCAGTCCACCGGACAAACCGCCATACAGGGCGCGTCTGAACAGTGCATGCAAGCTACCGAGATCGAGCGCTCACCCGGTTTGCCATCTTCGATGGTTACCACTCGGCGACGGTTGATGCCCCAGGGGACTTCGTGCTCGTTTTTACAGGCCGTTACGCAGGCATTACATTCGATGCAGCGCTCGGCGTCGCAAAGGAATTTTGCTCTTGCTTGTCCTTCAAGTGCCATGGTCTACACCTCTTGTTATGCTGGCTCGATCGCACACAGGGTGCACTTGGTCTCTTGCATCTGCGTGACCGAGTCGTACCCGTATGTCTGAACGGTGTTAGTGGATTCACCCAGTACGTAAGGATCCGCACCTTTCGGGTATTTGTCCCTCAGGTCTTTTCCTTCCAGGTGCCCGCCGAAGTGGAATGGCATGAAGGCAACGCCCTCGCCAACCCTTTCGGTAACCATGGCCTTAACCTTGATGCGTGCGCCCTCAGGGCCGGACACCCAGACGTCGTTGCCGTCACGGATGTTCAGGTTGTTGGCATCACGCGGGTTCACTTCGATGAACATGTCCTGCTGCAGCTCTGCCAGCCAGGGGTTCGAGCGGGTCTCGTCGCCACCACCTTCATACTCGACCAAACGGCCGGAGGTCAGAATGATGGGGAAGTCCTTGCTGAAGTCCTTCTGCTGGATGGATTCGTACAGGGTCGGAACCCGCCAGAAGGTCTTGTCGGCGTAGGTCGGGTAATCCTTGACCAGGTCGCGACGGTTGGTGTATAGAGGCTCACGGTGCAGCGGCACCGGGTCCGGGAAGTTCCAGACGATGGCGCGGGCCTTGGCGTTACCGAAGGGTGCGCACTCGTGCTTGATGGCTACACGCTGGATACCGCCGGACAGGTCCGTTTTCCAGTTGGTCTCGGGGCCTGCAACCGCATCAATGCTGGCACGCTCCTCGGCTGTGAGGTCTTTATCCCAGCCCAGGTCCATCAGCATCTGCATGGTGAACTCGGGGTAGCCGTCCTTGATGTCCGAATCCTTCGAGTACACGCCATCAGCCAACAGGTTATTGCCGTTGTGCTCAACACCGAAGCGGGCGCGGAAAGTCAGGCCGCCCTTGGACACCGGTAGCGACATGTCGTACAGGTTCGGTGTGCCCGGATGGTTCATCTCCGGAGTGCCCCAGCACGGCCATGGCATCCCGTAGATATCGCCATCGCAAGGCCCACCGACTGCACGCAGGGTGGTCTTGTCGAAGTGATGCTGGTTGGCCATGTGTTTCTTCAGGCGCTCAGGCGACTGGCCGGTATAGCCGATAGTCCACATGCCCCGGTTGAACTCATGGGTGATGTCCTCCACCACCGGTTCGTCGCCCTCAATGGCGATATTGCGGAACATGCGATCGGTGAAGCCGAACTTGTCCGCAAACAGCTTAATGATTTCGTGGTCGACCTTGGAGTCGAACAGTGGCTCGACCACCTTTTCCCGCCACTGCAGGGAGCGGTTCGAGGCAGTTACTGAGCCGCGGGTCTCGAACTGGGTGGTTGCCGGCAGCAGGTAGGCACCGTCTTTGCGATCGTGCAGCACGGCTGACACGGTCGGGAACGGGTCTACAACCACAAGCAGGTCCAGCTTCTCCATGGCTTCTTTCATTTCGAGCATACGGGTCTGCGAGTTGGGCGCGTGGCCCCACAGCACCATGGCCCGGGTGTTGTCGGGCTGCTCGAGGTTTTCCTTGGCTTCCAGTACGCCATCAATCCAGCGGGATACCGGGATGCCCTTCTCGTTCATCATGGCCTTGGATTTGCCATTCTTGTCCATGGTGGCAAACCGGCCTTTCAGCCAATCCAGGTCCTCTTCCCAGACCCGTGCCCAGTGGGCCCAGGAGCCGGCCGCCAGGCCATAGTAGCCGGGCAGGGTATCTGCCAGTACGCCCAGGTCGGTAGCGCCCTGAACGTTGTCGTGGCCACGGAAAATGTTGGTGCCGCCGCCGGCTACACCCATATTGCCCAGCGCCAGCTGCAGGATGCAGTACGCACGGGTGTTGTTGTTACCGTTGGAGTGCTGGGTACCACCCATACACCAGATAACGGTTCCCGGACGGTTATTGACCAGGGTGCGGGCGACACGCTCAAGCTGCGCGCCAGGGGTGCCGGTTACCCGCTCGACTTCCTCGGGGTTCCAGCGTTTCACCTCTTCGCGGATCTGCTCCATGCCGTACACACGGGTACGGATGAATTCCTGGTCTTCCCAGCCGTTTTCGAAGATGTGCCAGAGCAGTCCCCAAACCAGGGCTACGTCGGTACCGGGCCGGAAGCGCACATATTCGTCGGCATGGGCGGCCGTACGGGTGAAGCGCGGGTCACAAACGATAAGTGGCGCGTTGTTCTCTTCCTTGGCTTTCAGGACGTGCAGCAGCGACACCGGATGCGCCTCGGCCGGGTTGCCCCCGATAATGAAAATGGCCTTGGAATTGTGGATGTCGTTGTACGAGTTGGTCATCGCACCGTAGCCCCAGGTGTTGGCTACACCGGCGACTGTGGTGGAGTGGCAGATCCGGGCCTGGTGGTCGACGTTATTGGTGCCCCAGTAAGCCGCAAATTTGCGGTAGAGATACGCCTGTTCGTTGTTGAACTTCGCGCTGCCCAGCCAGTACACCGAATCCGGGCCGCTCTCATCGCGAATCTGCAACATCTTGTCGCCGATTTCGTTGATGGCGTCGTCCCAGGAGATCTTCTGCCACTGGCCATTGACCATTTTCATGGGGTACTTCAGGCGCCGCTCGCCGTGGGCGTGTTCACGTACAGAAGCGCCCTTGGCGCAGTGTGAACCCAGGTTGAACGGGCTGTCCCAGCCGGGCTCCTGGCCTACCCAGGTGCCATTCTGAACCTCGGCAACCACGGTGCAACCAACCGAACAGTGGGTGCACACAGACTTTTTAAGGACAATTTCCCCGCCTTCGTTCGACGGAGTTGCTGCCTGAACCCGCCCCGACGTCAGTGACAAGGCCGCCAGGCCTCCCACTGTTACACCGGAAGCCGCCAGAAAACTACGACGGTCCATAGTCTTGGCAGCGAGGGATGAAAGTAAAGATCCCGCACGGGGGCCTTTCGCAACCCCGTTGGTCTTCTTCCGTAACATGTCACCTACCTCTCTCTTTTTATTCTCGTTTTTCCGGAGGTGTGATCATCCAAGAGCGTCACGCAACCTTGAATGATTCACGCATCCTTAAAAGCGAGCCGATTCGAAATACTTGCGAGTGTGTTCAGTGTCGCGCAGACCGCTGCTTTTCGGGGCTTCTGTTGCCACCCCGGCTGCAGCGTTCGGTGCAACGGCCATGGCAACAGCAGCGGGTGCTGCAGATGCGGCCAGTTGCAGGAAGCGGCGCCGACTGTTTTCACGCTTCGGGCTGTCCATCGGACTCCTCCACCTGAGTTAAGGGATCGGGCAGATCCCGGTTATTGAATTGCAAAGGCATCCGCCTCTACCGCCATGAAGGCCCGGCCCAGCGAGCCGACCGGAGCGTAGAGGACTGAGCTTTGCGCTTCTTCCAGATCCGTAAAAAACAACGCCGCCCACTTTGCCATGTGGGCGTCAAAAAAAGCTTTCTGTGATGACACATCGCTGTCGCAGGCGAATTCGCCGGTAATAATGCCCGCCATGATTTCACACAGGGTACCGATGTGATCTTCCGGTTCTTTAACGCCGTCGCTGACCTTAATTCCCCGGGCCATCAGGTCGGTACGCAGGTCTGCCAGCGGTTTCTCGTTCAGGAAACCGGTCAGGTAATAACTGGCATAGGGCAACAGCTCACCCCGGCCTACGCCAATGAACAGGTTATTGAACTCCTGCTCGGCGTCGACGGCCGTAGTACGTTGGGCAAGGGCGGCCAGATTTTTGTAGGCGGAACCCAGGGGGGTGTCGTCACCCTGCAAGGACGCCAGCCCTTTAAGCAGCTCGTCCGAAGGCGGGCTGCTTAACAATACAGCCAGTAATTGGTAGATCTGGGCCCGGGCGCGGTCTTCGTCAGTGATCGAGCGGGGGCATTGAAGTGCAGCGGTATCAGACAAGTCTTTTTCCTTCGGATTTTTGTACGACTTTCAGACAGTCATTTGTAAGTTATAGCCCTAACCTGTATCCGGTGCAATCATACTTCCGGCCGTCAGGATTCGAAACGCATCCTCGGCCTGTAGCGTGGCTCCCACTCTTCCCGGGGTTCGGAAATTGCCGGCTCGGCCGGATAAGACTCTGCTGAAGGTATGACCGGGGTTTCGGGCGCAGGTTCATTGTCAGCGCTCACAGGGGGCGCCTGTTTCGGGGCAGGGGGAATCACGTTTGGAGAGCTCGCCCGGGGCTCGATCTGTGTGTCGCCCTGTTCTTCACGGCGGGTGTTCTTATCGAACATGCCCTGTCCCACCTTATACAGGGTGTTTACGGTTTTGGTGGCGAGGGCGGCATCCGTGTAGTCTTCGTCGTAGTCATTCAGGCCGTCCAGCACCGCCAGCACCGGGTTGGTTTTCCACAGTGCCCGCAGGGCCTTGCGGCGCAGTAATTCCGGAATCTCTTGGCGCATGAAGCCGGTGATGTCCGCACCCAGTTCAAGGGTGTCCGGATCGGGCAGGTTGTACTTCGCCAGCACCTCCTGCTCGGGCAGGGCTTCATTGAGGGCGAGCTCCTGTTCCTCGGGTGAAGGCTCGGGGTCATTGGTTTGGGGAGGGACAGGTTCGGCCGGTTTGCCCGCTTCGGCCTTTTTGCGCGCCCAGCGCTGAAGACGTGACTCAGCCATCAGTGAACCCTCGGCTTCTTGATATTGGAGGGCGCGCGGTAAACGTCGCTTTCCTGGCGAATCCGGGGGTCGCCCTTGCCGTCTTCGACGGTGTCGACAGCAACCTCATTGCGACGGCGTTTCTTGAAGGGCTCCTCGATGTAGTGCATATCGATAAATTCCTTGATCCAGGCCGCCAGGGACTCGGGAATCGGAACCGGTTCGACAATGCTTTCACCACTATCCAGGGAATCCAGCGCCTCATGGGCACTGGCGGTAACGGTGCTTACGACCCAGCCAGACGGGGACTGGCCGGTCTGGTCCTTGTCCATGACAATCCAGACTGAAGGCACGGCCATATTCAGGGAGACCAGGTAGCCCTCCACATCCGCGCGGAACAACTCCATGGTGACCGTGCCCGCGTGGTAATCGACCACTTCGCCCTCGCGAACCAGCTCTTTCCAGAACGCCTCCGGAGCGCCGGGTATCACCGCCACGGGCTTCCAGATGTCCTTCGCCCAGCGGGTTATCCCCGGGGTGCGGCGTACAACGGCCCCCACCTGTAACTCACGTTTCCAATGCTCGGTACGACTGCTCATGGGAATTCTCGTTTTGTTATAGCCCTAAGCTAGCAGGACACAAACAATTATCCAATTGTCCTTACGTAAAAGCCTGTGGCATGCTCGAAAGTCAGAATTAATCTGTATACGCAGAAAAACAACGAAAAGAGCCAAATTCCTGATGACGGCACACAAGACCCTACTCTTATGCACCTGTGACAAAACACAGAGCTTTGATCCGAAGGCACTGCAGGCGGCCGCGGCAGCCGAGCAGGTCATCGTTGTGGATCAGCTGTGCGGCACAGACATGAAAACCGCTGCGGAGCACCTGGGTGGCGCAAACGAAGTACTTATTGCCTGTGGCCAGCAGGCGGCTCTGTTCGAGCGCCTGGGCGAGGATATACAGGCGGAGATTCAGCATTCCGCGCCCCTGAGCACCCTCGATATCCGGGATCGTGCCGGATGGAGCGCGCCGCAGGCTAATCCGAAACGCCTCCATGCCAAGCAGGCAGCGCTGATGGCTGCGGCTCAGTTGCCGGCCCCCATGGCACCGGTGAAAACCATCCGTTCCAGCGGCGTATGCTGCGTTGTCGGCCCCACCGAGCAGGCCATACGCATGGCCGAACTGGTTCAGGATGAACTCGGTGTGACCTGTATCGTCAGTGATGCGGGGCCGGTACAACTGCCCTCGGCAGCCTATGACGTGGCGAAGGGCAAGCTGACCAGTGCCTATGGCGCACTGGGCAACTTCAAGCTGGAGTTCTCCGGCCTGCAGATGCTGAATCCCGCCGGCCGGGGCGAGCCCGGTTACGGCGAGGCGAAAGCCACCGCCCACAGTGAATGTGACATCTTTATCGACCTGCGCGGCATGGGTCCGGCATTCCCCAGCCACGAGAAACGTAATGGATACTTCTGGGCCGACCCGGCCAGGACCGGGGAGCTTGAGCGCATTGCCCTGAACGCAAGGGAGTTGGTGGGCGAGTTCGAGAAGACCGTGTACTTCCGGCTGGAAGAATCCCTGTGCGCCCATTCCCGGGCCAACCAGCCGGGCTGTACCCGTTGCCTGGACGTATGCTGCACCGAGGCCATTTTCTCTGCCGGCGAACACATCCAGATCGACTCGGATATCTGTGCCGGTTGCGGATCCTGCGCGGCGGTTTGCCCGACCTCTGCGATTACCATGAACGAGACCTCCTTCGAAGCCATCACACGAAACCTGGAGGTGATGGCCCGGGTTTATCGCGAGCAATCTGGCGAGGCCCCGAGGCTGGTGTTCCATACCCTGGACACTGGCGCTGAGGCGATTGCCTACCTGGCCCGTTACGACGATGGCCTGGCAGACGACCTGATTCCGCTCGGGCTGGAGCACATTGACCGGGTTGGCCACGCTGAAATCATGGCAGCCTTCGGTGCCGGTTACGCGGAAGTGCTGATTCTGCCGGACAACGAGATCGACCGCCGGGCGGTTGCGGCGGAAGTTGAACTGGCCCAGGCCATGCTGACGGGCACCCGGAACTCTCCCAGCCGGGTCCGGGTTATCGAAGCCATCGAACTCTGCGCCGCCGGCGACAACGCCGGGCGGGTGAGTGAACCGGTACTGCTGGTGGGCGGGCGCCGTGACATCACCCGGGTAACGGCCAATGCGATGGCAGATAACATCGAGGCGCCGATTCCCCTGCCGGCCGGCGCACCCTATGGCGCCGTCGAGATTGATTCAGACAAGTGCACGCTGTGCCTGGCCTGTGTGTCGCTGTGCCCTACCGGGGCCCTCGGCGATCACCCTGATCGGCCAGAAGTACGCTTTACCGAAAACGCCTGCGTCCAGTGCGGCATCTGCGAGAGTACCTGTCCCGAGACGGCCATCACCCTGAAGCCCCAGCTGGACCTGTCGAAGGACGCGCTGAGCCCACGGGCGTTGCATGGCGAGGAACCTTTCGAGTGCATCCAGTGTGGTAAGCCGTTTGGTGTTGCCAGCACCATTAACCGGATTGTTGAAAAGCTGGAGAACCAGCACTGGATGTACACCAAATCTGATAATGTTCAGCTGATCAAAATGTGCGACGACTGCCGGGTCAAGGCCCAGTACCATGGCAACAACGCACCCATGGCGGGCGGTGAGCGCCCCCGGGTTCGCACCAGTGACGACTATCGGGACAGCTGAACACTAAACGGGAAGTAACATGGTTCAATACACCGAAGTAGGAAAAGAAAACCTGATTGGCACCGACGCGCCGCGGCCACAGGACAAGAACCCGAGAGGCGTTGACCGGATTATTGCCATTGCCTCGGGTAAGGGCGGCGTGGGCAAATCGACGGTGGCGTCGAACCTGGCGGTTGCGCTGGCCTCGAAAGGCCTGAAAGTAGGGCTGCTGGATGCCGACGTATACGGCCCCAGTCAGCCCCGCATGCTGGGTGTTTCAGGCCGCCCGTCCAGCCCCGATGGCCACACTATCCTGCCGCTGCGCAATCATGGGGTAACCCTGATGTCCCTGGGTTTGATGGCTCCGGAAGACGAAGCCATTGTCTGGCGCGGCCCCATGCTGATGGGCGCCCTGCAACAGATGATGATCCAGGTGGAGTGGGGCCGGCTGGACGTTCTGCTGGTGGACCTGCCCCCGGGGACCGGTGACGTGCAGATGACTCTGAGCCAGAAATTCTTTGTGGCCGGCGCCGTGGTGGTCTCCACGCCCCAGGACATCGCCCTGATGGATGCACGCAAGGGCATCGACATGTTCCAGCGCATGGATGTGCCGCTGTTCGGTTTGATCGAGAACATGGCGTCGTTTATCTGTGACGGTTGCGGCAAAGAGCATCACCCGTTCGGGCACGGCGGTGCCCGGGCCGAGGCTGAAAAACTTGGCGCGCCCTTCCTGGGCGAGATCCCGCTGGACCTGGATATCCGGCTGGGTTCGGACGGCGGTGTGCCGATCGTGGTCTCCAAGCCAGAGAGCCCACAGGCAAAAGCCTTCCAGCGCATTGCCGATGAAATCATCGCCTCTGACGTCTACGCCCGGGCCATCCGATGATACAGTCACCCCAGTTTCCGCCGTTGCTCACGGGCGAAGCGGTGCCCAGACACATGGATCCGTTTGCCAAGGCGGTCAGCCGGGCCATTGCCGGCGTCGATTCGGGTACGGTGTTCTACTCGGAGGGCCCCGACACCCTGCATGCGGCCCTGGTGCTGGCACCGGAAACGCCTTTGGAAGAAGCCATCCAGGCAGTCTACGTGGCCCAGGTTGGCCTGGCCGAGAGCCTCGGCGCCCTGGCCCCGCCGGAAGTGCCGGTGCATTTCCAGTGGCCCGATCGCATCAAGGTGAATGGTGCTGTCTGCGGCAGCGTCCGCTTTGCGGCGGACGTATCCGATCCGAAAGCCTTCCCCAACTGGCTGGTGATTGGTATTGATGTGCCCTTTACCCCGGCCGGTGGTGAGCCGGGTACCAACCCGAATGAAACCTGCCTGCACGAAGAAGGCTGTGTGGATATTACGCCCATGGCGCTGCTGGAAAGCTGGTCCAAACACACCCTGTTGTGGCTGACCTACTTCCTGGACAGCGGGTTCGAGCGGGTACACAACGAATGGCGGCCCCGCTGCGACACCCTGGGCAAAACGATCGAGTATCCGAAGCCCGGGCTGTTTGTCGGGCTGGATGAAAAAGGCCGGATGCTGCTGCGGGAGGGTGTGATGATCGAAACAGTGAGCTTGATTGAATTCGCGGAGCATGTATGAAGCTGGCACGAACCCTGAGGCTGGACGTATCCGATGACAATGTTTTTGAAAACCCGGCACCCAGTGGTGAGTGGGCCATTTCCGGCGGCTTCGAGTTTTCCAACTGGACCGAAGCAGACCTGAAGGGCAAGGCCCGCCAGGCCTTCAGTAACGGCTGGTACAGCATCGAGTCTGGTGGCCGGGCCAGTTTTGTGGGGGTTTGCAACATCACCGAAGCGGAACTGGAGCAGTTACGCCGGACCTTGGCGCAAACCTTTGTCGAGATCTACGGCGCGCCGGATATTGATGCGGCCTACCCCGTGGCCTGCGAAGAAATCGACCAGATGCGCACCATGTGCGAGGACTTCGAAGACAATACCCTGCTGATGGTCAGCCGCCGGCTGACCGATCTGGGAGTTGAGGAAACCTACCGTTCCCGGGCCCCGCAGGATGCCTCGCTGGAGGCCTTTGCGGTGCACGGCAGCGTCGATTGATTACAGCCCGAAGCTGCCGTAGGGAATGAACTTTACCGGGGTGCCCGGTTCGATCTGCCGGGCGCTTTCGTCCAGCTCGACCATGCCCTCGGACCAGGCCAGGCCGGTGACCCGCCCGGAGCCTTCGGAACCGAATACCTCAACTTTTCCATCGCGAACACGGGCGCGCAACATCTCGCTGCGCCCCGGTTTCTTGTTCTTGGAAAAGTTGGCCGGCACGAGATAACTCTGGGGCTCAAACCATTCCGCACCGGCCATCAAGGCCATGGCCGGTGCGCCAAATCGCAATGCACAAACCCAGGCGGCAACCGGGTTGCCCGGCAGGCCCACCACGGGTGTGCCCTTGAACATGGCCAGTGCAAGGGGGCGGCCCGGCTTGATGGCAATGCGCCAGTTGCTGATCTCGCCATGGGCTTTCAGGGTTTTCGACACGTGGTCTTCATCCCCCGCAGAAACACCGCCGCTGGTGAGGATCAGGTCGCACTGCTCCGCGCCGCGCTCCAGCGCCTCTTTCACGGCATCAGGCCGATCCAGCACATGGCCCAGGTCGACCAGTTCATAGCCCAGCTGCGTGATCATCGAGCTCAGCATCGGGCGGTTGGCATCGTATATCTGCCAGTCAGTGACCGGGGCGCCAACGGGCTTTACTTCATCGCCGGTCGACAGCACGCCAACCCGCAGGCGCTGGTAAACGTCAACGGATTCCACGCCGACGCTGGCGAGCACGGAAATCTGGGTGGGGGTCAGGCAGGTACCGGCGTTGAGAATCCGGTCCTGCACCTGGATATCCTCTCCGGCCAGGCGCCGGTTGGCGCCTGCTTTCAGCGTGCCGTTCAGGTGCAACTGGCCATTGATGACTTCGCAGTCTTCTTCCAGCACTACCGTGTCTGTACCAACCGGCATGACTGCGCCGGTCAGGATGCGGATGGCATGGCCTGCGGGAACCTGTTCCCTATAGGGTTCACCGGCGGCGCTGCGGCCGTCGACCAGCGGCAGTGCGCAAGGCACTTCGGTCAGGGGGCCGGCAAACGCATAGCCATCAACCGCGGAATTGTTGCTGGGCGGGTGGGCCCGGGGAGCAAACACGTCGGTGGCCAGTATGCGGCCGTTCAGCTGCGAGAGAGGAACGCCCTGCTCCACACTCACCACCGGGTGTAAACGGGATCGCAAACGCTCCAGGGCCTCGTCTACCGGCGTCCAGTTCACGCCGGGAGGCAGGGCAAAACAGTCGTTACGAAGCGGTTTTACGGTGCTTTCTTGATTGGCGCTGCTGCTCATGACGGTTCACGCTTCAGGATAAAGTCAGCGATTCCGGAGACATCGTTGATGTCGAAAACCGGGCCTTGGAAGTCCGCAGCATAGTCTGCCACGACGGCAACAATGCTGGAGTTCTCGTGATACAGGGCGGCGCGGGTGCTGTCCTTTCGGTGCACCTCGATTTTGGGGTGAGAGTGGGTTTTGAAACCCTCTACCACAACCCAATCGCAGGGGCCCAGCCGGGTTAGCAACTCGTCCAGCGTCGGCTCCCTGGCACCCCGGAGTTCATGCATGATGGCAAAGCGCTGGCCGCCTGCCAGGATGACCTCCTGTGCGCCGGCCTCCCGGTGTTTGTAGCTGTCGGTTCCCGGTTGGTCCACATCCACCAGGTGATGGGCGTGCTTGATCGAGCTGACGTTCAGGCCCCGGGCGGATAATTCACGAATCACTGCGCTGGCCAGGGTGGTCTTGCCCGAATTTTTCCAGCCTACGATGCCGATCACATTCATTTCAGGTGCTGCTCCGCCCAGGCCAGGTCTTCCGGTGTATTGATGTTGAAAAAGTCGACCTCATCGAACATCACCAGCGACTCACCATGGGCCAGCGTCCACTGGCGGATTTTGCGTACGCCGTCGTTCAGTGTTGCCCTCAGGTCGTTCCGCAGCGAAACATCCCAGCGGCCAAAGGTTGGCTGGGGTATCCGGCCACGTTCCGGGTCCGGAGTTGCCGCCAGTACCACCGGAGCGTCGACGCCGGACAGGCGTTCGACCAGGTCGAGGGGAAATGACGGCGTGTCTGCCGCCACGCTGAACAGCCAGTCATGGCCCTGTTCAGCGGCCCAGTCCATGCCTGCCAGAATGCCGGCCAGGGGCCCGGCATAATCCGGTATGGAGTCGGCGACCACGGGCAAGCCCAGATCATCGAAGCGGCCCAGGTCGCCATTGGCATTTAGCACCAAAGCGTCTACCTGCGGCGTAATTCGGCCGATAACCCGTTGGATCAGGGACTGATCGCCCAGCATCAACCGGCCTTTATCAACACCGCCCATGCGGTTGGCCTGGCCGCCGGCCAGGATGACGGCGCACTTACTCATGTTCAGCCCCTTTTCGACGCATTTTTTTGTCTTCATCCGGCACCTGTGACAGGTCCTGGTCGAACACCAGTCGGTGCTGGCCACTTAGGCAGGTGAACTTCTTGCCTCGCATCCGCCCGATCAGGGTCAGCCCGACCTGCCGGGCAATATCCACGCCCCAGGCGGTGAAGCCGGACCGGCTGATCAACGTCGGAATGCCCATCAAGGAAGTCTTGATCACCATCTCGGATGTCAGGCGGCCGGTTGTATAGAGTACCTTGTCAGCTGCCGTAATGCCGTTGATATACATCCAGCCTGCGATCTTGTCGACGGCATTATGGCGCCCCACGTCTTCCATATAGGCCAGGATCTGGCGGCCCTGGCATAGCGCAGTACCGTGAATGGCGCCGGTTTCCATGTACAGGCTGGGGGTGTGGTTAATCTGGTACGAAAGGTCGTAGAAGGTGCTGGTGTGCACCGGGGTATCAGGCAGTGCCAGGCCTTCAAGGCCGGCCATCATATCGCCGAACACAGTGCCAACGGCGCAGCCGGAGGTGCGGGTTTTCTTCTCCAGCTTGTCTTCGATGTCTGTGGTGCCGGCGGTGCGAACCACGGCCACTTCCAGTTCTTCGTCGTAATCGATGCCGGTAACCTGGTCGGTTGCTTTCAGCATGCCCTGATTGAGCAAAAAGCCAAGGGCGAGGTATTCCGGGTGATCGCCGATGGTCATGGCCGTGACGATCTCCTGGCTGTTCAGGTAGATGGTCAGGGGGCGTTCTTCGATAACACTGATCGACTTCGGTTGACCGGTTTCGTCAACGCCCTCGACTGAACGGGACAGCCGGGGGTCTTGAGGATCTGGAAGCAGGGATTCAATCGTCATTTTGCTCTGGCCGTCTTATGGAGGTTGCAGAACGCAGCCTCTACATAGATTGCCAGAGATTAGCCTATTTGGCGTTCGGGAAAAACAGCTGTTCTCCATTCACCTTGAAGTCGGCAATGGCCTGCTGGCCGTCTTCTGAAATCAACCAGTTGTGCCACTTGGTGGCCAGGTCGTGCTTGAGGTGAGGGTGCTTTTCTTCCGACAGCAACAGGCTGCCATACTGGTTGAACAGCACATCGTCGCCTTCAAAGACCAAGGTCAGGTTCTGGCGGTTGCCGAAGGCTACCCAAGTGGCCCGGTCTGACATGACATAGGCATCCATGGCCGCTGCGGTATTCAGGGTTGGCCCCATGCCGCTGCCCAGTTCACGGTACCAGTCGCCGCCCGGCTCAACCCCGGCATTTTCCCAGAGGCGCAGTTCAGCGCGGTTGGTGCCGCTATCGTCGCCCCGTGACGTGAAGGGTGCCTCGGCATTGGCAATGGCTGCGAAGGCTTCCGCTGCCGTTTTTGCGCTGCGGACGTCAGCAGGATCACTCTCCGGGCCAATCAGCACGAAATCGTTATACATAACATCGGCGCGCTCAGTGGCGTAGCCGTTTTCGACAAACCGCTTCTCGCCGGCCGTGTCATGCACCAGAAGGCTGTCGGCATCGCCCCGGCGGGCAAGTTCAAACGCCTGGCCGGTGCCCACGGCCACCACCCGTACCGCAATACCGGAGGCTTCTTCAAACTTGGGCAAAATGGAGTCGAACAGTCCCGAGTTCTCGGTGGAGGTTGTCGAGGCCAGGGTAATGTAATCCTCGGCATGGGCGCTGAGTGCCAGGCCCATGGCCGTCACACCGGCAAGTACCAGGTTCAGGGTTTTTTTCATTTTGTTTTCTCCGTTCGTGGGTAAGGGCATCTTTTGGAACAACTATTCGACCAGTTCGCCGGCCACAAATGCCTGAGCCTGCGGGGAAGCGGGCTGGTTGAAAAAGGTTTCAGCAACGGTGTGCTCGCGCAGCTTTCCGCCCGATAAAAACAACACATCGCCGGCAAGGCGCCGGGCCTGATGGATATCGTGGGTGGTCATCACGATGCGGGTTCCCCTCTGGTGAAAGTCATGGACGGCGGTCTCTACGGCCTTGATGGCTGCCGGATCAAGCGCAGAAGTGGGTTCATCCAGAAACAGAACCTGGGGCGAAAGTGCCCAGGCTCGGGCCAGCGTCAGGCGCTGCTGCTGGCCGCCGGAGAGCAACCGGGCCGGTGTCTTTGCGCAGGAGGCCAGGCCAAAGCGTTCGAGGGCGCCAAGCGCGAGCTTGCCGCGTTCCCGCCGGGGAACATTATTCACGGCCAGAGCGTGGATGAGGTTTGCCACTGCGGAGCGGCGCAACAGCACCGGTTGCTGGAATACCATGGCCTGGCGCGGGGGTGTTCCGCCGGACCACGAGACCTTCCCCTGACCGGGCGAAAGCAATCCGTGGGCCAACCGCAGGAGCAGGCTTTTTCCGGCTCCGTTAGGCCCCATCACCAGGGTGGGGCCAATGCCGTCCAGGGTGAAGGAGCAGGGCCCCAGCAGCACCTTGTCTTCATGGCTGAAGGTCACGCCCTCAAACCGCAGTGCCGGCGGAGGGGCAATGGTTGAGGAAACCCGGTGTGAGGCGCTCAATGAGGTCATCCTGTCCGCCTCCGGGTCAGTTCACCGACCATGTAGGCGCCGGCGTTAATCAGCATCACCAGCGTCAGCAGCACAATGCCAAGCCCAAGTGCCAGCGGCAGGTTGCCCTTGCCGGTTTCCAGTACGATAGCGGTGGTCATTACCCGGGTAACCCCATCAATGTTGCCCCCCACCATCATTACCGCGCCCACTTCCGCGCTGGCGCGGCCAAAGCCCGCCAGCAGCACGGTTAGCAGGGCAAACCTGGCATCCCACAACAGGGTGGGCATCATGCGTGCCCGTGACATGCCCAGAGAAACAAATTGCTCCCGGTACTCGCCCAGCATCTCTTCGACCTTCTGACGCGAAAGGGCAGCCAGGATGGGTAACACCAGCACTACCTGGGCAATGACCATGGCCCCCGGCGTAAACAGAAACCCCAGTTCGCCCAGCGGGCCGGCGCGGGAAAGCAGTAAATAAACCATCAACCCTGCAACCACCGGTGGTAACCCCATCAGGGCGTTGAGCATGACAATGACCCCGCCCCGCCCGGGGAAGCGCCAAAGCGCGACCGCTGCGCCAAGGGGGAACCCCAGCACAGCGGCGATCAGGACCGCCAGTAGCGACACCTGTAGCGACAGCATCACAATCTGGAACAGGGCTGCATCCAGGTTGAACAGTAGCGAGAGTGCTACATAGAACGCATTGTTTTCCAAAGCTGCGTCTCCTTATTATTTGAGCATCGTGGCGTTTCTAACTACGCTTTGCACAGCCTGCTGAAATATATGCAGTCAAAAACAGCAGTATGCTTTGCCGGACAGCAGGAGAAAGCAATGTCCCTTCCCACCTACCTCACCACCGCAGAGGCGGCCGAGTATCTGCGCCTGAAGGAGCGCAAAATCTACGACCTGGTCAGTCAGGGCGTTATTCCCTGTGTGCGGGTGACCGGAAAACTGCTGTTTCCGCGCCAGCGTATTGATCTGTGGTTAATGAACCACCTGGAGGGGGACGACGCTGTCAGCGCGCCCACGCCGCCGGTTCTGGCCGGTAGCCAGGATCCGCTGCTGGAGTGGGCCGTGAAGGAAAGCGGAGCGGAACTGGCGTTGTTGTGCCAGGGCAGTGGTGATGGTGTGCAGCGGTTGATTAACGGGCGGGCGCTGCTTGCCGGTATGCATATCTGGCATGCCGAAAGCCAGCGTTACAACGACCCGGCTACACTGGGGCTGGGCGGGATGCGTGACCTGGTGCTGATCCGGTGGGCGAAACGACAACAGGGGCTGCTCCTGGCTGCCGATAATCCCCATAAACTTGCACGGTTGGAAGATATCGCCCGCCCCGGTATTCGGGTTGCCCACCGCCAGCCCGATGCCGGTGTCAGCCATTTGTTGCAGAGCCTGCTTGCCCGCCATCGAATCGATGCAGAGCAACTCGGCTGGGCCTCGCACCCGTCACTCAGTGAGGATGATCTTGCGTTAGCTATCCGGCAGGGTGAGGCGGATATCGGCATTGGCATTGAAGCGGCGGCACGCCGGCAGGGGCTGGCGTTTATTCCGCTGCAACAGGAACATTTCGACCTGGCCATGCGCCGGCGCCACTATTTTGAGCCGGCCATGCAGCAGCTGCTGGCCTTTGCCGGCAGTGAGCGTTTTGCACAACGGGCCGATGCACTGGGTGGCTATGATATCCGTGAATTGGGGCGAGTGGTTTATAACGCCTGACGAGTTGCCAGGTTAGGGAGACGGGTGGAACAGGAACCAGCATGCTTACAACCCGAAAAGAATGGGTAAGAGAGGTCAGCGGCGCGCTGGGCGATATCGGCACGCTGTTGCCCCTGAGCCTTGGCGCGATTGCGGTTGCCGGGCTTGCGCCGGTGCCTGTGCTGCTGGGTTTTGCGGTGTTTTACATTGCGACCGGATTATATTATCGCCTGCCGATCCCGGTACAGCCGATGAAAGCGGTTGCCGCCTTATTACTGACCACCCAGGTAAGCCACGAGAGCCTGGTGGCCAGTGGTATTCTGATCGGTGCCATCATGTTGCTGTTAGGGGTAACCGGATGGATTGACCGGGTGGCTCGGCTGGTTCCGGGATCGATACTGAGCGGCCTTCAGCTGGGGCTGGGGCTTTTGCTGGCCGGCATGAGCCTGGGTTTGATGGCGACGTCCTGGCTGGCGGGGTTGGCCACGTTATTGGTGCTGGTCTTTATTCTGTGGCGGTTACCTGCCTGGCCGGCAACGCTGATCGGGTTAGGGGTGTCTTTGGTGGTTGGCGCGGTAGCGGGTTCGCCGGGACTTTCGCTGGCGATGCCGGGTTCAGTTGCATTCCACTGGCCGGAGCTGCCGGGCCTGAGTGACTGGCAGCAAGGGTTTTCGGTATTGGCGTTGCCGCAGTTGGCCCTGACGTTAACCAATGCCATCCTGCTAACCGCATTATTGGCGGGAGACTATTTCGGGGAACAGGCTCATCGGGCTTCGCCGGCGCGCCTGTCGATAAGCACCGGCCTGGCGAATCTCTGCCTGGTGCCCTTCGGTGCCTTGCCTATGTGCCACGGAGCCGGGGGGCTGGCAGCGCACTATCGCTTCGGTGCCAGAACCGGTGTGGCACCCGTCTTGCTGGGAGCAGGGCTGTTGCTGGTGGCTTTGATGCCGGGAGGCCTTTCGGTGATTGCGGCCATTCCCGCGGCAGGTCTGGGAGCCCTGTTGCTGGTTGCTGCTGTAGAGCTGGCGTCGTCGAAACGTCTGTGGACAGCCAGGCCGTCATGCTGGCCCGTGATAGGCGTAACCGCGCTGGTGACGGTATGGGCTGACCCGGTGTTTGGGCTTCTTGCAGGGATGATCGCGGAAGTGCTTCGGGCGGCCTGGGTGCGCCGGCAAAAGATTGCCTAGCGTACTGGCCGCCCGCTGCACAGGACACACCGGGAGGCTACTCGGATGTGCCCAGGATATCAGTGGCTGGTAGATACCCGAGCGGTCATGCCATGAAAACGCTCTTTAATGTTTTTTACCAGTTGGCTGAACTGCTCTTTGATGTACTGGTTGCGGTATTCGGTCGCCAGGGCGATATAGTGGTCGACTTCTGCCTGGGTAACGATGTTGCTGTCTTGCTGATTCATAATGGTGCCTCCTGAGGGTAACTGGCAATTTGTATGGTGCTTATGCTACGAGCTTCCAGGCCGATCAAAAAGCGATAAATTCTAAGTGCAATGCTGAGAAAAATTCATGATAAGGGTTTGCCCCTATGCGTCGACTTCCACCTTTAAATGCCTTGAAGATGTTCGAGGCTTCAGCAAGAAACCTAAGTTTTTCAGGGGCTTCGGAGGAATTGTTCGTCACTCCGTCAGCGGTCAGTCACCAGGTTAAGACGCTTGAGAATTTTTTAGGTGTAGAGCTGTTCCATCGGAGCAACCGAAAAGTGACTCTGACCCCTCAGGGGGAGCAGTACCTGACGTCTGTAAAGCACGCATTCGATGAGATCGAAATGGCGACGCAACGGCTCTCTGTGACCCAGGGTGCCAGCGTGGTGCAGATCAGCGTAGCGCCCAATTTCCTCATCCGGTGGTTGATGCCGCGGATGTCCCGGTTTCGCGCGTTATTTCCGGATGTCGAATTGCAGATCAATGCGTCTATGGGGTTACTGGATTTCAATCGGACCAGCACAGACATGGCGGTTTACTACGGGAATGGCGAGTGGGACGACATTGAAGTGGAGTTTCTGCGCAAAGTGATGCTGGTGCCCGTGTGCGGCCCTGGCCTCTTGCAGACCGGGCCACCGCTTGAGAAGCCCGCAGACCTGGCCAATCACACGTTAATCTACGTGAGCAAGCGAACCTGGGAGTGGGATAACTGGCTGAAGAAGGCCGGGGTTGAATTTATTACCCCCAAAGGCTCCATGCAGTTATCCAGCAGCCAGTTGACTACTGCAGCGGCCCAGGAGAATCTCGGCGTGGCCCTGGCAGACCAGACCCTGATCTCCCGGGAAATCGAATCCGGCAAACTGGTGGTGCCTTTTGATCTCCCGCTCGATACCAAGAAAGCATTTTACCTGGTTTACCGGAAACACCGCCCGCTCACCAAAGGCATGGAAGCATTCAGGAACTGGTTGATGAATGAGTTGCAGGAGTAGTTGGTTATTGCAGTAAGGATAGTACGGATGCCTGAATATCAGGGCACTGTCAGGGCACCATTTGGGCGCAAGCCAAAAAAAAGGACCTGCGTTTTCACGCAAGTCCTTGATATTCATGGCGCGCCCGAGAGGATTCGAACCTCTGACCTCTGACCTCTGACCTCTGACCTCTGACCTCTGCCTCCGGAGGGCGCCGCCACTGCCTGATAGCAATCGGCCTTAATCGACCAAAATTCCCCTTCTTCAATCAGTTGCGCCAAAACCCTGTACTTTAAAAAACTCTGATATATCAACATTGTGGCCGATTAACGACGAGTTTTGGCACAAGGGAGATAAGAATTCGGTGTCTGAAAAGTGGACATTTGACCGTTGCCTGATCTGTACCTCAGGCCTGTGTCAAAGGATTTTATTCCTTGGAAAGTATGGAGCAACTGTTAGGAAATGAGTGTCCGGATTGCGGACACTCACGTGTTCGATGGGGCGGCTTTTAGGTTGAGGGAATTAACAACAATGGACTAACGCCACCTCTGGTTCCACCTAGATTGGTCTGCAAACGCTTCAAGCTAATTTAGGGGTTTGATTTACGGTGGCCGATCTAGCCCACTGCTTCGATATAGTTACGCCAACTACCCACATCGGTAATGTCTTTGGCTCCCACAATTCCCCAAGGTTCGCAGATGAAACCGCAAACCCATCTGCCATCGGCAAGCTCCACCTTGCCAATACCCAGGGGGGCCGGAATGCCTGCAACAAAGGATCCGAAATGGTCTGCTGGCACCCGCCATATTTCAACCGCGATAGTGGCACCCTGACCCTCACGGATATCGCGGACGAGCCCGGGGCGGAACGGCGGTTCGCCGGCAAGGGCATAAAATCTGTAGCGGGCGGCGGTGTGGGTGGCCTCCATCAGCCTGGCGTTTCTATCGATGAGTTGATGATTCAGAGGGAGCCCGGAAAGGTGCGCGCCGCAGACGACCACATCGATAGTGCCGGGCTCTTCGGGGAGATTCGGCGATGGCACGGGGTCGCTCAACGCGCCAACTCGATCCGTCGCCTCTGCGTGCAGTTTGCCGGCCAGCCCCAGTAGAGCCTCGTCCGACCACGCCCTGGAGAATATTGTCACCCCCCAGGGCAAGCCGTCGCTGCGGTGGCCTGCAGGTACCGCTACTGCACTGTAGTCCAATAGGTTCATGAAGTTGGTGTAGGTGCCCAGGCGGTTGTTTCGTTCAATGGGCTCAGCGGCGATTTCCGACAAGGTGTAGATACGTGGCGCAGTGGGCGTGAGAATTAGGTCCACCTCTGCCAAAACCCTGTCTGCAGCCTGTTTGAGTTCTCGCAAGCGATACTGAGCCTGGAAGGCATCAGCGCCAGTGGTGTTCCGCCCTTTACCTATAATCTCGCGTGTAACCGCCAGCAAGGACTCGGGCTTATCATCGATTAAAGGCTGGGTTGCCAGGTAGCGCTCGGTCACCCAAGGGCCTTCGTACAAAAGACGGGCTGCTTCGGTAAAAGGAGCCAGGTCTATCTCAACGATCTCGGCACCTAGGCTACGGGCAGCCGTCAAGCTGCGCTTGAAAAGCTGGGCGGCTTCCTTGTCTCCGTCGAAGTCAAGTTGCTCCGGAGCGGGAACTCCTATTCTAGGATTGGTTTTGAAGGGGATGCGGCCAGCTGGAGGAACCCGTTGCCAGGGATCTGCTTTGTCTTCTACGCTGCTCAGTTCTAAAAGCGTCTTCGCTTCGGCACTGCTGCGGGCGAAGATTGATATACAGTCGAGGGTCTTGCAGGCAGGTACTACGCCTCTGACACTCAACCGGCCAAGCGTGGGCTTTAGGCCGATTAGGTTGTTAAAGCTTGCTGGAACGCGTCCGGATCCTGCTGTATCCGTGCCCAGAGAAAAACTTACCAGCCCCAGGGCCACGGCTACGGCGGAACCGGAAGATGAGCCTCCGCTGATGTAGTCTGGGTTCACACTGTTGCGACAAGCGCCCCAAGGGGCCGGAGAGCGTACCCCAACAAGTCCGGTGGCAAACTGGTCCAGGTTTGTTTTTCCAAGGGGTATGGCTCCCGCTGCAATCAGTTGTTCCACCACAAAGGCACTTTTCTTCGGTGTATACGTAAAGGCTGGACAGGCAGCCGTTGTTGGTATGCCGGCTAGGTCGATGTTGTCCTTGATGGCAAAAGGAATGCCAAACAGGGGTAGGCGCGCGGGGGATAGTGTTTCCAGTCGCCGCAGGTAGGGCTCAAGCTCCTCCTCGGTTAACCGGTGGGTCCAGATGGCCTGGTCCAGGTAACTGTCGCAGCGGTGACGCAGCGATCTGACGACTTGCCGCGGGGCGATGGTGCCGGTGGTGTAGGCTTGCCTCAAAGAGTCCAGGCTCAGGTTGAATTCAGGTTTCGTCATCTTGCTTTCCTCGGCGTCTATGCCAATTTGAATTTGTTTATAACGCATGCAGAAAGGTCAGAGCCTTACAACGCAGCAAACAACATCCGCCCTGCCACCAGCAGAAGCAATCCACCGAAACATCGCTTCAGTGTCGGTGCGGGGATGCGGTGACTGAGTGCTACACCTACGGGAGCCAGCAGCACCGTAAACAACGCAATCAAAACAACCGCCGGCAGGTAAATGTAACCCACGGACCAAGGTGCTATGTGCAAATCCCAGCCCGAGATGACATAACCCAGAGTACCCATTAGGGCCAAAGGGAGGCCCAGAGCACTGGAGGTGGCTACGGCCCGCTGCATGGAAACGTTGAAGAAGACCATTAATGGCACCATTACGTTGCCTCCACCAATGCCGGCGAGTCCGGAGAGTACGCCACTGAAAAGGCCAAGCCCGCTGGTGCCGGGCTTTCCGGGCATAGAACGAGATGGATTTGGTACCCAGCGGCTGAGCATGATGAGGGAGATGACCAGTAAGAAGATGGCAATGCCGATCTCCAGTATCATTGCAGGTATGCGGGCAGCGACAAAGCCACTTAAGAAGCTACCTGCCACTACTGTCGGTGCCCACAGCCGGAAAATGGCCCAGTCCACAGCCTGGCGCTTGATTTGAGCGCGCGCGGCGGAGATTGAGGTGAAGATGATAGTGCATAGGGAGGTGGCCACCGCGGTGATAACGATAAACTCCGAGGGAAAGTCTTGCGCCGAGAGGATGATTATCAAAGCCGGTACTATGACGACACCCCCGCCAATTCCGAGCATGCCGGCCAGTAAGCCAGCGACAATTCCTAGTACGGAGCAGGCGATGATCATTTCCATGTTGTTTCCTTGTTTCTGTGGTCTAAAACGATCGATTGATTGAAATGCTTCAGTTACTGGCCTAGTGCGGTGCCTTCGCCTCGCGGGTCATGCATCGCTTCCCTTCGTCCGTCCGGGTGTATCGCTACGGCGCCGGCCAGACCGGTAAAAGGACTGAGCTCTGGTATCCATTCAATCTCGTGACCACGGCGAGTCAGGGCCTCTCCCACTGCGTGCGGGATACTCTTCTCCAGTTTTAGATTTTCGCTGCTGCCGAAGAAGCTTCGTCCCTGTAGAAAACGGGGTGCCTGCAGCGCCTGATCTATGCCTTTCTGGTAATCAATCAGTTGTGTTGCTAGCACCATTTGTGTCTGGGGCTGGCCGTCGCCGCCCTGGCTTCCGAAATAGAACTGGCGGCCGTCATCTGCGAGCCAGGCGGAGGGGTTGAGTGTATTAGCCGGCAGCTTGCCGGGGGCCCAACTATTGGCATGTGCAGAACCTGGGGTGAAACCGGCCGCACGGTTGAGCCAGAGGATGCCGGTATCGCCTACCATGCAGCCGGAACCGAAATCATGGAACAGGCTCTGCATCAGGCAGGCAGTTCGCCCGCTGGCATCGGTGGCCGCCAACCAAGCGGTGTCTGCCGGTTTGCCGGTTTCCTGCCAGGGAACCGCGACCTGTGGATCAATAGCGGCATAGTCGGCGGCTGCTCGCTCGCGGCTGAGCAGCCACTGCAGGTTCAGGGTTCCACTTGCAGGATCGCATAGATGGCGGTTGCGATGCCTGAGTTGGGCTTTAACCGCCTCCGCCAGATAGTGGAAATAATCAGCTCCGCCGTTTTCTATCGCCGCCAACTTAACAAAGTTGAGGGCGTTCAGGGCACTGAGGGTATACAGGCCCTGGCTTGGTGGCGGGAAGTTGTAAAACGTACCGTTGCGGTAGCGGATACTCAGAGGGACGCTGTGCCATGCCTTTGTCGAGCTCAGATCGTCCCGGGTCAGACCGTTGCCGAGCTTTTCAAAGCCCTCCGCCAGTGCGGTGGCCAACTCTCCTTCGTAGAAATCCTCTATCCCTGCCCGGGCAAGATGCTCCAGCGTGGAGGCCAGTTCTGGGCGGGTAACCCGCGTGTTCTCGGCGAGCAACTCACCGTCCTCGTCACAACACAGGGCCTTGAGGTCGGGCAGGTCTCGAATCAGATCTCTGCGTTGTTGCTGCCAGAACGCCTGATTGCTCGAGATGCCATAGCCGTTCCGCGCCAAGGCAATAGCCTGCTCCAGCAGATCAGGCCAGGTCATGGTAGAACCCCAGCGGTGGGTGCTCCAGTCGTAGGCCATGGACCAGCCCCGGAGGGCACCGGCGGTCGTGGCGGCCGAGGCTGGACCGCGTGTTGCCAAGACGCCGTTGACAGGCAATCGCTGGCCCGCATGGCCCAGACCTAGCAGTGTGTCCACTTGGGCACCATCGCTTAGCAGCCACAGGGCATCACCACCTAGGCCTGTCATGTGAGGGTAGACTACCGACAGGACAGCACCTGCACACATGGCCGCGTCAATAGCAGTACCACCCGCCCGGAGTATTTCCATGCCCGCCTCACTGGCCCTGTAATCCGGAGTGCAGATCACGCCTGCGGTTGATTCGGCCTTCATACAGTAGATTCTCCCGGGGGTTCTAGGAAGGATTGGTGCTCCGCCACGAACTCCGCTGACATAGCGCTAACAGTCTGGACGTGGAGGCGCATCAGGCGGGCGACACCATCGGCATCTCCGTCCAGAATGGCCCGGACGATAGCGTCATGCTCTTCCCATGATTTGCTGACCCGGTTGCTCATCCGGAACTGGGCCCGACGAAACGGTGCCAGTCGGGTGCGGGTGGCTTCTGCTAATTGCTGTAACTGGCTAGACTGGGCACCCTCAAAGATCAGGGTGTGGAAATCGTGGTTGTAACGAGCATAATCGTCGGCGGTGCCGTCTCGTAGCATGTGAACCGAGTCCTGGTGAAACTTCCGCAGAGCTTCCCGTTGCCGGCTTTTCATACGAAGGGCAGCGAGTCTCGCTAGGGCCGCTTCTAGTTCTGCCATCGCTTCGTAAAGGTCATTGAGAGCGTTGAACGACAGTGTGGCAACGATCACACCTCGATTGGGGCGGTGGGTTACCAGTCCCATGGCCGCCAGATGGCCGAAGGTTTCACGGATGGGGGTGCGGGAAACTCCGAACCGCTCTGCAATGGCTTGGGCATCGAGCTTGGCGCCCGGCGTCAGGCGGCCGCTAACAATATCGTCTGCCAGGGTCTGGACAATACTGTCTACCACTGTGCCCTTGCTGGCCCGTTCCGTATGCGGAGGAAATCGGGTCATACCGTGCACTCCTCAGGCACCGGTTCGGTTTCCGGTGGGTGGGGAATGGCCGCTAGCAAAGAGCGGGTGTAGTCCGTGGCTGGAGCGTCCAGCAACCGACTGGCCTCCCCTTCCTCTACGATCACGCCATTTTGCATCACCATGATGCGGTCGCATAGCAAGCGCACCACGTTCAGGTCATGGCTAATGAACAGGTAACTCATACCCAAGCGGTGTTTGAGGTCTTCCAGAAGATTGAGTACTACCGCCTGCACCGAGACATCCAGGGCCGCCGTGGGTTCATCCAGAATCAGCAACTTGGGTTCCAGGGCGATGGCCCGGGCGATGCCAACGCGGGCTTTCTGGCCACCGGACAACTGATGGGGAAAGCGATCCAGCAGGTGCACCGGTAGTCCCACTAAGCCGGCCAGTTCGATAATCCGTAACTCCCTTTCCTTGTGACCAAGTTCTGGGGTGAGCCGGCTGATCGGGTCACCAATGGACTGGGCTGCACTCCAACGGGGGTTCAGGCTATCGGTGGGGTCCTGGAACACCATCTGTAGTTTGCCGCGCAAGCGGTGGGACGCGAACTTTGAGGCCGGCACTTGTGCGATATCCTCACCGAGGAACTCGATGGTCCCGCCACTGGTGTCCAATAACCGCATGATCATGGACGAGGTGGTGGATTTGCCACAGCCACTCTCGCCTACTAGGCCTAGGCTTTCTCCCTTCCGGATCTGGAAGGATAGGTCCTGTACTGCGAGGTGACCGCCTTCCGCGCCGGTCTTGCCGAAGTGCTTGCGCAGGTTGCTGACGGTCAGTATGGGCTCTCCCGGGGGGCGGGTTTCGGGAAGCTCGAGAGCTTGAGCACGGGCTTCCGGTGTCAGTAAGTCGCGGATTCGGGAATCGTGGTGGGGCGTAGCTTGTAGTAAAAGCTGGGTATAGCGTTCACGGGGGCGGTGGAACATTTCGGCGGAGCGATTGGATTCGACAATTTTGCCTTTCTCCATCACCACTAACCGGTCACAGTAGGCCGCCGCCAGCCCTAGGTCGTGGGTGATGAGGACGGTGGACATGTCGTACTCCCGGGTGAGGTCAACAATTAGGTCCATCACCGCCTTCTGGGTGGTGACATCCAGCCCGGTGGTTGGCTCGTCCGCGATCAGTAGCCTAGGTCGGCAGGCCAAGGCAATGGCGATCACGACCCGTTGGCACATGCCGCCGGACAACTCGAAGGGATAAGCGTCGTAACGCTGTTCCGGATCGCGGATTTTAACCGCTTTCAGCATCTCGATGGCTTTTTCTCGGGCGTTGCTACGAGTGGCTTGGCTGTGTTGTATCAGTACGTCGGAGACCTGATGGCCAATGCGACGGATCGGGTTCAGGGCCGCGCGGGGGTTCTGGAAAATCATAGAGATCTCCCGGCCTCGGATGTCCCTCATGTCATTTTCCTGCGCCTTGTGCAGGGATATGCCGCCGTAACTGATCTTGCCACCGGCGATATGGCCGGCTCGGTCGAGAATGCGCATTACGGCATAGGATGTCACCGACTTGCCCGAGCCTGATTCTCCGACAATACCCAGGGTTTCGCCTTTTCCCACGGCAAGGGATATGTCGTCAATCGCCCGTACCGTGCCGTTACGGGTGACGAAGTCGACACTCAAGTGCTGGATGTCCAGTAAGGGTAAGCTCATGGTGTGCTCCTTAGGTGCGGCGCTGGGGATCCACGAGATCCCGCAGGCCATCGCCAATCAGGTTGAAGGTGAATACCGCCAGCATCAGCGCCATCCCCGGGAAGATCACCAGCCACCACTCGCCGGAGATAATGAAGTTGGCGCCCTCGGCGACCATGATGCCCCACTCCGGCGCTGGCGGTTGTACCCCGAGGCCAATGAACGATAGGCCTGCGGCGTTGAGGATGGCCCAGCCCATGTTGAGGGAGATTTGCACCATCATCGGCGGCAGGGTATTGGGGAAGATGTGCCCAAACAGTACCCGCAACTCGGAATTGCCGGATAGCCGGGCTGCCTGTACGAAGCCAGCGTTGCGGCGGATACTCACTTCCGCCCGAGCCATGCGCGCATAGAAGGGGAGGTTAATAATGGCGGTGGCGTAGACTATGTTTTCTACGGTATTGCCGGCGGCCGCCACTATACCCATTGCGAGCACGAACAGCGGAAAGGCCATGATGGTGTCCACAAAGCGGCCGGTGATACGGTCAGTCCAGCCACCGAAGTAGCCAGCAAAACAGCCTATGATGGAACCCAATACAAATGAGATTGCCACTGCGGATACCGAAATCAGCAGATCTAGTCGGGTTGCCACGACGACCCGGGAGAATACATCACGCCCCAAGTGGTCAGTGCCGAACCAATGGGCGGCGCTGGGCGCCTGTAGTGCAGGCCCGACACCCGTGTTCAGCGGGTCGTGAGGCACAAGCCAGGGCCCGAACAAGGCCATGCCGATAAACAGGGCGAACAGAGCGAACGCCAGCCCGGTCATAGGGTTCTCGGACGCCACATGGCGCAGGTGCTGCCAGTAGCTGGTGCGGGGAGGCCCCTCCAGTTTTGGGGCTGCTATGGTGGTCATACTGGTCATTTCAGGCCTCCTCGCCCACGCGGGGGTCAATCAGGGTATAGATCACGTCGATCAGGAGGTTGAGAGTGACGAACAGCAGCGCCATGGAGAGCACAAAACCCTGCACGGCCGCGTAATCCGAAACCACCAGTGCCTCTACTGCAAAGGACCCGATGCCGGGCCAGGCGAATACCTTCTCTACCAGTACGTTGGCGCCAAGTACGAAGGAAAACACCATACCTAGGGTGGTCACTACCGGAAGCAGGGCATTGCGGAGGGCGTAAGTTACCAGCACCCGGCGACCACTGAGGCCGGCAGCCCGGGCGGTGCGCACAAAATCGCTACCCAGGGTCTGCAGCATCGCAGCCCGGGTCATGCGGGCGATAGGGGCCAGGGTGAACAGGGCCAGCGTGATTAGTGGTAGGGCTAACTGTGCCAGAGCGGCCCCCAGCACCTCCCATTCGCCGGCGATGATAGCGTCAATGGTCAGGAAACCGGTCACCTGTTCCGGAGGCAGGTACATCATGTCGAGCCGGCCCATTGGGGCTGGGGCCCAGCCGAGCAAGTAATAGAACACGTACATCAGTGCCAATCCGGTAAAGAACGTGGGCAGGGAGACGCCGGCAGTGACCAGGAACCGGCAGGTATGGTCAACCCAGGTGTTGGGTCGTGTGGCTGCTAGAACCCCCAGAGGGACGGCAATCAAAAACGATAGAAGTAGAGCCCCCAGTGTCAGTTCCAAAGAAGCGGGGAGACGGCTGGCCAGCTCGGACATGACCGGCTGGCCGGTGGAGATTGCCATGCCCAGATCGCCCTGAATCAGGTCTCCGACATAGGTGACGAACTGCATTGGCAAAGGCTTGTCTAGGCCGAGGGTCCTGCGGACTTCCTCAATGGATTCGGCATCGGCCATCTGTCCGGCGAAGTAGGCAGCCGGGTCCCCAGGCAATGCCCGGGTCAACAGGAAGCACACAACTAGGATGCCGAACACTGTTGGCAAAGCCTGCAGAAGTCGGAGAGCTACCTTGCGCAGTTTATCCAGTATGATGGGCATGCTGCTCGCTCCTTATGCCGGCTTGAGGGCGCGGACGTCCATTTGGCGATGGAACCAGTATTCGTAGCCTTCCACGCTCTCCTTGAAAGCGACATTCAGAGTCGGCTGCCAAAGAGGAATCCGCGGGATATCATCGAAGGCCAGTTCGATCATGCGCTTTACATTGGGGGCGTAGTCGAGGTCGTCCGTGGCCATATCGAGGGTGTCGTCCACCAGTCTGGCCATTTCGGAATTGTCATAATTGTAGGAGTTGAACAGATTGCCTTTGATGTAGGCCCAGAAGAAGTAATAGTCCGGGGTGTTCAGCCAACCACCGAAGTTTTCCAGGTGTAGGGGCAGTTTCTTGTCCACCAGCGCAACAGTGCGCCAGTTCGCTCCTGGAATCTTCTCGATGGTTGCCTTGATGCCGATATCTGCCAAGCCCTGCTGGATCAGCAGTGCCGCTGGTTCTGCCCAGTCCGCGTGGGACAGATTGAACGACAGGGGTACCTCAAAACCGTCTTCATATCCCGCCTCGGTCATCAGTGCTCGGGCTTTCTCGATGTTCTGCTCGTAAGGTGATTTTTGCGGCCAGGCTATCTTGTCCACGGTATCGGTGCCGCCCCACATGGGCACTCCTTGTTCATAGGCCGCCTGCTCAAAAATCTTCTGGTAAGGAATGGACCAGGCCACTGCCTGACGTACCCGTTTGTCCTTGAACGGCTCGAAGTCCAGGTTGGTGCACAGGGAGTAGACGCAGTTTTCAATAGGGGTGCTGACAATTTTCACCCCGGGCTTTTTGGCCAACTCCTTGGCATCCTTGTTGGGGATGTCATGGGAAGCAGTGACGCTGCCTCGCTCGATTAGTGCCCTGCGTGTGGACTGGGCCGGCACTTCGCGAACAATAACCCGCTGATAGCCTGGAATGTCCCCGCCGACCCACTTGTCATTGCGCTCATAGACCAACTGCTGGCCAGCGTCCCAGCGAGCCACTTTGTAAGCCCCAGATCCAGCCGGGTTACGGTGTAGGTACTCGGTGGCCCACGGATCAGCGGCGGTAGCATTCGCCTTGGCAACTTCCGAATTGATGATGATGGGGATTGGCGTTGCTAGGTCTGGTAGTGCCAGTTTGGAGGGAAACGGTAGTGTAATGCGGAAGGTGCGGTCGTCAACGGCCTCGAACTGATTTGGCGACTCCAGTCTTCCGGCTTTCATCTGAACGGTTGGGAAGCCACCTAGAGATACAGCCCTATCCAGAGACCACTTGACGTCATGGGCCGTGACGGGCTTGCCGTCCCAGAAAGTTGCGTTTTCGCGAATGGTGAAGGTTAGCACCGTGCCGTCATCACTGGTTTCCCATGATTCCGCGAGCTCCGGTTGCACATTGTCGTAGTCGTAGCTCAAGGAGCCGTCCGGCATTGTTTTGGTTCCGAACGAGACAAGGCGGTCATAGCAGTTGATGGCTACCTGGTAACTATCCCGGTTCGTACCACTGCGGTGAATATCTAGGCTGTTAATTGTGCCGCCAATCACGACCACGGCGGTTTCCTGGCTGGCCGCAGATGCTGGCAGGACCTTGAATAGAGGCAGGACACTGGCACCAACAGACAGTGATGTGGCGCCCTTAAGGAACTCTCGACGATTCATTCTGCATACTCCTGAGTGAAAAAACCTGAGGAAGTGCATGCAATTGGTAAGCCAACCGCGTTGTTTTTCCTAATAAACGTATAAAATCATATGGTTAAGTCTTTTTCTCTAGGTTTCCCTAGTTTCCTTGGCCCATTAGCAAAGTTCTTTCGGCCGGCGCATGCACTGTCAGGTAGCGGGCGTGCCCCGAAGGTGGGCCTTCTAGAATGAAAGGCTTGTGGTCAGTCGGTTGGAGAGGCTTAAATCACTTCCATATCAACATGCGAGCTAAGGACCCATGGGGACACCTGTGCTGACGAATAGAAGGGGCGTGCGAATCACTGAAGCCTTGGGCGCCGCTTTCCAGTGATAACTCTGTAGTTCTGGCCCCGTTGGGGCTTTGTTGCATAGTAATTTCCCCTCCCGGCGGTCAAGGGGTGTTATGGAGTCCTTCTGATGCCGGCTGCGTTGAAGATGCTATAAGCCTCGATCTGAAGTTTGGGTCGACGGCGCTGCGGTGATAGATGATCCCTGCTCGATTCTGATCCCCAGTTTGTAATTCCAATCTGCGCTCTTTCTTTGCCCTCTACTCCGATCTTTTTTGGTGCATTAATTAGTGTACTGATCAATATGGGGCGCAGTCTAGATTCGAATAATTATATCTCTCAACTTTTTTCAATATTTAAATCCCTTTAAAAACAATAACTAATTAATTTTTGTATCCATATTTTGGGGTTTGGCACAACTTGTGTATGCATTGCCTTGGTGGCTCATTAAAACATTCTGGTGTGAGGTGAGATGGAATCTTTGGACGGAAGTCTACACAAGAAGTTTGCTGGTATTTTCCTCAAGCGGGCTTGCTTACTAAGAGAGGTCCTGCCGAACCTGGATGGTTTAACTGTACTCCATGCGGGACCTCCGTTTGTAACTTCAGATGTTCCTGCAGCTGTTCGCAACGCGACGGTCCATGCTCTGCTGTTTGAGGGGGGTGTAACCACCCCTGACCAGGCGGTCAATCTAATTGATAGCGGCAAAGTAAATTTCCAACCGGCCCAGGATTGGGGAGTGGTCACGCCATTGGCGCAGGTGGTTTCCCCATCCATGCCAGTATTTGTCATCGGTGATGGTGCCAGCCAGATGTGCGCGCCCATTGTTGAAGGCGCGCCAATTGGTATCCGTTTTGGCTCACCCGAGCCGGAGTGTCTGGAAAGCCTGCGTTGTCATGCCGACTTTGCGGTGAGGGAACTCGGCCCCCTATTGCAGAAGTCGCCTGTGAAGGTCGCTGCGGTTATCAAAACGGCACTGGAGGAAGGCAATGACTGTCATTCCCTGACGGACCAAGCAAATTCTGCTTTTCTGGGCCAGCTTGAAGGCCTGTCCAACGAGTACCGAACTCTCCTTGAAAGCAGCCCGGGTTTCGTCCTGCCGGTGTTGATGGGGGCCGCCGGCTGGCTGCTCCAGTTTGGTCCCCGTGCACCGGGCTCTTCGGACCAGGTGGTCGCTGCCGGCGGCAATGGCCTGCAATTCGGGATACGACTGAGCGGACAGAAGCACTGGTCGACCGTGCCCGCGCAACCACCGGAAGGCCCCCGGTTTCCCCATCAGCAAGGGCGTCCTGTGCTGGGTGCGATCGGTGACAGTGCGGTTATCGACTTTTGCGGTCTTGGGGGGCAGGCCCTGGACCATGCGCCTTCGCTGCTTTCTGACTGGCAGTCGTTGCTTCCGGAAGACTGGTCGACGCGCGCCGGAAACGTTCTGGACCCCGACTCCGGCGTGGTTTGCGCACGTCGTGTGACGGAACAGCAGACCGTGCCAATTGTGAACCTGGCCCTGGTGAGCGCAGACGCCGCAGGCGGCATTCTCGGGAAAGGCTTTTACCAGCCGGACCTCAGTCTTTTCAAGGCCGCCAGGGCAGGAGCCGCATCATGACATCAGGATCTGTTGTGATCGTGACGGGCGGCAGCCAGGGCATCGGCCTGGCGGTGGCCCGGGACCTGGCCACCCGTGGTATGCGCGTGGTGATCGCCGACCTTGTGAATGCACAACGCAGCGCCCGGTCATTGCAGGACCTCGGTCTGGCGGTGTGCGGGTATGACGTGGACGTGTCCGACCCGGACCAGGTTGAAGCCCTGGTGGCCTACACCCTCGAGGAATACGGCGCCATAGACGCCCTGGTCAATAACGCCGGGATCTACTCGTCACTGGTACCGACCGGATTCGAGTCGCTGACCGCAGAAGATTGGCGGCGGGTGCTCGACGTTAACGTCCTGGGCCTGTTCCTGTGCTGCAAAGCCGTTATGCCGGCGTTCCGGCAGGCCGGCCAGGGCAGCATCGTGAACATATCGTCGGGGGTGGCCTTCAAGGGCAATCCGCTCATGGCCCATTACGTGGCCAGCAAAGGGGCGGTGATCTCCCTCACGCGAGCCCTGGCAACCGAATGCGGAGAGCACCGTGTCCGGGTCAACAGCGTCGCGCCCGGGTTCACCCTGTCCGATGGCGTGAAGCAGAACAGCAACCTGATTGATGGCGTGAAAGGCCCATCGCTGAAAGGGCGGGTACTGAGTCGCGATATGACGGCGGAGGACCTCGTTGGCGCCGTGGCGTTTTTCGTTGGCAACGAATCGGCGTTCATTACCGGCCAGACCCTGGTTGTTGATGGCGGCGCCTACTTTCACTGAGGTTGAGTCTATGTCCCATGTTATCCCCATCATTGATCTCGCACCGGCACTGAACGGTGGTGCGCAAGCGCGCCGCGAGGTGGCTGCCGAGATCGACCGGACCTGTCGTGAAATCGGCTTTTTTACCATTTGCGGTCATGGTGTTGATCCGGCGCTGATCGATGAGCTGCGTGCCCGGTCCTACGAGTTCTTCAATCAACCCGTGGAGCAGAAGCAGCGCATGGCCCCGGCGGATCGCCAGACACCAAGAGGTTACCGTGCCCTGGGGTTTGAAGCGCTGTCTGCGGGGAATGATCAAACCACGCCTCCGGATCTCAAGGAGTATTACCACTTCGGACGTGAGCGGTGGCCCGACGAACCCTATTACACCAGCACGGAAGGCCAGCGCTATTTCATACCCAACCTCTGGCCTGATGAGCCCGCTGGCTGGTCGACCGTGGCGGAGCGCTACTACGCCGAAATGGAGCGACTGACCGGAGAGATGATGGCGCTCTGTGCACTGGCCCTCGGGCTGGACGAGACCTTTTTCGCCACCAGGATTGACCGGCACATCACCGCCATGAGGGTCAATCACTATCCCGCACAGCCCTCGTCACCGGCCAGTGGTCAGCTTCGGGCCGGCGCCCATACGGACTACGGCATGCTGACCATCCTAAACGGTGAGAACAAGCCCGGCGGCCTGCAGGTACTGACCCGCAGCGGTGCCTGGGTGGATGTCGAAACGGCGCCGGACACTTTTGTCGTCAATATCGGCGACCTGCTGATGCGCTGGACCAACGATCGCTGGGTGTCGAACACCCACCGGGTGGTTAACCCACCCGCGGGCAGCCCACAGGAAGCGAGGCTCTCCGTCGCGTTTTTCCATCACCCGAACTACGACGCACTGATTGAGTGCGTCGCCCCGGAGGGAGAAGCAAAGTATCCCCCGGTCCTGTCAGGTGCGTACCGGGACATGAAATACCGGCAAACCCGCGTCTGATGCTTCGTGACACCAACACCACAACGTAAAACATGAGAGGAACACCATGGCTATTTCAAAGCGCTACCTTGCCTCCTTACTCGTTGGCACCCTGGCTTCCACGCAGGTATGGGCCGCCGATCCGATTAAAATCGGTGTGTCCCAGCCCCTGACCGGTGCGGTGGCCGCATCGGGAAACTATGTGACAAACGGCGCCCGGATTGCCGCCGCTGAGATCAATGAAAAGGGCGGCCTGCTGGGACGCGAGGTTGAACTGATTATCGAAGACAACAAGTCCAATCCACGGGAAGCCGTGAACGCCGCGGAGAAGCTGATTCTCAGCGATAAGGTGCCGGTAATCATGGGCGCCTGGAGCTCAACATACACCCTGGCCACCATGCCGAAGCTTGAGGAGTATGGCGTCCCGATGGTGGTGGAGACCTCCTCGTCCAGCAAGATCACCAAGGCCGGCAACCCATGGATCTTCCGGATTGCCCCCACATCCGCCATGGAAGCGCAGGCGTTCGCCAAGAAACTCGATAACTTCGATCCCCCCATCAAGAAAGTGGATTTCCTGTCAGTGAACAACGACTGGGGGCTGGGCGCCTCACAGGAATTCGAGAAGATGTTCAAAGCCAACGGCATTGAGATTGGCCGCAAGGAAACCGTCTCTCCGGACACGGTCGACCTGTCGGCCCAGTTGTCCGCCCTCAAGGGAACCGGCAGTGACACTCTAATCATGACGTCGGGGGTTGAGCAGCTGACCTTGGGCATTCGTCAGGCCGCTGACCAGCGACTGTCGCAGCGTATCGTGACCACCGGCGGTTCATTTCCTGAGCCCCTCTTGGAGTCACCGGGACCGAAAGGCTATACCAGCTCACACCTGCTGTTCTTTTCTCCCTGGACGCCTGAAAGTTCTGTTTATCCTGACATCGCGGGCGCGTTCGTGGATGCGTGGAATGAAGCCGGTTACTCCTTCCCGGGCCTGAGCGAAGGGTTCCGTGGTTACGACGGCATCATGACCATTGCCGCCGCCATCGAGAATGCCGGCTCCACCGATTCCGAGGCCATCCGTGAAGCCCTCTGGGACGTCCAGGTGAAAGGAGTGAACGGGGACATCTCGTTCTTCAAAGACGGACCTGAAGGCAAAGAAAGCGGGCAGAACGAGCCGAACGTTTACGTTATTCAGCTCAAAGACGGTGAAGTCTCTGCTCAATAACCATCTTAAGGGCGGAAACCCAGTGGTTTCTGCCCTGTAAACTCAGAATAAAATGCTGGGAGAGGGCAAGTGGACCAGATTCTTCAACACGTCATCAATGCCATGGTGCTGGGGTCAACCTACGCGCTGCTGGGCATTGGTCTGACCATCATTTTTGGCATCATGCGGGTGGTCAATTTTGCCCACGGTGAGCTATACACTCTGGGTGCGTATACCGCTTACGGCATGGTGACCTTAATCAATCTCGATTTCTTCAGCTCGATTCTGGTCGCTGCACTTATCGGGATGTTGATTGGCGCTCTGATCGAGTATGTGTTCCTGCGCCGCAAAGACCTGAAGAATATCGATGAAGTCATGCTGATTATGATCGGCATCATGATCATCATGCAGAATCTTGAGCTGATGATCTGGGGGGGAGTGGCCAAGATCATTCCGACGCCCTTCTCACAGGATCCTATCTCCATGGGAGCCATCGCCATCTCTCCCACCCGCGTGTTTGTTTTCTGTATCTCGGCGGTGCTACTGGTGATTTTCTACCTGGGCATTGAGCGCACCCGTTTTGGATTGGCCATTCGGGCCACATTCCAGGATCAGGATGCCGCTCGGATCGTTGGAGTCAACGTCAAGCGTATCTATACGGTCACCTTTGCCCTGGGTTCCGCAATGGCTGCGGTCGCCGGAGCACTGTTGGCACCGATGTTCGTGGCGACGCCCCTGATGGGTGATCTGGCAAGCCTCAAAGCCTTTGCGATTGTCATTCTGGGTGGTTTGGGGAGTCTGGGCGGCGCTGCTTTGGGCGGCTTCCTGCTGGCTTTCATAGAAGAGTTTGGCGCTAGTTATATATCCAGTGCCTATCGGGATGCGTTCGGATTCCTAGTTATCATCGTTGTTATGCTGTTTCGCCCTCAGGGTCTGTTTGCTGCAAAAGAGAGGGTAGGCTGATATGAACTGGAAACTGTTTGCAATTTTTGTTGTCATTCTTGGGCTCTTCCCCTTGTTGTGGAGCGATCCTTACGTTCTTTCTGTGATGGGCTCGGCTGGCATCATGATCATTGCCGCCATAAGCCTGAATTTGCTGTTGGGTTACACCGGCCAGTTGTCACTCGGCCACGCGGCCTTCTTCGGTATCGGTGCCTACACCAGTGCCCTGATTTCGCTGGGCTTCGAAATTGATATCGGCTTCGGCATCACCTGGCAGGTGGACGCCAAGCCGGTATGGATAGCCTTTCTCGCCGCTATCCTAGTGACCGCGTTCTTTGGTTGGCTGGTGGGCAAGCTGGCGTTCAAGGTGCGGGGTGCCTACTTCGTTGTGATTACCATCAGCTTTGCCCAGGTGATGCGTATGATTTCCCTGAACTGGACCGATCTCACCGAAGGTCCGATGGGGCTGATTTCCATTCCACCGCTCAATCTGTGGGTGCCGGGTGAAGGGCTGGTCAACCTCACGTCCAAGGCCGCCATTTACTGGCTGGTACTGGCGGTAGGCGTGATTGCTTACATGCTCGTGGCTATGCTGGTTAATTCCCGCCAGGGCCGCGCCATGATTGCCCTGCGTGAGAACGAGACGCTGGCGACATCGGTGGGTATTCCGGTCACCTATTTCCTATCGATGGCGGCAATTATCTCAGCGGCCATCGCCGGTGCGGCCGGGGGGCTCTATGCCCATACCGTGCGCATTATCGACCCGGATGTCTTCCTGTTCATATATACAGTTACCATGGTCATCATGGTGGTTGCCGGTGGCAAGGGCACCCTCGGCGGTCCCATTATCGGCGGGCTGATTTTCGGTCTGATGCCGGAACTGCTTCGTGGTGTTGTTCAGCCCGAAGTGCAGTGGGTTATCTACGGCGTCACCATGATCATTATTCTGCTGTTTCTGCCGCGTGGATTGGTGCCGGCCATTTATGACTTCATCGCGTGGCTACGCTCGCCTATTGCCATCTCTCAGCGCAAAGCCGGCCATTCGCTTGCAAAGGAGGCGAACTGATGACCCATGAAACCCTGGTATCCGAAACTGGCCAGATGGTACTGTCATTAAAAGGCGTGACCATGAAAATCGCCGGTCTCGTTGCACTAGATAATGTCACCTTCAGTATTCCGGCCGGTGAGATTGTCAGTCTGATTGGTCCGAACGGCGCCGGGAAAACCACGGCCTACAACGTCATTTCCGGATACATGCAACCGACCTCCGGTACGATCCACCTATTTGACGAAGAAATCACCGGGCACTCTCCGCATAGCATCGCCGCCCGTGGTCTGGTGCGCAGTTTCCAACGCACAAGTGTGTTCGATGACCAGTCAGTCTTCGATAACCTGCTGACGGCCTTCCACATGCAGTGCAGGGCTTCTCTGATGCAGTCGTTGCTGCGGCTGCCCAGGTTCCGCAGCGAGGAAGCGGGGTTGAGGGCTCGGGTCTGGCAGATGCTGGATTTCCTGGATCTCCGCCATCGCGCGGACGAGCGGGCGGCGTCTCTGTCCTACGGCGAGCAGCGCATCCTCGGGGTGGGGATCGCCCTCGCCGCCAGCCCCAGGATTCTTCTTCTGGACGAACCGGCGGCGGGCCTGAACCCGTCGGAAACCGACGAGTTCAAGGCCATGATCCGCCGTATTGGCGACAGCGGCGTGACCGTGCTGCTTGTCGAGCACGATATGCACATGGTGATGTCGATTTCCGACCGGATTGTCGTGCTTAACCAGGGGCGGGTCATTGCCGAGGGGGATCCCAAGGCCATCCAGAATAACCCCGATGTCATCGAAGCCTATCTGGGCTCAGGAGTGAAACGTGCTTAAGCTTGAAAACGTGTCCGTTCGCTATGGCGCCACCGAGGCCGTCAAAAACGTTTCCATGGAAGTGAAAGAAGGGGAGTTTGTCACCCTCATCGGCGCCAACGGGGCGGGCAAGTCCACCACCCTCAGGGCGATCAGCGGCCTTGAACCCGTGCGGGAGGGGCGTATCCTGTTTGAGGGCGAACCCATACATAATGCCGCTCCCCAGGACATCATCCGTTTGGGTATCGCCCATTGCCCGGAAGGTCGACGGGTGTTTCCTCAGCTTACGGTAAGGGAAAACCTGGAGATGGGCGCGTTCTGTCGGTATGACCGCCAGAGCGTCAGCGCCGACATTGAGCAGAAACTGGAAATGTTTCCGCGCCTTGCGGAACGGGAGCGTCAGGCCGCCGGTACACTTTCCGGCGGTGAGCAGCAGATGCTGGCTATTGCCCGCTCCCTGATGTCGCGTCCCCGCCTGGTGATGTTTGACGAACCGTCCCTGGGCCTGGCCCCGAACTTCGTGGAACAGGTCTTCAAGCTGGTCTCGAGCATATGCGCCAGTGGCACGACGGTTCTGATGGTGGAACAGAACGCTTACGCCGCCCTGGACTTGTGTGACCGATCCTACCTGCTGAGCACCGGTGAGGTCATGCTGAGTGGCACGGCGGAGGAGATGCTGAACAACCCGGACGTGCGCCGGATCTACCTGGGCGGCGAGGCAGCGACGGCCTAGGACAGCTTCAGTGAGGCGCGCCCATGTTCGTTGTTGGCACTGACAATTTTGCGCATATAGCGAATGAAGCGTTCGCGTTCCGCTTTGGTCAGTGGCTGCAACGTGCGTTCATGGGCGCGCAGGGCGCTGCCCGCGACTTTCGTCAACAATGACTCACCTTCAGCGGTCAGGCGTACCAGCTGCCGGCGACCGTCTTCGGGGCATTTCCGACGCTCGATCAGGCCGGCTTTTTCCAGTCGACGCAACACATCCGTTGTGGATGCCCGGTCGATACCCACCTTCTGGCCCAGCTGCTTCTGGTCCAGCTCTTCATCTTCCAGCGCGGTGATCACGCTGAACTGGACCGGCGTCAGGCCGAAGGCCTCGCATTCGTCATGAAACAGGGCCACGTGAATCTGGTGCAGGCGCCGAATCAGGAAGCCCGGACGTTCCGACAGGATATCCAGGCGTTCTTCCGACGCCTGTTCGGCGGCAGTGACAGGAGCGTTGACGGGCATGGGCGACAGTGTCCTTCTGATGAGTCGAAACCAACAACGGCCTATTGTTACCCATCAGCCCGGGCCAATGCCAATAAGCGGGAAATCCGGGCGCCTCAGAACAGGCGCCGCAGCCACCGTTTGAAGGCCATCCAGGTGAGCTGGAAAATACCAAGGGAAGACTGTTTCACCGGGGCTTCGCCAGCCATATGCCGGCCAAAGTTGGTTTGAAACTGCTCGATCAGCACGCTGATGATTTCCTCCACCAGGCCACCGCGGCTGAACTGGGCCAGGGCGCCGCTCATTTCAAAGCTGATCGACACCGTCATGCGGCTGGCGGACTCGTCCAGTTCTTCAAGGGAGAAGGAGAGCGTACCCTTGGCCCGGGAGTTGGAGCGACTGTCGGTGCCCTGACCACTGACTTCCCCGTGCCAGCGGCTGTCATCGAACGTGGCCTTGCCCTCACCAGCGATGCGTGCCGAGACCGGCCCCAGTTTGACATGGAAGAAGCCCTCCAGGGTGCCGTCGTCGTTCATGGTGCTCAGTTCGGCACCTGGCAGGCAGGCTACCACGGCGGGCAATTCATCCCGCAGGATGGCCCAGACGGCGGGGGCGGGGTGCGCCAGCTCGAACCGGGCTTCAATGCGACGGCCATTTCCTTCGGCCACGCTGCGGGTGGTGGGGCCCCGGCTCTCGTCCCGGGTGGTCTCCTCCAGCGGAATGGCGTCGAAATCCTGCAGTTCCATAACGCCCAATGACGGGGCGGTTGCCAGGTCCGGAACAGGCTGGTCGCCGAAGCTCTCCAGCACCCGTTGGATGGCCCGCACAATGCCCACGTAACCGGTGCACCGACACAGGTTACCGCTCAGTTCATAGCGGATGCGCTTGTCGCTGATGGTCTGGCCGGCGAACCTCCGCACGATGTCCTGCGCGGTAATCAGCATGCCGGGTGTGCAGAAGCCGCATTGCAGGGCGTGCTCCCGGGAAAACGCCTCGCGTAGTCTGGTCATCACGGCATCGGTGTCATAGGCCTCAATGGTCCGGACGTCGCTGCCTTCACAGCTGGCGGCCCAGGTGAGGCATGAACGCACTGGGCGACCATCCTTGACGACGGTGCATGCGCCGCAGATGCCCTGTTCGCATCCCAGGTGGGTGCCGGTCAGCAATAGATCCTCACGGACGTAGTCTGCCAGGTTGCGCCGGGGCTCAACGTTCAGCTCAGACGCGCGGCCATTGATGGTTACCGTTTTGCTGTTCATCGGGTCTTGCTCCGCTCGAAGGCCTCTTTCATAACGCGAATACGCACCGCGAGTTCCACGTCGTCCATATCGGGGTAGCGCCTGGCGAGCAGTTCACGCCAGACGTCAGGTTCCAGGGCGTCAGCGCCGGTCTGAACGATTGGCGCACCGGGCAGGGCGCCGAATACCACCCGTTGATCGTCCGGCTCGGAGCCCCTGAGAATGGCGGTCATGGCATGGGCCAGTTCGCCGGTCTTGCGGCAGAGCTTGAAATAGCCGAAACGGTGGTCTTCGGGGACATCCGGCACAAAGACCGCGATCATCAGTTCGTCTTCGCCAATGACCGTCTGCATGGCGCCGGAAATGAAGTCTTTCAGATACAGGCGGCGACGGACGGCTCCCTGGGTGGACTGACGTTGTAGAACGACCTGCGCCCTCAGCGCCGTCAGCGTGGTGGCCCAGTCAGCGGCCGGGTCGGCATGGGCAAGGCTGCCCCCAATCGTGCCACGGCTGCGGACCGCACGGTACGCAATGCCACGAGCCACCTGGGGCAGAATGCCACCGGTGTTGTCCGGAACCAGGCCGTCTTCAATTTCGGCGTGGGTGACCGAGGCGCCGATCAGGACGCCCCCGTTTACGCGTTTTACGCCCCTGAGCTCCCGGGTGACAGACACGTCCAGCAGGGTGCCGGGCCGTGCCAGTCTAAGGTTCAGCATCGGGCCCAGGGACTGGCCTCCCGCCAGTGGGCGGGTGTCGCCGTGGGTCATGCCCTGGCAGGCGTCGGTGACGGTCTCTGCCCGTTGGTAGTCGAATGCCTGTGGTTTCATGATACGGCCTCCCTGGTGGCAGCCGTTCGGGCCTTGTTGATGGCACGCAACAGGCGCTGTGGAGTGACCGGCACTTCGCAGATCTCTGCCTGCAGGGGCCGGAGTGCATCGTTAATGGCGTTCACAATGGCGGCGGGTGGCCCGATGGCACCGCTCTCTCCAATGCCTTTCTGGCCAAACTCGGTATACGGCGACGGCGTTTCCATGTGGTCGATTGTGATGGCCGGCACTTCCGTTGCACCTGGCAGCAGATAGTCGGCCAGGGTCGAAGCCAGTGGCTGGCCGTTCCGGTCAAACGGCATCTCCTCATAGAGGGCGGTGCCGATGCCCTGGGCGACGCCTCCATAGACCTGACCGTCAACGATCATGGGATTTACCAGTACGCCGCCGTCCTCGACGATGGCGTAATCCAGGATTTCCGTGGTGCCAAGCTCGGGGTCGACTGCAACCACAACCGCGTGGCAGGCGTAGCTGAAGGTGCCACTGTCCCGTTGTGGCTTATACCCGACGGTGACTTCAAGGCCACCGGAATCGACGTTGTCCGGAAGCAACTGGGGCTTGAGGTACCAGACGCGGGCCACGTCCTGCAGGGTGACGGTGCCGCTGGTTTCCGATGAGCACACCACGCCGTCCTGCACCTTGACCGACTCCGCCGGCACTTCAAGCAGGTGGGCGCCGATGAGGGCAATCCTTGAGGCCAGGGCTGTGCAGGCGCGGGCAACCGCGCCCCCTGCCATAACCATGCAGCGAGACCCCCAGGTGCCGGTGGAGTAGGGGGTCAGTGCGGTATCACCATGAACAACCTGCACCTGGTCTGTGTCGATCCCCAGAACCTCTTCGGCAACCTGGGCCAGGGTTGTTTCCAGGCCCTGGCCATGGGAATGGATGCCCACCCGGACCTCCAGGGTGCCATCGGGCGTCAACCGGACCACGGCCTGTTCGTGGCCCGGAACCATGGGAATGCCCCAGCCGGCGTAGACCGAAGTGCCGTGGGCGGATTGTTCACAGAATATGGACATACCAAGGCCAATCAGACGACCGTCGGGTTCGGGCTGCTGCTGTCGCTGACGCACGGCTTTCAGGTCGATTGCGGCCACGGCGCGTTGCACACACTCGATGTAGTTGCCACTGTCGAAGTGTTTGCCGGTGATGTTGTTGAACGGCATGTCCTCCGGTTTCACCAGGCAGTCCAGACGCACATCGGAAGGCTCCCGTCCAGCGGCCCGGGCAAGGGCATCGATGGTCAGTTCCATGGCAAAGCACACGCCTGTGCGTGCCACGCCCCGATAGGGGAGGGTCGGTGGTTTGTTGGTCGATGCAGAGATAGTGCTGCAGCGATAGGCGCCGAAGTCATAGGGGCCCGGAAGGATGCTGGCCACCTGCGCGCCCTCCAGGCAGGCGGAAAAGGGGTAAGAGGAATAGGCGCCCGCGTCAACGACGGCGTCGGTGTCCATGGCCAGTAACCGGCCGGATGCATCGCCATAGGCGGTGACCCGGTAGTGGTGTTCGCGGCAGTTGGCATTGGCGGTGAGCTGCTCTCGCCGGTCCTCAAGCCAGCGCACCGGGCGCTTGAGATGCATCGCCAGCCAGGCGACACACACTTCTTCCGCCAGCAGGATGCCTTTGTAGCCGAAGCCGCCGCCAACATCCGGCGCCACCACCCGAATCTGCTCATGGCTCAAGCCCAAGCACTCGCACAGGCCGGTACGGACGATGTGGGGAATCTGTGTCGAGGTATACACCTGAAGCTGCCCCAGCCGCTTGTCCCAGACCGCGAGAACACCGCGACCCTCCATGGGAGACATGCACTGGCGGGCGGTGCGGAACTCCCGTTCGATCTTGATGGCAGCCTCGCGACGGACGGTGTCCAGGTCACCGTCAACGAGGGTGTGCTGGAAGATGTTGTCGCCCCATTCGTCATGGACCAGTGGCGCGCCCTCCTCGAGGGCTTCCAGCATATCGGACACCGCCGGAAGGTTGTCGATCTCCAGCTCGATCCCGTCGGCCAGGTCTTCGGCCCTGGCTCGGTCCGAGGCGATGCAGGCAGCAACCAGTTCGCCAACATAGCGAACCTTGTCGTTGGCCAGGATGGGTTGTTCCGATGACTTGAATCCCGGCAGCGCTGAATCCGCGAGGATGCCTTTTACGCCGACCAGATCGGCCGCAACAAAAACCTGCGCCTCGGAACCCGGGGGTTTGGTGACGTTTTTCACTCGTCCATGGGCGACCGGACTGCGAAGAAATGCGACTTCGAGCATGCCAGGCAGACTCATGTCGCCCACGTACTCACCACGTCCCCTCATGTAGCGGTCGTCTTCTTTACGCACTTTTCTGGCGCCGACACCGCGCTCCTGCGTGACTGATGCTTCGTCGTGGTTTTTGCTCTGCACCTTCAGTTCCTCCGGGAATCGCCGCCAGAAAGCTAAATTAAAAGGCTTTAAAAACGGCAACTTGCTGTTAAGCATGGAAATGTATTTCAGAAAATAATCAGTACACTGTTTAATTTGATTAGGGCTACTGTATACTATTAGTTCGTGTACTGCATAATTTTTTGATGTCGCGGCGTCAGATGAAGAGCGAAAGCAATACCCGTGCCGCTCGCGCGCCTACAGAGAGGAGAAGGCTTATGGAACGTAAACCCTACGACCTGCTGCTGAAGTCGGGGCGCGTTGTTGATCCTGCGAACCGGAGCGATGGCGTTCTGGATGTCGCCATCAAGGACGGTCGCATTGCGGCGGTGGAAGCGGGTATTAACCCAGATCTGGCCGAGGAGGTCATTGATGCGGAGAACCGCCTCGTAACCCCCGGTCTGATCGATACCCATGCACATGTGTTCGAGCATGTGACCGGGCGCTTCGGGCTCAATCCGGATCGTTGCGGTGTGCAGGCCGGTGTGGCGACCCTGGTGGATCAGGGCGGGCCCAGCCTGATGACGCTGCCGGCCTTTCGCCATTACATCTCCGAACCCGCCCACAGCCGTGTTCTGTGTTTCCTGTCCGCCTACCTGGTGGGCGGACTGGAGGGGCATCACTACCCGCAGCTCTACAGTCCGGAAGACGTTGATGTGAAGCGGACGATAGAGGTGGGCCTGGCCAACCGGGACCTGGTCAAGGGCATCAAGGCCCATGCCGAAGTTGGCGGCAAATCACGCTGGGGCATGGACGTGATCAAGCAGGCCCGGGATATCGCCCGGGGCATTGGCGTACCCTTGTACATTCACCTGGGCCAGATATGGCCAGAAGCCGGTAAAGGCATTGATGATCCCGACACGGTGATAGAAGAGCTGGTGCCGCTGATGAAGGAAGGTGACATTCTTGCGCATCCCTTCACCCGGCACCCGGGCGGGTTTATCTCCAGCAAGACCGGAGAGCTGCATCCGATCATTCGCGCGGGACTGGACCGGGGCTTGCGCGTGGATGTGGGCCACGGCTCCCATTTCAGCTTTGAGATGGCGCGCAAGGTGATTGATGCCGGTATCCTCCCCAATACCCTCGGGGCCGATATGCACGGTTATAACACCGACGCCGGTCAGGCGAAGACCGCGAACCGGGAAGCCAGCCCGTTCTTTGGCAAGACCCGTTTCTGTCTCACCCACGCCATGACTGAATTGCTGGCGCTGGGTGTGTCGCTGAACGAAGTGATTGCCACGGTAACGAGTAATGCCGCCGGCATGCTGGCTATTGATGATGAGGTTGGCAGCCTTTCGGTTGGTCAAATCGCTGACGTGTCAGTGCTGCAGCAGGTCAAGGGCCGCTTTACCTTGGTGGATAACAGCGGGGTAACCGTCAACGCGTCAGAAGCGATCCGTCCACTGTTCATGCTTCGCGAAGGCGTTCGTTTCGACGCGGACAGCCCGGTGGTCGTCGAGCCAATGGACCTGGCCGGTTGATTCCGGACGAGGTTGCGGTCCTCGCGGCGGCCCGGGATTTCCGTAGCCACGGTGAGGCAATGGCTTTGGCTACTTTGGTCTGCCGAGATGGTTCGTCGCCTAGGCCATTGGGCAGCCAGATGGCGGTCACCGGTAAAGGTTATTGTGTGGGCAGCCTTACTGGCACCGGCTGTGGGGACCGGTTGATTGTTCACGAGTCGCTTGAAGCCATTAGGGAGGGCCAAAATCGTTGGTTGCGCCTGGGCGCTGGGTCACCGTTCCTAGACATTCGATTGCCTTGTGGGGCTGGCGTTGAAATCTATATTGACGTCCAGACCGGCGGGCGCACTCTAGCAGAATTGCTAAAGGCGCATGGCGCACGCCGCCCGGCGGCGCTGGAGATCGATACCATGGCCTCGACCTCGCGTGTAGTGATGGATACCGACGTCACCCCGCCATCCGAGGGGATGGTCCGACGTTGGCTTTACCCCCGTCAACGGCTGTTTGTGATCGGACAGGGACTCAACGCCATGGCCCTGAGTCAGGTTGCAGTGGCCAGTGGGCATGAGGTCATGGTTTTTTCCCCTGATGAGGGAACGCTAATGTCTGCAGTTCAGTCTGGCGCATCGACCTTTAGATTGTCTACAGCCCGAATGTTTTCATGTCCGGAGCTCGACCCGTGGACCGCTGCTGTCACTATGTTCCATGACCATGACTGGGAAATGCCTATTCTCCAAACCCTTCTAGGAGGTAGTTGTTATTATCTCGGCGCCCTCGGAAGCAAGCGCACTCACAAAAGACGAGTTCGTCAGCTGAGAGAGCTAGGTTTGGCCGATTGTGCGCGGTCTTTACGCGGCCCTGCGGGCCTTGATATTGGTGCTGAATCTCCTGAAGAAATATCGTTGTCGATATTGGCTGAGGTGACTCAGGTATACCGCTCTGTGGCTCGCCCGTCACTTGAAACGGGTGATTTTATATAACCGGGACATGGTACAACCGCCCGAGCCGAGTGAGGTGGAAGGGGCATTGCCCACCCCTCTATGGAAGGCTAAACCCTAGTCAGCAAGCCAACTTAATGGCAGGTTGGGTTGGGCCATGAAGAGACGATGAACAAGCCGAGAAGCAGCGTTGGAGCTGCGCTTGATTCGAGTATACTGGTATCTCATATCTTTTCTGTTGCGAGTGTATGTCTGCAGCTGAAGTTGGTCGCGAGGTGAACCATGACTATGGAATCTGCGATATTGATTTCCATGAGTGTTGGGATTCTAACCGGTGCGGTTTTGACCGCTTGGTGTCTTTACTCAAAGTACAGTGAAAAACTGGAGTCCAAAAAGTAAACACAGCTCAATGGTAAAGGCGCATGCCGGAGCCCTCAGCGCCATTTTGTTCGGTAATGCATTGCAAGTGGTCAGTAAGGTCCTTTTATGTGTCTATTGCGCAAGATGCAATCTTTCAGTGCAAAGGTCAGAGTTTTTTCGCCCAGAGAAATGCCTAAAAGCCGTGGACACACCATGGACACAATTTGGACACAGACAAATAAAAAGGGCCTACGTTTTCACGTAAGCCCTTGAAAAATATGGCGCGCCCGAGAGGATTCGAACCTCTGACCTCTGCCTCCGGAGGGCGCCGATTGGGGTCGGTTTGGAGTGAGGTCGGTGGGTCTAAATCGTTGTTCGTCAGTAACTTGCAGGCTGGGCGGAAGTTCAAAAAAGTTCTGTTAACACCGCTAGTTACACGTTTTATCCCAAGTTT
>Ga0208670_100050_pt1 | contig 47238 bp, 39 predicted proteins | sample 24BtaG_FD_184098 | JGI IMG/M metagenome (GOLD analysis project Ga0208670, IMG submission 184098) | Marine viral communities from Cariaco Basin, Caribbean Sea - 24B_WHOI_OMZ_CsCl (SPAdes) (version 2) | ecosystem: Environmental > Aquatic > Marine > Oceanic | place: Caribbean Sea: Cariaco Basin...
GCTAATTTTTGCGTTAAAAAAGTATCTTTTACTGTTTCAGGTGCATCGATATAGCCAGTAAGCAACGTTGAGGCTTTATCAATATAGACATTTGCTTGTTCTAATAATGCTTGATTAAAAACTTGCTGCGCCAGATAATCGAGTAATAATTCAATCGATGTTAAACCTTCTGCCACTGCTTCAGTAACATCCCAGCTGAGCACATTAATCTCATGGGTGCTTAATTGATCAAATATAGCAGCTATTTTATCTGTCGCATAACGAATAGATGGCAAGCCCATACTATCAAAGGCTTCGCTAATTTTAGTAAAATCTGCTGAGTCTGATAATAGATCGGTATGTTGGCGCTGAATATAGTCATTAAAGCCTTGCTTAACGTCTTCGACAGCAATACGCAACTCACGCAGCTCTATATCATTTGCATTAATTTGGCGGTTATTTTCTGTTTGTAAGCCATCAACACTATTAACGCTATTAAAACCATCAAAATCGTCATTCTTAACGACTGTAGGTTTAGAGGTAAACGACGCCGCGTTTCCTATTTTGCTAGCAATGACTTGTTCGGTATTGTAGACAGCATCGTATAATTCTTGCAGCTGGCGCTCAATTTGCCACTGTTCCTGCGTATGTTCTTGGGTCAATTCTGCTTCTGCATATACAGATAGACCACGCTCTATATCAGCTAGGATTACGGCAGTCTGTGCAGCAAAAAACGTCCAACCGCGACTCTCAAGTTGGTTATTTATGTGTTGTAAAGGTTTTAATAGCGTGTGAGGTTTATCAAGATTAAAGATAAGACTTTCAATTTGACTGAGTATGCGCGGTAAAAAACGTGATTCTAAATCTGGCTGCGATACGTTATGCAATATAGATTGAGCGTTTTCACTATGAATGACAAGGTTACTTAACTCAATATAAATACTGGTTATTAAGTTATTAATGATATCCGTCGATATCTCGTTTTGCTGCGCGCAGGACTCTATTAGCGCATCTAACTGGCTTAATAACGCGGCATAATGTTTAGGTTTTGGGGTTTCATTGTCTGCTAGGTCATGTAGCCAAGTTTCAGTGAGATACCAAAGACGCTGTAAATCTGCATCCGCTGCGGTTTGCCATAAATATTGACTGACCTTTTCTAAAACCGTCAGTATAGAGGGAGTGTTGGCATTAGCTGTTAGTAATGCTTGTACTTGCTGACGCCAAACCAATAACAATTGCTGATATTGCTCACGGTCTAAATTTGCCGCTGTCGTAACATCAGGTACTGTAATATCAAGGTATTCAATATCCATCATGCTAGCAGAATGCTCAGCTTCAAAGGCTAAAGAAGCATCTGCAAGATGGTCAGTCACGACACCATAATGCGCTAAGACTTGTGTCAGCTCAGCCGAGGTTTTATTCAGCAAAGCAGCATGGTAGCTACCCGTGCGCGCGTAGTGTCCAAGCTCACGCATGAGTAATCGATGAGCTATTTGACCAATACGGCTTTTATCCGCACCAAATGCTACTTCAGCAGCTGTTTCTGACCCTGTTTCAGAAGCCGTTCCAGAATTTATTGCAATGTCGTCTGCAAGAGTATTTTCTAGGTCAACGACATTACCTATTCCTGCTAACAAACTGAGCTTAGTCGCCAAACTTGCCAATGCAGGCAAGTTGAGCATGGTTAAGGCACCACTAACTTGATGATAGTTATGTGACATTTGCTCATAATCAGCGCTTTTTTCACCTAATTGCCAGCCATCAGCTACCTGTGATAATTGCTGATTAAATAGTGGTAATAACCACTCAAACGTCACCATGTCATTGGGCTGGTTTTTCATAGATTTATCCTAACTCGTCTAGGCGCTAATTTAGGCACTGATTTTTTGCCACGCATTAATCTGTGGGTGCGCAATACGGCGCATGTTTGATGGACGCCAAAATAACGCCTCACCTGGAGCCAATATAATGTAACCGCCTAGCGCACACTGCTCTGATAGCCGCGCTAAAATATCACGCTGATCAAACTTGCGAAAATACAGCAGCATATTTTGGCAGACAATCACTTGTTGTAAATGCGGGGTTGGCGGCTCTTGATTGATAATATTATGTAAAGTAAAGCGTACCTGCTGTTTTAAGGTTGGCATCACTTGCCAGTGGGCATTTACGCTATTTTTTATGATTTGCTTAGTATTAGTCGCTACAGGAGCAAAACGCAATGCTTCAATGACGCTTGCCTGACGCAGTGGCTGAATAAACTGCTGACAATGCGGCGGAATTAAAGCCTGCTGTCTGTTGTCATACTGTCCTACGCGTGCCTTTTTTAATGCTTGTTCGCTGACGTCTGTACCCAATATAGCGTAATGAGTCAGCTGTTTTGCCGCCAAGCTCATTGCTAGCGACCAAGTCTCTTGCCCACTCGCACAGCCGACGCTCCATATACGAAACAACTCATTAGCGCCAATATGGTCACTGTTATTAGCATTACTAGCAACATTGCTATTAACATTACTGTCATTTGCTAATTGCCGCCGTTGATGCTGCAAAGCACACTCGGTGACAAATTCTATAGAAGGCTGATGGCGAAAGAAGCGACTTTCATGAATCAGCACCTTATCCAAGAATTGCTGACGCAGCTCATGATTAATCGGTAACTGCTGCCATAACTGTAGAATAGTGAGCCCATACGATAGTGCCGTTTGCGTGACGGCATTGACTAACCATTTACGCTGAACATTCGGTAATATGAAGCCAATTTCTTGCTCTATATAACGTTGCCATTGCTCGGTATCAAAAGCAGCATCATCTTTTAAAGCCTCTGCTGCTAGAGCGTCAGCTTTAGGAAGGATAGGGCTGAATTTTTTAATATGATTATTCATGTGACCTGCTATTAATAGTGTTGCCCTAAATAAGATGACGAATAGAGCAACTATTTGGTTAACATTTCAATATAAAAATCATAAATTAAGCGCTAATTACATAGAAAATTGCTTTTAAATGCTATCTGAGACTCTTTCATCAATATCTACATACTCATCGTCAGTCTGCTGTTGTTCCAACTGCTCGTCATCATTAGAAATCTTGAAGCCGGTTACCGACTCTTGTAGTGCAGCCGCCATTTCACTGAGCTCACCAATAGAGCGAGCTGTCGCCATCGAACCTGATGAGGTTTGCGAGGTAATATCTTGAATGATATTCATTGTATGCGAAATATGACCTGCAGACTCTGCCTGTTGCATAGCCGCGTTGGAGATGTTTTGAATCAGGTCTGCCAAAGTATTAGAAACAGTTTGCACCTCTTCTAGTGCTTCACCGGCATCTTTTGCCAAACGGGCACCACGTACCACCTCAGAAGTCGTTGATTCCATCGACATGACCGCTTCACTGGTATCGGCCTGAATGGTTTTTACCAGCGTTTCGATCTGCTTAGTCGCATTTGCTGAACGCTCAGCTAGACGCTGAACTTCGTCCGCAACAACCGCAAAGCCTCGACCCGCTTCCCCTGCCATCGATGCCTGAATCGCCGCGTTCAATGCTAGAACGTTGGTTTGGTCAGCAATATCATTAATCAGACCAACGATATCACCAATCTCTTGCGAAGATTCGCCCAAGCGTTTGATACGTTTTGAGGTTTCTTGAATCTGATCACGAATAACGTTCATACCTTCAATCGACCGCTGTACAACTTCTGCACCGTTATAAGCAATGGCAACTGAACGCTGTGCAACCGTTGCCGATTCTGAGGCGTTGTTTGAAACTTGGTCAATTGATACCGTCATCTCATTAATAGCGGCTGATACCCCAGCAATTTCTTGTGCTTGGTGCTCCGATGCTTCAGCAAGCTCAACCGCATTCATCTGCGTTTGCTCTGAAGACTGCGAGACGCGATCAGCCGTACTGTTAATAACCAGTACCAATTGGCGTAATTGGTCAATTGCGAAGTTAACAGAGTCAGCAATCGCGCCGGTAAAATCTTCTGATACGGTTGCATTCACCGTCAAATCACCATCTGCTAAATCGCCCAACTCATCCAATAGACGCAAAATTGCAATCTGGTTACGCTCATTCTCTTCTTGAATTTGGCGCGCACGCTCAGATTCTGCTTCCGCTTCTTGACGACGACGCAAAGTCTCTTTTTCAATCAGTAAACGTTCTGAACCGCCACGTTGTTTTAGTAATTGGTATAAAGCAAATAAAATGCCCAGTACACCTACAACAAAGACAATCACCGGTAAGATGACTGATTGATTAAAATTACTTAAATACTGACTGACCGATGACAAGGAATTGACCAGCCAAAACAGACAAGCCACGCTCACTAAAGCACAAAGCCCTAATAACAGCTTCCATTTACTATTAGCATCTGTCGTTGTTTTATTCGTACTAGCTACAGGGTTGTTTATAACATCACTCATCGTGCCTATTCCTTTCAAACAATCGTCAAAGTCGTATCGTGACTGACTCTGAAATCATATTGTCATCAAAACAACAGTGATTAACAAAGCCTGTATGAATGCTGACATATCACTAAACCATGTCAGCCCTTGTTCTTTTATTCTTGCTTTAACAAAAACCGCTTATGAAAAACAGTTAAGTAATAAAGACCGCTATGCTTATATGGCGGCATCGGTATACTGTAAATCTTGTGCAAGCAAGCTTGGCATAAACACATACCAATCTTGTTCATCTTTAAAAAACTTGCCATGGTTATAAGGCGCAAATGGCGAGCTGGGCTCAAGCGCTTCTGGACGATATTGATCTTGCGTAAACTGCTCAATACCCAAGACTTGATCGACCAGCAACCCTGAAAACACATTATCATGGTCAATAACGATAACTTTACGTTGGCTCATTTGCGACAACTGACTAGGCACTTGTAAAAACCGCGACAAATCAGTTAAAGGTAACAAGCGCCCACGAATATTGGCGATGCCGAGCATCCAAGGCTTTACTAAAGGCACACTGGTATATTCTGGCATGGTCAATATCTCTGATACTTGACCCATTGGTGCCACCAAACGCTGACCACCAATCTCAAACACCACACCTTGCCAGTCAAACTCTTTGCCTCCGCGGCGACCACTTTTGCGCGCGCGTGCTAAGTCTGCTATCCGTAGCAGTTCAATAAACCCTCTGGATGCCACAAGCTACTCCATTACTCTACGAATTATCTGGACCAGACCACTTTCATCAATCGGCTTAGTAATATACTCTTTAGCGCCTTGACGCTTACCCCATACGCGATCGGTTTCTTGATTTTTGGTACTAATCATAATGATAGGAATATGAGACGTGGTTTTCCCACGGGTAATCTTACGAGTTGCCTGAAAACCGTTCATTTCAGGCATCACCACATCCATTAAGATGACATCTGGCAGGTGGTCAATGGCCATCTGACAGCCTTGCTCACCGTTTGTCGCTTCTAATACTTGATAGTTATTCTTCGCAAGCATGTCGCGAAATTTCGCCATCTCAGATGGCGAGTCGTCAATGACTAAAACAGTAGTCATAGGTGTTTCCTTTATTTTCGATGATATCCATTAGGATATATTATTGATACAGATCGATTAAAATAAGTCGCTATAAGTCAGTGGCCGCATTATTCTCATCAGGGTAAAAATAAAGCAGCAAACTTGCATAACCAACTTTCCTAAACAGCGTCTGTAAGCATAACTGTAAAAACAACTTATCTGCTGATTAGCGACTTATATTGGGTTTTTATAGCGGGCTATTTATAACAGCTTATAATAAGTTTTAAAAAACCTACCGCTATGAGCGATACTGATTAATCGCCTCAAAAAGCTCATCTTTACTAAATGGCTTGGTCAAATACTCATCAGAGCCGACAATGCGACCACGGGCTTTATCAAATAAACCATCTTTTGATGACAACATAATTACAGGCTTGCTGGCATAATCAGGATTGTTTTTTATCAATGCGCAGGTCTGATAACCATCTAAACGTGGCATCATAATGTCCACAAAAATAATATCTGGGTTATGATCGACAATCTTAGCCAAGGCATCAAAACCATCAATGGCGGTTACAACTTCGCAGCCAGCTTTTTGCAATAACGTTTCTGCGGTACGGCGAATGGTCTTTGAGTCATCAATCACCATTACTTTTAAACCATCAAAATTATTTTCCATTATCTCTGTCCTATTAATGACTATTTATTCGTAATGCTATCTATAAGTACAGATTATCACTCTAATCTGCCAATCTAAGCTATCAATACAAAACAATAAGCGGTTATCTTAATTTATCAGTGAACGTATTTTATCTAAAGATAAACAGCAAAACCTGTATTGTGCTCGATCATAATAGCTAAATTTTCACCATCAGTATCTGCCTATTTACCAGCGCATTACCATCAGTCACTATACGCACTTTATGGTAAATATTCTTAGCAAATTGCGCGGTATTTTAAGTGCTATTAAGCGGTGCTAATACCTATATCAGCGTTGCGCAATCATACTATTCAGTCATCGATACAAATCCTAGCTAACCGAACTGCGAGCCTTTTCAGCAATCATTCATTAAAGCTTAGTTATTAAAAGTAGTTCATTCTTACTAAAAGTAATTGCTATTACTTAACAGGATTTGATTTAGATGACACTAAAGCCAGATACGATGTTTGGTGTTGCTATATTTTGGCATTATATAGAAATAGCGTGCACCTTACCGAATAATTTTCTTTTGTCATAAAAATGTATCAATATATTTTATTATGTTTGTTTTAGCACAGTTGCAATGCCTTTTCCAGTCATTTAGTGAATTTATGTTCAAATAAATCAGTGTAAATTCATCGCTCTAGCGCAACCCCTTTATTTTCGGCCTGTATTCTCAGCGTTGCCTATCAACGCAATATTCAACTCAAGCAATGCCCATTAGAAAAGACAGGCTAATCATTTCACCGCAGCAAAATTCACTATATAATGAAAATTCGTTGATAATGGTGACTGGTATGACAGATTCTATGTGCTCAAGGCGTTTAAGCACGATATTTTCAAGTGCGCTATTTCTAGCTTCTAGCCCTTTAAAAAAGAGTGTGTACCTCTTAAGTGCTTTGCTCATTATCGCCTGTCAACCCTCGCCTCCGACATCAGAGCCGGTCACTGCCGAAAATAGCGAGACGGTTAATACGCCACTCCTCATTCGCGCTGATAGCATCACGATGACCCCTGACCATATCCTGAGCGTCAAGCCAACCCGTTATCAGCCAAGTCTTGGCTTAGAAGGTGAAATTGAGCCTATTAAAAAGGTCAATCTGACTGCCGGACAAGCGCTGATAGTCGAAAAAGTATTGGTGAAAAAAAATCAATGGGTAGAAAAAGGCGCGCCCTTATTTATTGTTCGTCGTCAAACGTCTCAAATTCAACAGCCAGCTGATGCAGTAGCGGCTACAAACTCAGCAGAAACGGTAGAAGTTAATAAAAAGGCTGATATTAAGCCTGAGCAATCGGCTGTCAACAATCAAAATTCGGCAGATAATACCGTTATTAATAGTGATAAGCAGACAAAACAAGCGGTAAAAAATGACGCAGAAAGCGATGCGAAAATGACTGCCGCTAACAGTAAAAAGCCAACTACAGACAACGCTACTAGCAGTGGCAGTGGCAGTGGCAGTAATGACGACCTTAATAACACTCAAGAAAATACACAATCAGAAAAATCATACAACCTAATCACGGTGCGGGCGAGTTTTTCTGGTCGGATAGAAAAGCTCTACATTAAAAATGAGCAAAAGATAGAAGCGCGTCAGCCTTTATTAAAGCTCAGTAACGAGACGGAACTGCATTTTATTGCAACCCTTCCCATTGACGCTGAATCGCAAATCTCTGTCGGGCAAACGGTGAATTTTACCGCCGAAGGTTTAATAGATGAATTTACCGGCCAAGTGAGTAAGCTGACCACCACTCAGCAACCCAAACAGCTGTTGGTTGCTGTCAACGTGGTTGATAACGAAGTCAGTCGTAACCAGATAAGACCTGATATGAAGGTGACAGGACGTGTTGACTACGGACAAATACAGGTCGGTACCACTGTCCCTAAGCGTGCCCTGCATAATGTAGATCTCACTGTGCTGCACAAGCCGCCTTATAAGCCGCTGCGGCCTTTAATCGCCAATGTATGGATTATTAAACAAGACCAGCGTTTGACGCGCCAGCCTGTCGAGGTCATTGAGTATGACCCGCTGACCAAGCAGTATTTAATCGCGGGCATTACCAATGACAGTTTGATTTGTTTGGCAAATCTACCGGTTGAATCTGAAGGTAAAAAGGCCGTAGTTTCATAAGCGTTGAAGCAAGTAGTTACATTGTGTAGAAACATTAACAAAGCATGTCTTGTTTAATAACATCCTGTTTAGGCAATATAGCGTATGCTAAATAGCAGTGATTAAAAATTAAGGGCGCAGTACTTTTAAAGCAGCACTTTTAAAGCAGAACTTTGAAAATGCAAGTTTAAAACAGTATTTTTTAAAATGCAGATTAAACAAACTATAACAACAACTAGAGGAAAAATTATGAGTAAGCAGATTTTACTAATTGAAGATGATCCAGATTTAGCCGAGTTAATCAGTGATTATCTGACCATGAATTACTACGATGTACACCATGCAGGATTGGGTCAAGAAGGTTTAGATTTATTAGACACCAAAGAGCGTGATATTGACTTAGTCGTACTGGACTTGATGCTTCCTGATATGGATGGGATGCAAGTTTGCCAAAAAATACGTGGCAACAAAAACAACATGACCAATAAAGTGCCGATTATTATGCTGACGGCAAAAGGCGATACCACTGACCGCGTATTGGGTTTAGAGATGGGTGCCGATGATTATATCGCCAAACCATTTGAGCCACGTGAGCTATTGGCGCGTATTCGTGCAGTTATTCGTCGTCATGAGCAGCCAAACCAAGCCGACAGCCAATCAGACAGCCTGACTTTCGGTCGCTTGAGCGTCTTTCCTGACAGTCATGAGGTCACTATCGATGACCAACCGGTACGTCTAACGACGCATCAGTTTCAATTGCTGCATTATTTTGCCACCCATTCTGGTAAAGTACTAAACCGCGAGCAATTATGGCAAGCGATGCCAAACGATGACAGCTCAGACAATATTGATCGCGCTATCGACGTGCATATTTCGCGTTTGCGTGCGCTTATTGAAGACAATCCACGTCAGCCAAAACGTATTATTACCGTACGCGGTGTGGGTTATCAATTTGCAACCGATCAAGTATAAATGGCGTATGTAATCAAACGACGTTAGGTTAAGCGATAGTGCCAATAAAACCGATAAAGCGGTTATGAGCGTTTGATAATAGAGATGATTTAATGCAACAACTGGGTTTTCGTTCCGTATTTGCCAAGCTATTTGCCAGTGTCATGCTGGCACTTATCTTATTTGCGGTAGCGATGGTGTTATTGACGCAGTTGGTCCATGACAAAGACGCTGGCATTCGCTCAGAAATCTTAGCCACGCAAATCTTGGGTCAAATAGACCCTTTTTTGCATGAGCTAAACATCGCGGTCAGCAAGGACAATCGCTTACAGTCGCGCTTTATGCTGGCGGTGGTCAAAAAAAGTTTTGATATTTTTGATGAGTCTTTGCAGGCAAAGATGGGTTTGTATGACAGCGAAGGTCATTTGCTTATGCAAACCGACAATAGCGATTTGCCGTTAGAATTGCCAGCGCCGCCCTCTTTATTAGCACGCGTTTTTCCGTCATTTTCTGAAACCTCCCCAACCAAGCAAGCCCAAGTCTATAGTAGTACGGGCTATACGCTATTATATGAGTCACGCTTAGCGCCTAAAAAACCTGTACTCTCAGCGGCGCTAAACTTATTTACCGGCACCTTATTGCTGCTGATTATTATGGCAGGTGTGCTTTGGTGGATTGCTCGTACCATTACTTGGCGTATTAATCAGATGAGTCAGCAGATGGCTGAACTTGGTGATGGCGACTTTAGCGTGCGGGTCAATGCACGCGGTAATGATGAGATTGCCTCACTCGCCCGCGGTTTTAACCAAGCGGCACAGAAAATTGAACACCTTATCAATGCCAATAATCTATTATTGGCGCATGCGTCGCACGAGCTGCGCACGCCTATCACCCGTATCCGTTTACAGATTGAGATGATGGATATGCTGGCAGCAGCCTTGCCTACCGATACCAAAGAAAAATTTGATAAACGTGCCCATGCGATCAATCGTGATCTGTCGGGACTGAATGATTTGGTTGAAAGTATCTTGCTCGTCAGCCGATTAGACGCCGGTCATGCGCTACAGCAAGTTGAACATTTGGACTTATATGACTTGGTCAATCAAGAACGCCAACATTATCCTGAAGCAACGTTGATTGGTGAACACATCGTCATTGATGGTCAATCATCCATGCTTACCCATTTAATTCGTAACCTACTGACCAATGCCATGCTACATGGCAAGCCGCCTGTTACTGTATTGCTTTATGGCGTGCAAACCTTAGAGGAAGCCAATGATATCCCTGACTTCCTATTGCAAACCATACTTTGCAGCAGTTTTGTCGACTATAACAGCTCCGACTTTGATTCTTATGAAGAAGTCACTCATAACGTCAATCAGCTTGAAAACGCACAAGATTCTACTGCCACTGACGACTCAATTGACGCTAGTGACAGAAAACCTAAGTCAGTAGAAGCAACAGAAATAGCATTATTACCTGCTCCCGCTATTTATAAAAATGGTGAAAGCGTCACGGCGCTTACTGATGCTCAGAATGAAATCATTGAGGTTGATGATGATAGCGATAATGATACTAATACGAGCTTAGTCACGGATAAATCACAGCCTTCAGAACTTATTGACGTACCTAGTAAGGTAAACACTGACATAAGCAATGCCATAAACACTGATATAAACACTGACACAAACAGTAATGATGAGTCTAAAACTATTAATGAGCCTTCGCTTAGATCCAATTATCAACGCTTCACGAGCGATCTAACCGATAAAATTAAAAAAGTCATTTGGCGCGCGGTTCCTAAAAATCAGGAGATATCACTTCTCAGTATTGAAGACAATGCTATCAATCAAAACGCAGAAAACACCGATAAAAACAATAGTACTGAGAAAAATGACGCTAAAGATAACTCTAAGAGCAATAATAAAGAGAACGCCAAAGATAATGGCGAGACAGCAAATACACCACGTAAAGAAGGTTTGTTTAGTAAGCATCTAAAGAAAGCAAAAACCGAACCAACCCGCCCGCTACCGAAATATGCCGTGTTGGCAGTGATTGATGAGGGCGACGGTATCCCTGAGAATAAACGCGAGGAAGTCTTTAGTCCCTTTGTACGCTTACAGCAGAAGAATAAAGGCTCAGGACTTGGCTTATCCTTGGTTGCCCAAATTGTCACCGCGCACCAAGGGCGTATCCTCACCGACACCATTAACGGTCATACGCGATTTTTAGTGGTGCTACCTGTGAAGCACGACCCTCATTATCATCATGAAAGCCGTGATTAATCCTATAGCTCAGTCTTAAAAAACTGCGTCTTAAAAAGCTAAGTCTTAACAAGCTCAGTGGCAAAAAACTTACTGCTAAAAAATCAGTGCTACAAACATGCCTGCTGATGTCATACTGCTTCTTTATTTCATAACAATTTATTCGAAGTGACGATAAATTTACGCGCTACCTGTCTTGATTGCATCGTTACTTAATAGCGAGCAAGCCAAGATTATCCTTTAGTCATGGATGTCCATATCCAAAACACTGCATAATATGCTATATTAGCGCCCCTTATTATGGGGTTATTGAATGTTGTTTTTAATGGTGCTCTTTACGATGTAAGAGACCCTACAACCGCTTCATGACTATTAAAATATTTATTGAATTTTGAGCCCTCCATGAGTGACATGATTGTCTTAAACGATGTGACCAAAAGTTTTCTAAGCGACCGGTCTATAAAAGATAAAGACGGCAAGCCACATTGGTTTACTGCTGTCGAACCGACGTCCTTAACTGTGCAGCAAGGCGAGATATTTGGCTTGATGGGCTATTCGGGTGCGGGTAAATCTACCCTCTTACGCCTGATTAATTTGCTTGAGCGTCCAGATTCCGGTCAAGTCATCGTCGATGGTACGGATTTGACCACCTTATCCGCTAGTGATTTACGTATCGCTCGCCATAATATCGGTATGATTTTTCAGCAGTTTAACCTGATGTCCAATCGTACGGTCTTTGATAATGTCGCCTTTAACTTAACGGTGGCAGGTTATCCGAGCGCCGATATCCATAAGCGGGTGATGGACTGCTTAGAAATCGTCGACTTGATCGACCGTGCTGGGCATTATCCCGCGCAGTTATCAGGGGGACAAAAACAGCGTGTCGGTATCGCGCGCGCCATTGCGCCAAGCCCGAAAGTATTATTGGCGGATGAGCCGACCAGTGCGCTTGACCCTGCGACCACGCGCAGCTTATTGACTTGTCTACGCGATATTAATGAACAGCTTGGCGTCACCATCGTCATTGTCACGCATGAAATGAGCGTGATTCGCAGGTTATGCGACCGCGCAGCGTTGTTACATCAAGGGCAATTGCTCGAGGTTGCCGATATTCGCGACGGTCTGATTCAGGCCACCACAACGATTGGCAAAGGCTTGGTTCACGAAGACTAAGAGGTAGGAGAATAGACATGTTAACTGGTGCTGAATTATCCGCCTCGATAGACAAACTGCTCGCGCTGCGCAAAGAGATTTGGCAGGCGTTTGTAGATACCTTTATTATGCTTGGTATCTCAACGACGGTCGCCATCGTGATCGGCGGTTTGTTTGGGGTTTTCTTATTTTTATCTAGTGATCGGCAGTTTTTGCAAAACAAGACGCTATACGGTGTGCTTGGGGCGATTACCAACTTTATGCGCGCCTTCCCATTTGTGATTTTGATGATTGCCATGAGCCCTTTTACTAAAGCCATTGTTGGCACTGGTATTGGACCGATTGCCGCCTCTTTGGTATTGGCGATTGCGGGTTCCTTTTACTTTGCGCGCTTGGTTGAACAAAACCTGCGTGAAGTGCCACGTGGTATTATCGAAGCAACTGAATCGATGGGCGCCCGTCCTTTTACCATTATCAAAGTGCTGCTTAACGAAGCGCGTTCTGGCTTGGTATTGTCGGTCACCATTTTATGTATTAGCTTACTGTCGTTTTCGGCAGCTGCCGGTATGATTGGCGGTGGCGGTCTGGGTGATTTGGCGATTCGTTATGGCTATTATCGCTATCAAACTGAGGTGATGGTATTTATTGTCGTCATGCTGTCAATTATGGTTATCGGCATTCAGGCCTCAGGTAATTGGATAGCCATGCGTTTGGATAAGCGCTAAACTTCACTTATAAATTGACTATAAACAGTATTAGTCATTGGCTCTTAAAGTACGCATATTAAACGTTTGATATGAATAATGCGCAAGCTTTAATGCCGATTCATCCTAAGCAAATGCTTGACTTTGTAACTGATTCCCTTTAATTTTGATACTATCTTAACAACCGTTAACTTAGCAGCATTACTATTCATAATGTTGCTTTTTTAATGCGGGTTTTAAATGTTGATACTCAATCCCCTATTCCCATCCCTTATTAAGGAAGTTTCATGAAATTAACAGATATCAGCCGTCAAGTAGCCACAGCATTTGCTGCGGTTGGCGTATCAGGTCTTGTATTGGTCGGTTGCAATAATTCATCAGCGCCAGAAGCCAACAAAGAGCCAGTCACTGAAGGCGCAACGGAAACAACGACCACAGAAACAGCCGCGACCAGCGATATCGATCCTGAGCATAGCAAAATTGTCATCGGCACCACCGAAGGTGACTTTGCCGATATGGTACGTAACCAAGTAAAAGGCTCGTTAGAAGCACAAGGTTATGAAGTTGAGCTCGTCACATTTACCGATTATGTACGTCCAAACATCGCCTTGGCTGATGGTGATTTAGACATCAACATCTTCCAGCATAAGCCTTATCTTGATACCTTCAAAAAAGAAAATAACCTTGATTTGGTTGAAGCCTTCCAAGTACCAACAGCCCCACTTGGCATCTATTCAGGCAAAAAGACGAAAATCGATGAGGTCTACAAAGGCATGAGCGTTTCTGCGCCTAATGACCCAAGTAACTTTGCCCGTGCGTTGGTGATGATGAATGAGCTAGGTTGGATTACGTTAAAAGACAATATCGACCCATTGACCGCCTCAAAAACCGATATCGCTGATAACAGCAAATACGACATCAAAATCGTTGAGCTAGAAGCTGCCCAGCTACCACGTGCGCGTGATGAAGTTGACTTTGCTATCATCAATGGTAACTATGCAACTGATGCCGGTATCAAGCTGACTGAAGCGCTATTCCAAGAGCCAAGCTTTGCTTATGTCAACTGGTCAGCGATCAAAACTGCTGATAAAGACAAAAAATGGGTAAAAGACGTGACCAACGCTTATAACTCAGAAGCCTTTAAAAAGTATGCGCATGATAGCTTCCCAGGTTACAAATACCCAAAAATCTGGGGTACTGATACCGCTGCTGCCCCTACGACTGCTTCTACAACAGCTACTGCTCCTGTTACAGAAGCTGCTGCTCAGTAATTGCTTGCCTTATGATTTAAGATAGTTTATGCCAATAAAGTATCTTAAAAATTAAATAGAAAAAGCCCATTATTAAATAATGGGCTTTTTTTGATCTGTATTTTAGTAATGATAAACAAAAAATAATTTAAATGACGTTACAGCCTGTTTGTCGTTTGTAGGAAAGCGTCACCCGCCCTTTCACTTACCGCTACTTTTTTCTATAGTGGTTTAGCTTAATAGAGACTGCGACTTAATAGAGATTGAGAACATTATATTTTTGATTGAACTCTCTATTAATAATATAAGAGCTATTAATAAATCACAAAAACAACAAGGATAATAATATGCGTGCTAAAACTTATAATATTCGCACCGCTGGACAAGCGAACATTCCGGTACTCGGACTGGGTACATGGCAATCAACGGGACAAGACTGTATCGATGTGGTCAGCCAAGGGCTACAAATGGGCTATGAGCATATTGATACTGCCCAAGCTTATGATAATGAAGTCGAGGTGGGAAAAGGCATTAAGCAATCAGGCGTCGCGCGTGATAAGTTCTTTTTAACGACGAAAATATTTCCTGATGACATGAAGTTTGAACCAGAAAAACTTATCGCTGCGGCCAAGCGCTCGCTAGAAAACTTAGATACTGATTATGTTGATTTACTGCTGCTGCATTGGCCTGATGATCGGGTGCCTTTGTCTGAAACGATGCCAGCGCTTTGCAAGCTACAAAAACAAGGGCTGACTCGTAATATTGGGGTATCTAACTTTAATATCGCCAATATTATCGAGGCTAAAAAATATGCTGATGTGCCGATTGCGGTTAATCAGGTTGAGTTTCACCCCTTTATTAAGCAAAACACCCTGCAGACTTTTTTAAACAATCACCATATTTTATTAGAAGCTTACTCGCCGCTTGCTCGTGGTGATGTGTTTGATAATGAAATCATTAAAGACATTGCTGATAAGCATGGGATTACACCAGCGCAAGTTTCACTAGCGTGGATTTTATCTGATAAGGCACGTATTGCCATTCCAAAAACATCTAACCCCGACCATTTACAAGGCAACTTAGATGCTGTCAAGGTAACGCTCAGTGCAGATGAGCTTGAGAAAATTGGTAGCTTAGCGCGTAGCGATGGGCGTAAAATTAAGCATCCAGATTATTCACCAGAATGGGATGATTAGTAAGCTATAGTAATGTAAAAATGAGAATAAGCACGAAAAAGCCAGTGATAAAGGTCACTGGCTTTTTTTATGTTTAATACTTTTTACGATAACTATTAATAATTATATTGTCAGCGCTATTACTGCTGCAAGGTATCGGTCTTATGGACTTTTTCGGCAGGATTGTATTGCTCAGAAGAAGGTATGGCGCCGTTACGATTGTTCTCTTTCATCGATTTGGCCACTTCTGGCGGCATATAATTTTCATCATGCTTGGCCAATACTTCGCCTGCGACAAAGGTATCGCCTTGCATTTTACCGGTTGCAACCACGCCTGAGTTTTCAGCGAACAAATCTGGCAAGATACCTTGATAAGTCACGGGCACGGTCGATTCAAAGTCGGTGATAGCAAATTCAATGCTTAACGGGTCGTCTGGCGCACGTTGGACACTACCAGCAACTACCATACCGCCAGCACGGATACGCTTATCCTGCGGCGCTTCACCTTGCGCAATGGCGGTGGCGTCAAAGTAGTAATCGGTCTGCTGCCCAATGGCATAAATCACCAACACCACGGCAATCGCCGCCCCTGCAAGCGTAAACATAACCCACATCAGTTTTTTGCGACGAACTGCGTTCATACCACTACCTCATTGATGAGTCGCTGTTTTACAAACTGCTCGTCTGCAAAACAGAAAATATTAAAGAAATTCCTATTAGACTGACTTAATGATAAGCCCGTCCAACCGTACTTTTCTAATACCTATATGGTAGCATTTTTTGCCCAAATCAATAAGCCCCCTAGCAACCGATGCGGTCATATATTTACCAGTAAGGCATTATTATTTGATAGGCTAAAAATTTGATATTAAAAAGAATTTTTTAAGGAGAATTGTTAAGAGGACTGTTTGGTGGCAGGATTGGGGGTCTTAGCAGCGCGCTGTGCTTGACGCGCTTGCTGAATCGTTAGCTGCTTGATAAGCGCTTGCCGTTGACGACGGCTATAGATGATAAAAATCAGTATCATGCCGACTGTAATTGCCCAGCATGACCAGACAAACACCCCATGCTCACCCATGGCAATAAACTCAGAGACGCTATAAAAGTAAGGCTGCATCATATTTCCCTAACCGTTATTTGGTTTGTTCATGGTTATATTTTATGGGACTATTTATTTTGTCCACGAACGTATTCTTTTACCCACGCTTTACCTTGATCACGGTATAAAATCAGGGTATTGGTACGGTAAATGGCCAACGTTGCAACCAATAAATAACTGCCAATAATCATCAGTAATAATGGCATCCACATATCCGCCGACATTTTTGGTGCTGCAGTCAGCGTAAAGGTTGAACCTTGGTGCAAAGTATTCCACCACTGTACTGAGTACTTGATAATGGGTAAGTTGACAGCGCCAACGATGGACAAAATAGCCGCCGCTTTACCACGATTGGCGGTATGTTCAAAGGCGGCAAACAATGCCATTACCCCCGCATACAAAAACGCCAAAATAAGCATAGATGTCAAGCGTGCATCCCAAACCCAATACGTACCCCACGTTGGTTTCGCCCAAATAGAACCGGTCAGCAAACTAATCACACAAAGCAAAAACCCCATCGGCGCTAACGCCTGCGCCACAAGGCTCGCGGTTTTAATTTTCCATACCAGATAAATGACGCCCAGTACGGCTAAAGCAAAATAAATGGAGATAGCCAAACTGGCGGCTGGTACATGGATAAAGATAATGCGATAGCTATTACCTTGCAGATAATCAGGCGGCGCAAATGCCAAGCCCCAAACACTACCGATGAGCAGGCAGAGACCGGCTAGTATCGCCAGCCACTTAACCCAAGGCGCAAAGATACGAAAGAACTCCTTGGTACCCACCGTGGTCAAGAAAACTTGCCAGATGCGTTGCCACAGGCTAGGAGATGAGACATTATTCAGGTTGGGCATGGGAATAAACCTATTACGCAGCTAGTAGTTATCGAGTAAAACGCATGATTCATACGACTACCCGCTAACTTGCTGGCGTTGAACGCTGGATAGAATCTACACGTGACTGTTTGTTTAATAGACTATTATAGCAAAGTTGCCAGTTTTCACCATGCTGTTAATATAAAGGGTTTTAATGAAAAAAAGAATGAAATGCCAGCATGGGTTTTTAATTAAGCCATGCCATTTTTAATGTCATTGCAATCACCCATGGCATCACCAGTACCGAAATAATACTACCTGCCAATAATAAAGCCAAAATCGGCAAGCCATTGAGACCTGTGGCAAATAAATCAACCGCACCCGTCGCAAAGATCAATACCGGTAATTGCATCGGTAAGGCAATCAAAGGCACCAGCACCGCGCCGTTTTTTAGTGATAGTGTCAGACTACTGGCGACCGCTGACAACATAAGCAGCATCGGACTGCCAGTAATAATAGACGCCATCAATATCCACGCCTCAAACCAACTCAGCTGAAATAAAGGCACAGCAAGCAAACTTAATGCTGCCACAATACCACTACTAAAAATCCAATGGATAACCAAACGAATCAGCACCCATAATGGCAGCGATGCTTTGGCGACGACCAATTGCGCCAAGGTACCATTATCAAGGGCAGGCTTAAATAAACCATCGACACCCATCACCAGTGACAACAGAGCTGCAATCCAAACTGCGGACACTCCAAGGCGCTGCAATAAAGCAGGCTCGCTACCAACGGCTAGCGGAAATAAGGTAATAATCACTAAAAACAATACCAGAGGATATAACCACTGTACTGCCCCTTGTTGCTTGACCTGCCATTCGCGCCGCCAAAGCTGCATAAAGCTGATAGCGCGCGCAGCAGCTCCACTAGCATTTGAAGTATTAGCATCCGAGCTTGTATTCACGGTTTTTACTGCACTGTCTGTGTCTATCATTTATTCGCTCTTCCACTAATGCTTGTCGCACTTATATTGACGCTTGTTGCAGTTAGATTGATGCTTATGGCAGTTATATTGATAGCATTTACACCATATAATCAGACAAATCGAGTACTTGATTGGCAACGCCGACGGCCTGATGACTGGTCATTAATATCGCACCGCCAGCCGTAGCAAACTCGCGCAATCTGTCTTCCATGCGTGCCACCATATCGACATCAAGCGCGGTAAAGGGCTCATCAAGCAGCCATAAAGGGGTGACGTCCGGCGTTAATAAATACAAGCGTGCAAGGGTAATGCGCCGCGTCTGTCCCGCAGATAAATGGCTTGAGCTGATGGTCTGAAAGCCTTGTAATCCTACCCACGTAAGGGCGTCATCAATATCGCCGCTACTAGGGCTAATTCCATATAAATTGAGCAAAAAGGTAAGATTTTGGGCGACGGTCAGGTTTGGATGAATACCCAATTGATGCGATACATATAAAGGCTGCACAGGTAAGCTTACTGCTCCTTGATAAACAACCTCACCGCTTAGCACTGGCAATAATCCAGCTAATTGCATCAGTAGCGTCGTTTTGCCCGTACCATTAGCACCAACCAAGTGACAGATGCTACCGGCAGCCAGATTGAGCGTCACCCCTTCACATAAAGGAGTTTCACCGCGCTGAACCGTCAGCTCATCGAGCGCAAGTAAAGCTGTATTCAGAGCTGTCATCCAAACCTCTCATTATTTATTAAGCAGCAGGCAATATTCATCACAAACACAGATGAGGTTCATGGCATAATACTTTATGCTTACCACAACCACACAGTATAACAAATTGTCGATTACTATGACCTCAAAACCTATGCAGACTTCAAAAGATATTCAAAACCCAGCGCAAAAATCAGACACGCCGATGCTAACCCTAGACAGCTTAATCGAGGCGCAAGTTGCCTTTATGCAGCAATGGCTATGTACACAAGCGCAGCCGCTATCGATGCAGGCTTGGCAGTGGTTTGGCGAGCAGCCTCTGAGTAAATATATCAGTAGCGATGATTTGCAGCATCTTATTAATGACTGGCTTCTTAAACAGCCACTCAGCGAGGTGGTACGTCGCGACATTCGTGATATTTTGCATACTATTATTTATCATCCCGTTAATGATAATGTGCCTTTATCAGAATTGGTCGATGACACGCAAGTTGAGATTCTAGCCAGCTACGTCGGTAGTCATGAAGAGCAGCGTAATATCTTGGTGCATACACTGGTCGGTAATGAAACCTTTGCAGACTTATTAACGCAAACGCTGTATCACGCTATCAATGATTTTATGGAATCCACGCTAGATAAAGCCGGTGCTGCCGGTAAACTGATGAAGTTTGGACGTAGCTCGTTTGAAAAAGCAACCAATCGCAATCTTGATGAAAAATTGCAGACGTACCTACATCGCAATATTAAAGATCTAGCGCATAAAGCAGAAGCCAATGCCCAAGCGCATTTATCCAATGAAGAGGTTGCGCGTTTATTGGTGACGGGTTGGGGGCGCATCAAAGAAAAGCCGATTAGCGAAATCCAAACTTATTTACGTGATGAGCCTAACGATAGCAGTATTGAGCATATTGAAAACAGCATCCAACAAAGCTATAACCGTTTGCGCCTATCCCCTTATTTGCACAGCCTTGTAGCAGCGGGCGTCGATACTTGGTATACCAACCATCAGGCCAATAGCATGGCCAATATCGCGACAAGCCTACATATCGATGAGCAGGCAATAACGCAATTGAGTACTGCCCTGCTCCCTGTCGTCACTGACGCCCTTGAAAGCTCATGGGTTACGGCGCATATAACAGATATGCTGCAAGCGTTTTACGCCCAGCCTAGTATCAAAGCAGGATTGGTATTTGGCAGCGATTAATCTGCTGTTGTAGCGTACGGTTTATGATTTAGTTTTTAAATTTCACCTTTTATTAGTTAGCCTACTATCCTATGAGCCAATCTCCTAAACTCAGCTTATGGCAAAGAATTAAACAGCTGCTTAACATATCGGCTGTGCAGGCTGTTATTGATGATATCAAGGCGGCTAAAGACTTAGAATTAGATTTGGGTTCAGATTTAGACATAACAGAACAGGATAACAATAACTCTCATCCTTCAAAAAATGAGAAAGATAGTATTCAAACTCGTCCTAAAGACAGTAACAATAATGACAGTGATCATAATGACAATGATGATATGGATGTCAGCGGCTCTAATCCTGATTTAAACCGTAATTCAAATCGCAACATAAACCACAGCTTTGATGACCGTTCCGATGACGTCATTTATAACAGCCTTAGTAGCAATATTGATAGTAGGTTAGATAGCAGCACTGATACTGATACTGATACTGATACTGATACTGACGCTTATTTTGATAATGATATCGAAGGTATGACAAAGCAAGATAGTGATGATGACACCCCGATTGTCAATTATCTTAAGCAGTATTTTGACGAGCAACAATGGCACTATAACCATTATCGACCTAGAACCAGTGGCAATAAAAATATTGACAGCCAGCAATCACACCATTTGTCTTTGAGGATGCGTAATAAAAAGCTCGATTGTGGCTATCTTTTTCGTGTGCAAGAAAAAAGCAACTTACTGGCAGTCTACGGTATTTTGCCGTTTTTGATCCCCGAAAGCCATCAAAGCGCCGCCATGCTACTGATTACCCAGATCAATTACGACATGCTGATTGGCAATCTTGAGATGGATATCAATGATGGCGAGATACGCTACAAAAATGCCATCGATGTCGAAGCGGTCGGTATGGATGAAAATACCATTGAGCATTTACTACAAAGTGTCATCGCGATGACCACGGTTACTTACGAGATATTTAGCGACTTGGTCAACAATCAAAATCCTGCTACAGAATTGCAAGACTTACTGATGACGCTACATCAGCAAGAGGATGCGCGAACCTTTTTCTTACCCACGCAATTTGTTCAATAATCAAACTGGATATCTGTGCTTTTATAACTTCTCATTAGTATCTTGTTCTCAAAAGCCCATTTTCAAAACCTTACTTTCAAAGCAATGAAAACCCTTTAGTCTTAAAAAACTCTCTCAAATAGAAACCATTTAATATTATGCTAAAAATTGCTTACTCTGACATTTTTCGTTATTCCGTACCCGAAAAGCACCGCTTTCCCATGCAAAAATACACCATGATTCCTGAGCGCTTATTGGCTGAAGGAACTATCACTACCGAGAATTTTTTTGCTCCGAAACGTCTAAGTGAAGAGGAAATTTTAACCACCCATACAGCGGACTATTGGCAGCAGCTTAAGACCCAGACCTTACCAGGTAAAGAAGCACGCGCCATTGGTTTTGAGATGACACCAGAGCTGGTAGAGCGCGGGCGTTATATTGCCCATGCCACTTATGAATGTGCGTTATTCGCCCAGCAATATGGCGTGGCGATGAATGTCGCTGGTGGCACCCATCATGCCTTTGCCAATCATGGTGAGGGATTTTGTGTTTTTAATGATGTGTGTATCGCCAGCAATTTATTATTAAATCGCGGACAGGCGCAAAGAATCTTAATAGTTGATTTAGACGTTCATCAAGGTAACGGCAATGCCAGTATCATGGCGGATGAGCCGCGCGTTTTTGTCTTTAGTATGCATGGCGCGAAAAACTACCCGTTTCGTAAACAAGTCTCAGACTTAGATATCGAACTGGATAATGATACGGGTGATGCAGAATACTTACAGATATTAGAGGATACGCTGCCGCGCTTAATCAATGAATTTGCGCCGGATATGATCTTTTACCAATCTGCAGTCGATGTATTAGCAACCGATAAATTGGGTAAACTTAGTCTGACGATAGAAGGTTGTAAAGCGCGTGATGAGTTTGTCCTACAACAAGCTAAAGCGGCCAATATTCCCGTGGCTATCGTCATGGGAGGCGGCTATTCAGAAGATATCGAAGATGTGGTCGAAGCGCACTGCAATACATTTCGTTTGGCACAACAGCTGTTTTTTGCAGAATTGATTGAGTAATGTGCAACTGAGAAACAGGCGTGACAAAATAACGTAAGAAAATTAGAGAGATTAGCGAGAGTTTAGATGGCAAAAATATTGATAGGCATAGGCATTTTGCTGGTTATTATCGGCGTTATTTGGCTGCTGTTTCCAAATGCGTTTTCATGGATAGGCAATATGCCAGGCGATATCAAACACACTTCAGGCAATACCAGAATATATTTTCCAGTCGTCACAATGATTATCATCAGTATCGTTGCCACCATACTGTTAAATTCGTTTAATCGGTAAATTTATTCAATCGCTAAGTTTATAGCAACACCGTTATCCCCTGCCAACCCACGCGAATACCTAGCACGATGAGAATCAGTAAAATAAGCTGGCGAAAGCGTGCTTGTGGCAAGTAGCGGCGTAAGCGAATACCAACTAACAGCGCGGCGATAGATAGAACACTTAGTAGAGTAATCAGCTGCCACTCACCGTGACTGAGCGCCATGATAGGCTCACGCAAGACAATAATTTGGGCAATTTTACCCAAGAAATAACACATATTGCCGACTTTAGCGATGGTATGCTTATCGTCACTTGCGGACAGTAAATACATCATTAATATGGTCGACATGGCATTGGTCGCACCGCCAATAATGCCTGCACTCAGACCAACGATAATCAGCACAGGCTTGGTATTGGGCAGACGAATTTGCTTACCGAGCAAGCTACTGACGACATAAAAGCCAATAACCGCTGCCAATACCAATAAGATATAAGCGCTATCGACCCACAGCAACAATTTTGCACCGAGCATACTACCGAGCAGGCTGGTGAGTGCTAATAGCCAATAGCGTCTACCGTAATAAATGAAATTTTGCCAAATAGTACGCCCGCCACCCGCTAGCCAAGTCATGGCATTAAGTAATAATGAGGGAAAAATCACTAGAACGATAGCATGGGGTAACGGATAGATACTGGCAAGCGCGGTGGTGGTTACTAACGTCACACCCAGTCCGCTAATACCGTGCAGCAATGATGCCAGTGCAAAGATTGCTATCAGTAATAACGTCTGGGTGCTATCATTATCCATCATATTCGTCATAGAAACTTACGACCTAATAGCGATATTGATAACAGATATCGACGACAGTAGAAACAGCATAACGAGGCGGTTTCTTATGATTGGTTATGATTGATGACGTTGCCAAATTGTTTCGCCAATAATAGTAGCCAACTGCTTGGCTATCTCATCTTTGCTCGCTTTCTCAAGTATCACGCTATCGTGCTCATAACGCTCTGAGAAAAATACTTGCATGGCATTATCATCACTGGCAAAACCAATATCTGCGCGTGAGACGTCATTACAAGCGATTAAATCTAAATCTTTAGATACTAGCTTGCCACGCGCATAGTGCTCGACATCTTGCGTTTCTGCCGCAAAACCAACGACAAACAGCTCAGGATGGGAAAGCGAAATCGTCGCTAGGATATCAGGGTTTTTAACCAAGCTTAGCGTCATGGCATCTTGCGTTTTTTTGATTTTTTGCGGTGCCGCTTCTTCAGTACGATAATCAGCAACTGCGGCGGTAGCAATAAAGATATCAGCAACTTTTACGCTGTCATCGATAATAATCTCAGCATGTTCATGTTGATGCGCTTCACCGCAATCACAATCGCCATGCTGATGAGCATGGTCGTGGCTGTGTTCATGAGAATGATCGTGAGAATGGTCATGATCTTCTTCAGGCAGATACTGTAGCGCGATATGCGTACCATCGACACATTGCTGCGCTGCTATCAACATGTCTTTAGCTGACAGGACATCAATGCGCGTGACATTGAGCGGTGTTGGCAGCGCAACTTTGCCACCAGCAATCAAAACAACCTCTGCACCAGCGGCCACACAAGCACGGGCTAAGGCAAAGCCCATTTTCCCTGAAGAATGATTGGATAAGTAGCGCACCGGATCGATGGCTTCTACCGTCGGACCTGCAGTAATCACCACGCGTTTACCTGCCAATAACTGCGGCGTGGTTTGCATGGCATTAAACAGTAGCACTTCGGCTAATAACTCTTCAGGCTCAGGCAAGCGCCCTGCTCCGACATCACCGCATGCCTGCTCGCCGCTGGCTGGTTGGATAATTTGGTAATTCATATCGCGCAGAGTCTGCACATTTAGATTCACTGCTGGATGCGCCCACATTTGCTGGTTCATCGCTGGCGCAATAATGACCGGCGCTGTCGTTGCAAGGCATACGGTGGTCAATAAATCATCTGCCATACCCATCGCAAGCCGTGCCAAAGTATTGGCTGAGGCAGGTGCAATGATAATTAAATCGGCCCATTTAGCAAGCTCGATATGACCCATTCCCGCTTCTGCTTGCTCATCAAGTAATGAGATATGTACCTCATTGCCCGTCAAAGCCTGCAAGGTAAGAGGCGTGATAAACGCTTGTGCGCCTGTGGTCATAATGACGCGCACATCAAAGCCCGCCTTGATGAGTAGACGGGCAAACATAGCAGATTTATAAGCGGCGATACCGCCGGTGATAGCAAGCACAATATTTGACATAAGCATGGCATCAATAAAAAAATGAAAGATAAAAATTGCGCTTATAGTAACAATTATGCGATAAGTTAGGGGAAGTTTTGTAGATTTATCTCAGTTATCTGACCCTTATCCCCATTATGAAGGAGTGACAATGGCAATTAAAGACTGGCATGAAGATGATAGACCACGTGAAAAACTGCTGAAATTTGGTGCGGCTCATTTATCTGATGCTGAGATATTAGCGATATTTTTGCGCACAGGCACCCAGTCGCAATCGGCCATTGAGCTTGCCCGCCATTTGATAGACCAGTTTGGTAGCTTAGCTGAGCTGTTGGCCGCGCCGCAAGAGACGGTACTTGCTTGTCATGGTATTGGTCCTGCCAAATACGCCCAGATACTGGCATCGCTTGAGATGGGTACGCGCTATTTGGACAGTCAGCTTAAGACAGGTCACGCCCTTGGGCGCTCGCAAATGGTCAAAGACTATATCAGTACCCAGCTGCGCGGTGAGCATCGTGAAGTCTTTGCCGTACTGTGTCTGGATAATGCGTTAAACCTAATTAATTTTGAGATACTGTTTACCGGCGGTATCTCTTCTTGTTCGGTCTGCATCAAACACGTCTTACGTCATGCGTTAAGCCACGCTGCCAGTCAGCTTATCGTCGCCCATAATCACCCGCATACCGATGCAACCCCTTCAACGGCCGACAACTTATTAACTTACGAGCTAAAAAAGGCTTGTGACTTAATAGATTTGTCATTGGTTGACCATATCATTGTCGGACGCAATGATACCTTATCTTATGCCGAGAGCTGCTTGCCCCCTTTTGGCTAAAGATCGATAACAGCTGGTTATATAAACAAAGCTTGATACATATTATCGACACAGCGTAGCATTTTGACTCTTGATAGTTATAAACAACTGTTTCATATTGGTAGTTAACCTTATTTTTGCTGTGGCAGTTATCGGTAAGCCTACTATTGATAGATTTATTTAATAGTAGGTTTACCCCTATTAATTTTAAAAACTGCCAGAAAAGAAGTACAAAACAGGCATTTATTTTGTCACATACATTAACTTATCGCATAAAAAATCTGATGGAAAAATAAAATAACAATTAGAATTATTCCATCAGTTTTTATTCATTTAAATTTTACGCTTGTGCATTCAGCGTTATAAAGGAGACAGTCATGGCCATCGGCTTATTTATTTTGGCAGTAATCATTCAGTTAGCCATGGTCTTGGCCATCTTTTTATTATCCTTATCCCGTGTCACCGGTAGTATCGTCGCCCTCGTGACCGTCCTTGTCACCGCCTTTATCAGTCCATGGTCGCTCATCTTAGGCATACCGTTAGCGCTATTATGCTTGGTATTGCTAATCGCGCCGCTGCGCCAATCATTGATTACTAAGCCTGTTTATAAAGCCTTGGGCGGTGCGATGCCAAGCATGAGCGACACTGAACGTGAAGCCCTCGATGCCGGTACCAGCTGGTGGGAAAAAGAGCTGTTTATGGGCGCGCCAGATTGGGATACCTTTGCAAAGTATCCGTATCCTGAATTATCAGAAGAAGAGCAAAGCTTTATTGATAATGAAGTAGAAGTGCTGTGTGCCATGCTTGATGAATGGCAAATCCACCATGAAGATAAAGAGCTGTCACCAGAGGCGTGGCGCTTTATTAAAGCCAATGGCTTTTTGGGTTTAATCATTCCGAAAGAATATGGCGGTTTAGAATTTAGCTCGTATGCTCAAAGTCGGGTGATGAGTAAAATCGCTTCGCGTTCACCAACCGCTGCCGTTACTTGCATGGTGCCAAACTCGCTCGGCCCCGGTGAGCTGCTGATGCATTACGGCACCGATGAGCAAAAACAACGCTGGCTACCAGGTCTTGCCAAAGGCGAGGAAGTCCCTTGCTTTGGTTTGACGGGTCCTGAAGCGGGCTCCGATGCAGGCGCGATTCCTGATACGGGTGTGGTTTGCTATGGCATGCATGAAGGCGAGCAAGTACTCGGCCTACGCATGAACTTCTCTAAGCGCTGGATTACTCTAGCGCCTATTGCCACCGTCGTTGGTTTAGCCTTTAAGATGCATGACCCAGAAGGTTTACTTGGCGACCCTAAAAAGACCGATTACGGTATTACCTGTGCGCTCGTTCCTGCCAGCCATGAAGGGGTTGTTACCGGTCCGCGTCATAATCCAATCGGCTCACCATTTATGAATGGTACGGTTGATGGTAAAGACGTCTTTATCCCGCTAGATTATATTATCGGCGGCGTTGAAAATGCCGGTCGCGGTTGGCGTATGCTGATGGAATGCTTGGGCGTTGGACGCGGTATCTCCTTGCCAGCGCTATCGACCTCTGCCAGTGAAGTCACCTATTTGACCGTTGGTGCCTTTGCAAAGGTTCGCGAGCAATTTAAAATATCTGTTGGTAAATTTGAAGGCGTGCAAGATGCCACCAGTCGCATGGCCAGTAACACTTATATGCTCGAGGCCTTTCGTCACTTGGTCACCTGTGGCTTGAACCAAGGTGGTACGCCATCGGTGATGACAGCAATGGCAAAATACTATGCCACCGAAACCATGCGTGCGGTAGTCAATGATGGCATGGATGTGGTCGGTGGTCGCGCGGTGCAGATGGGGCCGCGCAACTTTTTAGCGATTCCTTATCAAGCCATTCCCGTCTCTATCACTGTTGAAGGTGCCAACATCTTAACGCGCTCATTGATGATTTTTGGTCAAGGGGCGATGCGTTGTCATCCTTATCTATTTGATGAGCTGCAATTATTGCAAAGTGATGATAAAGAAGGTGCGCTCAAGCAATTTGATAATTTATTCTTTAAACATTTAGGCTATACCTTTAATCGCGGTGCCAAAGCCTTTGTCGCAGGCTATGTCGGTGGCAGCAGTCATGCACCAAGCTTTGCCGATGGCTTTACCCGTCCTTATTATAAAGACATCAACCGTTTAAGCGCAGGCTTTGCCCTAACCGCTGATATGTCTTTAGGCTTGTTAGCAGGCGATTTAAAACGTAAAGAGATGCTCTCTGGGCGCTTAGCTGATATCCATTCGCATCTATTTATCTGTACAGCGATTTTACAATTTTATGAATATGGCTCTAAATCTAAAGCCGAACGTTTACATGCAGAAGTGGCCCTAAAAAATAGCCTTTATACTATTCAAGAAGCGTTCTTGTCTTTATTTGCCAACTTCCCAAATCGTATGGCGGCAAGCTTAGTCAGCTTTGTCACTTTCCCAAGTGGGCGTATCTTTGCGCCGGTCAGCGATGAGCTAAAACGCCAATTGGGCGATACCTTTATGGATGATTTTGAAGCCAATCCATTCCGCGATTATCTTAAAACCATGGTGTATTACAATACTGAGCCTGATGATGTCACCGGACGCATGGAGCACGCTTATCAAACGCTGCTTGACGTTGAACCTTTATGGCAGAAATTTAAAAAGGCGGAGCATAAAGACAACTTTGAAGGACTCACCTTTGAAGATCATGTGGTCTATGCCAGCCAAAATGGTGACATTACCGAAGAAGAGGCTGAAGTCCTTATTCAATATAATGCCATCCGCTATGATTCGTTATTGACCGATGTGTTCGATAAGCATTTATCTAAAGCGCAAGAACGCACCAATCCGCACAGTTTAGAGAATGCAGTTTATAAGCTAACGGATTATGCGCAATTGAAAAACGATGCCCAAATAAGAAACGGCATCGCGACTGATAGTACTGCGCAAACAGCTGAGCCAATGACTGATAACCTTGAGAATGCAGCGGATGATAAACAAGAAGCAACCGGTGATGCCAATCCTGACCATGGTTATGAAAGCGATGGCGATGTCAAAATGGTCAGTGAGCAAGACACCGTAAAAGAAGTTCAGGCACAAACCGATTTTGCAGAATCAAACCCTGAAGCACAAGCGCTCGACCCGCGTCACCGTGATGCAGAAACGCACCTAAGCGAGCGCATGGGTCATAATCACCGTTTGAATCGAGCGGCTGATACTCATGCTGATAATGCAGACAGCTTAGACAGCTCAAATGGTCTTGAGAATTCAGAAAGCTTGCAAGCAAAAACAGACCGCTTAGACAAATCGTCTAGCGCTGATAACAAATGGCAAGATGGCTTACGTCGTGACGAAAACGATAAGGTTTAAATAGCTAAAAACCAGCACTTTTCTAAAACTTGTTTTTCAACTTAAGCGAGATTATTCAACATGGATAGTCTCGCTTTTTTTGACTGCACTATGGCTATTACACCCAAATCTACGCCAGAAATCCTTATGTTATTCTATTTAATCTAAAAATTTTTGCCGCTAAATAAATCCTGACCACAGCAAGGCGACAATGTCACGTTATTAAAGTCATAAAAATTTCTTGCAGTATCCCCAACAATTCTTTTATATTGTCTCCAAAATCTGACTTAAATGACAGATAACACACTTATAGACGTAATAAATACAGTAATAGACACGATTTTGCCGCTTATACGGCCTGATATATCGTGTTTATTGCTGTGCATTACGGCAACCAAGGACAGTAGTTATGTGGAAAAATATGGGGCTGACTGGCAAAATTATTGTTGCCATGGTGCTGGGTATCATACTGGGTTTATTTATAAACTATTCGGGATTGAATGCCGAAGGTAGCTTTGTTAATACCTATATCACCAATGGGTTTTTTGCCATTATCGGCAAGTTATTTGTTAACTCGCTAAAAATGCTGGTTGTGCCCTTGGTACTAATCTCGCTTATTTGCGGGGTTTGTGGCATCGGTGACATCCGCTTGCTTGGTCGTATTGGCACCAAAACCTTTTTCATCTATATGATGACGACGGCACTGGCGATTGCGACTGCCATTGGACTTGGCGTACTCTTTGGTATCGGTAAAGGCATGGATATCAAAACGGATGCGGCGTTTGAAGCGCAATCCGCACCGCCATTGCTTGATGTGTTCTCCAATATTATCCCATCAAACCCCATCAGTGCGATGGCAAATGGCGATATGTTATCGATTATTTTCTTTGCTATCTTAATCGGTATCAGTATCTTGATGGTTGGTAAGCCTGCTAAAGGCTTAGTGCAAAGCTTGGAGCTTATCAATGAAGTCATCTTAAAGATGGTGACCATCATTATGAACCTCGCCCCTTATGGTGTGTTTGCGCTGTTAGCAAAAGCCATGTCTGAGCTTGGTTTAGACCTTATTTGGTCGCTGCTGGGTTATGTTGCGGTACTGGTTGGCTCGCTTGCCTTCCATTTCTTTGTGACCATGATGATTGTCCTGAAGCTGGCTTCAGGCTTATCGGTTAGAACCTTTTTAACAAAAATGCGCGAAGTACAGATTTTTGCGTTTAGTACCTCAAGCTCAAACGCGACGATTCCAATTACCTTGCGTACGGTTACCAAACGTATGGGCGTCAATAACTCTGTCGCCTCGTTTACCGTGCCATTTGGTGCTACCATCAATATGGATGGTACGGCTATCATGCAAGGGACGGCGACCATTTTTATTGCCAATATCTATGGTATAGATTTGGGCATCACCGAATATCTGACCGTTATTTTAATGTCGGTACTTGCCTCTGTTGGTACGGCGGGCGTTCCTGGTGTTGGCCTAATCATGCTCTCGATGGTATTTGCGCAAGTAGGCTTACCAATCGAAGGCATTGGTCTTATCCTAGGGGTTGACCGTATCCTTGATATGTTGCGTACTGCCGTCAATGTCAGTGGCGATGCCGCTGTGACCGCTATCGTAGCAAAGTCAGAAGGCAAGATGGATTTGGCAATTTATAACGACCCTGATGCGGGTGCAAAAGACGTATTCGATGGTCATATCGATGAAAACAGCGAGCGCGAATTCTCTGAAGTCTTTAGCGATGGCATTATGGGCAGTGAATACGACGATGTGAAGCGTGATTAAATGAAACGCGGCTAGCTTTAATACAAAATAGCCAATGATAAAAGTTTAGAAATAAAAAACCTCAGTTCACAATTGGCTGAGGTTTTTTTCTGTCTTGAATAAGGCTTTTGAAATTAATATATAGACAAAATAACTTAAAACCGTGACGTTACTGCTGGAATAATTTTTTTGAAGCCTCTGGAGTGCGAAGCACACAGCAAGCGAAAAAAACATTCCAGCAGTAGACGACTATAAACAAAGCGCTTTTAATTGACACAGACTATCCCAGCCTCAACATAGCTAACCTTAACCAAACACATATTTCGTCAGCATCGCCATACAAACCAAAACAATCATCGGACGAATAAGTTTACTACCGCCTTTGACGACCATATGCGAGCCAAAATAAGCACCTATCGTCTGCCCTACCATCATTGCCAGTCCCACTTTCCACAACACATTACCGCCCAAAATAAAGAAAATAAGCGAGCCAATATTGGTGGACAAATTCAGCACCTTTGCCGCCCCTGTTGCTTCAATAATTTGACGTCCACGCAGCGCCACATTTCCTAAGGCAAAAAACATTCCCGTACCCGGTCCGATATAACCATCATAAAAACCTATCAAGGGTGCCACCACTTTTTGCCACTTGCTTTCTGAGATGCGCGGTGCTGCCTCTACTTCACCCAGCCTTGGGGCAAATAAGGTATAAATACCAATCGCCGCAATCAAAAACGGAATCAGCTTTTCTAATAAATCAGGTGGCGACAACTGCACGGCAATCGTACCAAGAACAGAACCGATAAAAGCCGCGATAATCGCCGTTTTTATATTCTTCGGTTTGACGACACCTTTTCTAATCATCGTAATGGACGCCGCAAGCGCGCCTGATGCTGCTTGTAACTTATTCGTCCCCAAGGTTAGTACGGGTGGAATATTGGCAAGCAGCATGGCTGGAATGGTCAATAAACCACCACCGCCTGCGATAGCATCGATAAATCCTGCCAGCGCGGCCACGACCGTCAGCATTAAAATAATCTCAATAGAGAGCGATATGTCCATGACACCGACCTTGAAAATTTATGACATATAAAAAGCAAGCCTGAAAAAATCAGGCTCAGAATACGTTGGTTGATAAAATAGCGGCTATTTTTTTAATCGATACCACTCTTTCATCAGTACCAAACCGGATATGAGGATTTGCTTAACGGCGCTCATTATAAAGATAAAAATGTAAAAAAAGCCAAAAACCTAACAAAGTCTGCTAGATTTGTCATATCGACTGTCTTATCGATATACCCTTTGATAATCGTTGGGTCTTCAAGGAAGAAGCATAAAAACCGTTAACGTATTTAATTGTTTATATGAATAAAATTATGAGAAACTAGAGACACCTATTTGTTATATCAATCTATTTCACTATTATCTATGTCATTATTAATGGTGGTTTATCGTTTAGCTATTCTGAGTAGTCCTGAGCTGAACTAAGCAAACCAAATAACAATAGGTACTTGAAGTTCTTGAATGATTTAGCACGTTTTATTTAGTTAATGAGGATAATATGGCAATACAAAGAATCAAAGCATTTTTCAACCTCGAGGCGTCAGGCGGCATTGTCTTAGCGCTGGCAGCTATCGCGGCAATGATTATTGCCAATACCCCTCTGAATACTTGGTATGAATCCTTTATTCATGCCCCCGTTGTCATTCAAATCGGCAACTTTGCGATTGCAAAAGACGCCCACCATTGGATCAACGATGGTCTGATGGCAGTGTTCTTTTTCTTAGTCGGTCTTGAGCTCAAGCGTGAAGTGCTCATCGGCGAGCTCTCGAACGTCAAGCAAATTATCTTACCAGCTGGCGCGGCATTGGGCGGCATGATTATGCCTGCTATCGTCTACTTGCTCTTTAACTATAATGAGCCTGAGTTTTGGAAAGGTTGGGCAATTCCGGCGGCCACTGACATTGCGTTTGCCCTTGGCATCTTAAGCCTACTTGGCAATCGGGTGCCAAACTCACTCAAAGTCTTTTTGGTATCTATCGCTATTTTTGATGATATTGGTGCTATTTTAATCATCGCTTTATTTTATACCAGTGACTTATCACTTGGTTCATTGGCTATCGCCGCTTTGTGTTTACCGTTCTTATATCTACTCAATCGCCGTAACGTCACCAGCATTACCCCTTACATATTAATCGGGGTGATTATGTGGATTGCCGTGCTCAAATCTGGCATTCACGCAACCTTAGCTGGGGTGGTACTCGCGTTATTCATTCCGTTATTTGACCGTACTGACCCTGAACACTCCCCACTTGAAGAGCTTGAGCACGACTTACAAAACACCGTATCTTACGGAATTTTGCCATTATTTGCCTTTGCCAACTCAGGTATATCGCTCAAGGGCGCAGGCTTTGCAGAGCTATTTCATTCCGTGCCCTTGGGTATTGCTGCCGGACTGTTTATTGGTAAACAAGTGGGCGTGATGCTCATGTGCTGGTTAATTTTCAAACTGGGTATTTCTACCATGCCAAAAGGCATGAACTTTAAGCAAATCTACGGTGCAGCGTTACTTTGCGGCGTTGGCTTTACCATGAGTTTATTTATCGGCGGCCTTGCTTTTGGCGGCGCGACACCACTATTTGATGAGCGCTTAGGTATCATTATGGGTTCAATCGTTTCTGGTATTGCCGGTTATCTGATGCTAAAAGCCACTTTAAAAGACGATGTTAATAATACCTCAGTAGATTTAACCCATCATTCATGATGACTGATTGAGTAACTTTATAATGAAGTTGCTCAAAGCGTTTAATGTTGGTTAATAAAAAGCAGTTGCTAAAGAATGGCTTATAAAAATGGATTCCATCGATATTACTAAAAAAATCGCTAAAATAAATGCTGCCAGTGGTCAGGGAAATGCTAATTCCAATCAAGCGCCTGATTCTTATCAGCGTCATGGGCGCACGACGGCGATTGACGACCATAGTGACCTGCAAGTCTTAAAGCGCATCAAGCGCTATTTATTGCCAAAAGACTTTGTTATCTCGCAAGGTTTATTAGAGGAAATGGTTGCGGGTTACGATATCGGTGATCCAGTGGCAGGTGCATTAGCGGCTGATGGCATTCGTTTTGCAAAACCCTTACAGCAATTTATTATCAGTGGCAGTAACAGTGACAGTAACTTCGACGCTAACCTTACAAATAACCCTGCATTTAACGCTTTAACCGAGCAGTTTAGCAGCCATCCTACGTGGTTTGACCCCAAGCTTGCACAAATCGGTGCGGTTGCCTATCGCCGTTATCCGCTTATGCTGATTTGGTTATTACGTAATGTCGCCCTAATGGCAGGCTATAGTATCCCTGCCCTCTCCCTGCCGCTCATTCAAACAGGCGCATTGATGCACGATGCTCTACCGCGTTTAATGCGTACCTATGCTTATATCCTAGCTGTCTCTGAGCATCCTCCATTACACAAGTCGCATACGAGCGCAGGCAATCAGCGTCAGCCTATCGAGCAGGTATTGGCGATTGGCTCAGAAGGTTGGCGGCAGTCTATCAAGGTGCGGCAGATTCATACCCTAGTGCGGCAAAACCTGCTTAAAGGTAAAGGCAATGCAGCTAAGGGCGTCATACCCAATGCCGACCAACACCATAATCCAGATGGCAGTTGGAATAGTGCCTATTGGGGTATTCCGATTAATCAAACCGATATGATTGCTACCCATTTGCAGTTTTCACTGTTGATTATGCGTGGATTGCGACTGCTTGGCGCCCGTATCAGTACTGAGGAAGCCGAAGGTATCCTGCATTTATGGAATCTTGCCAGCTATTGGATGGGCGTTGATTTACAGCGCTTACCAAAAGATGAAGCTGCTTGCTGGGAATGGCTCTATACCTATTTATCGATTCAGCAGCTTGATTTTAAAATGGGCCAGCCGCTAGCAAAAGCCCTGCATGATTTGCCGCGGCAGCTGATGGGCGAGGACAATCGCCGTGGGCGTTTCGTTGAGATGGTCAATGCCAGTGTCACCCGTACCTTGGTCGGCGATGATATCGGCGATGGACTGGATTTACCAAAATCAAAGATACGCTTTGGTGTCTTGTCCTCCGTGCCGATTCTTTTTGCGCTCGATACGGCACGTAAGCACAATCAAAGGGTAGCGGAAAAATTAGAAGCCTTCCGCGCCAAACGCCAAGACAATATGAATTGGTGGCTGAAGAAAAATGACGATTACTATAAATAAAGCATGATAAATGCAGAATAATAAAAGCAGAAAAACCGCTCAACATTAAGTAAATCTATAACAAATAACAGTATTAAAATCTATAAACCATAACTACAAAGCATATGTCGAATATTATTAGTAGTAAATAGAATATGTTAAGCCATTATCAACGGCGTCTACAATAACTATAATAAATCCGCAAAAGACGCGCTTGGTTTAACTAGAGAATGGTTTTACTTTAGATACTTCATTGAATAATCTCAACCACCTTACGGGTTAATTACGCGTATTTTGGATGCGGTAATACCACTCAAGTTGCCGATCAAAGCCCGTCTCTAACAAGCTGGCAATGACGCGTCCTGTCAGACCCCAAACCGTTTCACCATCAACCTGCCAGCTGGGCGTGAGAATGGTCGCGGTCTGATCTTGCATCGTATACTCTACCGCATATTCTACGGTAGGCTGCGTGAGCAAGGTCTCAAAATCTGCCCAAAAAATACGTGAGATTTCGCCAAGCTCAGGCACTAGCAATAAATCTGGTGCAATCAGCGCCACAATAGGACGGACACTCATACCGCTTTTAGAGGTTTGAATCGGTAATTGACCCAGTAGCTGGACTTTATTGGGCGGTAAGGCGGTCTCTTCACAGGCTTCACGCAAAGCGGTGACAACATTATTACCATCGCCGGCGTCATGTTTTCCGCCTACACAAGAGACTTCGCCGGCGTGACTGTTCATATGCGCGGCGCGGCGCGTCAGTAGCAGTTTGGGATGGCGTTCATGGGTGATGGCAACCAATACCGAGGCATCGGCAATGGGTGTCTGATATAAGCTATCTAAAATGCGAGCGCTACGAGAAGTGTTAGAGCCGTCGTACAGCGCCGGACTGGTGACCGCATTTAAGGTTTCATGCTGCACGCGTTCCGCCAACTTTCGAATGGTCGGATAGCGAATAAAGTCTGGCACAGCGACTGAAAACTCATCAAAACGTAGTGACTGCGGGGGGAGTAACATTATTATTGCCCTATATTTTTATCAGTATGAAGCATCAATGCAATTAACTATAAATAGCAATTAAATATCAATATTGACTACTCAAGTATCAATGTCAAAAACCAAATGTTTTTAGGATATGCTCGTGGACAAGATTTTTTCATTAAATAAAATGCAGGGCAAGACTGATGACTGCCCGCAAAGATTGCCATTAATCATCATCGCCATAGCTTGGGTTGGCGGTACGTTTGCCACTGCCATACTGGCGCTACTGGGCAATTGGCAAAATGTCGCGATGATTTTGGGCTCATTTGGTGCCAGCTGTTTGCTTATTTTCGCTTATCCCGAGAGCCCTTTTGCACAGCCTAGAAACATCGTTGGCGGTCATCTTATCACCACTTTCACGGGCTTATCATTTTTGACCTTGTTTGGCATCGAATGGTGGAGTCTGTCGCTGGCAGTTGGTACGGCGATTGCGCTGATGCTATTGCTGCGCGTACCGCATCCACCGGCTGGCTCCAATCCATTAATCGTTATGCTTGGCGGCGTCAAATGGCACTTTTTACTTACCCCTACTCTAGTCGGTGCGCTCGCCTTAGTGGTGGTTGCCCTCATTTATAACAATATCGGTCGCGGCCGCCATTACCCACGTTATTGGTAAAGCTATCCTTCAAGATAAAGCTATCTTTTAATAGTTAACGTGAGTCTAGCCTAGCGCAATCTGACTAAAGCTGCATAGACTTTATGTGACTGGACTGGATTAGGCGGCGTTGTCTGTTGCGCTTAACAATGCATTTATTAATCAGGGCAGCTTTAACGGCAAGCAGTTGCGCAAACCTGTAGGGTTTTTATTATCACTGCCAGTGCGATGAGAATTTGTGTTATCTTAGGCTTAATGGCTATTATCAAATAAAAATTGATAAGCTAAAGTCATACTATTTTATAAAACAAGAATTATAATTCTTAAAATACCGAACACCTTTTTCTCCTTTTCATTATATAAGGCAGTTGATATGCGCTATTGTCTACAATGCGGTCATGAAGCAGAACGCAAAATACCAGCCACCGATAATATCCCGCGCTTGGTATGCCCAAATTGCAATTATATTCATTATGAAAACCCAAAAGTCATTTGTGGCTCATTGGTCGTACATAAACACCGTGTACTGCTATGTCGCCGCGCGATTGAGCCACAATATGGCTTATGGACACTGCCCGCAGGTTTTATGGAAAATGGCGAAACCATGGCAGAAGGTGCGGCAAGGGAAAGCTTTGAAGAGGCAGAAGCGGTGGTCACCAATCCGCATCTATATTGCTTATACGATATTCCCGATATCGGGCAAATCTATAGTATTTATATCACCGAGTTAAAAGACGGTGCTTACGGTATTGGCTCTGAAAGTCTCGACTGCGCTTTGTTCACCGAAGAAGACATTCCATGGGATAAACTTGCCTTTGAAGCCGTACGCCGTACTTTAAAAAGCTACTTTGCCGACCGTCAGCAATACGATAACCATGAAGATTTCCCCATTCATCAAGATATGATTGGCAAAGACCAAGCGATTAAGCGCTATTAGCCACAATCTTATAAAAGCGCACTTTAATAAAGCGCTTGAATAACAACCTGCAGACTAAATAGTAGCAAAGCGGCTTTACAAAAATGCTTGGTAAAGACCATTGATAAGAATTATGCTAAGTTTTGAATATAGCGACTTATCAATGGTTTTTTATTGCCTAAAATTAATCGTTTAAGCTTATTTGCGAGGATATCATGCTGACTTTATTGCAACGTGCTTTGCCCCTGCTCCCCTTAACCATTGCCATGACTCTTATCAGCATGCCAAGCCATGCCGACGATGCACGCTTAACGGCCAAACAATCAGACCCACAAACACTTGGTTGGATGCAAGGTTTTCCGCCGCCCCAAGATAAGCTTATTGGGCAGCCCTCCTCTAATTTCTTTAGTTTCCCAAAACTGCGTTGGACGGTCTGTCATATCCGTGAGTTGATGCCCACCACTGACGTCAGTCGCGGTATCGGCGCACCCTCCACGCTCAACTACGAGTTAGATAAAAACATTGATTCCATCACCTTTACGCCCACTAATAGTAAGCGCCCGATTAGTCAGCGCCCGATGACGTGGAAGCAGTCACTGGATGCCAATTATACTGACGGTATTATGGTCATGCACCATGGCAAGGTAGTGTACGAGCGCCAAAATGGCTGCCTCAATAAACTTGGCAATCATGCGGCGATGTCGATGACCAAATCCATGACAGGGCTGCTAGCAGAAATCCTTGTCACCGAAGGTAAGCTTGACGATAAGGCGTTAGTCGCATCTATCATTCCAGAACTCAAAAACAGTGGCTTTGGTGATGCAACGGTCCGTCAAGTGATGGATATGACCACCGCCCTCGATTATAGCGAAGACTATGCTGACCCTAATGCCGATATCTGGCAGTATTCAGAAGCAGCAAGCCCACTACCGAAACCAAAGGATTATAGCGGACCTAATGGTTATTTTGAGTACCTACAAACGGTGAAGAAAAAGGGTCAACATGGGGCAGAATTCAACTATCGCACCATTAATAGTGATGCGCTTGGCTGGATTATCTCGCGTACCACTGGCAAAGCGGTCAATGAGTTACTCTCAGAACGCATTTGGCAAAAAATCGGTGCTGAACAAAGTGCTTATATGACTGTCGATGCTAAAGGTACGCCATTTGCTGGCGGCGGTATCAGCGCAGGCTTGCATGACATGGCACGTATTGGTAGCTTGATGCTTAATAAGGGCGAGATTAATGGCGAACGTTTATTCCCAGCGGCGGTCGTTGATAATATCGAAGCCGGCGGTGATAAAAACGCTTTTGCAAAAGCGGGCTATAAACAGCTAACCAACGGCAGCTACAAAAGCATGTGGTGGTTATTTAATAATCCCACGCCCATCTATGCGGCACGCGGCGTCCACGGTCAAACCATTTATGTCGATCCCGCAGCCGATATGGTTATCGTGCGTTTTGCGTCATACCCAGATGCCAGTAATAGCAAAATTGACCCAACCTCACTACCCGCTTATAAAGCGCTGGCAAATTATTTAATTAAAAAGTAAGCCTTTAAAAAACCAGTCTTTAAGAAATAGCGCTTTAAAACACTAACCCAAAATAAAACCGCCGCTTTCAATATAAATACTGAAAGCGGCGGTTTTTTATAGCAATTAAGTCAATAGACTTTAAGAAGATTAGCTCTTAATTTTACACACCTTAAAGCCAAGCTCTTGTACCGCTGCTTCTTTATCATAAGGTGCTAATACGGCACGTACATGCTTTTGCCCTTGTAGATATTGCTTAGCAACACGTTGTAAATCCTCCACGGTCACAGCCAATATTGCCGCACGCATTTTACGTTGCCACTCGACACCGCGATGATGCAGATTGGCAAAGCAGGCTTTGACCGCTTCGCCAGCTGGAGAGCCTGGTTTATCCATACCTGAGATAATACCTAAGATGGCTTCTTCCAACTGCTCATCGGTTTGCGGCTCATTTAATAACCATTCGATACTGGCATCAAAATGTGCAAAGGTCTCAGCACACTGCGGATCGCGGTAGCTAAAGAACTTAAAGGCGCAAGCATTGGCATCGTAACCTGCACCGCCACCATAAGCACCGCCGCGCTCACGGATGGCACTATGCAAGTAACCATTACGTAAGTAAGGCGCTAATACCATCAAGGCAGCGGTATCAGGATGGTCGGCTGCTGGCACGGTATAAGCACTAGCATTATGATAGACGTTAGTCGGAACTAGCCACGCCAAATCTTCAACATCGAGCGCCACACCACTTTCTAGTGCTTTGACCGTGTCTTTCTTGCCATTTAACGCCGCATCAAGTTGCAGCTCGGCAAACTCGCTTGGGATATTGTCTTCAATACCCGCATCAGAGTTTGTGATTTTTTCAGCAATCTTTGGCGCTTGGCTGTCTTTCCAGCTATCAACGATTAAGTTACTTAAGCGTTCGGTTTGCTCGGCTTCACAGATAATAACTGCATGCTTAGGCAAGCTGATTAAACGTTGATGTAAGTCCATCAAGCTGGTTGCCAATTTATCCCACTGCGCATCATCAGTACTGGCATGGGTTAAGAAGTCTTTTAGCGCGTTTAGTGCTGGCAGACCGCTGCGCACATATTCTAACTGCGCTTGGCGGCTCATGCCGCGACTGGCAGTTTGCATCGCATACGAATGTCCAGAACCGGCAAGGTTTGATTGCCAACCTGCTTGACGCTGCTGCAAAATCTCTTTAATACGGTCATGCTCACTAAAGACACTATGCTCCATAACTTCTTTTAGCAAGTCAATTGCCTCAGGCTTGCGATTCAACGCGCGCGTTGCCACAACAAAGTAGCTGCTAATCGCTTGGCTGTCATCGATGTTGGTGCGCTGACTAATACGCGCCGTCACCCCTGATGAATGCGCCGCTTGCTTAGCTTGCATTTCATGAGCACTTAGCGAGTCGGTACCGAGCTCAGATAATAAGCTTAAGTAAATAGGCAACAATGGATGATTAATCACTTCATTAACGGGTAGCTCGCTGGTATCCTGATTACCAATCGCATCGGTCAACGGCACAATCACTTGATAATAATACAAGCCATTGGTACCCGCTTCATATTCAAATAAGGTGCTCTCTTGCCCGCTTAAATTCACTTGTTTTTGCGTGCCTTGTTTAAAGCTGATATCCGTTGGGACATCTTCTAAACCAACCTTTGGCAATAGGCTTAAATCATCAGGTGCTGCTTGGCGCGATGCCAAATCAAGCGCTTGTTGTTTTAAGATAGCTTTATCATCAGCGGTCAAATCCATCGCAATCGTATCAAGACGGGTCTGCTCAGCGGCTGCCAAACGGGCGGTTTTTTCGCTATCAGGTGTTAAAGTGACGCGGACACGATGTTGATTATCTAACAAGTGCTGCTTAATTAAATTTGGTAACCACTGGGCATCTTTTACTTGTTCACGTAGCCACTGCAAATGCTCATCAACTTCCCAGACATCGATAGGGTTGCCATCATGAATCGCCGTACTAAAGCCTTCTAGCATGAGATTCAAACCATACGGCATGCTATCACCACCGATATGGCGCTGATCTATCTCAATTTGGTGCAAGATGGTTTCAATGGTTTCATCATCAATCGGCTTGCTCGCGACCTCTTTAAGCAAGTCAATAATGCCCTGCTCTACCGCTTCGGCATGCTCAGGGTTTGAACCGCGCAGACCGGTATAAAAGACCATTTCGTAATGACTGTCATCGAGTCCCAATAGCGGGCTTGGCGCTTTACCAAGTGGATGGCTGTCCAAATACGCACGCAGCGGCGAACCAGCATGCTCAACCAACACCCCTTCTAATAGACGTAACGCCAAACGCTGCTTTGGATCAGTAATTGATGGTAATAACCACGCCACCACGTGATGCGTTTGGTCAGGACCGGCTTCATCAGCAGTATAAGTATCAACCGCGCTAATCGGTGCAGACAGGCGTTTTTCAGGACGCGAGACGTGTTTTTTGCCGGCTTCAAATTGAATCAAAGCATCTTCATGGATTTTCGCCTGCGTCTCAGCGACCGGAATATTACCAAAGCTCATAATCACACTGTTTGATGGGTGATAATGGCTTTGATGAAATTCAACCAGCTCATGATGGGTCAAGTCAGGAATATCAGCAGGATCGCCGCCCGAATTATAATGATAGGTTGTCGTTGGGAACAAATGATGGGCGACCGTATGATATAACTGGTCAATCTCGCCGCTCATCGCGCCTTTCATCTCATTAAAAACGATGCCCTTAAACTGCGGTTTATCATTTTCATCTAACTCGACGCGAATGCCTTCTTGGGCAAAATCAAGCGGATGAATATTAGGGAAAAATGACGCATCAAGATAAACGGCAAGTAAGTTAAAGTAGTCGTTTTTATTTTGCGTGGCATACGGATAGGCGGTCCAATCGGCAGCAGTCATCGCATTCATAAAAGTGTTTAATGAGCGTTTAATCATTGAGAAAAATGGGTCACGTACAGGGAATTTCTCAGAGCCACATAAAGCCACGTGCTCTAGAATATGCGCCTCACCTTTTGAGTCCATTGGCTGAGTGCGAAAGCCGACCAAAAAGGCATTTTCATCGCTCGGATGTGCCAAATGGTAATGCATGGCCCCAGTCTTAACATGCTGACTGATCAGCACATCCATCGATAGCGCCTCAATGTGGCGATGCTCAATCAGCTCAAACGCTGGATGTAGCGTTAAATCCGCAGTAAATGGCGTGTCAGTCATAGTTATCCTTATCAATGATAATGTATATCGTGCCCTGATTTTCAGGGCTCATAAAATGGTGTCTATAGCGCTATTAGATGGGGCTTACCTATGGATAAGTCAAGCTAGCCATATGGTAATAACGGCTCACTGGGTAAGATTTATCAATGAATATTTTAAAAGTAGTATTAATGCAATATCCATAATCAAATAATGGTTTTAACCCTTAACAAAGGTAGCCAGCACTGCTACTATAAAGTTAACTACTATTTAGGAGCCCCTGATGAGCTACCAACATATTCTACTGGTCACCGACTTATTGTCTGATGCTGACGAGGTTGCCCTAAAAGCCAAACGTATCCTTGCAGGCTCGCCTGAGGCTAGGTTATCTGTCTTGCATATCGTTGAAGATGATATGGTGCGCTTCGGCTTTGAGCTGGTGCCTGCGTCTAGTTTATCAGGCGACTTCGATGGCGAACACTGGCAAGAAGCACGCACTAAATTGACGCAATTCTTAGCACGCAATGAGCTAAACGCGGTCAATTCTGAGGTCACTGCCGCTATCTCTAACAGTAAAGGCATCGTCAATTATTGCCGCGAAAAAGAAGTCGATTTACTGATTATCGGTCGCCATGAGCGCCGCGGTATCGCCGCTTGGTTAGTCAAGGCAACCGCCGACAGTATCTTGCCAAACGTACCTTGCGACAGTCTCGTGGTAAAACTCGATCAGCCTGTACCAAAATAACGAGATAAGCAAGCAAGGCGCTAAAAAAGCTACTGTTAAGCGTAACAAATATCCTTATAAGATATAGACAAAGGTAGCTTAGCAGCACTTAACAGCGCTCGGTAGGAGTGCTATAGTAAATACTATCTGACACGAGGAAGACGCTATGAGTTACGAACATATTTTATTGGTCACCGACCTAATGTCCGATGCTGATGTGGTCGCCCAAAAGGCCAAACGCATCGTTGAGAATCGTCCTAACGCCAAGCTATCGGTGCTTCATATCGTTAAAGATACTATGGTTGGCTTCGGCTATGAGCTGGTGCCTGCCTCAAGCTTATATGATGAAATTGATGATGAGCGCTGCCAAGAAGCGCGCGCCAAATTGGCACAGTTTTTGGACCGTAACGATTTACATGCGGTAAATTCTGAAGTGACCACCGCCATCTCTAACAGCGAAGGTATCGTCAACTATTGCCATAAGCATGATGTTGATTTATTGGTCATCGGTCGTCATGAACGTCATGGTATCGCCGCTTGGCTCAGCGGCGCAACAGCAGATAATATCTTGCCCAATGTCCCTTGCGACAGCTTAGTGGTGAGACTGGACAAACCGGTTAATAAATAACTCTAAGAGCAGACTTAACGTCGTTCCCAAGTTATTTAAAACTATTAAAATAGCTCATTAAAAAAAGCGCATTGTCTGACATTGCGCTTTTTTATTATTCATTAAAACAGTAAATATTCTCACTAGAATCTCTACATTTACCATTAAAATCAATCTTCTATCAAAATATCAATAAAGCTTTGCCAAATAGGGCTTTGATGGCGGGCTTTGTGCCAAACTAGCCACCACGTACGTGATAAGTCTATACCCGCTACTTTTACCTGCACCAATTTTCCTGCTGCCAGCTCCGCCTCAATGACATGCTGCGATAAACAGCCAAGTCCAATATCGGCGCTGACCATATGTTTAATGGCCTCCGACTGCTGAATCGCCATCACAATCTCGGCATGCGGCAGATATTGCAATAATTGCTCATCGATAATTTGCCTCGTACCCGAACCCGCCTCTCGTACCAATAGCGGTAGCCTTGCTAGCTGTTCCGCGCTCAGCTCATAACATTTTCCTTTCTCGTTATACTTCATGCCTGTCAGCCATTTACTATGACGCTTAGCAAAGACCATCAAGGTATCGGTCCGCCAAGCGCGCTGCTCAATCACCTTCATATCTGTCGGGCGCGGCATGCCTTCGACCAAAGCAATATCGATGTTTAATTGCTCAACCTCGCCGACTACCTCTTGGGTATTGGCAATATACATATCGATATGGGCATCCGGTAGCGCTGCATATAGCTTGGCAAGCAGCGGCGGCAGCACATAATTGCCGATAGTGGTACTGGCACCAATATGAATCTGCCCCGCTTGGTGCTTATGATAATGCTCTAGCGTTAAGGCCTGTCCTAATATAGCCTGTGCCTGTATATAAATAGGATGGGCGTTTGGATGCTGATTGAGCCTACGCCCGACGCGCTCAAATAGCGGCATCTGCAACCTTGACTCCAGCTCAGTGAGCGCGCTACTGACCGCCGACTGCGACAAATGCAGCTCTTCACTGGCACGGCTGGTGCTGCCAGTTTGATAAATACTGACAAACACCGATAACTGCTTAAGGGTAATCTTCGGCAGCATCTGTATGGGTTTTTTCATAATGGCTCTGACATCCTATGCTGCCTATAAATTCCAAAAACCTAAGTTTCAAAATCGATTCTTAACCTAAAAAATCGATAGCTTGTATCTTATTAATCTGTTTTTATTATAAATCGACATGACTTATACTGTCTATTCATAAGCTTATGCTTATTTCGATTATAGATGATAAATAATAGGTACGTACGACATGAACGCTTTAGCACAAAACATGCATAACTACTTTCCGCATAACCGCCATATTTTGGGGCTGATTGTCGTGCTGATTGGTAGCTTGTTTTGCTTGTGGCTGAATATGAGCTTAGATACGTGGTCGGACGGGCGTATTATTGGGCTGTCCTCATTAACCCTAGCAATCTTGCTTGGGATAGTATTGGGTAATACGCTATATCCAAATTTTTCTGAACAACTTAGCGATGGCGTTAACTTTGCCAAAGGTCAAATATTACGCCTTGCTATTATTTTTTATGGCTTTAAGCTGACTTTAACACAAGTCGCTAGTGTCGGTATGCCAGCGGTAATGACGGATGCGCTGGTATTAACCTCAACGTTTTTACTCACCTATTGGCTGGGCACCAGATGGCTCAAAGTCGATAAGCAAACGACGTTATTGATTGGTGCTGGTGCCAGTATTTGCGGCGCAGCAGCGGTGATTGCCGCAGAGCCGGTGGTTAAAGCGGAAGCACATAAAGTCACTATCGCCGTCGCCACCGTAGTGGTCTTTGGCACGATTGCCATGCTGCTCTATCCATTTTTATATCAGCTTGGCTGGCTACAACCGTGGCTAAACGCCCAGCAATACGGCATTTATACCGGTTCAACCATTCATGAAGTCGCGCAAGTGGTGGTCGCTGGTAATGCCGTTAGTACCGAAGTTGGAAATACAGCGGTCGTCACTAAAATGATACGGGTAATGATGCTTGCGCCCTTTTTACTGATTTTATCGTTTGCCTTAACCGCAACCAGTAGCAAAAATGGCAAAAAACCCTCATTGATAAATCGCGTACAACAAGTCAAAGTGCCATGGTTTGCCTTTGTCTTTATTTTGGTAGTGTTACTGCATACTTGGGTGCCAATGACGGCAGGCTTTGAGCGTAGCATGGTCATGCTCGATGATGTGTTGCTTACCATGGCAATGTTTGCGCTGGGCTTAACCACATACCTAAGCGCCATTAAACAAGCAGGGGTTAAACCGCTTATCTTAGGCGCAATGATGTTTGCTTGGCTTATCATTGGCGGCGGACTGATTAATATCGGCATTGCTGCACTCTAATTACTTCACTCTAAAACAGTTACTGACTAAAACCAAAAATGCCTACGACTATAGTGATAGTCGTAGGCATTTTTACTTTAAAAGCTTTACTTAGCGCCTTATTATTAAGACATTTATCATAAGCGATAAACATAAATAATAGACGAAAAAAAACGAACCCGAAGGTTCGTTTTTTATTCATCTTGCTCTAGTTGTCTATAAAGACAAATTAGATAGCAACGATGTTATGAGCTTGTGGACCTTTTTGACCTTGAGTTACAGTGAACTCAACTTCTTGGCCTTCAGCTAAAGTTTTGAATCCTGAACCAGTGATTTCGCTGTAATGAGCAAAAACGTCTGCGCCAGTTTCTGGAGCGATAAAACCAAAGCCTTTAGCTTCGTTGAACCACTTAACTGTACCTTTTTGAGTATCTGACATATTGATAATCCTACTTTTTAATTTATTAATGGTCTAGTGACCGGTAACGCTTGCAAATAGCTACTGAACGATAAATATTAAAACGAAGGATTATAACTAATACTACGAGGTAATGATTTGGTGCAGAACTGCTCTTAAGCTTGGTCGTATTATAGGGAGGTTAGTTCAGTATCGCAAGCCTTATCTCACCTTTCGTGTAACTAAGTGCAAAGATTGACTGTTTTTTGGCCCTATTTAGCCTATTTTTAAGCATTGGGCAGACGAAATAAAAACACCGCTACGCTAGTACATACAAGGGCTAACAGCCATGCGACCCATATCATATCGGCAGGAATGTTAAAAAATAACATTATTGTTGATATGGTCATCATTATGGTTGCCAACCACTTCGCATATAGCGGTACGGCGCGGCGATCTTCCCAATCACGGACGTATTTACCAAAATATTTGTGATTAAT
>Ga0208670_100051_pt1 | contig 45209 bp, 64 predicted proteins | sample 24BtaG_FD_184098 | JGI IMG/M metagenome (GOLD analysis project Ga0208670, IMG submission 184098) | Marine viral communities from Cariaco Basin, Caribbean Sea - 24B_WHOI_OMZ_CsCl (SPAdes) (version 2) | ecosystem: Environmental > Aquatic > Marine > Oceanic | place: Caribbean Sea: Cariaco Basin...
ACATCTAATCCAAGTTCAGTACATAACTCAATCGCCTCATCTAAATAGCGATAGCCTTTTAAACCGATTTTAATTTCTTTCATCTGATTTAAAATACTCTCAATCCATTTATGATGTGCGATAGATAGTTGACCTTTAGCCTGTTGCCAAATTAGGAAAGTTTGAAATTCCTCTCTTGCAACTGGGATTTGTCTATCACGACAATACTCACGACCAATTAAATCCAACTCGTATTCTTTATTCCATTCATCAGAATAACTTGTCAGATTATTTCTACCAGAATTAAATCCCAACACCCTAGCGTTAGCGTCAGAATATTTTGTCCAATGTGGATTGCTTTCTTTACCTGACATTTCAATATTTATATCAGGATTGCAACCCTCTTTTGCTTTCAACTCGTCTCTAAAATAAGCATAAGCAAAGTCTCTATGGTCTTTCCTACCCCAATTATCATCTTCATCTTGATTTGATTGTCGGTCTATTCCATCAATATCACCACCCAATCTAAAATCAAAATGCTTTGAGATATATTTATCTTCTTCATCTTTTTCTTCTGGGTTTCCCATATATCCAAAATGAAAACAACTGTCCTTTGATACAGTATCAACATTCGGATATTTTTTTTCAAGATAATGACAAGTATCAACATCTTCTTGTGGATATTGTCGTCTCACACATTGTTCTGCAAGTTCCCATGTCTTATCTTGTAAGTTTTTAAAGTTTTCTCTTAACTCAAAAAACTTCTCTTTCTCTTGTGTGTTTTCACACTCCAAGTGTACTCGCATACGATTTGCGATTTTATTTCTGTACTCTTGGTTTAGTCTTATTCTTGACATTTTTTCCTTTCTGTTAAAATAAATTTATATACTACTTGACATTACTTGTCAATAGGATTATATGGGAATAATTAATAAAGGAGAAATAATGAACGAAAAAATAAAACAATTTAATACATGGTTTAGTGACGCAAAATCTGGAGACCAATATACTTATTTTATTGGCAATCTTGCTTATTCAACATGTCGTGCTGATGGATTTGAGTTAAAAGAACTTAAAAGATACCTGATGGATAAATGTTGTACTTGGAACTTAGACGCCGCGCCATTAAAAAAAAACAAAAACAATGGTAAAATAAAGTTTAATCCCTATATAAGATTAATACAGAAAGGAAAGGAAAAATATTGGAACAAGAAAAAAAAAGAGATATTCAGAGATTCGGAATATATAGCTATTAAACTATAATCTGGATATGACCTCGTTTACTCTGGCACGGTCGATAAATTTTGAAAGAGTGGGACAACTTCTGGTTGTTAATTCAACCCATAAAATTGAACATTCCATATAACAACCAGAACTGATCCCTGGCCCTATTCGCAAAAACCTTGGTTGTAGGGCCTGGGATCAGTAAGGAAAAATAATAGTGGGTGAAACCTGAATAAACCCACCGGCGTGGCTAGATCGTATTCAATCGAGAGGCTGGTATCCACAGGTACTGATCCCTGATCCAATATGCTAGTCAGGAATAATCTCGAGTGATGTGTGTTGGATCTGGGATCAGGAATAATGAGAAAAAATCAGCGGTCTGCGGCCGGCCTATACATTCCGCCAGGTTTTGCTCATACGTGTTCTATAGTAAGCACGTATGGGTTAATATGAAAATTAAAAAAAGCAGCAAGCCACAAGCTTCAAGCAACAAGCTTGACAATGGATCTGGGATGCTGTAGGATGAATTTAGAAAGGAATATATGACTGAACTTGAAAAACTTAAAAAAATGCTAGTGAGCGCACACGACGAGCTGCGAGCACGCAAACAAAAAAATACACCAACGTTTGGAGCAATGATGTTTATGCTTCAGGCCATCATCCAGTGTAACGCTGCTTTAAACGAAAGGAAAAAACATGAAGAGAATTAAACACAACGACTTAACACATTATTTCATGACGCCGCACGAACAGCTGCCGGCGTCATATCTTGCCAGCTGTGAGAAGTTCTTCAGGGAGCTAGGTAAAAAAAGAAACAAGTTCCAAGCTTCAAGCAGCAATGCAACAAGACACAATTTATTTACAGAGATTGAAGCCACAAGCCGCAAGCGCCAAGCTTCAAGCGCCATAAAAAAGACATAATTAAAAAGTAAAATGAAATTAGAAAGAAATATATGAAAACAAGTGAAGCGTGGTCCCTGGTTGGGGGACTAAGTAAACCATCTAAAATGCCCGGCTGGTCAATAGGTCTACCGGCCAAGGAATGCAAAACAGGCTCCAAGCTCCAAGCTGTGCCTGGTTCAGTCTGCTATGACTGTTACGCCATGAAGGGCTGCTATGTATTTAAAGTTGTACAGGAAGCTCAATACAAGAGACTGAAGGCAATATATACAGCTCCATGGGTCACGGCTATGGCTCAACTGATCAACAGCAAAAAGCCCAACGTGTTCCGCTGGCACGACAGCGGCGACGTTCAGGACTTAGTACATTTAAATAAAATTTTTGAAGTCTGCAGGTTAACACCTGGCAAGCGTCACTGGATGCCCACACGTGAGGCATGGATCAAGGACCATTTAAACAGAGCGCCAAGCAATTTAGTAATTAGATTCAGCGCGCCGATGGTGGACCAGGCAGCACCTGCCAGCTGGCCAAATACATCGACCGTGGTGACAGCTCAGGCCACGTGTCCAGCGCCTCTTCAAAACAATGAATGCAAAGATTGTAGAAATTGCTGGAATTCTGAAATTAAAAATGTATCATACGGCCAGCACTAATGACATTTTACCACCCAAAATATTATGCAGCCCTCCGGGCTGAGAGGAAGAAGCTTCAAGCTGCAAGCCTCAAGCAGCAAGCTCCAAGCCCCACTAAACCAGAACCTAGTTCAGGTTCTGAAGTTTCAAGCAACAAGCTTCAAGCGTCAAGCAACAAGCAGCAAGCTTAGGCTGCAAGCCACAAGCTACAAGCTCCGAGATCCGTGAACCAGGGATCAAGAAGTATTGAACAAGTTTCGAGGACCTTTGACCAAGGGCCTCGACTAAGATAAATGTATTCTTAGGATGTGTCTTATGAAACGCAATTTGGTGTGGTGAAATTTTAATTTTATTCCCCTTCGTGCACTTTAGTTCTAAAGTGAAAAATGTGCCAGAAGTATTGTAGCCCAATAAATCAGGAGTCCCCAAACTACTAAGGTTTTCAATCCTAATCCAAGAAATGTCTTTAGAAACTTTGCGCAGTTTTTTATATAATTTAGCCTCTGGGCCCATACTGTTTTGGAGGGAATATCGTCACTCATTTAACATCGTAATGAGTAGATCTTAACTTGTCAGGGATAATTAATTTTTTTTCATCTTGAGGTCTTAAAACTAATCGTAATGAAGGCTGACCTATAATCATATGCTCTTGCACTTCCATTCTTTTAATTTCTTCTAAGTGACCTCCAATAGCAACATAAATTTTGGCATTTGAAATTGCATTGCCTTGATACTTAGTAGATCCCATTGTGAATCTTCCTAAAAATTCCTGTAGATGTTTTACAAACACTTTAATTCTCCTCGTCCATCTTTCATGTCTTGACTTTATAGGATAGTTCCCTTAAATTGTCAACCCAAACAAACATAATAAAGGAGTATTATGCAAAACTTAGAAAAACTAAAAAAAGAACTAGTATACGCGAACTATGATGATCCAGATCGTGCAAGTATATTAGAAGTAAAAATAGAAAAAATAGAACGAGCTAAACAAATGAAAGAAAATGGTCATGATGATGAAACTATTTATGCAGATGTTTGGAACCATCCTGATGAATGGTGTCAAGGTACTTGTGGTGGATTTAACACTTGGGAAGCCCACAACGCAGGTTTAGATACATGTTTTGACTGTAAGGTAGAGGCAACGGATTAATGGGAGTTCCAAAAAGATTAACAGAAATGCAACAGAGATTTGCGGAGCATTTAGTATTCGGTGGACCAGATGGTCCTATGTCTAAACGTGAGGCAGCTGTTGCAGCAGGGTATTCACCTGCTCGTGCAATGCGGGAAGGATCTGAATTAACTAACCCAAGATATTCACCATTGGTAGTAAAATATATTGGTGAGTTAAAAGAAGAAAGACTTCGAAAACATGAAGTGACATATGAAGGACACGTCGCAGAATTAGCTAGGTTGAGAGAAGCCGCTTTAAAGAAAGGAAGTTTTTCCAGCGCTGTAAATGCTGAAGCCAATAGAGGAAAAGCAGCGGGACTATATATAGACAGAAAAATAATAAAAACAGGTAAATTAGAGGAGATGACAGAAGAACAACTAGAAGCAAAAATGAAACAAATTTTAGACGACTACGCGCCTCTGTTAAATGTAAAGACTGTTGATGCTGAAGCATTAGAAATTAAATCTTCTGAATCTTCCGAACCCACTGACGAGGTATCATCGTCCGATCACCAAAAGAAAAAGAACCATCATCTTCCCGATCAAAAGAAGCAAAAAGTTTAATAGCTTTATCATCTTTAGAATATAACCAACCTTCATTGATTGGTCTTGCTAACCTCATCTTATCAAACTCCCTATCAGTAGCCCAGCCAGAGTCACTCACACAATCGATCCACTCCACCCTGACTTTAGGATAAGGTATGTCGGGAGTTCCAAATGAGGCGACAGCTTTTCTTCTTTTCTTAGGCATAATATCTTATAACACAATTCTGCGAGCCCTGCGAGGGGTAGAAGCAGATTTTATTTTTATTTTCAAAAAAAAATTTTTTTTCAGATTTACCCCTCGCAGGTTTCGCAGCCTATATAAATCAACACTTCTAGCCTTCGCGCTACCCCTCGCGGACCCCTCGCAAAAGTCATTTACCCCTCGCAGATTTTGGATTTTGGACAATTTCAGTGTCCTTGATCAAATTTTCGCTAATTTACCCCTCGCGCTGCGAGGGGTAAATCGGTTTTTGCGAGCCCTAGAACCTAATCCGAGCCCTAATTTGTGCCATAATATTGCCTTAATATTGCCATATTCTCTTTAGCGTCTGCAACTTTATGTAACAGCTTATCAATCTCGCCGGTGACGTCAGTATGTTCTACAATTACAGGTTGTGTACCATTTAGGAGATAATCTATTTTTAATAGCGCGTCCTCCATCTCATACTGGTATTTCATTATTAAAGTTTTATATATTTGTTCTTTCATTTATCCTCCTTCTTTTTTAAAGAATCTCCAAACGTGCCTGTAAAGCCCCATGATCCATGATGCGTGGTCCATGAGTCGAGATTCCCGTAAATCTTAATATTACACTTTCGAGCCAAATCACAGAAGGCTAAATCTTCACCTTTCCATTCATGATCCTTAAAGCTTGTATCCCAAAAATTATACATGTATCTATCTATCGCACCTTTATATCCTACCTCTTTATCCATCTTATCTTGGTGTTCTTTATTAAATTCAATTTTTTTATCAGGATACTTGTCCATCAACGTTCTAAATACAGATCTATTAATTAACATTAAGCCAGCCGGAGCAGATTTTAACGCCACTAAATCAAAAGGTAGTATTTTAATATTATCAGGATCAATATGTTCTACAGGATATTTAGTTTTTAAAGGATTTTCTTTTAATCTATAAGGAGTACATACAATATCTTTTTCAGGCACTAACATTCTTAAGGCAGTTTCATGAGAAAACTCTACATCAGCATCTACACATAACATATAATCATAATCAGACGCCATGAATCCTGCAGTTAATAAATTTCTTGCATGAGTTACTAGAGAAGATTTAACCGACTTAAATATACACTCAACCCCAGACTTAGCTAATACTGCGTACGTGTTGAGGATGGAAACACATGTTTCAACCTTCATCATATCATAACAAGGCATAGCTATAAATACTTTAGGCTTTTTCAAATTGTTTTTTAAACTCCTTTATATCAAATGTGACTTGTTCTTTCTCATCGAATTGTAATTCGTGATACATATCTAATCTCTTCAACCATTTATGTTTCCAAGACCTTAAATCAGCGTCTTGAAACTTGAATTCTTGGTAATATAGGTCAGGAGTACAGATCATTATAATACCCTGTCTAATTTCTGATTGATAAACATAGTCATGTGCCATACAATACGCGGCGATTTGTAAAAAATAATCCTCAATCCACTCTAATTTCTTCGGGCGATTTGATTGCTTAAAATCGATAATAGTATCTAAACCATTATGATTACATACCAAGTCAGTACTGCCAGCATATAACCCAGGATAATGCAACGTGACTTCCGAGCCGTAATACTCTTCCACAGGGAGTAACCCTTCTTCAATAATTTTTTTGGCCATGGGCTTCGCCTCTTGTCCGATTGGCGTAAGATCATCGTAACCAATTCCCGATACATGAGACTCGATGAACTTGTGCATGGATGTTCCCCGCCTACTACTAAGATTTTTGATTCGTTCCGCTTCTTGTTCTCCAACTTTGGCCTTCCAGTCTTTTAAAAATTGTTGATTTTTGGTACGCCCTAATATCGTAGTAACAGATGGAAGTCTAGTACCAATGATGTCATAAATTCGATGTCCTGATTCATGATCCGTGATCTGTTTTCCTTCTATATACTTGTATTTATTACTTTTTTTCATTTCTTTTACCGTATAATTTCTGCCACGACCAGGCGTTAAGTTTACTTGACCAGTGGTATATAAATTCTAAAAATTTTTTTTTCATCTTGTCCTCGCAAACATTTCATTATAAACTTTATCTAAAGTTTCTATTATTTTATTTTTATCATTTTCTAAATAAACTGCAGCCTGTAATACTCCTTCTAAATTATCGTCCAGTTTTCCTATCCCTGTATTACAAGCTCTACACAACCATCCTCTAAAGATAGTTGATCCATGAATATGATCTAATTGAAGTTTTTTTGTTTTTTTATGACAACGTTCACAACGCTCAGGTTTGGGGGGAGCATTCTTTCTCACCGCGGAACTCTCTCTTTTACTTATGGTAACACATTGGCGGCAAATTTTCTTAAGATGCCAGGCCCCATCACTTCTTAGAACTTGGGTTGTAAATGCCATTGTGGGAAGAATTTTATGACATTCTTTACATTCCTGCATATCGGTTTCTTTTCCTACAATTTTAGTCTCTCCCCTATAGTGGAAATTTTCATGGTCCTTATATTTTTGTTTTTTAACACGATATGCTTCTTTTTCCCAATAGGGAACCGTATTTAAATTTAAATTTCTTTTTGGTCCAGGCATTATTTCCTAACCTCAATGGTCCATGGTGCGTTAGCCGTGCGCAATCCATCCTTGCTCTCGTCCCAATATCTTTTACATAAATTTCCAGTACGCGCTATAAACTCATGCTGCATTTCATGGTGTGGATTGTAAGGACGTCTTATCTTTTTACCATCCGACTTTGAAAAATATTTAATGTAGTATTTGTTTTTACGTGTCATAATCCCCGATTTTGTTTTTAACAGGTTTCCATTCATTATCACCGACTTGTTTTAAACTATTGAGAGGGACTTGAGACGATACATTCCCAGCCACAGAAATTCTTTCAACATCAGATTTAAAAGGAGCCACATAATGTTTTAACCATGCAGGAAATATAAACATATCTCCTACTTCAGGAAAATATGATTGATATGTAATGGCCTGTCTATTTCCTTCACCATATATAAAACTAATTCCACCAGGGCCAGCGCTTCTTCCTTTATATTCTTTAAATTCTTTTTTTATTTCTTCTGGTACTTTTAAATATATTACAAAAGATAAATCATCTGCATGATCATGAGGTGGATTGAATTCATTTTTTCTTTGATAATTAATCCACATAGCTCTTAATAAATAACTAGGAGGTTGTTTAAACTTTTGATTTTTCCACTTTTCAAATATCCCGGTGTACATTTTTAAAAATTCATCAACGTATGGAAGTAAAAGTTTGTAGTTCCTAAATTTAAATTCTTTTTGAATGATACCAGCTAATCTATGTTGATAATCATTTGCTGCTACGCTTGAAGCTTCACCTTCTTTTAATAATAAGTTTTGAAATTCTGGAGTAGTTTTTAACTTAACTACACAGGGTCCCCACGTTAAAACTTGATAACTAACTTTATCTGTCATTTTTTATTACTTTCAATATTGTTGTCCAAGGATTTAAGTCGTAATCTACTCTAGTGCAACTTGTTAACAGTATTATCATCACCGTCAGAGTTACTAAAATGATTATCTGAAGTTTCATAAAACTCCCCTTCTGAGTCACAATCCCAACACTGATGAATCATTTCATCAGAGTTAAAGCTTGCAACTTTAACAAATCCATTACCCTTACAGGTTGGACAAATTAGTTTTCTTACTCTACCCTTTTTTAATTTTTCCATTTAACTTTTTCGCTTTTTCATTTGCTAAACATTCTACAGTTTTACTAATTGATAACTTTGCATCTGGTAATAAAACCTTAGACAAATTAATCAATGTCTTGTATGTATCATGAGTTAACGAAACATTTCTATATTTAGTTATATCGGTCATATGTTCCTTTCATTTATTTCTGATGACTATATAGGATTGAATGGAGATTTGTCAAGATGAAATTTATATTAAGTATGATTATTTGCACGAGTGTTTATCAACAGTGCATGGCCCCTCATCAAATGCCAGGGGATTACCCCACTCATTATGAATGCATTATGGCGGGCTATGAAGAGTCTGTAAAAAAGGCTAAAGAAATAGGACCCTCAGATGTGAATAAGTATGGGACTATTATAAAATTTTATTGTCAGCAAGTTCCAGACACCAATACGTAATTGACAATGTGGCAGAATTGTGGTAAAGGCTAAGACTTCTCACCACAATAACCTATCCCTTTAATCCCTCTTGGGGTAGGTTTATTTCATTTTCTTTTGAGTAATATTACCATCATCGTCTATCCACAGTTCCCATGCGGTTTTACCGTCATAGTAATATCCATGTAATGTTTTATTTTTTTTCATTTACACATACAACCAATCCAGTTTCCACTACCATCATTCATGATATGTAAATTTAATTCAGTTACATAACCCGTTAATTTTAATCTCAATATATCACACAGTTCAAAACAATCTGTCTCAGCTGTTATTACAATTCCCTCTAACATCTTCTTTGTCACTGGAATCAGTTGATACAGTTCGTCGTTCCAAATTATTAGGTCCATTATACTTCGAATTCTTCGTCCTGTCCCAATTTTTTGCGGCTTCGTTTATTTGGTCGAGTAGTGTCACCTGTGACCCTTCCCCATTTAATAATCCTTTCAAAATTTCTAGTTTTTAGTTTTATTTTAGGACCATATGGTTTCCAGGCATTTGCCATAAGATTTAATTCTATAACTAAATTAGTCCATTGTTTAGGTGTTATATTAGTTACGTTTATATTTATTTCTCTGTCTTTCATGTCCTATATATAGGATATCTAGGGATGTTTGTCAATGCCCTTTTTTACCTTTTCCACGATATTTTCCCATTCTTTTTTCGTGTTTATTACGGTTTTTCTTGTGACGTCCAGGTCTTTTTCTAGGTTTATCGCGTTGAGGTTTAGTTATTTTACCAAAAGAGCTTTTTTTACTCATTAAATTGTCTTATATTAATTTCATCTTTGCCTGTAACGTGAGGCATATAACTAATTTTACCATTTATTTTTTGTTCAATGTCTGAGCCACATGTTATGCATCTAAAAATAGTTTTGTATATAGAAACAAATATACTTTCTTCACCACAGTACGGACAGTTTCCATTTACAACTTGTGTTGGAATATTAATCTTGTCGAATCTTGTCATTGTTTTTTTTTCTATTATATATTTTCTTATTTTTTACCACAAGTTGACGATAACGTCTATTTCTTAAAATCTTTGCAATCGGGTTCTTTTTTTGATTCACTATTTTGTTAGCAGAGTAAATATAACGTAGGCCATACCAGTAATTAAAGCCCCTACAGATACTAATAGAATACTTTCTATTCTATTAATTTGTTTTTCTAGTTTGTGCATTTTTTCGTAAGTTTGTTTCTGCATAATTCTGCATAATTTTTCGTGAGAGTCTATTCGTTGTAATGCGTTTTGTTTAGCCATGATTATTCAATAATTAATTTTTTAATTGATTTAGAGCCATCAATATTATCTTCTAATTCAGCTTTACCTTTCCAACATTTGTAGGTTACTGATTCAGAATAGGTCCTTTCAGCTTCACGTTTATGTCGAAGACAAACTCCCATCGAGTCTTGAATACGTGCCTCCTTGATCTCTCCTCCTACAAACATTAATAATCCTATAACAGCTTCAATCATTGTTGGCCTCCATTTTTATAATGGATTTCTCTATTAGCGTCTTTTAATTCTTCTATATCTTCTAAAACTTTATCCATTTGTTTTCTTAAAAATTCTATGTTGACCTTGTTTAAAGCCATATTCTCTATGTGTGCATTTATCTTCTCCGTGGTCTTGTATAAATCCTCGATCATCATAAATTGTTCGGAATCTGCCGGAAGCGAACCAAGTTGACCCCGCGGCCATTTGATTCTAAATTCTGTATTTTCAGTTAAATCTTTAGCCATTAGTTCTACTTGTGTTAAAATTTTGTTTTGAGTCTCAATGATTCCAAAATATGCCCAGGTACCAATCGCGACCATCGCGATCAGCGAGGCTACCGTTTTCATCGGCATTTGTACGGCGGCTTCTTCAGAAATTTTAAGTGCCATTAGTTATAATTATACCCTGTTGATGGTTGATTTTCTAAAGCTTCAAATAATTTTTTATGTTGCTCCATAATTTCTTCATCTGAATCCATCATCTGATCCATTTTATCTTGTAATTTTTCTACGTGTCTTTCTAGTTTGTGTACTTTATCTTCGTGGACTGCCTGAATAGTTGAAAGTTCAAATGTTCTAGATAGACTCCAGCCAGCTAGAGCCAATAAAATTCCTACCAGCATTGTCATTAATTTTTCAATCATTGGCAGCTATCACATTCTCCAGTGTCATCGACAACAACACCGTTGTTTTCATATGTTGAATCTTCAGCTTTACCTTGTTGACAATCACATTGTCCACATTGACAAATATCTCTATATTCATCAATATGTTCTCTGCCTCCACAATGGCAGTCATGATTGCATCGTTTACATTTATTCATTTTTGCCAGTCAAAAAGCCAGTTTATAAATTTTTTCCATAATTTTTTAACCATCTTTTTCCTCCACATCATAGAAGAACTTATCGGTGTCTTCTGTTTTCCATTTACCACTATCTTCAACATTCCAATCGGAAGTTTGGACCTTCCAATCAAACGGAACTTCATCTTTAACAGTAAAAGATGGAATATTCCATATAATTCTATTGTTGGGTTGGGCAGCATAATTGCCATCTTCCAAGGCCATTATGTGTGCGCACTTGTGTTCGTGCGGAATTTCAGAATGATCTGTATCTACTATATTACTCTCTGGATGTGCCCAGTCAACAGTAAATAAATAAGCACCTTTGCGCCATTTTTTATCTTTACCTAAAAATTTTCCTGATTGTCCGTCTAAGAGATCATAAGAAGTAACAGCAGGATAGTAACTAAAGCAATTCCAGAGCTCCAACTCATCAAGTCTATACCTAGGTACTTCCTGGACATCAAATCCTCTTTGAATGAAGGCTGAAATAGGGAGACGATAGAAGACAGCACCATTTTCCATAATTGCATGAAAGAGTATAGGCCGCCCTGTAATCGATGCCAAGCCAAAGATAATACAGTCTTCAGCTTCTCCATGATGTCCGGTAAGGTCATAGAGATATTCTCTCCTGATCTGTGCATAAGTCACAGGAATGTTTGCATTTAAATAGGCCATGTATCATAAAATATTATATTAAGATTATTATGATAATAGCAACAACCACACCAATAGCTATTTTTTTATTAGCTACAGCTAGTGCCCATACTTGTTTTACTTTTTCCATATTTTCCTCCTATTTTATATTACCCCAATTAGGTCCAGATTCATAGTCCACTTTATTAGGAACTTTTAATTTTATAACATTCTTCATAATATTTTTTATTTTTACAGCTTGATCGTCATTACTTATTGAAAAACAAAGTTCATCATGAATTTGTATATGAGGCACTATACCTTGTTCATAAAGCTTTACCATAGCCTTTTTTGTCATATCTGCTGCTGATCCTTGTATCAATCTGTTTAAAGCTTTGTAAGTAAATGCTGGTCTATAGTGTTTATCAAAGTATTTAAGATTAGCATCCCCTGGTTGAGAATTTTTAGTAAGCTCTGCAAGATACCTGTGTTCTGCTTCTTCTTTTTTTAGAATAGGCACAGGTGATTTAACTATCTGTTTTACGCCATCAACTTCTTTGTATTCACTTATTTCAAATATACCTTTCTCAGCGTTCCATTCCTTATTTATGGGTTCCCATTTATCAAACCTACAGAATCTGTCTTCTAAAGTGTATATGTTTTTATTTCTTTCTGCAAAATCTTGCAGCCCTTGTGATAATTTACGCACAAAAGGCACTTGACTGTGGTATTTTTCAAATAATTCTTTTGCTTCGTCGTTTTCTAATTCTAAAGATCTAGCTAGTTTATTCTTACCCATTCCATAGAATAAGCCTAAGTTAATCGTTTTTGCCTGTTTCCTGGTGATTTTAGCCATTCTAGCAACGATTTTGTGAAAATCAGTGCTCGGGTTCTCATTATATTCTTCGGCCATCTCCTCGGCTCCATGGAAGCCATTCTTCAAAGCATAGTGCACGACCAGTCTAGGCTCTTGTTGTGAGTAGTCAAATGATCCCCACTTGTGACCTTTTTCTGGCAGAAATAATTCTCTTATTTTACTACCTAACTCACTTCGTGCTGGAATCTGTTGTAGGTTCGGATTACGCATAGAAAATCTACCGGTAACTGTTCCCCCTTGGTCTGATCTTATTTGATTTATGTCTGCGTGTATTCTGCCTTTGTGTATAAATTTTAAAATACCGATTACAAAAGTGTTGAATAGTTTATCTAACTGTCTGGCTTTTGCAATCATTTTTAAATACTTATTTGTGTGTGATTCTAAATATAGTTTTGTTATACTAGCTCGTCCTGTTTTAGGCGTAACTTTATAATCTGTAATTTTTTGATGATCTAGTAAAGGCTGAATAGAATCTGCAGCCCAAATATCTATATTAAGATTAGTTTCTCTTTTTATTGTTTTTAATATTTCTGCTTGTTCTTTTTTAAGAGTGTCGCCAAATGTTTTTGCTTTCTCTTCATCAACTCTTACTCCTAAAAATCTCATATCAACAAGACACGGAAACAATCTTGTTTCAATATCAAATATATTTTCTAAAGTTTTTTTATTTTTTGATTCTGTTCCTATAGGAGTTTTAATTATCTTTTCAAATTTGTTCCAAAGTCGTAGTGTAAGTGACACGTCCTGTTCTGCATATTCTGCAACTAAATCATATGGTAGTTCATGCATGTTAGTCATTGGATCGGATATACCGTGATCTCTTTTTGATTTATCTGTTAAATCATATTTATATTTATTATCATTTAAATAATCTTTTGCTAAGGAATCTAGACTGTATTTTTGTCTGTTTTCATCAATAATAGATGCCGCGATCATGGTATCGTATATAGGTCCTTTTAACATCATACGTGTAGCTGCACGTATCCAACAAACGTCGTACATAGCATTGTGAAATACTTTAGTTATATTTTCGTTTTGAAAGATTGTTTTATTTAATTTTTTCCAGACTCTATTTACACCATGGTTGTCTCCTTTGTGTGCTATCGGGTAATATAATTTCACATCTTTAAATGCTACAGCAATACCACATACTTTACCCTTACCTATTATGGCCCCTGATCCGTGAGTCTTGAGGTATGGATCGTGCGTCTCTAAGTCGACAGCAACAACATCACCATTTGTTATTGCATCTAATTCGTCTAATTCTGGTATCATTTAACTATCCCCCATGTGTTTGATTTTTCTACTTCTTTATAATCTCTTTCAAGTATCATTTCTAAAAAGTGTATAGCCTTCAATATATCCTCTCTTTTTCCTTTCAATCTGTGACGACAGATATATTTTATAGCGCACCCTTCTGGAAAAAGCAATTCGTTTTCCACAACAAATTTACTTGGTTGAATTTTAAATTTTTGATAATGTGATCCTCCGTGTTGTTTATCCCAAACTTTGCTCATAAGTATCCTCCTTTCCTGCAAATGTTAAATTAGCTGTACTTTTTAATAACCATAAAGTTTTCCTTGCACGAGAACATGCAACAAACTTCATTCTCTTTTTTGAAAACGGTTTTTCTTGTCTTGTTAATTTAAAATCAAATACCACGTTATCGAATTCTTTACCTTTAATTGTATGTATGTTTTCTAAAAACACTCTTTTCTTTTCTAAGTCTCTATTGTTGTTGACAATTTCTCTAATGTAATTTTTCATTTGAATTGTTGGAACTTTACTAATCTTTTGAAAGTCATCTATATTTTTTACACCAGGGACGACAAACCCTTTGTCGACTAACCACTTAAGATCATAGCTACCACTGTCTACAGCTTCTAATTGTTCAATTGTTTTTAATTGATATTGTGGGTCCATACCTTTAAACATCGCTTTAATTTTAGTTAAAGATTTGTGTTCGCCTTTTGAAAAACCCAAGAATTCTCTTTGGTTTTTAACGTCGCTGGTTGGATATTTAAATTTAAATTTACTTTTTTCCTTATCTGGTATTTTAACAGGAATTCCTATCTGCATGATATAGTTTATCATATCTCTTGGTTCACCACCTCTATAAGTAAACATAAAGTTTTCATCTGTATTTAATATTCTATTTTTTAATTCTGACGCAAAAGGGTCTTGCGCCAAATCTGATAAATAATACATTTCTCCCTCTACAACCACACCTGTTCTGTTTCCGTTTTCATCTAATTCTTCTCGTGGTTTCCATACTCTGGTATAATTATATTCTCGCCAGATATCTTGTATTATCTTTTTACAGTATTCGTTTATAACTCTTGGACATCGATAACCATCTTCTAGTTCTGTTTCTGGATTAGCAAACTCCTTATGAAAAGAATCAGGATCAGCTCCTGCAAACTCAAATATAGACTGGTCTGGATCTCCTGCTTTGTAGAAGTAATCTACATTCTTTGACATTACTTCTTCAGCTTTTCTCTGTATTACACTTGAGTCTTGTGCCTCATCGACTATTAATATTTTTATATCCTTACATAATTTTTCTGATTCTTCTTTGTTATTATAAAAGTCCTCTACCATGTCTTGAAAGTCAATTATTTTTGTAGTTCTTCCATTAATTTTTTCATTAGCTTTAAATTTAATATAATACTCTTGCATTTTAATTAATTCTTCAGCGGTATACTGATAGTCTTCTTTTTCTTCAAAAGTTAAACTTCTATAGTAATCTAATACTTCTCGACCATTATCTTTTGCATAACTTTTAAATTTAAAAAAAGGATGTGCTGCAAACAAACCTTGTACGCTGTTAAATTTTTTATTTGATGTGTATTTATCAAACATTGGATACAAAGTTTTTAAAATGTCATAATCTTCAATTAAGAAAGCTTTTCCTTTTATACGATTCTTACAAAACTTATGAACTGTAGTTACATTTTCTTCCAAAGATGCTTTTGATTGTTTTACTAAATGAAAAATTTCATGACCTGTTTTCTTTTGAAAGTCATCAATACTTTCATCATCATATATTTTACTTCTAATATGATCTGCTGCCGTATTAGTGTGAGATATAACTATCATATCTGTAGGAGAGTATTTTTCTACTAAATGTTTATAATATATTTCAACTAATTTAGTTGTCTTACCTGTACCTGGTGGTCCTGCTATTCTAATTTTTATCATGTTCTATCTTTTTTGCGACGTCGCCTAATACTGAATACTGTCCAGGGTCAGAAATAAAATGCCATGTTGGACAAGATATTTCTTTTTTAGATATTGAGTTGTATATCTTTCCATTTTTTTTCTTAGCTTTCATAATATGTTTAAGATTAAAACATATTTTTTTTACTGACGTGTTGTCTCTTTGAGATCTAAAATATTCTACTAATCTATTTAATCTAAACTCAAGATCATGAGTTTTCTGATTTACATAACATCCCCCCTCTAACAAAACACCATCATCAAAAGAAACTGTGGATTTTCTAATAAAAGAATAAACCATTATTTTAAATTCGTTATCATCACTTGCCTCTTCATCTGCTTCTTCATAAACTCTTTTATCTAGTCTTGCATATTGAAAGGCGTGAAATTCTCCTGGTTTCATTTTTAATATTGCTGGATGAGGAAAGTTTCCTGCATTGGCTAATATGTTTATCCATTTTTGCTTATCTATTATGTCAGATCCTTGCATAGGAACATTTATTCTAATGTAACCATCACCTACTCTTTTTTTTACATCAACAGATTCATAAAATATCGGAGGCTTACTTGTATACTCTGTAATATCACCAACAGCCTGTTCTGCTTTTATCAAATCTGCGGCTTGCTCAGGAGTTATTCCACAAAGATGTCTGACACATGCAGAGGCATCGCAGTGTTTTTTTATTAAAGGTCTTTTGCAAAGGTATTTGTATTCTTTATCTTTTGATTTAAGTATTGTGTCCTGTATTTCTTTCTCTTCTAACGGCCTGGCCATATATTCTTGATTAAAATATTTGAGCAAAGTTACAGCATCCATTTTACTATATTCAGTAATTTTTTTAACACCCTTTTCAACTGCACGCATAGACCAGGTATACATATGTAATAAATAATCATTTCGATTTTCATCTGGTATTTTATTATTATTTAACTTTAAACAATTTTTTGTGCATGGTAATAAAAAATCTTCTAGTGTCTTTTCTTTTGGCTTTTTTACTTTCTTAACAACTTCTGGAACTTCTTCTTGTAAATAATCTATTAAATCTGTTTGTGCATACTGATCATACATTTCAAAAAACTGTTCAATAGAAGCATCTTCAAAATCATCTGTATATGCGTAAGTGCTTCCTTCTTCATGATTAAAGTATGGCATGTTAAGCCAAGAGCCATCTTTCTTATCCGCTAAAGAAGTTTGCATTGGATAGACTCTATCTAAAATATCTGCAAGACCCAACTTACCTGCAAACTTTTTCATAACTAATTGTACTTCTTCAGCGCTACTAAATTCTTTCATAAACATATAAACGTGCGCTCTTCCACTTTTTGATCTAAACATTATCAGTGGTAGTTTAAGTTCTCTTATTTTTTTTAATAAATTTTCGTAATCGTAATTATTTATGTCAATATCTATTGCACCCCATTTACATGTGCCATCATCTTTTAATGGAAAAATACCGAGTCTATTACCTATGCCGTTGAGATGGTTCTCCCAAAGTTGTTTTGTAAGGGGTTTATGTTCTATCCAAGGCTTACCTTCAACTTTAACAGCAAGTTTTTTATCGTTCTTTTTAAATTGACCGTAAGCTCGTTCTAAACCTTCAAATATATTTATAAATTTCTCTATCATAATAAACGTGGGCGTTTCCACTCTCGCTTAGACGCCCACTACCTAGGATATTATAAATTTACTGAAGCTTTTTTTACTTCTTGGTTTTCATGTTTTGTTTGAATCTCACCTTTACCTACAGATTCTGCAAAAGCTTTTGCCATGTCGTAGACATTTTTGTCTTTAACTAGGCCTACTTTTGCTACATCCCAACCAAACCATGTTCCTTTGTCGTTAGACATCTGAACAGTAGATAGTTTATAAATGTGGCTGTAAGTTGGCGGAGTAAACAAACCATTTTTACCCTGCATTTTGATACCCATCATCATTGAGTTCCATTTTCTACTAACTTTAAGTTGAGTAGATTTCATAGAAATCAAAGCTGTAGATGGATTATCACCAACAGTTAATACAAAGTGACTTGCAGTATTCTCAAGATAATTACCGTTTGGCAATCTGTCTTTATAGTCTTTACCTCTTGTGGTTTGACTTACTATATCACTGTCTGCCTCGTGAATTGCAACAGGTGCACCAGTGCTGGCACCTCTGTCTTGCCATTCAATGTATTGTCTTTTGTAAAAGACCGGTACAACTTGTAGTGTGTCGTACAACTTATTGGTTACAGTGTTTATGATTTTGCCTGGCTCTGCGCCTTCGACATATTTACCATCTCTTTTGTTTACCTCTGGAGATAGTTGGCCCAAAATTTTTAAGAAAGGCAACGCAAGATCTTCCTGCGAAATGTTTTGAGCACCTTTATTAGCATCAGCTTCAAATAGATTTGTTGCTAATGCTCCATTCTTTTTTTCTGCTACTTGGTTCATAGTTATTGTTTCCTTTTTATTGTTGTTTTATTTCCAACAAATATGTTGAAAAGTTCCGTTGGCATGTCTTTACCTGCCTCAATACGCTCACGGACTAGCGCTTTCAGAGTCATAGGTTCCACCTTCAACTTTTGTGTCGGTTGAAACCCATGACTCTTCGCAAGGTCAGCATAATCTGCCGCCCTTGTATCTTCGTTACGACCAAATGATACAGAAATTTCATTCTTTATAATATCACCTAATCCATTATTACGAAGCCAGTTAAAAGCCGCCTCTTTATTTGCTACAGTTATGTTTGCGCTGTAATGCGGCTTAACATCTACTGAAGATCCATCCATAAGTTTAAGATGAGCTAAACCCATCTCAGCCATCATAGTTGGAACAACTTCTCCAGATAAATGTTCTAATTCTTTTTTAGTATTTTTTATATTCTCTTCTTGTAAATCAAGTCTAACTTGTAAAGCCTCTAATCTTTCAACTTGGTCTGCAAGTGACTGAATATTATCAGTTTTTTTCATTGCATCTTGTTGGTCTTTTTCAAAATCAATATTACTCATAACTTTTTAATTCCTTTCTTATAATTTCTATTTCTTTACATGCTTTACGATATCTATTCCACCAAATTATATCAGAAATAAAATTCCAAATTCTAGTAGGCAGGTATACAGTTCCAAAAATAAATCCTAAAAAAGGCTTATCTTTGTTAAGAGCTTTAAGAGCTCTTCTAGAAATTGATCTGTTTTTTTCTACATCTAAAAAATATTCAATCCATTTTTCTGTAGCTTTTAATCTTTCTTTTAATATATATCCTCTATTCATCAATTTCTCCTTTCTCATGTAAATTAATTTCAATAGGATAATATTTTCTTTCTTGTTTATCCCATTTTAATAAATTGTATTTTCCATTTGTATTTTCTGAAACGATAGAACAAGCTACTCCAATTATAGCTGGATCTCCAGTCAATAATAAATAATCTTGTTTAGAAAAATTTTTAAGTCCTTGTCTTAATTTATAAATTAAAGGACCAGGAGAAAAAATAATTTGTGAAAGCTCGGGTAATAAAAATTTTAATTTTCCATATCCTGCTGCACCCATAATATTTATTTTAGGTCTTCCTTCTTTCGTGCCAGGTATTTCTTGAATAACGTAAACTACTGCCTCCGGATCATATTGATCTGGAGCGGGTCCACATTTTAAACTACTAAAAACATCTTGTTGTATCTTTCTCATTGACAAACAATATAGTCATGTATATATAGAAGTCAAGAAAGAAAAAATAAAAATTATGAATTATAAATTTAAGACAAAACCATACGCGCATCAAATGACTGCGTTAGAAAAGTCATGGAATAGAGAAACCTATGCTTATTTCATGGAAATGGGTACAGGTAAAACAAAAGTACTAATAGATAATTTAGCTATGCTTTATGACAAAGGTAAAGTAGATGGCGCTTTAATTATTGCACCTAAAGGTGTGATAGGAACTTGGTATAATCAAGAAATTCCTACTCATCTTCCTGATCACGTAGAAAATGTGGCTATTTTATGGCAATCAAACATTAATAAAAAACAGCAAGAGAAATTAAATACATTATTTGAAACAGGAGAAAAACTTCATATTCTAGTTATGAATGTTGAAGCTTTATCTACAGCTAAAGGTGTTGAATTTGCAACAAAATTTTTAAATTCCCATAATACTTTAATGGCAATAGATGAATCTACTACTATTAAAAACCCAAAAGCTAAAAGAACTAAAAATATTATTACATTAAGTATGTTATCTAAATATAGAAGAATCCTTACAGGTTCTCCTGTTACTAAAAACCCATTAGATTTATTTAGTCAATGTTATTTTTTAGATCCTTTTCATTTAGGGCATGAATCTTATTATTCGTTTAGAATGCGTTATGCCATTATGAAGACAGCTAATATTTCAGGTCGACAAATACAATTAGTGCATGGATTTAAAAATTTAGGCGAATTATCTGATAAATTAAAACCGTTTTCTTATCGTGTTTTAAAAGAAGACTGCTTGGATTTACCAGATAAAATTTATATGAAAAGACAAATTAAATTAAGTAGTGAGCAATTAAGACTTTATGAACAAATGCGAAAAGAAGCACTTGCTACCTTAAATGGAAAACAAGTTACAACTGTTAATGCTTTAACTCAATTAATGAGACTTCAACAAATTACATGTGGTCATTTTACTGCAGATGATGGCACTACTCAAAGAATTCCTAATAATAGAATTAGTGAATTAATGGATATTTTAGATGAAGTAGAAGGCAAAGCTATTATATGGGCCCATTATCAATGGGATATAAAAGACATTATTAAAGAAGTTGTTAAGATCCATGGTCCATGTTCCGTGGTCGACTATTATGGATTAACGCCACAAGATGAAAGACAAGATAATATTAAGAAATTTCAAGACGACCCTAAGTGTCGGTTTATCGTTGGAACGCCAGCTACGGGTGGCTATGGGATTACTTTAACGGCTGCAAACACTGTAATTTACTATTCTAACGGATATGACCTAGAGAAGCGTTTACAGTCAGAAGACCGTGCACACCGAATTGGTCAAAAAAAATCAGTGACCTATGTAGATATTAATGCCGAAGAAACAGTAGATGAAAAGATTGTAAAATCTCTGCGAAAGAAGATAAATATAGCTTCAGAAGTTCTCGGTGAAGACCTTAAATCATGGATTTAGTAGGATATACACGCGAGGCGCGCAGAAATTTTAAATCCCTATTTTACTTCGATTGATCTTGACTTTTTAGACTCTGGAAGAATCTTATTTAAAGATACTTTCAGTAATCCGTCTTTTAACTCAGCACCTTTGATTTCTACATCATCGGCGATGGTAAATACCTTAGAGAAATATCTTTTAGCAATACCTTTATGGATTACTCCATTAGATTCTTCGCTATCTTTCTCTTCCTTAACGGATTTAATAGTCAATAAGTTGTCTGCATAATCGACTTGGATATCCTTTTTAGTATAACCCGCAAGTGCAACTTCTATATTGTAAGTTGTGTCTCCAGTTTTTACAATATTGTAAAAAGGAAATGCAGCTGTAGGTTTACGAAAGAATTCGTCACTATCGTCAAACATTCTTTCAAAATGATCGAAGATATTATCGAAGCCTATCGAGACAGGTCTTAATTGATTAAAGATTGATGGTAATTTATTGAGTGTCATGTAACCTCCTTGTTTAGACAGTTAATAAAATAGGCCCGTAAAGGCACCTATAAGCCTTATATAATGGTTTTTATAAGAAATGCAATACTTACCCTACAACTTTTCCACCTGACCATTTCATGTCTGGAAGGCCATTTTCGTAAGATTTACCGTCATAAGTAAGAACTTGTTTTCTGTTAGATCCTTTTTCATTATAGCTGACATGCACCCAGCCGCCTGCTGGATCATCTTTTTTGTAAAACTCGAGTATCAATTGATCAAAATCTACGTTATTTTGTAGCCAATAAGCAATCTTAATGTTTGGAACACCACCAATTTCAAAGTCAACCGCTTGGCCTTTTGCATGTTGCGACGTTTTTTTGCTGCCGATCGCCTCACACAGCGCCTCGCTGCGATATCCCGAGGTCACCGTAATTGGGCGGTCAAAATGGGCACGAACCGGTTCCAATATTTCATAACATACGTTCTCTAAATTTTTAATATCACCAGCTCCTGGAGAATTATCTATCCCCTTACGAGTGGCGGTCATTGACTTGGTCATCTCTTCAAGTTTGAAGTGTTTACTTAGTTGCATGATTATTATGTTCTCCCAGCAATAATTTTTTCTGATGGTGATAGTAGTGCCTGTTCTGTCCGTGTCAAGTTAGTAATTGGATCTTTTGCGCTTGCCATTTGTGCATTATTTACCACGGGTTGAGGTGTTTGTGGTAATGGTGGCGTTTTAATTTTAGCCTGTTCCCATTTTATAGTACCTGTAGGTTTATCTTCTTTTTTTGGTTTATTAAATAAGAATGGATCTACTTTTAAATTCCAATCTTGATTTAAAGCTTTACCCGACATCATTTGTCTCATTAAATCTATTTGTTCTAGTAAACGATCATCAATAGGATTTTTAAATTCTAATCCTTTTTCCATCTGATCTAATACTAAATTTTCAAATCCTTTTATAGCATTATCAGTTACAGCAAACGGAATAAATTCATTGTTCATTAATGATTGATAAATTTTTCTTTTTCCTCTTCGATCAAACAGTTCTTCAATTTTTTCATCGTTCCAACCTAATAATTTTAATGCATCTATTTTTCTTCTCATTGTACTCATACTTTCATACTTTTGTTGGTTAGCTAACATAAAAGATCTAATTAAATCATCTTGATTAACCGGATCTCCTGTTCTGTATTCTGTTTTTAAAAATAAATTTCTTTCATTTCTAGTATTTCCTAATAAAAATTCATTAATAAAAACGTTCATAGATTTTCTAAGATTTAAAGGTGCAGGTCTTCCTCCTATAAATCCTAATACTTCATCTGGTATTTCATATTGTATACCATCTAATGTTTTATCCATTACAGCTGAATAAAGTCTGTTAACCTGTTGAATAGAACCTGGTGAATATTTTTTAGATAAATACATAATAGTATCTTGAAGTTGATTTCCAAAAGTATCTCTTGGGTTAAAAACTTGTGAGCCACCTTCTGTTTCACCACCTCTTGCAAATATATCTAGTATACCTTCTACCCAAATTGCTGGAGCAATATAAGGTTCTACCATTCTTGCTGAAGCTTTTCCAAAACCATCAATTAGTTTAGGAATTAAAGCTTCGTGGTCCGTGTCTCTTCCTACTTCAGTAAGAATTGCTTGAGCCGGATTAATGATAGTGTCATAGAAATAAGCTCTACTAAAATCTATATATTTATATTGACCATCTACATAGACAGGTAAAATGGTAGAGTCTTCTGAGAACCATGGTAAAAATTCTCTTAAAGCATTCATTTTTTCTTTAGTAAATCCATATAGCTGTGAGAATCCCCACACTGCAAGAGGAGGTAAGGTTGCCCAAGCGGTAATCATTCCGCCCATTCTTTCCCAACCCATTCTTCTTAAAATTGGATCTTTAATTTCCGATCTAGCTTTAAGTAACATGTTAGTGCTACCCCTTATAATTTCTGAAGGCCAAGATACGAAATTAGATAAAGGTGCTCTTCTAAAACCTTGTACAAATTCTGATACGTAGTTATAGTTAGGCAACATATCTCTAACATTTTTAGTTGCCATCTTTAATATATCTACCGACTCTAAACTACCACCTGGTACATCTTTAATTTTAATTTTACCTGCTTTTAATGCATTAGAATAAGCTCTTCTTATACGATAAGATTCTGCCGCAAAGTTAAATATTTTCCAGACATCATCTTCTGCTACGTACAATTCTTGCATCTTTCTTCCAAATTTTTTAAAGTATTTAAGAAGTTTAGCATCCATAACTTTACCAACCTTGTCAAAGAATCCTGCTTTAGATGTGTCATCAATTAGACCCATTAAATCTCTGTAAGTTGCACTAGCGTTAACCATTCCTTCGTCAAGTAAAAATCTATATAAAGATTGACCCCCTTCTTCTACAAATTCAGTGGCCGGTATTAATTTATTTGGGTCAGTAGTGTTAGCTCCTGGTCTAAATTTACCTGACATGGACGTATCGACAGCTACCTTTAATCCAGGTCTATTCTTTCCTAATATTTGTGGTTGAATAGATCTATAAGCTGTTCGCCATGCTTTAATTATTTCAGTAGGCGGGATAGCAATATTACCTGTTGCAATAGTTGTAACTGCTCCTGATGTAAAGTTTCTTGTGTGAGTAAAAGGACCGAAGACTGTTTTACCTGCTTGAACTAATCCTTTCGGAATCATTACTCCTATCTGATACCACATAGGCATATTCTTTCTTGATAAAGAAACTTCTGCTCCATATTTTAATCCATGTGCAATATTTTCTGTAGTCCACATTCCATTTAATGGAACAGTGTATACTTCTTCAGCTAAACTTTGAGGAAGTTTTAAAGGAGTGTTTATAATTTTTTCACCCGAGACTGCACTATTAAATGCTTTACTAGCTTTTAAAGGATCGTCATAAACTAAAGCGGGCTCTCCCATTTTTTCTAATCTTCTAGAGTCATCTGCAAGTTTATTATAAAATCTATCTCTAGCGGCAATTCCCGCAAGGTCCGTGGTTACATTGGCAATTACATTATTTGCTTGTTCATAACTACCAAACAATTTATTAAATGCTGCAAGATCTGATTTAGTTTGTATTAATCCACCTTCTTTATCTGGTTTAAATTTTCCTCCGCCTGTAATATTTTCAGATAAATTTTTAGTAATCATTTTCTTATCGGATAAAGGATCATAAGTTGGCCACTTAAACACAGGTTTAGCGGTCATAGGATCTAACTCTACGTTTTTAATAATAAGATTAACAATTTCATCAGCTTGATTTTTTGTTAATTTATGAAGTGTTTTACTATTAGATGCATTCTTCATAAAGATTTGAGCTACTTCTTTTTTAACGTCAGCAGATGGTGCATATTCGTTTAAAACTCTGACTCCTTTGTCATTAAAAATTCTATATTGAGTAGTTAAATTATTTCTTATTCTACTAGACATATGCTCTACAAACTCTGTTAAAGTTTTAGTAGTAACATTACCACCTTTAAAAATAGTGTTTAGAAATTCAGCCCAGCTTCCATTAACTTTTATAAGTTCATCGATTAAAGCAACTGCATCATCTGGTTTTACTTTTAAGTCTTTAGTTAAAGACTTCATCATTTTATTTAATGTTTCTTTTTTATAACCGGTTACTACAACTTTTCCATTTTTAACTCCTAAGTTACCACTTCTAATTGTGTTAACAATCCATGAAGATAATTCATCTGTCATTCCAGAAGCATTAGATGCCTTTTGAGTATACTTAGAAATTCTTTTGGTTACTTGATCTAAAGATTTTAAATAATCATTAGCTAATAATTGAGAAGACATTTCTTTTCCTGTCATTCTTTGACCTGCTTCAAATATTTCTGAGGGGTTTTGATTTCTTGCTCTAAATCTTTTAGCTAAATGTTTATCAATAAATCTTTCAGTCCATTTATTACTGTAAGCATTATATTTATCTCCATAATAAATAATCTTTCCTAGTTTACCTAACCCAAAGATAGCTGGAATAATCGGAAATCCCATTTCTCCTCCAAACTTTAGTTTATTATAAAGCATACGAGTTGCTTCTTCTTTAGAACCTCCTCTTTTTTTTCTATCTAAAGCTGTGTATTCTCCTTTATCAAAAAACCAATCTCCAAAAGTTCCAATATCTTCTGTGTCATAAACTAAAGCTCCGGCTACTCCACCACCTATAGCTACTGCAGTAAATTTTCTTGCTCCAGTTCCAATACTATTTAATCTCTTAGTTGTTTTAGCAGCTTCATATAAGTTTCCATTTTTGGCAGTTCTTACATACTTACCACTTTTAACTCCTTTAATAGCTTTAGTAGCCATTTGAATAGCTTTATCAGTAACATTTACAGCATTTTTTCCCACTGCTTTCCAGTTTCCGTACATTTGAACCATAGCTTCTGTGATGTGTCCAATAGCACTTTCTCTTGCTCTGTCTTCTCCCCACGCCATAACAGTACCAAACATCGTATTGTCAAACCATCTTTCTAATTTAGCAACTCGACTTTGATCAAAAGGTACATCCTCTTTATCTGCCCAGTCCATTAACATTGCACTTAAGTTCGCCCATCCATAAGGAATTTTTATTCCCCCTGATACTACGGCTCCTAAAATAGATTCAGAAATACCTACTTCATTTTCAAAAGGATCATCTGCTCTTCCTGAGCTTTCCCATTTTATTTTTGGTTTTAAATCTTCTGGTTGTGATTTAGTGCTGGCTAGAACAATTTGATTTGAATAATGATCTTCTGATTTATCAGTCTCTCCATATTCCTGTCCTACAGTTTTATATTTTTTACTTAATAATCTTTTTTGATTTTCATTTAAATCTTCTGGCCATATGGTATCTAAAGTTTTCCAATCCATGGTAACACCTTCGAAAAGGCCTTCCATTTTTTTAAATTCACCTCGATAGTATTCTTTATTTTCTGCGTCAGTATAGTCTCTAGGATCTCTATAGTTCGGATCTACAGATTTTTTAGCATCATAGTATGCATCTTCACCATGATTTTTTAAAAATCTAAATTCACGAATGGCTCTAGTAGCAGAGTCTAAACCGTCTTTTAAATTACTATTTCTTCTTAAACTATTTTCTTTATCAATACGTTTTTGATCTTCCAACTGTTGTTTCTTAACAGCATCATTTTCTTTTTCTTGCTCTAGTTTTTTTTGCTCTTCGACAAGTTTTCTAGGGTCAAATCCAAATACCATGGTACCTCCTACTCTTTATCAGGATCCGGTACTAATTCAAAAAATGCATCTGTTTCTGTAATTCTAATTCTATATAGATTACCTGTTTTATAATCATATGTAAGACCACCATTATCCATTTTCCAGAATGGAATCATTTCATCTTTTATTTTGTACATAGTAATTTGACCTTCGTCATTTGTTACAGGTTTAGCACTGATATCTATGTCTCCTGCCGTTGGACTATGATTTATCCAACTGTTTCTTCCAGTTACAATTTGAGCTTGTATAGATTCAGGATATAGACTCTGTGATATCTTATGTTTATGTTCAGCAACTTTTCTAATTACTTCACCTGGAGGTTTTCTAATACTGTCAGCTAATATATTGACTTGCATGTCTATTTCATTTTGATATTTTTCTTCAGGTCTTACATGTCCTGACTTACTAAATTCAAATGTTTCCCACACTTCTTTGTAAGCTCTATCATTATAATCGCTATCAGATTCACCCTCTAAAGGTTTATGAGAATTTTTCCATAGATCAACTTTTCTATCTATCTCACTTAAAGTTTTATCATCAAACAAATCAGAAGCTAAATCCCCTATTAATTTTCTTCGGTCTGCTCCTTGTTGATACTCCATAGCTTTCTCTGTCATTCTTGTTTTTCGCATTCTGTCAAAAGGTTCTCTTGCTGACATAGCTGCAGTTTGAATTATGTTTCCTTGCGGACTTCTGCTTGCTAAATCTAAACCAAAATCAATTAAAAAATCTGAACCTGCTGTACTTTTAGGAAGTTCTGGTTCAGGTGCATACGAATCCATAAGTGATAAAATTTTTTGAAGTTTAGCTGGACCTCCACTATTATATCCAGATCTTAATCCAGATGTAATACCTTCATTGGAGCTTCCTCCAGTTCTAAACATAGGTCTGTAAAATATTCTACTCATTAGTTTTTAAAAGCTTGATATGCTCCTAGTCCTGTTGATAAAATACCTAACGCACTCTGCAACGGTGTCGGGTCAGGTCTTATTGTTGTTTGATATTGGCCGCCCATTCCTCCTAGAATATTTCCAAGTCCTGCTCCCATATATCCTAGTCTTTCATAAGGATCATAAGCTGCCATTCTATTTGCTTCTCTTTGTGCATCTAGGGTAGCTTGAGTCTGAGCCTGTTGGATCGCGCCCGCTGATCCTAATCTAGAAATATCTTGACCATATAATCCTGGTACAAAGCCAGCCATTTGCATTTGATCTGCTCCTAACTGTCTTGCTTGACCGAATGCTGTTCCTCTTGCTTGTTGAGCTTGGCCAAAACCTTGTTGTAACATTTGAGCATTTAACATTGCTCTATTTAAATCTGATTGTGTTTGATATTCTGATCTCATTACACCTTCACGTCCTCCACCTAAGTTTCCAGACTTAGCTGCAAGAGTTCCAATTCCAGTCATACCTTTTTGTGCTTGCTTATCGTATTCTGCTAATGTTGTATTTATAACTTGTTGTTGATAAGGAGACATATAAGAAGCAATTGATCCTACTCCAGTTCCTGCTCCCGGTCCCGTTAACCCTGCAGCTTGTTGTTGATATGCTCCAGCTTGTGTTATGTACGGTTGATAAGCTCCAATACCTTGGCCTTGTGTTGTAGCCATTTGATATGCTGCTTGTTGAGCTGGATCTTGACCTGCAACCGTTGGCGCATAGGTTGCCGTTGGCATTTTCTTGGCAGTTAATGCCGTTAAATCTTTTCCGTACTGTTCACCTAGGGCCTCAATATAGGGGGCCTGTCTAGTTATCGATGTTTCTGTTGCCATTATACTTTTCCACCTTTTCTTAATTTAATTGGAGACATCCATTTATGTCCTTTTTGTTCAAATTTATCTTTTTTACTTTTTTGTTCTTTTATTATCTTTTTTTTCTGAGTTTTAGGTATTATTTTATTTGGTGTTTTACTAATCGTTTTTTTAAATTTTTTAAATGTTAAATTTGTTAACTTTTTACTAGCCCCACCAGTGTGGCCTGCTTCAGTTAAACGAGCGGCTAATGGATCAATCTGTTTTACAGATAGACCTTCTTTAAAACCTACACGTGTAAGTTTATTTCCTCTTAATGCTTTGTCTCCCATTACACTACCGCGCTTAGCCTTTCCGAAACTTCAAACATATCTTGAGCTCCTTGATTTTTTTTACCTTTTACTTCTAATGTTTCCATAAGATCTTCCATACGTTCTGCACCTTGATCTATATTTCCATCACCCATACCACGAACTGCATCCGCTGTCATTACAAATTCGTTAAGGCTTAATCTTGCTGGAACGTCATCAGCTTTTTCTTCTTTACCAATAGGAACAAACCCACCAGTTTCTCTGTAATCTTTTTCTACACCACCAAGGTCCATGATTCCTGCTTCTTGAGTGGGTCCACCTTCAGCCATGTACATTTGACCTACGTCTCCTTGACGATATAAATCTGCTTGTTTCATTACTTCTGTAATGCCACCTAATCTATCTTGCATCGCTGTTTTTCTAGCATCTTCCATTGAGTTTTCTGATGGAATAGATTGACCACCTGCATAGTATCCTGCTCTTCCACCACTTGCCATACCGGCTATAGCTTGAGCTCTAAATTCTTCAAAAGACATAGGTTGTAATCCCATTTCTTCCATTTCAAATACATACTTTTTATATTCATCTACTAACATTGGATCTTCTGATCCACCACCAGCATAACCTATTCTTCCACCATCTTTAATTCCTTGATAAACAAATTGATTTGGATCTAAACTACCAGCTAAAGCACCTCTTTTAATTCTCATAAGTTCATTCATGTATGCATTCTTAGCTCCCTCATAATCGAAAGCTTTGTCTTGATCGTCATCTTCTTGACCACCCATGAAGAAAGGTAGAGTTGAAGCTGCAGCGATTCCTGTCCATGGATTTATTTTTTTGTACCATGGCAAAGCTTTAAATGCTGTTTCTGTCATGTCCCAACTTTTGGGTGCTTTGCTTCTAAGGAATAAAGCTCCTAAATTTTGTTTAGCATTACCCAAAGCAAATCTTCCTAATCCTGTTCCTGTTCCACTAGGCATAAAGGATCCTATTCCAGTTCCTAAACCATACATTAAAGCAGCTTTACCAATAGGACTCTTAATAACTTTTTTCGCAGCTCTTCCTATCTTCTTAACTAATTTACCTAAGAAATATCTTTGTCTGATTGGTCCACCTTCTGCCATGTACATAGTTCTTGGGTCGACTCCATATTTTTGTCCCCATGCTATGTTAGCAGCTGTTGGATTAGCTCCAACATAATAAGGAGAAAGTGCCTGTGCTGTTCCAGTATTCAATGATTTTTGAAAAGGGGATTCAGTTTCTACAACTTTTTCAGCAACAGTAGTGCCGCCTCCGCCGCCACCTTGTGCCGCTTGCCATGCTGCGTAACTAGGATAACCTAGTTGCATCCATAAAGGTTGATCGCCATCGCCCCCTGTAGTTGGTGTTTTAAATCTATCTCTAAAATCTGTGTATTCTTTGTGTGAAGCTCCTCTGTTAGCCATGTCAACATAAGTTCTAGCTGCATCTAAAGTATTTTGTGCTGTCACTTGTGTGTCTTTTCTAGTTGAATTTAAAAGAGAATTTAACAGACCGTAAGAAGTAGTAGGATTCACTGTGTATTTATTTGGTCTAGATGATTCTATACTAGTTCCAATATTACTTCTTAAGTTTGCTTTTCCTTTGTCTAACTCACTAAAATCATAACCATAGCTTGGATTTTTTGATACCAAGCCAGCAATCTCTTCTGCTGATAAACCATAATCATCCATCGGATCAACGTATTGTTCTATTCTTCCATACATATCCAAAGCAGATTTGTTTATTGCTTTTTTTGTTTGAGCATCGTGCCATTTTTTATAAGAAAATTTTTCTTTTTTCTTTTTGGTATCTTTTTTAATACGTTCTTTGTGTCTTTTTTTCCTTGCTTTAGCTTCAGCTCTTTTTGCATCTTCGGCAGCTTTTTTTAAATCTGGTCGTGATTGAAAAACTCTGCGCGCATCAGCGTCAGAAATTTGTTGTCCATCACCTCCACGATCTACCTCAGTTGGAGTATAGGTTCCCATACTAGTTTTTTTTCCACCAATTGTATCACCCATATGACCTTCGTCAGCTCCATAATATCCTGGTCTAGAACCATCTGGCTTATTTTTAACTAGCTGTGATATCCCACCACTATTTTTTTCAATTCTACTTCCATAGGTATCCGTCCAGTCTCTTGCAATCTCTGGCTCGTTAGCCCATAAATATCTTCTTTGTTTTTCTGATTTGAATGGCATTATTCTCCTCTACTATCAATCATGTCGAGAGCAATAGTATAAATTTCTATTTGTTTGTCTTGAGAAAGATCATAAAAGTCTTTTCCATATTCTTCCTGTGCTAAATCTTCAGCTAGCATTTGAGCTTTCCAACCCCTGTCTCCACCACCTGCCATCTTCATAGTTTCATCTAACGTTTCAATTCCTTGTGGAGTATCTATTGTTTCTCTCATACTTAATTCTTCCATGTCACCACCGAATCTTGCAGGAATTCTACCAGGTCCTTGTTCCATGTTCCGTGGTCCAAGGCTCCCGATGCCTCCTTGTTCTTGCATCTCATCTTGTTGTGCTTGTTGTAGTATTTGTTTCCAAACGCCACTTCTAAAAAATTCATCAAAATTAGAAAACTGGCCTTTTTCTTCAGGACCCATAGCATCCCATACTTGTTTAGCTATCATCATTTCTTCTTGTGATTGTGCTGGTGGTCTTGGCCCTTCTCTGCCTGTATATTTAATAGAAGGTGCTCCTGTTTCTAATTGTTCTGAAATATTAATATCTGTTATTGCCATAATTTTGTCTTATTTCCTAGGGTTTATTATACTACTGTGTTTTTCCAAACAAATCAAGGCTTGGCATGATGACTTTTACATCTCTTCGAATGTCTTTTTCCTCAACTCCTTTGGCTTTCCATTCTTCTTCGGTCTTATATATTTCCCCTGTTTTAAGGTTAGAAATAGTAGTTATTATTTCTTCTGGTTCTATTACTCTCATTATGTTGTTACCTCTTTTTTAATGTTTAGATAGCTTACACCAAATGTAAAAGCGTCTGCACTACCTGCTTTAATTGTAAGGGTATTTCCACCCTCAACTATTAACGGTTGAGTCAATAATTCTTTACTTTCATTAGCTGTTAATGCTGCTGATTGAATAACCACAATACCATCGTTTGTCACAGTAGGTGCAGGAGTTCCTGCAGATTTAACAATGATAGACTTAATAAGATAAGTCTCAGTTACCAAAGGATTACCACTTCCAAAAGGATTTTTTTCTGTGTTATCTGTATTAGCATTTAATCCTGCAAATTTATATATATTTACTACTGCCATTAATCTAAAAAGAAACTTCTAGCTTCTATCTCCTGTTTTAATTCTTCTTGAAAAGTTGAGTTTAATTTCTCTAACACGGCGTCTAAGTCTCGCACAAGTGATTGAGCTACATCTTGCCTATAATCTTCACTAGCTCTAGTTAATGTTTGTACTATCTTTGCCATTATCTTCTTCCTCCTGCATGTACATCTAATCTAAAAGTTCCTAATTTCCAATTGGAATCTACTGCTGTATTTGCTATCTTAACAGCAACAGCTCTACCTCTAGCTCTACAAGATTTATATTGAGTAGAAGATGTAATGGTAAACGGTCCTAATGTTGAACTAGCTGCTGTGTCATTTGGAAAATTTCTAAGGTTTAATGTAACAGTTGTGTTTCCTGATTGGGTTATAAAGTCTGGTAAAAATCTACTGACTCTCATCATAAATTCTCCGTCTCCTCTAAACGTAATTCCTTGTCTTTGATCTTGAGTAATGTCAAAATCTCCTGAAGTAATGTTAGCTGGAATAGCAGTGGTTGTTCCACCCTTAACTTGATTGATGCCAGTCTCATGCTCATAGTAAGTTGAAACTCCATCTGTATTTCCTACGGTATCACAGGTATCCGTATCTGCATCATAAGATGTAGCATGAGGTAAACCAAAGATAGCTGAGTCCACCCAAGTTGTTCTAGGAAAAAGAGAATTAGCGTTTGTATACCATATAGGTCTATTAATAGTAGAATCTAAATAACTATATACAACACATCTATCTATTACATTAGAACCTGATGTAGGATAAAACCACATTACTTCTCCAAACAAGTTATTTAATCCACAGTAAATCATTTGATTAGAAGTTTTATTAAGATCATCATAAACATAATCTTCTACCAAACAGTCCATTGATTCTAGTTTACCAGTAAATCTAAAGAAACCATTTTCAGACATCCAATAAGCAGAACCATCCACTTCCGCCGCTGCATTTTTTCCAATTAAACCACAGTTGGTACCTACTTGCTCATAAGCGAAAGTAAAAGGTTGACCTACAAAACGCATGGTAAATAATGAGGTATCTGTCCATACGTAAATAGTATTTCTACCTAGTTTTGCACCCATGATCCGTGATCCGGCAGCCAGTCTTTGTGTGCCAGCGGTATTGATTGCAGTAGGTGTCCAAGTGTTGATATCCTCTTGAGAAGAGAATCTTATAAACATGTCATCTTGTGTTGTAGTATCACCAATTGTTGTTTCAGTTCCAAATAAAACTAAGTGACGATCGGGTGTTGAAACTAACATATCACGAGACGCGGTTGGTGCACCACTAACAATAGTTGCTCTGGTAGAAGTAGCAGTAGTTAAATCTGCGTCCCATTCAAAAACAGGACCATTAAAAATTAAAGCTAATAAATTACTTCCTAAATTATCCAAGGACCATAGTCCAGGTTCAGCAACTTTGTCAGTTGTCGAAGAGGCTTGTCCCCATCCACTATAGTCAGTAATATTTGTAATGGTTGCTCCATCTGAGTGAAGAGCAGCTGTTGTTCCATTAACTCCTCGAGCTACTCCAGTTAATACATTTGAACTAATTCCAGTATAAGTAAGATCCTCTGTGCCTATTCTTATTGTACTAGTTCCACTGGTAGGAAAACCTAATGAACTAGTTAATGTAATACCAGTCGTTGCAGCAGCATCGGTGATGGCTCCATTTAAAGTTGTCGTTTGAGGAGCGGTTACTGTTCCACTCCATTGAGATATACCCCATCCAAAAACTCCCACCTGTTCAGCCGGTCCTACAGGATAATACCATTTAACAGAAAGATCTCCATCCGTAGCGGTTCCACTAGCATTAGAGGCCATAGTAATTGTAACTGAAGTAGTGTTTACAACCTCAGTTATCATAAAAGTTTTATTGTCAAAATCAGATGCAGAATAACCTGAACCCGTTGGTGGTGTAACATTTTCAAGATATAAAATATCTCCTGCCGTCATTCCATCTGTAGAGGATAAAGTAATTGTAAGAATAGCAGAGCCTGAAGTAGATGCGAGCTTATCTGTTAAGGCTCCGAAATCAGTTTTAATAGGGTGTATGTCATAATGGGCTTCCCCAGTATAAGCATATAAAATTCTATTGGTTCCAATAATGGAATATTTAATTCCATTTTTGTTGACCATTTGATGAATAGCTCGAGCCGAGCCTGTTAAAGCTGTGTCTCCTAGCTGTGACCATCCTCCTATTTTTTCAGGAGTACCATATCTAAAACGTACATTTTCCCCCTCTGTCCATTGAGCTTCTGCTCCTGTAGGGGTAATCTGTTTATTAAATCCTGGTAGAAAACCTATTTTTTGTAGCATAAAAATCCTTTTTTATAACTATAGCAGATTTTAGGGATAATCAATAGATTTAAGCAAGGGGAATCTGTGGTGGAGTTTCCCCCTGCAAGCTTAATGTATAAACTATTTTTTAGGTAATGTAAAGCCTTTATACCACGCAGGAAGTCCTAGAAATGGACGTTTATCAAATTCATTTTCTTTAGCTACTTTAGAACCTTTTTTATTATAATGTAAAAATACTTGTCCACAGTCTTTACCAGTAAATTCTTCTCTCCAGTGTTCAAGTTCACAGCCAGAGTATATAAGCATATCTCCTGGTTTTAAATCTACTTTAATACCTGCTTGACCTGTCTTAGTTGTAGGATCAAGATAAATTGGCCAATCATCTCCTCCTAGATTTAAAGTAGTAGATATTTCACAAGAATATCTATCTTTATGTCTAGCAAGCACATCTCCTTTTTTATAAATTCTTGCATAGGAATATGTAGGACTTAATTTAAGTGAGGTATGTTTTTCCATAACAGGTTGAACTTTTTGTAATAAAGTTTCCATAACTAAATCTGCGTAATGAGAATAAGTATTAGGGACTTGTTGATCATTCCATACACCCCAGTAATCGGTAAAAGGTGATATATATTTTTGATCAAATAAAAATCTTGCTGCCTTTCTTTTATTTAAGAAATAAGCAAAACAAAAATCAGCCATTTCTCTATTAATAGCTCCTTTTAACACTGTATATTTATTTTTTTTGAACGACATTTTTTGTCTCCTTTCTTTTATTTTCTATGATTTGTTCTACAAAATCATTAGAATATTTTCTAGGGTGGTGACCCAATAAATTTTGAACGTATGCTACTTGTGAAGCACATGTATTTTTTAAATGAGTAAGTTGAATCATTTTATTTTTGGACATTTAATACTCCTTTCGGTATAGCTTGACAGTTCCAATGAATAAACCTAAATGGTTCATACCCCATATCTACTATATATTGATGAGGCATGTAAGAGGGGAAAAAAATCATTCTTCCTGGTTTTACTTCATAATTAATTTGATGACTAGCATAAGTTACTTTTGTTTTATCTTTTTCGGGTAAAAGATTCATTATATTCCCTGCTCTAGGGTCTTCAAATAAAGGTCGTGATGTTTTTTCACTGCATTTTAAAAAATAAAAACCGGATATATGACCATTCCAATGTGTGTGTAATGTATGATGACCTCCTCCTTTTTTAGCAAATTCTTGTACCCACATTTCTGTAATAAATACTTGATAATTAGTTAAGTCAAAACCCATTTCTAATAATAAATTATTTGCGGTTGCCCCTATATAATTTGTAAGTTCTAAAAAATTAGGATCTCCCACTAAAGTAGTTGAATGAAATACGTTACCCATATCTCCTTTATCTCCAAATTTTTTATTTCTTTTATCTATATCTTTTTTTAAATTATTTTTAGCTACTTCAATATATTTATCTGAAGCTCTATTTAAATCATCTACAAATGCAGGTTCATCAGCAAACCATACAGGACATTTAAAAAGGTCTTCTCTATTTAATTGTTGTGGAAATGATTTTGCACTTCCACAGGATATCTTATCCAATTCTTTTTGAGTTTTTACTTTTCTTGCTTTTTTTTGTTTCTTTTTCATTTATATGGCCACCCTAAATTCCAGATTACTAAACTATGTCTTGATCCTTTTTTAACTGGACATACTCTATGCCAAACAAATCCAGGGAACACCACTAAAGATCCTTTAGGGAGTACCTCTTTACATTTTCTAATGTTTGGTTTTTTATCTGGATCTAAATTTCTAAAATCAAATTCTAATTCGCCTCCCGTATAATCTTTACCTCCTTCTGATAAAGACACAGTTACCGATAATTTTCTAATTTTACCATGAGTAGGAGTATTAGGAGCATGATAAGATTTATCCCAACCATCACAATGCCAATCATAGTATTGGCCTTTATTATATTTTGTAAATTGACAAGACTCAGAAAAATCCCATTGAAAATTCCAACCTGCAGATGTATTAGCTTGATGGACATAAGGTTGTATTTCTTTATATATCCATCTATCGTTCATCCATACAATATCTGAATCTCTTTTCTTTTTTAAATCTTTAAGTTGTTTTTGATTTAATCTTTTAGGATCACCATACCCACCTGTAGTGGCTAATTGATCTTGTAAAGATTTTCCATACTTAACAATATCATCACAAATTCTGTGAGGAATTGCTGATTGAAAATACCAAAAATAGTTTGTTAAATTCATAAGCTTTCGTATATTAGTTTATACTTTAAATATATTATAATGTAAAGTATAATACAAAGCATTGATCTGGATCAATTATGAAACTGTCAATTATTGATATTTATATCTAAGAATAACAACACCTGGACCACCTGCTGCACATGCACCACCACCACCTCCAGTGTTTGTTCCTCCAGCTACTCCACTTGCTCCACCACCAAAACCTACAGGAGGTCCAGCTGGACCACCACAACCATTTCCATTTCCTCCACCTGCTCTTCCAACAGGACTTGCTGTAATACAAGAAGTTGCACCTGCTCCACCTTTTCCAGAACCAGGAGCGCCACCTGTAGCACCAGCCGCAGTTGCACCACCTCCACCACCAGCTGAGAAATATCCCCCTGGGTGAACACCACCACCACCAGGAAAACCTTGATCTGGTGTTGTATTAGGTGTATCTCCAGCTCCACCGGCTCCTGGTCCTGTCGGTGGTGCTGGCGCAGCTCCTCCACCTCCGGATCCACCGGCAGCTCCATTATAAATTGGTGTACCTGCACCACCACAAAATGTTCCACCACCTCCACCACCTGCTGATGTAATTGTACTAAATGTTGAAAGAGAACCATTTTTAGAGGAAGAAGTTCCGGGTCCATTTGGTCCACCACCACCAACAGTTATAGCATAAGTTTGTTTAGAAACTGCTAATGCAGCAACACATGCTCCTAAAGGTGATCTTGTATAACAACCAGAAGCTACACCAGAAGATTCTCTATATCCACCAGCTCCACCACCACCTGAGCTACTTGCATGTCCACCGCCTCCACCACCACCTACTACTAAGTAATCAACTGTTGTTGAACCAGCAGGAGTTCCTGCTGCAGAAACTATAAAGTCAGCTGAAGCTAAAAATGTATGAATTTTGTAATCCCCTGAATAACTTATACATCCACCTGTAGCAGTTACAAAATTAGGTGGGGTTTCTGGCCATGTCCCTGCTGATTGATTTTGAAATTGAGAGTCCATTGACCACATACCACTTGCTTTGTTTAATTCTTTTACGATAACTATTCCTGAACCACCTGCAGCACCAAGACAATAGTTTCCTGAATAGCCGCTTGCACCACCACCGCCGCCTCCAGTATTTACAGTTCCAGCTACAGCACAAGAAACATTATTTGCTCCTCCTGCTCCACCGCCGCCTGGTCCACCCACTGCTGCAGTTCCACAATTCCAAGCTCCACCTCCGCCACCACCTGCATAAAGTGTACAATTTATTGGACTTGTTGCTCCAGCACCTCCAGCTCCCCCTGTTGATTGGGAAGGATTATTTGCTCCGACTGCTCCGGCACCTCCACCGCCTGCGCCTGCTGCGTCATTTGTTGCTGGTTGTGATTGATCGCCTCCGTCATTTCCTTGACAGGCCACACCTGTTCCACCACACCCACTATTAGAAGTTCCACCTCCGCCAGACCCACCTGGTTTTCCGTCAGCAATACCTGGACTAGCTCCATCACTTGCTCCACCACCACCTCCACAAGATGTAACACAAAATCCAGTTGAATTAGTTCCAGTAGTGCCTTGTGCACCTGGAGTACCTTCGCAAGTTGCTCCACCTTTAGCTCCTCCTCCACCTACTGTGACAGGATAGCCTGTTGATCCACAAACTGAAAGATTAGTGCCCGACTGCATTCCGCCTGCTCCGCCGCCACCTGAATAATATCGTCCGCCACCACCCCCGCCACCAGCGACTATTGAATAATCAATAACTCTAGTTCCTGATTGTGTTGTAAAACAACCTGTAGCTGTGATTGATGTAACAGTATCTTTACCGAAAGAAGTTTTATTACTTGCTCCGATTATGCCGCCGTTTGTTGATCCTACTGGCTGTGCCATTTGAGTCTCCTTATGCGGATACCCAAGCTAATGTTGATGCATCCCAATTGAAATTATTGACTGGATCTGAATTATCCGTTGCAGTCCATCTTAGATTGTCTTCGTCCCACGTTATATTTTTATCTGTAGTATCAGTTGGATATGTGACTGGTGCTTGCCAATCATCATTACCATCTAAAGACCAAGATGCAAAAGGTTGAGGACTTAAAAATTTATCTTTTGCAGCGTCATATACATAACCTTTACCGCAATATTGTTTTCTAAAATTATGATTGTAAGAAGTTTGTTTCCAAGTTCCACCTTTAAAAAAATTAACGCACCATGTTTCTCCATCAACATGCATGTCATTATCTCCTAAAGGACCTGCTGCTGTAGAAACATCATTGCCTACAACGACAACTTTTTGTACTACTTGATGTGAATCTGACGTAAATCCAGTAGGATCTGTCATTGATTTTAGTTCTGCGAAATGTGCCATATTTATACTCCTTAAAAGTTATTTTATATTAAAATTTTAACTTATTGTCAACTTGCCTATATTAAATGATATTACAGTTTTTTTACCTTTTTTCTTGGTTCCTGTATTATGATTTAAATTGCTTTTAAATATCAATAATTGACTTTTTTTGCAAGGATATTGTATGTACCTATTGGAAAGATAGGTAGGATTAGAGGGAGGTAAGGTCATATCATCTTCTCTATAAAAGTATATATGGTCTAATGGGTCAGATTCTACATAAAAAGCTCCTGAGACAAAGGACCCAGGATGGATATGTTTAGCTAGATTATCATTCTTAAAACTTAAATTAAACCAAGAACTTTCGACAAAACATTGATTAAGAAAGGCTTGATCATACCCTAATTCTTTAAGAAATACTTTAGAATGATTCAAAAACTCATTCAATAAAGGTTTAAAAAAATCATCTTTAACTAAATCATAGACATTATGTGATGTGTCTACATTTAAAATTTCGTTTCTATTTAATTTATATTGTTTAGCTATTTTAGAAATGTGTTTTTTAATAGATTTTAAATCTACATTTAAAGAAGTTTTATATAGAGGAACAGGAAAAAGACTGTCTATTTCTTTCATTAGGACTTTTTACTATACTATAATGTTATAGTTCCGTCTACCGTAAATGTAGCTACTTTACAACCACCTGCGGGTGCCGGCAAAGTTGTTATTGTATTAGTTCCCGGAGCGGCTGCTAAACATGCTGGCGCACAAGCTGCTGCAATTCTAAGAATAACAATTCCTGAACCTCCATTACCTCCACCTGAGTTAGGTGTTCCACCACCTCCTCCACCACCACCAGTATTAACTGATCCTGCTGTACCTGCTCCACCACTTGAATTACCGGCTCCACCACCGCCAGCTCCACCAGAACCTGCACCAGATCCACCTGGTTCAAGCCCACCTCCACCACCACCTGCGTAAGTGACTGAAGCTCCTGATATTGAGTTTGCTGTTCCTGCTCCACCAGCACCACCAGCATTAGACGGACTTGGTCCACTTCCTGGTGTAGTTGCATTTGCTCCTGCACATGAAGCTCCACCACCTCCACCACCACCTGATGGTGGAAAGTCAACTCCCAGTCCTCCTGGATTTCCTTGTGGAGGACTTACAGGAGGAGTATTACCTGCTCCTTTGTAAGATGCATCCGTTCTCATATCTGAAACACCACCACCTGATCCTCCTGGATGACCTGCTCCTGCTCCTGCTGTAGGAGAATCAGTTGGTCCAGGTGTTCCGCCTCCACCACCACCAGTTGATGTAATCATTCCTACATATGAAGGCTCTCCACTTGCACATGCAACTGGTCCTCCTGAAGGAGCTGGAGTTGCCGTTCCACCGGCTCCTACCTGAACCGTATTAGATCCCGGACTTAAATATAATTTTGTTCCACCTGGAAAAGATGTTCTGAATCCACCAGCTCCACCTCCACCACCTTTATGTCTACCACCAGCTCCACCAGCACCAACTACTAGATAATCGAATGCTATAAATGGATTGGTTGTACCTAAATTTATGTTTGTTGATGCTTTAAATGTTCCTATATAATTTGTTCCGTCATATGCTACAGGGGCACATGCACTACATGTTGTGAAAGGAGTAGTTGTTTTTACAACTACAATTCCTGATCCACCTGCTCCACTTGCTCCAGCAGGACCTGGACTACCAGCAGGACCTGATCCACCTCCACCTCCTCCAGTGTTATTTGTACCATTTGTTGCTGAGCAACAACCTCCAGCTCCACCGCCGCCAGCTCCACCAGCTCCAGCAGATCCTGTAGGTATGTCTGAACCTCCACCACCACCTGCGTATGTTACGTCAGAGCCTGTAATTGTATTTGGAGCTCCAGCACCTCCTGCTCCTGAATTATTATCTCCGTTTGATCCTTTTTCTCCAACAGCAGTAGCTCCACCACCTCCTCCAGCGGCGTTATCATAAGTTGGGCCAGGTGTAGGAGAAGTTCCACCATCAAAACCTTGAGGTGGAGCTGTAGGGGGCGTATTACCTGAACCTCCAGCTGTGCTTCTTGCACCTCCACCAGCTCCGCCACCTGAACCTCCAGGTCCACCAACACCAGCTGGGTTTCCTGCACTACCATAACCACCACCTGCTGATGTGATAGTTGAAAAAATTGAATTAGTTCCTGCATTACCATTATTATGAGTTCCTGAACCAGGATTTCCTCCTGCCGCAGCGCCTCCAGCTCCAACTGTAATTGGATAAGTTCCCCATTTTGTAGATATAGAGCATCCTTGTAATGGACTTGGTCCATACCCTGATGCACGATAACCTCCAGCTCCACCACCACCTGCTCCATTATATTGTGCTGCACCACCAGACCCACCACCAGCGACTACCATGTAATCTTGAGTTGCGAAATTATAAACCCAATCTGAATTTTTTACATAAGAATATACGGTGTTCATTTGCCAAACACCTGGTGCACTGCCACACGCTGCACAGCCGTTAGTTACAGTATTAGGGGGTCCGATTATTCCGCCATTGCCAGCCATAATTTAAACCTCCTAAGCGTCGTCTAAGACTTCATATGATATGAATAGTTCTAAATCAGATGCAGCACTCGCTCCACCTTTGAGAATATCACCTTCCATTAAATAAATGGGAGTGTCAGATACTACTAAAGATGCATCTGCGGGCACTGAAATTGTTTTTGCTAAATATGTTGTGGCTGATGCACCTGTTGGTGTTAGACCATTTGCAGCTGCTGTACCCATACCGTCAACATATAAATTTAAATCTGCTGCATTTGTTCCATCAACATTTGAACATACTATTCTATTAATTTTTAATAGTTTTTCTGCATCAACTGTTAATAAAGTTGTTGTTAAAGTGTTGGTTAAAGCCCAACCATAATTACCACCATAAATACTTGTAACTGATACTATATTTGGATTTGCCATAATTTAATTCCTTTTGTTTTTTATCCGAAAATCATTGCCATTGCAATAGCTTTCCCTGTTGATATACCAAAAGTTGAGGTTGCTGTCCACTGAGTATTTCCAGACCCATCTGAAGTAGTTAAAGCATAATCTGCTGCTGCTCCCACTGCTGCGGGTAAAGTAAGAGTATAAGAACCACTAACTGTTGTAGGGACATCTACAGTAACAGCTGCTGAGTTATCAGCGTCATTGAATACAAGAGCATTATTATTAACTAAAGTTATCTCTGAAGATGTAGCTAATACATCCACCATATCAGGATTAGTGCCATCATTAGCAGTGGCATAAATAATTTTAGTTCCTTTATCTGTAGCAGACCATTGTACCGTGGATCCTGAACCTGAAACATATTTAAATGTGACTGTGTATGCACCTGATGAGTTATTTTTAATTATATACCAATCTTGAACATCTAGAGGAATTGTTACCGTAGTAGCTTCCGCAATTGTTCCTGTAAATTCTATAGTTCTGTGTGCAAGAGTTGCACCAGTTGATCCGTCTGAAACAGATAAAGTAGTAGGAGTTGATGTTATAGCTTGTGTAGTATAACCACCTGCAATTTGTTCTATAATTTCTAAGTTTGTATTAGTTTTTGTTCCCCATGTACCGGCGTTTTCACCAGTAGCCATTTTTTCAACACCTAAAGGTGTGTACGTTGAAGCCATAATTTATCTCCTGCTTAATTCTTCATTTTTATTTTGTTTTATACATAATGTCAACATTATATATTATTATGGTGGTGTAACTTTACTCCAACTACCACCTTGTGTAGCTGTTTTTTTACTCCAACTTCCGCCTTGTGTAGCCGTTTTTTTACTCCAGCTACCGCCTTGTGTAGCTGTTTTTTTACTCCAGCTACCGCCTTGTGTAGCTGTTTTTTTACTCCAACTTCCATCTTGTGTAGGAGTATATTTTTCCCAGGCTATTGGACCACCAATTTGACCTAAAGTAGTTGTTGCAGATTGTCCTGTTAATCCCATAACTTGATCTGCTGGTGTAATTGCACCTACAGAAGAAGTTGCTCCTACTCCAGTGATAGGGTATTTAGATTCACATATAACACTACCTACACCAGTGCTTGCAGATACACCTGTTATTCCTGTTACAGTAGCTGGAGAAAGCTCTCCAACTGATGCTGTAGCCCCTAAACCTGTTAAACTTACATCTTCATTTGGAACAACAACTGTACCTAAAGAAGAAGTAGCATTTACTCCTGATGGAGCAACTACTACTCCTGATTCAATAACAAATTCTCCAACAGAAGAAGTTGCACCTTGGCCTGTTAATGGAACACCTACGTTTGGTATTACTACTTCTCCAGTTGAAGAGGTAGCTTCTAAACCTGTTAATCCCATTACTTGATCTACTGGTGTAATTGCACCTACAGAAGAAGTTGCACTTTGACCTGTTAAGCCCATCACTTGATTTGCTGGTGTGATAGCACCTACAGAAGCAGTTGCGCCTTGACCTGTTAAAGATAAACTAACCGAAACATCAATAGTTGGTGTTCCTAAAGAAGAAGTAGCACCTAAACCTGTTAAAGAAAGTGAAACAGATGTAATAGCTGATAACGAACCATTTGCAGAAGTTGCACTTAGCCCCGTTGGAAGAACGGTAACATTATATGTACCACCCCAAACTTGAGATCCCCATGTATCACGACCCCAACCTGTATCGTAGTAATCAGCATCACCCCAATCAGCTTGGCCCCATGCCGGGTGACCCCAACCTTGTAAAATATTTTCATCAACATAGCCACCAATGTTATATGTACCTTGGCCCCATCCCATACGAGAGGCATTCCACTCCGTTGGGTTAACAATGGCCTGAAGACCCGTTACCGAAACTGTAACGTCAGCCATGTTTTACTCCTATGCTATTCTGATAATTGCTGTAGTTGCTGCCGCTGCTGGAAATTGAATTGTAAAAGTTCCACTAGTGGCTGTTTTATCTCCACCGAAATCTATCGCACAAACTGAAGCATCTGTAGCATGTGAATCATTAAAAATTAAACATCCTCTTGCTGTGAATGAAGCTGATGTCCAAGAGACATCAGAAAAATCACAAACGGCAGTTGATGAATCTAATGTTGGTGTAACACTTGTTAGAGCTGCTCCTTTTGCAGTATAAGCAGTTCCTGAAGTATTTGTTATTTCTTCAGTACTTGTGTAAGCAGTCGTTGATGCTCCTAAAGTTGCAGAGCTAGTGTATAAAGCTAAATTAAAAGTGTTTCCAGTAGAAGCTGTAAAATTATGTTCTGCTTCTAGGATTTCTTGTTTAAAGCTATTACAAATTGCCGATGTTATTGCCATAATTATCTCCCTTATTGAGGCGGCGATTCGATTGGTATACGAACAGTACCATCCGTATAGTCGTCTCTTCTTCGTCTCCCAATTTGCACACTTGCAAATTTTTGTAGTTCAATTTTATACTTATTTTCATATAGTGTCAACATATCCGTTGGACCTTTTAAAAATGCATAAGCTTCCACCAGGGTGGCATATAGTAGACCTTGAGGAAAATATTTACTAATATATGTGCCCGCAGTGTCTGTTTCTAATCCTGTTGGTACTATATTTCCATGAATATTTATTAAATAATTAGCGTCAGGTGTAGGAGCCATTATAATATTTCCTGATGTAGTTGAGCCAGTTCCAGTCGCTCCTCCAAACATAGCATAATATTTAGGTAATCCTGTAGTATCTTGCCCTGTAGATCCACCTTCAGGACCAGTTAATTCTCCAACATACTCACTTATAAAAGTTCTGTCTCTTTTTTGAAGCCAATATGTTCTACCTGTTCTAGAAGAAGTAGAATTAAAAAGTTCAATACCTCTTACAAAAACCATACCTGCAGGAACTCTAACAGTTTGCACATCTGCAGCTAGTGTTCCTTCATATTCAACTCTATCTGAATCCATAGGAATATCATAAAAAATTCTATATTCTGCATTTTCTATAAATCTATTTAACACAGCAGCAGTAAAAACAGTACTGTCTACTTCAGTATAGTTTCTAATATCTGTTTGTAAGTTTGATAAAGTGTATCCAGCCATTATTTTTGTATAGTTACCGGTCCAACGGACATCGGGTAACCTCCTCCTGTTGCGACACTTGTCGCGTTTGTATCAGCGCTAAAATAAAACCAATCTGTTCCATAAATTCC
>Ga0208670_100052_pt1 | contig 44395 bp, 68 predicted proteins | sample 24BtaG_FD_184098 | JGI IMG/M metagenome (GOLD analysis project Ga0208670, IMG submission 184098) | Marine viral communities from Cariaco Basin, Caribbean Sea - 24B_WHOI_OMZ_CsCl (SPAdes) (version 2) | ecosystem: Environmental > Aquatic > Marine > Oceanic | place: Caribbean Sea: Cariaco Basin...
TAGCTATGCATTAACAGATGAAGAAAGCTTAGACGGGGTGATTTTGTCCGATAATAGCGTTGCCATCAGCTTTCGTAACTTTTTACTATCGAGCGCAGGACAGGATATATTAAAAAAATACGATTATGATAATATCGATGGCTATAAAAACAGCGTAGATGATTTATTTAATCCAACGTCACGCGCCAAACAAGCCTCAGGTGAAAACCCCGTAGACGTCGCCGACGCGCTCAGTAATGGCAAATAAAGATAATCTGTCTATTTGTAGATTGCTCATTGCTTTTGGCGCGGCTTTTTTCTACAATGTCTCTCCACAACGCGCCTATAGCTCAACAGGATAGAGCAGTTGCCTCCTAAGCGACCGATCCGAGTTCGAGTCTTGGTGGGCGCGCCAACAAATATAACGACATTACACGATAAACCCTTGTAAGCCACGAGCTGCAAGGGTTTTTTATTATTTAATACCCGATAGTCACCGATTAACAGCAGTATCTGCTACTTGTACACGGTAAAAATAACGGTATTATAGACGGTAATCATCGATACCGCCAAATAGGATACCGTCAAAATGGCAAAAATAATAAAACCATTGACTGATTCACAGGTCAAACAAGCCAAGCCGAAAGATAAGCCTTACAAACTGGCAGATGGTGGGCGTCTTTATTTATATGTTAGCAAACTCGGTGCTAAGTCATGGCGAATGGATTACGTGCGCCCGATTAGTAAAAAGCGAGCTACTATTACATTGGGCCTTTATCCTGACGTGTCACTAGCCCAGGCGCGTGAGCAGCGCAAACAGATACGGACTATGTTAGCTGACGGTATTGATCCACAGCAGCAAAAGATTGATGCCGAACGTGAGCAAGAGCTATTATCTAACAACACGTTTGCAGCGGTAGCAGCGGACTATATGAGCCGTAAGCGTAATGTCAGCGCCGCTACTATTACTAATAATAATAGACAGCTTAAACGGCTAAATAAGCACATTGGCGATATGCCGATAACTGACATTAAACCGATTGACGTATTGAAGGCGTGTAGGACCGCAGAGGCGCAAGGTTATTATGAGACAGCTATTAAAATGCGGACCATCGCAGGCCAAGTATTTAGGTATGGAGTCCAAACTGCTAGGTGTGAGCGTGACGTAACTCAAGACCTGATAGGCGCATTACAGGCCCCGACAACAAAACACCATCCTGCTATTACGAACCCAAAGGAACTAGGGCGACTGTTATGTGCTATTGATACTTATGATGGTAGCTTTGAAGTCTGCACAGCAATTAAACTGATGCCGATGCTTTTTGTGCGTAGTGGCGAACTGCGTTATGCGATATGGGATGACTTCGACCTCGACGCGGGTACTTGGACCTTTACGCCTCGTAAGACGCAAAGACGGACCGGACTATCATTAATAGTACCACTGCCAACACAGGCTATTGAGCTGATCCGTGAGCTATCACTACACGCTCGCAGTAAATACTTATTTCCTGCTGTCCATACCACGGTCCAACCAATGAGCGAAAACACAATGAACCAAGCATTGAAGCGCCTTGGTTATGATGGGACCAAGCAAACAGTCCACGGTTTTAGGGCCACAGCTCGGACACTGATTGTGGAGAAACTAAAATACCCTGAGAACTTAGTAGAGATGCAACTGGGACATAATGTTAGGGATATGCACGGGCGTGCCTATAATAGAACGGTTTTTTTAGACGAACGCCGTGACATGATGCAGCACTGGGCAGATTATTTAGATACTTTAAAAACAGATACCGATTAATGCTCGGTAGTTAGATTTTAGACATTGAGGTGTAAATTTAGACATTTTTTACCCATATTAGACATTTATGGGTAGATTTTAGACATTATTACACCTCGATGTAGCTAAACCTAGCTAAGTGTAGCTATTTCGGATATTTTGACCACGGCAACTGGTAATGCGGCCCATCTTTAAATGTTTTCCATCTAGCGCCGGCCTCGACAGAAACACCTAGCTCCTTAGCTGCTTTTTCCATAGCTTCGACAATCGGCCAGTAATAATTCCAATCCCATGTCACTTTGCCGTTTTCATCGAGCGCAAACAAATCGACAGCGTGGCCGGTTAAGTGGCGGCTATTCATCGTCTTAGTAGCACCTTTGCGATAAAGCTCTTTTTGTCGTGTGATTGGGCGCAAGCCCTCGCCTACGCTAAAATCAATCGGCGTGATCTCAATCGCTCGCTTAACGACTTTGACCAAATCAGGATGCAAGCCGTCAAGCCGCGCCAGTGATTTTGCTGATAGCTTATACTTACCTGTCGGCTCCACTGGCTTATCCTCATCGTTTACCGCATCGTCCTCGCTATGCGCTTTACAGTGTGCCGCTGCCTCAGCCATGGCGTAAAATCCCGCGTGTGACTGATTGCCCCAGTTGCCATCTACCAAGCCGTCATAAAAACCGTTATGCTTCATCGTGGCTTGTAAGTTTTTGATTGTAGATTCCTGCATTTATTCAGCTCCAAAAAAAACCCCAATTAAGGGGCGGATTAGTCTTTATATTGTTTGCGGTGCTGCATATATGCTGTGTATCTCGTCATCAGTAGTAGTAGTAGCACCCATGCGACCGACCACAGCACACGCGCTGTCGTGTAGCCCCATGAGCCAGTCCATACATCATCGTCAGCCAGCCACGGCGGGTATCGCGTAACCGCTGCAAACGATAGCAGGGCAAACACCGACCAGCCCAGCGAGCCGATAAAGATAATCATGCTTTCTAAAATTGGTGTGTATGCCTTTCGGTTTAAAACATCCATCTTGCTTACTAATACCATTAATCCTGCAACCGTGGCCGCAAAACTAACGATAAAATCAACGTAAATCGGTATCATCTTGTGACCTCCGCTTGTAGTCCTTGTCAATGGGGAACCTATTGTCTATCGTGTGACGACTCACGCGATTAAACCAGCCGTTTAGCCTATCCTGATTGCTCAGATAGACCAATGCGCCAGCACCGATGGGCGCACTAAATAGCGACGCGCAAAACGCCCAAAACGTCAAAGCACCTTTAGGCGGCTCGGAGCCGCTAGCAATTAGCGAGCATAGAGCCACACCGCTAAATAGCCCTAGCACGATTTTGGCAAACATCGGCGCATAGAATTTATTGTCTATGTCCTCAATGCGGACAAACGACGCACAGATACCGCCCGCTAAGCTAAACACCCACACGCCGAGCCACGAAAACAAAAAAGGGGCGCTAAAATTGCGCCCCTGCATTACGATTGCTGCGTGTACCGATAGTGGGTATGATGCGACCATGGCAATGAGACACGCCCACCATAGCCGCGATATGTTGATTTTTGGCATTGTCTCCCCTCAAATTTTAGATAATAAAAAACCGCCCAAATGGACGGCTAGTAACCTGCAATCGCTTTGCTGTCTTGCAGTTGTTGCAGTAGCGCCATTAAAGCGCTCTCTTGATTTTCGGGCATCTCTGTTGATACCTCTTTGCCATTGAATGAAAGGTCAAGCTTGATAGTCTTGACTGGACCACCACCCTTACTCGCATCAAAGTTTGGCGCCTTGCTAAGATTGGCCACAGCGTCAAGCGCCGATTGTGGTAGCTGCGCTTGTGGCACGTAACCACCCGCGTTCCTTAGTGCATCAGCCGCTCTCTGCACTAAAAGCTGCTGTTCTTCCAATGCTTGGCCGGACAAGCCATTTGCTTTCTCTCGTTCAAGCTCAGCTTGCCTGTATTTGTAATACATTTCAGCGCGTCTTTTTTCTTCCTCTCTGATGTCGCTAGCGCTAGGGCGGTTACTGTTGTTCTGATTATCACTGTAATCACTATCACTGCTTGAGGTATCATCTCGACGACTAGCTATGTCTTTACGCCATTCCTCCTTCTTCATGCGGCGTTCCCAGCCTTCCACAAACTCATCAGCCATCTGATTAGCTTGCATCGCATTAGTTAGGCCGTATTTATAAGGGTCTCTTAGGTGTCCATCAGCATTGGCCATTCTACTGGCTTGCGACCGCAATCTGTTACGGTCGCTGTTAGTTAATGACGACTCACTTAACCCAAGGCGCTGTAGCAATGATTCAAACGCATTTTCCTCAGTGTAACTAACCGCCCTTATTACATCGCCCTTGGTGTTTAGCGCCCGACCTTGATCGTCAACCGTTTTCCTGAGTTTTTTAAACTCTTTTGTTGCGTCCCTTGCAGACTTGACCATGCGCTTACCTGCGTCATCAGCCGTATCGCCTAAGTTGCGTACTCCTGCCGCTGCATCGTCCGCAGCAGGTCTAACGGTGCGTATCGCTCCAGATGCCTTTTCCATACTATTAAACGTCACGCGCCCTGTCTCATCGACTGCGATAGTTAAGCCGCGCTGCGCTGCCTCTGTTTTTAGCTGTGCTGTTACTACATCACCATTGGCTGCTACTGCTGCTTTAGCGTATTTTTTAAAACCGTCGATTAGCTGACCTGCTGTTGCCTCACCGTCTTTAACAATGATGCCGTAAGCCTGCGTGTAAGCCTCAGCTTGTTTTGCTGCCTCTGCGCGTGTCGTCAGTCCTAAAACCTTGTAAGCCTCATTGACCGAGTTTACGCCGTCAGTTAAGGCATCTAGTCGCTCGTTAGCAAGGTCAAGACCAGCCGCCAAGTCCTCACCTGTTAGCTGTCCTTGCTCGCCTAAATCCTCCCACATAACGATGATGTCGTTTAGCTCTGTGGTGTTTTTGGCTTGCTCGGTCATCTTGGTAAGCGCGGCCTTTAGCACATCGCCTGTCTGATAACCTGAGTCAGTGAGCACATCAAAGCTATCTGATAGCTCCAGCACGGACGCCTTAGCATCGGCATAGCCTTGTGTGATGCCCACGCTTAATGAGTTGGCCAGTTCTCGATATGTTGCGTCAAGCGCTTTAGCGTTTTGCTCGGCGGCTGTCGATGCCTGCTCCTCGCTGCTCATTTTCTCAATGATCGCTTTGCCAGTCTCATCAATAGCGACTTTAAGACCGCGCTCTGCTGCTTCGACTTGTAGCGCCGCTAGCGCTTGCTCGCCATACGCCGCTATTTGAGCCGTTGCCATTTCAGCAAACGCACCCTCTTGCGCCTCTGCGGACGCATTAGCATCGTTTTTCATCGAGTCGTAAGCATCGGTGGCGGCTTTTGCTGCTGCGCCCAGCCTGTCTTGCGCTGTCATTGCTGCATCATCTAGCGCAGCTTTTGCTGATGACTCAAAGCTCATTGCGGCATTGGTGGCGTTATCAAACGCTTTTGTCGCTTGATTATCCAAACGGTCTGCAAAATCGGTCAGTGATTGTGCCAGCTCGCCAAACGTGAGTTTAGACAGCCCGCGCATCATCATTGCAAGCCAAGTTGCGGTCACGCTTTGCACCAAATCGCCCGCGATAGCGATTGTTTTAAATCCGTCATTAATAGCGCCTAGCACGATGCTCACGCCCTGCAATGTGCGCGTGATGATACCGACTTGCTCGGTCGCTTCGCCTGTTGTATTGGTAAGCACACCTATCCAGTCGTTTATGCCTGTATAAGTATTGACAATGCGCTCCCACAGTATGCCGAGCGTGGTCATGAGCTGGTTAAATACTTGATTGACAGCATCGACGGTTGCCGGATCAAGATTTTCTAAACTATCGCCTATCATGTCGATAGCCTCAGCCAGTTTTGACGACTGATTGACAGACTTATCCATCTCACCGATAAATAAAAATATCTTGTTTTTGGCTTCCTGAAGCGCGTTGCCAACCGTGTTCGGTAGCGTGCCAAACTCCTTGCCGATAGCTTCGCCTTGCGACTGTATCGCATTAATAACCACTTCTGACGTTAATTGACCATCTTGTGCTAATGCTCGCAGCTCACCACGAGTTACGCCCAAACCATCTGCCATTGCTTGAGCCAAGCGCGGTGCTTGCTCCATGATGCTATTAAATTCCTCGCCGCGTACTACACCTGATTGTAAGCCTTGTATGAGCTGCGTGATTGCAGCATCAGCAGCGTCAGCACTACCACCTGATAGCTTGATTGCCTCGTTAATGGTTTTTGTAACACCTAGCACCTCGGATTGAGCAAGCCCCAGCGCCTCGGCAGACTGCGTGATACGTGCAAATAATTCGCCCGTGTTTTCTACGCTACTAAATGTCTCGTTAGCAATCTGCTTGACGCCATCAAAACCAGTAATAAACGCCGCACCCTCGCCCGTAGCGAGCTTAATACGCGCCTCAAGCGTTTTAAATGCGTCCGATGTATCAATAATCTCAGCAATGCCGATACCAAGACCAGCAGCGGCAAGCATGCCTTGCAAGCTACCCATGGCGCTACGAACACCGTTAATACCGCCAGTGAAGCGCTGTGAGCCTTGACTAACCCTGTTTTGCGTATCATCAAGACCGTTTAGCTCAGCCTCAAGTCGTCTGATCTGCTCTTGTGTTGCCCGTGTAACGCGCTCAATCTCAGCAGCAGGACGACCACTGTTGTTAGTAAAATCAGTCAATGCTCGGTTGAGCTGGTTAATCTCACCGCGTATGGTTTCAGGCACCCGCACATTAGCCATGCGATAAATTGAGTTACGCGCCCCATCTGCTGTATTAGACGCTCTATTCATCGCGCCTGACAGCTCATTGGCAAGACTAACGCTGGCACTACGCGCCTGATTTAACTCTTGCTCTAGTCTATCGATATTGGCCGCAGCCGCTTCAATATCAGCGGGGCTTGCGTTGGTTTGGCTCAATCGTAGCGCCTCTGACCGCGCAACCTCTAATTGACGACCTAATCGCGTGACCTGCAATGCAGACGCTTCCATCGCTGCTGCGACTTGCTCACCTGACAGGTTAGCACCCGCGCCCATTTGTCTTAACTGGTCAGCCGTTGCGCGTATCTCAGCCGTCAATCTGTCTGAGCTTACGTTGCCAAGCTCAGCAAGCATCGTAGTAGCTCGCTCGGTATCAGTATTCATCTGCTGCACATTGCGCTGCACCGACTGCGCGTATTGCGTAAATCTGTCACGCGCTTGGTTGATGCCGTTATTAAATTGCTCATTGAGCACGCGTAGCTGTACGCTAAAATCTAAATCTCCTGCCATGTGGCGCACCTCAAATTGTGGGCATAAAAAAAAGCCCACTAATCAAAGTGAGCTTGTTGGGTTGTTTGTTTAGCTATGTATTGTTAATCAGTGCATTTCTTGATGATCTCAAAATACTTAGCGTGTGCTTCGTATTTATCAATCATATCTTTTGTGATGTCAGCTTTTGCATCGCTCATAAATTTAATATAACCAAGTATCTCTGCGTCCATACCTACTAGCATATTGGCTTGTGCCCTAGTTAGACAAGGCGTTACTGTTAGCTTTTCAGCTTCCCGCCTTATCGATTGCAAGTCTTTAACGGCGGAAGATAGCGCAATTCTAGCAGTGCTACCAGCGACAATACTAGCGTCGCTCCAGCGGCGCATTATTTCATCAAGTTTGGCTCTATCCTCTTTTTCTATATCAATGCTTGTGTATTGGGTATCTAACTGAAGCTCAGCTTCTTTATCAGCTATTATTTTCTGAGCTTTCTCTGGCATTGCTTCTAACTCGACACGACTTTGCTCAGCCTTTGCTTTATTCGCCTTCTCAATTTCCGCCTGAGCAATGCTAGCGCGCATAGCCTCGGTTTCGGCCATACGTGCAGCGCGAGCTTTTTCTGACTGTGCGCTACTATAGTAGTTGTAGCCAATAATCGCCAATAATACCAAAGCCGCAGCAACGACTATCTTTTTAATATCCACATCATTACTCGCTTATAAATTTCATTTTAGTCGCATCATAACCTCTAAGATTAAACTCAGACCCAAACTCTTTACTTAAACCCACAATAGGTAGATAAATAGTAGCTCTATTAGATTGCGTAGTTTTGTCAAACAGCTCAGATGCCACCTCATCGCTTGACGGAGTTAACACGCCTTCGCTACTCTGCAAAAAGCTATAAGTTGTTGTGTTGCTATTAAACTTAATTTTTATATTGCAACCTGGCGTACACTTAACTTCTTCAGGTGCAAAAATCAGAAATCTTTTTGAGATACTACCATCAAATGACTTCCTCTTTTCTAACTCAAGCCATGAGCGCTGCTTAAGATTTGGATATTTTGGCACAGTATAGGTATTAGTAGCATAAATACTGGCAGATAATGAAAAAACACCATCCTCATTACTAACGCTACGATACTTCCAGTCGCCTTTGTCCGTAGGAAAGGTGCCGCCCGCGCCGATCGTACCACCATTGCCGTCGCTTACCTGTGGCGGTAAACTGTCATAACCGCCGCCACAACCGCCCAGCGCCAAGGCCAAGCCTACCGCTAACAGTTTTTTCATACCTAATCACCCAAAATAGTATTTACTCAATTTTAGTTGATTGAGCAATGTTACGCTAGTCTTTCATAAACTCTTTCCAGCCTTTAGCATCCGCTTGCGCCACTCGCATTGCGATAGCCATATCTTTGAGCTGTTGCCGCTTGTCTTTGGCCAGCGCCTTAGACAACCCCCACCACTCGCCAAACGCCATATCTAAGACATCGTGCTCTCTGAGTCCAAGGCGGTAGAATGGTAGTAAGCTGTCGTACCAAGTAATGCCAGTTGCGCTCCCAGTTGCTTTAGGGGCGTGAAAATCTGACGCATAAAAAAATCGCCACTGTGGGCGACGACCTCCTGCATGACAGTGAGCATTTCTAGCGGCTCAAGCTCTCGGTAAAAGCTCGGCGGCTGGTCTGTTAGTACCGAGGCTAGTACGACCGTCTCGTCTGTGTAGCTGCCAATGAGTGCTAGCAGCTCACTCTCAGGCAGGCCTTTATTTGCTTTTACGATACGCTCAAACTCAGCGACAAAAGGCGTAAAGGCGCGTGTCACCTCGTTCAGGTTTTTTACCTTGACGCGCTTGATAGTAATATCGGTATCAGCGACGCGGATTGTATTATCTGTTTTGTCTATCATACGTCAATCTCCGTGTATGGTAAATCAGGCGCTTGGCCGACAATCTCACCATTTCTGATAAATACTTTTGATTGCAGCGCGTAGGCGGCATCAGATTGCACAATCGTATTGCCGCCGCCTTGCATAGTGACGGTATAGTTTGAGCCTGTACGGTCAATGACGGTTGCTAATTGCTTTGCGCCTTGCTCAGTGACGCCTTTAAATAACGCCCATAAGTTGCCGCTTGCCATTACACAATCTCCTTATCAAAATGACGCTCAACATCAATGCTTTGGTCAATCTCTAACGCTCGATTGCTCGATAGACGACCGGTGATTGTCGTACCTCTGACCATACCCACCCATTGCTCGCCATCATTAACACCAATCAAAGTAGATGGTTTTAACACGCCTATATCAGCGATTAGTGGCATTGAGATACCGATGTTACCAATATCGCCCGTGTCGCTCAATATCGCCTCGCCACGACTGATAGCGGCGGCTGTGTCGGTCATTAAGTCGCTTGTGACCATAGGCGGCTGATAGCCTCCGCTTGTACCTGCGCGCTTAATCAGTGCGTGTATGCCATTGTCATTCTCACCGTACAGATTAACCCCATTATAGGCGGGTTTATTGACACGACCGCGGCTGCGGCTTGTGATTAACGACATGGGTAGCTCGATGCTCGGTGTCTGCGCTGCCCACTCCCATGACGGTACTGGGTATTGCGCTAATACGTGCAATATATCCTCGCTCATGTCAGCATTGATAAAGCCGCCTGCTGCCTCAGCTATCCACTGCAAGCTATTGATAGGCGTGCGATTTGAGTAGCTGTAAGTATTGGCCGGCACATTCCAACCGTTGACCCCTGCTAGCTGCCAATCCAATGTAAAGCCTGACGGTACGCCATTGCGATTAAGCTCGGCTTCCGCTATCTGACGTGCTGACATAGCCGTATCAAATTTAAAGCCGCGATGGGTAGCGTATGGGTGCGCCAACAACATAGCGCGGGATTTGCCTTTGATCGTTAAGCTACTCTCCCCAAACTGGATTGAGTCCTCGCAACTATCCAAGATAAATCGCCACAGATTGCCGTTACACGTAAAGTCCACGCCTATCTGCTGCTCTAGTGCCGTATCGACTTTTGACAGCTCAGACAGCGGCACAGTTGCGCTAAATGTCCAGCAATAGCTGTTACTATCAATGCCCACACTAAAGCCTAGCAGCTTAATCTCACGCCCATCATCTGAGCGCACTAATGACACACTGTTTGTCACAAATATAACTCCTTTGCCGTATGCGCTATCCTCATCGCCCCTGACTATCAGGCTGATAAGACTTGTAATGTCAAAGCCGTCTGCGTTATCGAGCGTTATTGTACTGCGCTGCCCCATGTGCATAGGCTGACACATCACAACATCGAGCGGCTTGTCTGTTTCGCTACCGTCCTGCTTTGCAAGTATGACCGTGCGCCATAGCGCAGGCGGCACATAACCCACTACGTTATATGGTAGTCGTGCAAACTCAGCCAAAGACGATAGTTTGTCAGTGATGAATAAGCTGTACTCGCTGCTATTGTGACGCATGATTGCATCAAGATAGCTATACTCGCCTTGCAGTTTGCGCTCAGTTTGACGCGCAAGCATGGCCTCAAAGCTGTACCAGTTGCTATGGCTTACTTTTTTAGCCGTCTCGTTTTTAAGTTGAGATTTTGTATCGACAAACTTTTGCGACTCATAAAGTTGCTCGCTGTCTGTGCCGACCAGTTTTGATTGCTTAGTTAATACTTGCTCGCTAGTCGTCAGCTTGACGTTAGCTTCAAACTCCGCCTGTTTGTCTGTTGATATTAGCTTTGCCGACTCTTTGTGATCTGCACCGCTTTGACCAACTAAATTGCCGCTCTCAAAACCGCCTGACTTATCAATGCCTTGCATTTTTGAGTATTGCAAATCGCCAGATATATCAAGTGTCGCACCTCTAAACACATTAGGGTCGTAATAACCCTCAATCTCTGAGCTGATAGCTATATCAGCATAGGTGTCAATACTGACGCCCACGACAAATTCGGTGACATCGAGCGACAGCTCGGGCGGTACCAAAACCGTGCTGTCTATAGTTAGATGACGTGGCTCTGGTATATCTGCGCCCAGCTCAATATCACTACTGACAGCGACCAAACCATCACTAAAGCTGACTAATGCGTCTTTTTCGCTATCGCTTTGAGGTCGGCACAATACAACATCAAGCGGTGGTACACCTGCACTGTACGGTCTAAGTGTAATCGCAAAAGATAAGGGTGGCGGAAAATAAACCGAGCTGGCATCTACCTCTAAGCTCAACTCACCTATCACTGATACCGTACTATCGATAGTAACAGCACTTGCATCAGGCGTTGTAATCGCTAACGACACACCACCGCTGACTACAATACTGCTATCAATACTGACCAGCGGCGGTATGCACAGCGTAACATCACGTACAGGCACACTACCGCCATGCGCTTGCAGTACAACATCGAGCGTCAAGTCAGGCGGTGTGTAATTCATCGTCCTATCTCGTCAAGTATGATTGCCACGTCAGGTATTTGGTCGTTAGAATTGGTTAAACCTGTGTTGTATGTAACACCATCTAAGATACCGCCTGTCTCTAGGTGTTTGTGCGCAACCTGCAGACGTAGCGCATTAGCCGCATCACGAACTGCATCCCCTGTGTTTATCATACCTATGACGTCTGCATAAGTGTCGCCTGATAGTTTTGCATACGCATTACTGACAGCGCGCACCATAAACCCGCCGTCATGCTCTATCGGGGCTAGGTTTTTGATTTCTTGGTTATACGTGTCATCATAACGAGATGGGTTTGATACCGTCTTGACAACTTCGAGCGGTGCAAACTTACCACGATACACGCTCAGGTACACAATCAAGCGACCTGAGTATGACGTGCTAACTGTAATCGTCTTACCTGCATCACCTGCTTTTGCAGTGCGGTAGTAGATTGTGCTGCTTTGCGGAGCTGTAGACCCACTACCTGCAAAATCCGAGCTTGCACCTAGCGTCCAAACACCGTTATTGTTATCAGTTACTGTAACCTCACCACGGCGCATGATGCCCAGCACCAACATGTCACCCTCTTGCACCGTAGCAGGGATAACCGTAGTCATCGGCGCTACGCTACTGCCACCTCTATCCAAAGAGTTCACTGCACCGATAAAGTCGACAAACTCAGGGTAGGTTATTGCAGGCTCTACATAAGCGCCATGAGTGATTGGCTCACAACCGTCCGCAACATACGTTATGCCGATGTTTAAATCAGTATAATATGCATACTTCCAGTTGCCCATCTCATCAGGCTGTACTTGTGCTATACACTCACCTGTAGGCCAGTTGAATATAGACACGTAGTCAATAGGATTGCCATCGTACTTCTTAGCTTTTCCACGCAACCAAGTCATATTAAATCCTTACTTTTAGCGACAAGATGCCCACGTAACCACCTTGATAAATCTTATCTTTATTCAATGCGATTTCTGCTGCTGCATAGTCCGCCACAAGATAACCTGCTGAGTTTAGCAGCTTTGCCGATGTCGGCACGCCTGACGCTACAGCGATAGCCTCAGGCGGCGTCTTAAATGTCAATACACCGGCCGTTATGTCAAGTTCGACGGGGTTTGTCAGTGTTAGCTCTACCGCTAGTGTTGTATCAACATAGATGGACAGCGTGGAGTTAGCACCCTCATTTAGAGTATCGGCCAAGCCTTGCAGCATAGCGTTTTTAGCCATATCACTTAATTGCATTACTCACCCCTATCTCTGTCAATATTGGCATGATAACCGATAGTAAAATCGTAATTATCTTTACTACTGCCTTGATGCTGCTGGATTGCATTGCCTATCCACACCGGATATTTAGCAGCCAGCGTGTTAAATCGCACCACGTTGTTAGCCGACCAGCCGCTGCCCCACGCCTCAGCAGGTATCGTAAAATACGGGTAGCCTGTCATCGGGTTAATCGGGCTTGTTGTGCTAATTGTCGTACCTGCACCAATCTCGCCGATAGTCTCACCGATGATTTTAAAATCCGCATAAGGTGGCGATGAGCTAGTATTCACGTTAGTGATTACCAGTGCCCAGCGCTCCTCGATTGCATCACGGTTAGTGACGACAATCGGATTGTTAGTCACTTGCAGCTGCGCCGACGCTCTATCACCGATTAGCGTGTCGCTAAACACGCCGCCCCATGATTTTTGACTAAAGACATTTTGTGCCAACGCCTGCATATCGCCAGCAAGTAGCATCGAGCTAAACACGGCATCGGTGCTGTAGTCATGCGTGATAGGTGTTGATAGCGTCACACGTCCTGATATATCAGTCTCAATGACTAGCGCAATATCCATGATGCGGTATTTTGCAGTCAGTGGCGCGGTATAAAACGACATATCAAACATACCGTTAAGTGTCAGCGTACCTGCATCCAAATCAATATCGAGATAATCGGTGTTGACTTTAACGCCCAAACTGTCCACGACTGATACATCAGACAAACGCTCAAAGCCCAAGTCAAACGTGTCGTTAGGCGCGTTTGTCGCTAAATCCATCGTTTTAAGCTCAGTAATTGCAATACTGTCACCTTTGCGTACAAATGGCACACGACCATCTGTCGGCAAGCGCACTGGATCAAGGCCAATAAGCTCTTTATCAAGTGGTAAGTAACTATAAGCAATCGCGTTGTAACGTATGCTGTCCGGTTTGACATACTGAGGACGGTTGAAGTAGTTTGCCCCGCCCTCGTCATAGACGTACTCTGCGCTATACCATGGCTCATTGACCACATCGGGATTGTCGCTGACCTTTAATTTTTCATAAAAGTACAGCGCCACCACACCTGCCTTAAAATCCACCTCGCCATGAGCAAAGCTATGACCTGTGATAGCGCCCTGCTCGTCCGTTGATAACGAGATGGGCGTACCATCTGCAAGCTCAGCACTGATTTGTAGCGATGCCTTTTTTAGCGGTGCCACTGGCGTTCTAAAAATCAGATTAGCAAGCGGTACGGGATCATTTTCGCGTAGCATTGACTTGAGGGTAGCAGTGTTTTGCTGCCCTGCTTGCCATGTTGTCAGCTCAATAACACCTGACTGGATGTTTATGTTACCTACAACATCATCGCCGTTTTTTACCTTGCCGTTATCATCACGTAAGCTCTGACCAAGCGCATCGACAAACACCGAGCCGCTGACGACCGGCGTGTCTGATGCTACTGGCGGTGCTATCCATAGCTTGTCAGCAGTCATGTCAAAAGTGGCTGACTCAGTTGACGCGCCTAGTGTTGCTATGCCTGTCACTTGCGCTGTCTCAATAAACAACGACTCATCAACGTCACTGGTTGAAAATACCGGCTTTTTGTTAATACCGCCCACCATAACCACATCAGTAACTTTCTTTTTGCGCGTTACTTTGATTACAAAATCAATTTTGCCAGTTGATTTATTAACGCTGCTACTCACTAGCACTGGTGTCCAATCGTTAGCACTACTGCTAGAGTAAGGCATCCAAGATAGCTTAGTCTCTATCGTTGTCATATTGCCTGAGTATTGCTGCGCCTGCTGGTAAGACGGATAAAATACGCCTTTTACAAACAAGCTGTTGTTGTTATCCGCGATACTTAAAACAACCATCACTTGCGGCTGACGCTGATCGCTAAGCGCGACTTGTAAATCTACGCCCTCGATAGCGTCCGCAATATCAATACTGCCAGTAAATACGCCATCTGAGCTTTGCGGTGAGTGACTAGCATTGATAGCCGTGGTCATCGAGTCTAAGACTTTGTTATAAGTCACAGTAAACACAGTATCTTTAGCGACTGTCTCGTTGGGTACGATATGTAGTTCTCTACCCTCAAACGTGCCCGTAGCGTCACCCGTGATGACACCATCGCTCACTGTTGCTGTTTTATCAGCACCCCATGTGATAGTAATATCACCGACCACCTCGTCCTCAATAATGGCCGCATGATAGGCAGGTGCCAGTGCTTGCTCGCCATACTTAACTGTGTCTAAATCCACGCCAAAACTATAGATGATATAACTTGCAGCATCAGGGATTGCAGCAGTCGTGAGTAGTACCGTTTTGCCCTGTACTGTACCGCGCCCGTTGCCATCATCATCGATCAGGTTGCCGCGCCCATCATCGTGTACTAAGTAATTATTACCCTGCACTGTATAAGTGATTTTAAGACTGTTTGGCACTGGCTCAGCGCCCAGCTCGCGCACATAGTTATAACCTGCGTTATCATCGACAACTTGATAGTCAGTCTGCGCTACTCGCGTAAACTCTGATGCAGGTTTGTAGCTGCCTGTGATTGCGTGCTGGCCGCTCGGTGCGTTGTCGTACCATGTAATTTGGCCGACACCGTATCTGATAGACGCATAAGCCACACCTTGACTGTTTATCAGCTCGCCGTCACGGTCAGTCAGTGTCAGTCCACCTACCGATATACTAAGCGTGCCCACAGCGATGCCTGACGGTAAACTAAGCGCCGTATTAGTCGCAACATTAACCGATTGATTAATTGTAATCACGCCATCGCCACGCGCTTGAGTAGCTACTTGATTAGTAGGGTCACGTTGCAAAATAGGCGTTTCAACCTGAGTTGATGGCACAACCTGCGTATAGATGCTATTTAGTCGCACCTGACGACTCTGCATAGCTACGACTGGCTCAGCGAGCTTACTAGCACTGTAGTATTTAGCAGCATCAGCAATACGGGCTTCACGCAATATAGCGCGGCGGCTTGTGCTAGCGTTTTGGTAAAACTCTTGAACAGTCAGACCGTTAAATGTTTTGTTTAGCGTATCGCCAAACTCAATAGTCGCAATGGTACGCACCACAGTCGTGTCTGCATTGCGCTGAAAACGACGCTCGGTCGTCTCAACTTTTAGCGGACGGATATACTGATAATACTCGTCAGACTGTCCTTCATTTTGCACTAAAACTAACGGCTGGCTGACAGACGGTATCGGGTCGCCTTTGTCTAGTGAGATTTGGACCACGCGCTGACCTGCGAGCTGTGTCTCTAGCAAGTGCCCTGCCCATTTGCTGCCAAACGCTAGATAGCTCTCGATTTTGTTTTGAGCATCTGAGCGTCTGTCTGCAAAATCAGTGGCTTTAAACGCAAACACGCTGATATTTTCGTTATCCGGTAGCTCAGTGAATAGCATACGTGTCGCTTGCAATAGCTCAGCATTGGCCGTCTTAACTGCGAGCGATACTTTACGCAGGCGCACACGGCCAAGTAAGCGGTCAATATCTGACACATCGGGGAATAGGTTATTCGACACGCCATCGACTACCGCTTCGGCTGTTGGCAGACCGCCGCCCTCGTCTGTGTCATTCATTACCTCAGATTTGAGGATTTCTAAATCGTTTTGAGTAATTGCCATGTCGTCATCCGTCAAATTTTAGGCATTAAAAAAGCCCTGAATATAGGGCTAAATAAATATCAGATTTACACGCTCGGTATCTCTAAAAATCTAAGCGTTACGTTATAGTAGTCGGTCAGCTCTGGGCTTGTGCTGCCTTTGATCGGTTTGGCCTCAATCGCCTCCGCTGTCGTGTCAAACATGACCTTGACGCGCTTAACTGCCCCATCTGCTAGATAATCCAGCCAAAATGTAGCGCCCAGCTTGTCACGCTCAGATTTGAGCGCATTAACTGTAGCTCGTGATAGTACGCCATGACCGGCAGGTGCTTGCATCACGTATGGTCTGCCAGCTTTACGCTCTGATTGCTCGACTATCATTGTGCCATCGAGCGCGTACTTAGTATTTGATACGATAGCCGACCAATCGTGCTCACCCTCCGGATAAAGACTGTCTGATAAGACGATAACCTCATTGGTCGCTGTATTTGTCAGCTTGGTTTGTGTATTAGTACGCATAATCAACCCTTTTTATTTGAGTAAGCAACCGCCTAGCAGTCGCTTAATTAAATAAAAATAGGTCGGCTGCATTTCCAACCGACCCATAAACTATAGCTTCACAATTTCATACGTCGCTTCTTCGGCTTCGTCGTACAGCAAATCAGCTTCAAGCGTCATTTCGCTAAAGTCGTCATTGATTAAATCGAGTGTATCAGCAGGTGACAACTTGGCACGGTATGCTGTAACGACTTGTTTATCTTTTTGACCAACCTTGTTTAGGCCGTCGATACGGATGCGGTAATAATCAACATCGTCAGTCATTGGCTTCATGACTGTAGCAGTGCCGTAGCTGTAAGCGACTTTGATCGGCGATGTGATGGTCTGTACGTGCGTCATTTCGATGGTGCCGTACTGCTCATCAACTGTATAGTCTGTGCCCTCAATTAAACTAAGCGGCGTGTCTGTACTATCGGTAATCACTACATCGCTGACATTTTTATGTTTTAAGAAAACAATATCACCGACCTCATCGACGGTATGCTCTTCTGCTGTTACCGTGCCAGTAGCGACTTCGGTAACGGTCGCTTGCAGTGCTGCTTGCATGGCTGCTTGACGGCGCTCATTTAGCGTAATGCTAAACGTGGTAGCTTTATCGCCGTCAAGTTTATCCCATGTTTGATTTTTGCCTGAGTGGTACTCTTTTAGCTCGCTCTCGTTTTCGACTGAGTGCGAGAATGATGCAGCATTAGCGACACCGACCCAAAAGGGCTTACCCTCTACGCCGCCTTTGACTGGCGTAAAATACACTTTGCCGTTGCCAACAAAAGCGTGTGATTGTTGTTTATCTGCCATGATTAAGGTCTCCTATGGCGTAATAGTGGTTTGAAAGGTGAGTGGATATAGTGCAAACGTACTAAAGTAATCAGGCCGTCCGCTTGTAGTGGTGCGCTCTAGTGCATCGTGATAGTCGTCAAGTTGATAACCCTGCACATGATTGATAACTTTGCTCACAAGCTCGCCCGATGACTCCATAAGCGCCTTAACGTCATCTTGTGCTGCCTGATTACTAACAGCGACAACAACCGTCCACTGCTGTACGTCACGACTGTCTATCGAGCCGTTAGCGTTTGGATTGTTACCTGTGTTAATAACGTAAAGCGCAGGTGTGACGTTTTTATTGATCTTGTTGATACTAGCGACCGTACCAACGTGCTTAACACCCCACTTATTAGCCTTCGCTTCTAAATGCTCGATTAGGCCAAGACCTACTGCAAAATAATTACTCATAAGTCCACGTCCATAATTCGATTAATGATGTTAAGCACACTGGCTCTGTCGTCGTCATTCATGCCCATGTATGGCCTAGCGGGTATATCGCCCCACAGGTGAGGGAATAGCGCCTTTTTGCCACCGTAGTGCATCATGCGAGCGTAGATAACGTTTGTGCCCCACTTGACGCCATCAGGTAGCGCCACATAGGTCAGTGATGCCATCAGTCGGCCAGTATCGCGCAACGTTTTACCGTTATCTCTGATAGCCCTTTGCGATGGCAACCACGGTTGACGCCCTAAGTCGTGCTGATTGTAAAAGCGCTCCTCAGTCTGATAGACCATCTCGCTACCAGCCATACGGCTAAACTTCTGCATTTTTTGATTATCAAAATGCAAATCACCTAGCCGTCTGACTACCTCGTCACCGCCTGATAAGTTTGCGTCAATCATGGTTTACCTCAGTTAATGCCAGGCATCTTGGCAAATACATCATCACCAAAGACTTGACCACGGTAACTATCACCGATTGGTACCGCAGGCCTAACATAAGTGCTTTGCTGCTCATCGGCCGTCAGTGGCTCAGCAAACGTCACATTAGCACGACCTGCGCCAACATCTTGCAGCCACTTAATCGCCTCTTTATAACGCGCCTCGACTTCCTCGGTAGGCTCGTTCATATAAAGCAAATAGCGAGCAATATCAGCGCAAATTAGTTTTAGATGCTCAGTCTTGTTCAATGGCGTTTGATAGCGTATCGACAAGTAACTGTTCATCTTTTCGCTGGCATCTGATAGCGCATTGTTTACCGCGAGTGAGCCATCATTGTGCATCGACTCAAGCTCAGCTATAGCAAGCGCACCAAAGCGGCTTATTAAATCGTCATGAGTCGCATACATAATCAGTCCTTTGGAAAGCGTGCGATTAGCTCAGCTTTGGTATCTGAGTCGTTGTACTCGATTTCTTCTTCATCGAGTAAAGCCGTGAGTTCAGCTTTGGTTAGCTTTTCTAGCTCGACGACTTCACCGCCTTCGCCAGTATCAACACCTTCGCCTTCAACGGCTTCAGCTTCTACGATGGCGCCTTTACTTAATAAAAATTCGGCACGATCCTCGGTCAAACCTTCAACCACTTCGCCAGTTTTAAAACGGCCTATCGATTGTTTTGCAATATACTTAGACATAATTTGCTCCAAAAAAAACCCTGCGATTAGACAGGGTTATTAAAGTTAGTTGGCATTAAAGAGTGATAAAACCAGTACCGCCGCAAGCGCCATTTTTGTTGATGGTCACTGGCAATGGGCTTGAATCGGCAATAAACTTATCGACCGATGGATCATCGCTAAATACATGGTACGGCATTAGCTCCATTGCCAATTTAGCAGGGTTTTTGCGGTGTTTAATCATGCAGAAGTACAGTGGGTTATTGACTTCAGCAATCAACCAGAAACCGTCTTCTGGTATCATCATTTCGCTTGTACCATCTTCTTTTTCAAACTCAGCGTCGTAAGTCCAGAAGTTGATGCCATCAATCGTGCCCTGTAGCACGGCTTCTTCACGACCGCCAAACGTTCCGCCAAAGACACGAGTAGCATTATCGCCACGAGCAGCAGTGAATTTGTCGTTAAACTTTTCATTGTCGCTCAATGCGTCGAACACGCGGCTTGGCATGACAGCATCAACGGCGCGGCGCTTACCGTGCTCAAGCAAGTTTTTAACCATATTCTTGATGTCTTGATATGGATCAGCACCAGCTTGGTCCCATGCGACTGTTGGGCTATAGGTCAAATCTGAATGGCGACCAAAATCAACAGTCACACCCGCGTTATCATCACCTTGCACCACCACCTTGCCGTATAGCAACGCATCACGGCACATTAAAGCGATACGAGCATTTAAAGACTTACGGATAGTAAAGTAAGAGTAAGCAGCCGCCATTTCCCACTCGTCCTGCATGGTTGGTGGCACACCTGCGGCATTAGTAGCAATGACGCGCATACTTTGCAGCAATTTTTGCAATTTGGCATCAATCTTGCTCAGTGGCTCAACCGTCATCGCGGGCTTAAAGTAAGGCGCTGGGATATAATCCACGTTGGCCTGTACTTTATCTTTAATAACGCGGCCTTGTGCAGTTGGTACGACAGCAGGGGCTAGCGGAACGTAGGTCTTGATATCGCCTACGGGCACTTTATCTTCATTATTCAGATAGATAGGGTCTGGAAAGTAACGGTCACGAAAAAAGCTACTTACTGGATTGCTAAAGTCGTAGACCGCAGCCAATTCTTCAAAACTGGCGGTATCAATCGCATCGCCATTATCAAATGTAAATGTTGCCATCTATAAATCTCCTTATTTGACTACGCTAAGCGTAATTTTAGTGTTTCGGTTAGCGTAAGCTCGTGCAGCTAATGTTTGCGTTGCATCAAGCGCTGTGCCATTAATTTTGACTTGCGACACATCAAATTTACCTGCAACATATACAGGCATTTCTACGCCCATCGCCAATTTTTCAGTGGCTTGCTCAGCTGTCACATCAGCAAGGCAGATAACGTGCCAATCTGCGCCATTTGCGCTGTGTGTGGCGGCATTGGTATCCGCAGCGACCACAAGCAAATCGCCTTTTTTATAAGCGGTGGCAGCTGTCGGCACAACACTGTCGGTCGTTGGTTTGATGTCCACTGGTAAAGGATGCTGGGTTGTAAATGTAGTTGCGACCATTACTTAACTCCTTGTGCTTTGGCTGCTTCAACAGCCGCTAGAATTTTACTTTCGCCACTTTGACGACCGCTTGTAGCTTGCTCTTTATCCAAGCCGTCCGGCAATTTAGGCGCTTGCGGTGCGACTAGACTTGCAGCCGCTTGAAATCCGGCTTCGTCCATTGCTTTAAATGCGTTGACTTGCGCTTCGGTAAACTCACGGTTATTATCAGCCGCTAGTTTGTCGATAGCTGTTTGACGATTGGCTGCCTGCGCTTCGTGTAGCTCGTTCTTAGCTGCGTCAGCTTCGGCCTTTGCGTCAATAGCGGCTTGCTTAGCTTGCGCCTCAGACTGCTCAAGCTCTTTGATTTTGGCTTGCGCCTCTTGTAAATCCATTGATTCCCCCTCGGTTTTTGGATTCGTGTTGCTCTGTTTGGTACTGCTCGACGCTGTCACGCTATCCGCAATCGCATCAATCAAACCTAATTCTTTTGCACGGGCAGCCTCAAAACACCGCCCTTCGAGTGCTGCAATCGTGTCAGCTTTCAAACCTCGATAATTAGCAACATGCTCAAAAAACTCTTGAGCATTAGCATCTACGCCAGCTTGTATTTCTGCCTTTTGCTCATCGTTCAGCGGCTCATCATCGCCAAACACAGCCTTCCATTTACCGCTACGGATATTTGTCACCTTGACGCCTATCTGTTTTAAGTAACCCGTTCGCTCTGTGTGCTTGACGAGTGTGCCGATACTGCCGATGCCCGCAAACTGTGATGCGGTGATTCGATCCGTCTGCACTGCTATGCGATAAGCCGCTGAATAAGCGTTGCCACTGACAAATGTTTGAATTGGCTTTGTGCTGTCTGCCAGTGCGTCATCCACCAAGTGCTGGCCTTTGACGTACCCACCAACACTATCAATATCTAAGACAATGCTTGTCACCGTGTAATCGTCATTAGCTTGCTGTATGTAGTCAGCTAGGTTTGCGTAGCCTGTCACGCCCCATGAGCGATAATCGCTAGATGTTTCAGGTACTAGCAGACCGCGCACGTCAATAGTCGCTACGCCATTCTCAACTGTGTAAGCAGGTTCGCTATCATCATCGCTGTATCGCGCTAAAGACTTGAAGTCGATAGACGCAAGCTCGCCTTGTAAGTCGTGGCAAGCCATGAGCGCATGACTGTCAATATCGCGCTTAATCTTTGCTTGTAAGTTCATATTTCTTACCTTTACTTAACCGAGTGATATAGGCGGTGTGTTTTTCATTAGCTCTTGCAATAAGTAGTACTTATTCTTAGGCCTGTAAAACAAACGATAGAACGATAGGAATTGTGGTATATCAATATCAACTGTTCGTTTCATTCCGTTATTGCCATCGATATACTCGATAGTGATCCACTTGTCATCTATAAGCGCTGAAACCACCGCAAGCCTTTGACCTAACTGCCAAACACTATTTAGCTCAATATCATCAGCACTATTCCTGTCGGTCTCATCAATCATAATCATCACCCATTAAAAAACCGCCCTTATCGGCGGTCTTGTTTTTGTTTGCGTCTCTTTGTGTAGAGTGTGACTGCTATCTCAACGGCTAGCACCACGGCTTTAAGTATCTTTGTGCGTTTACGCATCATCGCCTTGCTCCTCTAGTAGCTCTTTAGCTTCGTCAATCAATGTCGCAAGCTCCGGTATCGGCTGTGCCAACATCACCGTGATAGCCGCTTCAATACGTTGTCTTGCTTCCAATATCGCACCTGACTGCTTGTAGTACGTAATAGCAAGTTCGGCTATTTTGTCATTGACCAGCTTATTCATATTGCCCGTGTACTGAGCAGGCGTACCACCAATCCAACCTTTATCATTTGGCACATTGGGTAGGTCGCCATCATCAGTAATACCTTTTGCTTGAGCTTGAGACTCAGTAAGCGAGCGACAAACGCACCGGCAGCGATAGCCCGATGGAGCATAGTGTTGTTGCCAAAACGGATCATCAATATGTCTAACCACGCCATCTAGCACTTTATGCGCTGGGCGCTGTCTAATATCATTGATACCGTCACGCATCAAATACGGACGCTCAGCCTTGTTTTCTTGCTGCTGATACCAACGACCACGGCCATACGCGCCTTGGATGTTGGTGCGAAATATATTATCTAGCCGATGTCTTGGCAGATTAACATCAATGTCACCGTCTTTGACCGCCCTTTGAAAGTCTGCAAACGTACCGCCATCGACCAATTGCTCATTAACCAAGCCCATGACGTGCTTAATCTGCTCAGTCTGTGCAAGTCCTGCAATAGATACCGCTTGCTGACGCTGTATCGGTGTCATTACGTTATAGTAATTATCCGGTAAGACCACCTCACGATTTAAAGCGTAAGCAATAGCTTCGATAAACTGTACGTCAAATCCTGCTGTTGTCGTTGCCATAATATTTACTCAGTGGTAGCCGATAACTATATATTCGTCTTGCATTGGCTTGGTTACCAAAACATAAGGCTTAAAACGCGATCTAAATTGACGATAATTCAGTTTCAGTATTTCGCCATCTTCTAACTCAATCTTTATCTTATGCAGCTTACAAATAACTTTGCCAACACCGCCTTTATCGTCGCGCCATAAGTCGCCTTTGGTAACCCTAGTTAAGTCAGTCACATCAAACCTCACTCGATTCATCAGCGAACCCATGCACATCAGCAACCGCTAAAGCTGTATTAACCAACTGTGTAAACTCACTATCAGCCAATCCCTCACCGCATAGGTTAAATAACGACTCACGTAAGCTGTCAGCGTCAGTAGCGTTACTTATAGCCGATAGCACCGCATTACTGTCAAACGGCTGTACGCTCGCATTTAGCGCGTCATCTGCGACCTGTTCAAGCTCTTGCTGTTCGTCAGTAAATTCATTATCACTATCAGCGGCTTTAAATGGCAGCCATGTTTTGTTAGCCATTGACGTATAGCGATTGGCTTGTGCTGACGTTGGCAACTTGACAGCACCTTGTCCATCACCATAATCCATGTGCGAGATATGCTGCTCGTTATAACCATGCTCATCTACAAAATAAGACTTGGTAAAACGAACACCCATCTCATGAGCTTTTTTATCAGCATCTAACTGCTCTTGATTAATAAACTTCTTGGCCACCCACCTAAACTCAGGCGGCTCATAGCCATTTGCGTAACAGATGATATTGATAAAACGCTGCACGGCTTTTAGCGCGTGTTTACGGTCACTATTAAAGATAATCTCTTGCTGCTCTTGGTGTATCTTGCCTTGTCCGTAAGTACCGCCATTATCAGTACCGCTAGTCAGTGTCTGACCTAATAAGTAAGTTGTAATACCTTGTTTGGTCACATCGTTATACGAGACAAACGCCTTACCATCACTACCACCTGTGACCGCCGTCACATCTTCGTCAATGCCAACTGTAACAACACCTGCATTGTGCGCTGCGAGTAGTGCATCAGCAAACTCTTGCGCGTCATCATCGCTAGTCGCATCAGTCTTACCAATCAGCAAGGGTGAACCGAAACGCTCCAAGAACTTAGACCAAAAACGCCAGCCATTGGTTTTGAAGTAGTGCAGCCAGTAAACACGGCTTAGCAGCGACTTACCTTTTGGCTCTAAATATGTCGGCTTATGCTGCTGGAATAGGTAGCGGAACGGGTAGTCTTTTTGGTCACTGATGGTGACTGAGTTACTACCGTCATTCGGAAACCATAACAAATCGCCATTGGCTTTAGGCTCAAACCATGCGATAGGCTTGCTTGTCATCTTAGCGACAGCGTTGCGCCCCTTGTCGTCTTTACCCCAAACCATTTCAGCGACATCATAGCCGTATAACTTGCTGTCAATCGAGCCTTGCAAGATTGCTTCTAAATGCAAATCTAACTGGCTGTAAACAAACTCAGCAACCGCTCCCTCACTTGGCATGAGCGTATAAAGCGAGCTTGTTAGCTCCTCAGTACGTCTATCGACCGCTTGGTCAATGTCCGGGTCAGTAAGTAATGTCTTAAGCGCATAGCGACTGATACCAGCTTTCTTAAGTATCTCGTCAGTATCTTGGCGTAATAACTGCTGATAAAACAGCTTACCGCGCATATCAATCGCTTGTTCTTGGCTTAGCGCCCTACCTGCCGTGACACGGTAACGCGGCTTTTCAGTTATATCATTCATCTATACGTCCGTTTGCCAGCAGTGGCTCTATGTCGTTTATTGGATTTCTTCTCAACCATATTGTCAGCGAACACCATCATTACCGCATCAAATCGGTTAGGTGATGGCGTGCCTTTTGGTTTTTTATTGATTAACAATTTACCCGCGTTTGTTTTTGCATAGGTTGGCTGTGATAGCTCAGTGGTCAGTGCGGACAGCTCATCAAGCGTGCTGTCAATACTGATAATATCGTTTGGATCAAACGCCATGCCATCAACTACCGCTCTATGAGTAAGCAAAAAGCGTTTGCGTAATGCCCACCCTGCTTGCGCCTTAAAGTTATCAAAAGCGTCTTTGTTCTTTTTACCTAAAATGTCCTCGGCTTCGGGCTTATAGATACCCGCTGAACCTCTAAACGGATAAGCAATTACATCAGCTAAGCCTTTACGCTGCTCATTAACTACCCTGGCATCGCCTCGAACCCCTGCGCCCATTCCATCGGCATCATACAAAAAGTATTCTGAGTGGCTATCGGCTGTGGCTTCGACCGCTTTTTTAGACGTGGCGAATATATCTGAATCCTTGCCGCTCCACGTTTCTAAGTAGTTGAGCAACACGCCATAACGTCCGGATATTGAGTTTTTATCGATACCTTCGTCGGCAACGTCAAGCGCCATCGCTTTGCTACCGCTAACATCAATACCTAACTTTTTGTGAGCATCGATAGCAGACTGCACCCATGCGGACGGTATCAACACTCCCTCAACCGATGCAGCGTAATCAATATCAATCTCCTGAGCGACTGTTACCGCGTCTAGCTCATCAAGCTGCTTGTCGTACCATTCGTCATCTTTGCGTGGGTCGTCGCGCCAATGAAACGTAAACACGCGGATTTTGCCGCTATGCCTACGCTGTGCAAATGAATTACTCATACCGTTGGGCGTTGATATGTCGTTACGACTGTTGGTAGTAGCAGACAGTGACGCATCAACTAAATGCGGACGCTCTAAGAAAGCAGCCTCATCAACAAAATACAATGACGCCCTATCACCACGACCAATGCCATCACCTGCCTCGCCAGTAATCACACTGCCAGTTTCGGGAAATATAATGCGCTTAAAGGGGCTGTGTTTTTCTCTTACCCAGCCGCCGCGAAACTCTGGCGGCAATCCGCTCAAAAACATACGGCCTTTTTCAAACAGTGCCTTTGGGCTGCCGATCAGGTCAACGTATTCTTCTTTACGGCTACCAACACCGACTGATAAGCCGTTGTTATGCAGTCCTAGCGAGCATGACAAGCCCATCATGAGCCATGACATACCCATATCGCGTGTCTTCTCCGTAATGGACGGTTTTTGCAACCTCCAACCGTCCATCAGCCAATGAATCCACTCTTCTTGCTTTGGGAACAACAGAAACGGTATATATGATGGTAAGCCGCGCTCAATGTTGCGCGGGTCATAAGTCACGCCCCAATCAATAATAAATTGCGCGGGATTGTCACGATAAAACGCTTTGAGCGCTGGTATTTGGTCGGGCTGCTGTCTAATGCGCTGTAATCGTTCAATGCGCCACTCGAATACTTGCGCGTAATCAGGATTTTTAAAATCAAATGCAAAAGGGATAGGCATTATTTACCACCCATAATATCCTGATAGGCTTGGCTTGCTGCTTGAGCGTCACCGTTGAAGTTGTTGATTGTCGGCGTCATGCTCTTGTCACTCGACTGATGATCCAATTTCTGCTTATTGGTAAACACCTCTCCCATTTCTTTAGCCGCCTGTTCTGCCAAAGCTGCTGCTAATGGTCTATTTTTTGACTTCTCAGCATCACGCGCCATACGGTCAAGCATATTTAAGCGATAGGCTTTATTAGCAATGGGAATATCCAATAGGTTCTCATTAAATCTTTTACGACACTCATCAAATAGGTCTCGCCATTCTTGCGCCAGTCCCTTGCCTTGAGCCTTGTTTGGGTCATAAGCTGATGCAGTCTGTCGAGATACTTCAATACCAAACTCTTCTTTTACAGCATTAACCACTTCTGTGGGCGTCATATACGAGGCTAATCCTTGCACAATAAAGGCTTTAGCCTCATTTGTGAGGTCGCTCATAATATGTACCTTGTAAAATTCAGTAAAAATTAATCAATCTTTAATTCAGGTTCTTGGTTCTGCAATTCCATCATTTTAATTACAGCCTCATCACCGCCATATCGCCTGACCACTCCGTTAAACTCCTCAACGTCATGTGATACTCAATCCAATCTTGGCTTACCATCTGATCTAAACGATGGCTCACCGTAGTTATCCGTCTTATGTATAATGTGATATAGCTCATGCTCTACCAATGCAGCAAAATCATGATAGCTACACTCTCTACAATACTGAGCATCTAACGTGATAAGCATGTCCGGCACTTCACCGAGCATGTCTTCAAACCACATGATTTGTCGTTCACGTTTCCAGCCGCCTGCCATAAACATAGGTTTTTCACACGTACCTAATATTTGCTTACCCGCTTTGATGTACTCACTACGCGCCCACATAAATGCAAGCTCATTAACTTGGTAGTCTAGTAGGTGGTCATGGTCTGCGTTAAACCAAGCATGGTCAGGGTTGAATATCGTAGAGTGTAGCCATTCGTAGATTTCGGGTGCTGCTACAAACATCGGCATATCATCGGGAGGCATTGGACGTTCAATTGACATACGCCCTCCAGCGCCCTTGTTGCATATAAAAAAAGCCCATCAAATCAATGTGGGCAAAGTGGTTATTGCTTACCTAGTAACTCAGCAAGCATATCTTCATCTTCTTGGCTCGCTCGCCTTATGTATTTTTCATCATAACCATACTTAGGCGGAACGTCATTACCATGCTCATCAACTGACCACTCCCAGTTATGGGCGTCAGCTTCGACATGAGCCGCTATCTGTTCTGTGGTCATCTTTGAGTAATCAACCATCATGCATCGCCTTTAGGTAGCTTGCTTGCAAAACGCCAATAATTCGATAGATACAACCTATGACCAATCCAACCAATAGCCATGCCGACTAGGATTGCTTCTTGTGCTGGTAACTCAGATAATATCAACATATCCCACCTCATTATTTATTACATCGCTCTATCTTATCAACGTACTGTTGAGCGACCTTGCTGCCATTGTTGGCACGACGCTTAAGTATGTCCAAGTAAGATCGCTTGGTAACCACGTTATCAGTTTTATGGTATTGGTTATAAATATACTCGTGCGATTTTGCGTAGGTACTCATAGCTTCCCTGCCATATTGTTAATTTCGCGCTGCTCATTAATAGCTCTAACGCCCGATATCAAAGACCCATCACAATATTGTATGTAGGCCGCTCTATCGTCACCATGCCCACAGCAAGCGTTCATAACGTTACCAGACAACTTGCCGATGCAGCCGTCATAAACCTCGTCACCATCAATAATAGGCATCAATCCGCACTTTACGCACACACCTAGCTGACCTGAGCCTGAGAGTTCTGAGGTGTGCATTATCAGCGTCCCTGCTAAATTTCAGACATAAAAAAAGCCCCATCGGATAGATGAGGCATTGTATTATCGGTTCGCTTTACACTATTCTGTTCAGCGTACCCTAAATATACCTATTTTCTCGGGTAGTGTCAAATTATTTTAACCGCCAACCTTTCCACGCGCTCGATTTACCTTGCCTTACGTTAGACAATCCTGCTGTCGCATTGCAATACTCGCCACCTGTGCCGCGCTTGCCGCCTATGCGCCGCCACGTTGTATCAGCAGCGTCAAACAGATGCGCGTTATTGCGTACAAAGTGATGCAGGTTTTTAACATGATAAATATCATCACTGGGTGACACTAACACCCAGCTTTTGGCATGTGTATTACTTACGCCGCGTCCGCCCAGCTCGCTTGCTTTGGCGGCGGCAGTAGCCTTGACTTGTTGCTCAGCGCTCGGCAAATACGTGGTCTTGCTTACGCCTTTGTCTTTACGTGTAGCACGCTGATTAGCCTTACCCGCTTTAAGCATCCATCGCTTTTTTGCTACCGTGTCGTAAGTCTTACCAAGCTCCTGCGCAAGCTGGCGGTTGTCCTTTGACCAGTCAACCGCCTGCCATTGCTCAATCGTCATGCGCATTAAGCGACATCATCAATGCTTAGCAACTCGTCAGCATCGCCAATGCGCTCAATGCGTGTTACCTTGCTGCGCCAGTCATCACCAAACCAAAACACCAGCCCCTCATCGCCTTTTACTGCGGTAAACTCAATGAGTTTTTTACCGTCTGCATCTATACCCGCTATCTTAAACAGATTGTTTTTATAAACAGCCATTACAATGCTTTTTAACTGCGCTTGCACCGCCTCAGCAACTTTGGCGCTGTTTGGGTTTTGAGCCACTTTGTTAATCATAGCTTTGTTTGGTTGCAATCTATTTATAAAGTTTGTCATGTCGTTATCCTTGTTGATCGTTTTTAAAAACTGGTTTATATTAAATTGCTTTTTATCTAGTAACGCACTGACCTCTGTTGCAACCCAGCCGGATATTTGGCGATCACCGCTCATCCACTGCCTTACACGGCGGCTATCAATGTTTAAATCTCGTGCCATGTTTGATTGCCATTGGTCGCCGTATAGCAAGCGACCTGCTTGCTCTAACTGTTTTATATCCATTACTACCTCTATGCGTATTTGCGATATGGGTTTAAGTTACCTGCGTCGCTGTAACCCTCATTCATAATATTGTCATACATTTGAGCACGTGATACCTGACTGCGTTTAGCGGCTTGCTTGATGGCTGATGTCTTAATGCTTTTGGCAATACTCATAACTAATTTTAAGCAGATTGCAAAAGTTGCTTGGTAACTATCGCCAGCCTTAACAGTCGCTTTAGTTAATTTGTGAGCTACTTTAAAGATGTTTGATTTGCTAGTAGACTTATTAAGAGCAACCTCAGCATCAACTACTGCAACTGGTGCTGCTTGCTCGATGTCCATAATGCGCACTACAGTGCCGCTAGCATAAGTGGTTACGATAGAGTGGACAGCGTGATGGTTTTTAGTGCGATCACGGCGAGATACGCAAATCTCCTCACCAATTACAACATCGCCAAAATGCGCCGGAATCCAAGCACCCCAAGTGCCGTCAGATAGTTTTTTGTATGTGATTGATTGCTTAGCCATGATGTATCTCCTAGATGATGACTGGCTCTGTAGCCTTGTCGTTGTTGATATGGTTATAGTACCTAATTTTAGGCACACCGTCAAGCGATTAATGCAAAATAACTTAAAATAAATCCCGCGCATTGCGGGAGTCTCTTACGCTAAATACTGCTCAATCATGCGCTCAGCCTGTTTTAGCATGAGTCCGACATGACGATGATCTGACCGCTTTTTATCCTCATGCTCCCAATCTAAATGCGCCAGCCGTGGATATTCGATGTCCGTCAGATAGTGCTGGGCAATCTCTTTAGCTGTCCAGCATCGGTAGTATTTGCGTATTACCATCTCTGCTAGCACCTCGTAATCACGTCTGAGCGCCGTTATAGCAGCACCGACTAACATTGCATCGTCATCGCTGATATAGTGCGCTCTCGGCGCTCTGCGTGTCTCTGCTACGTTACCGCGCATCATGAGCAAACAAGGGCTTATATACCCTAGCCCACTGCTATCTGACCGACTCCATGCGCCCCACGCTGCTAGTTTATCTTTAATATCCATCAATCCCTCACCCATGCCAAATCATCCGGTGTCAACAAAAACAAACCTTGCGTGTAGCAAAACCTGTAAATGTCATCTAAATACTCACCCATCTGCTTGTCGTTAGCCTTGGTCGTGCTCACCAGACTGACCACCTCTTTTGCTATCATGTCGTAATGCTGCAAGTCCAAACCTTGTAGCGCCTTAATTGAATCGCACATTGCAGCAAACGACAGACTATCTCTGTAGTAAATCTTGAGTAAAAACCGCCTCTTAAAATCGTAATGCACGCCTTCCTTGGCATCACCCCACTCATCAGCCGCCTGTGTTACCCACATCCAGTAGAGCCTATTCTGCGCCAGTGACCGCTTACGGCTCTCAGGTTGAATTACTACCTCTAGCACCTCATCGCTGCTCTGATGCGCTAAAAACAAGGCTTTGACGCAGTTATCGCGTACCGCCTCGCTTGTTAATCTAAAATACTGAGGTTTCGCCTTTTTCTTGGTCATCCAATACCTCGTTGATAAATTTAAGTTTGCGATTAAACCAATCCATCTGCTGCTGCCTTGTCTGCTGTGATAAGTTCTGATCTAAATCGGCATGGCATGAATAACACAAAGGGATTGTATAGCAGTCATCTGCCTTAACCCCCTTGCCCTTACCATGTATGCCAAAGTTGCTATGAGCGGCTTGATTTGGTGCATCAGCGCCGCACTCACAGCAAATCATCTTACGAATGGCTTTTAGCCTGTCGTTATCGCGCTTACTCACTGTCAAACCACATCAAAAACATTAGGCAGCAAGTCGCATGGGCTAAATGCGGCAAACCTGTCTCGCTGTCTTTAATCTCACCACCAAACCAAGCGTCGATGTGCCGTAATGCAGCATCGTAGTAGCGCGTCTTTGCGTTTGGCACTTTTTGCCAGTTGTTGTCTGCGTATTTTTTTGAACCAAACTCCAACACATCGACCACGCTATTAACCGTGCCTTTTGGTAGCAAGCTGTAACGTCGCTTTGCACTGTCATCTTTGCGGCCTTTAATTAAATCACCTAAATACTCATTGATGCACTTTGACTCTGTTTTGAGATAATCTGATAATAATTTTTCGGATGTTATCGTGCTGAATTTTTCCAAAAAACTGCCTTTGAAGTAACTCGCTGTCCAAGTCTCGCCAAAAGATGATTTTGCTTTGTTGTGAATCACTACCAAGCGACTCGCAACCCTCGGCTTTCTTGTATCTTTTTTATTAATCCAAACACTACGAAGCTCAATATCACTCATAACAACTCCTCAAAATCTTGCAAAAAGATAAACTTACGCACTGGCATTGGTGTCTGACTATCTGCTGCTTGGTACGTCACCAGCTCATTACTCACATACAAAACCAACACCGACTGCCTTGTTTCTTTGTTGACCCAAATCTTGTCTTTGCTAATCATTGGTTACTCCTTTACTTCTCACCCATTCGCCCTTTTTCTTATCGTAATAAGCCCAGTTTTCAGTACCTTTCCAGTACGAACCATCATTCCATGTGGTTTGTATTCCAGCGTTTGGCACTCGGTAGCAGTGCTTGATAAACGGCCAATAATCCTTATACGTCAAAGGTTTTATTACGTGCTTAAAAACCCTACCGTAAGATACTGCTATTCTTGATGCTTCCAAAAAAGCCGCTATTAAAACCAAAAGAACGACAGCCAATACCAACACGAAAACAAATCGCAAACTTGTCAGCACTTCACCCCACGAGAACATGAAAAAATCAATCATAACGCCCACCTACCCATTTAATTAACTTCAAGCTACCATTGCATCAAACCAACTCTTAAACCTCACCTTGAGCCGATTTGATGCGTTTTTGTGCGTGTTTATCGCTTAATGCCCATGTAATCCAACAACTCGTCAAAGGCTGCTTTATAGCCGCTTCTCACTACTGCCAAATAACCTTCGTCTGAGAGCATTTGTAAGCGCTCCTTTTGGTCGTCTGAGGTAGTGCCCCCACTTTCATCTTTAAGCTCAATACGCAAGCCGTGGTAGCCATTACGAGCTATATCTATCACCAAGTCTGGGTAGCCGCTCTTAACCCCGCTATGTTTCAACCCTGCTGCGACTCGTTTACTCCGCTTACCGCCATTCGGTACGTGTACGATGTAATCCGCTAGCGTCCTGCCCTTGTAAGGTATTTTCTTTGCATCGCGGATAATCTTGTTTTGTATTTGCTGTTCTGATAGTTCGGTCATTCGGCAGCCTCGTATTTCTCAAAGTAAAAAACCACATCAATATCAGTCTCAACAACCAATCCATACCGCTTGGCTTTTTGATAGCTTGCATATTTTGGGTCTGTGTTGAGCGTCTTAACTCTATCCTTAATGACTCTGCGCCAGCTCTCTAGTGTCATGCTCGATTTGTCGTTATTACACTTGACACAGGACGGCATCATGTTGTCGATATGGTCATGCTCTGGCTTACGCATATCACCGCTTTTGCTTTTCATCGTCCGTGACTTTTCGCACTTATACCAAATCACTTCGCGCTCGACTGGCTCTAAGTGGTCGGCTTGCCATCGGTTGTTTAGCTCAATGCCGCAATATGAGCATTTGCCGCCGAATTTTTTCTTTAATACCTCGCGCTGTTCTTTGTTTAATCTCACACCCTACCCCTTAATAATCTGCTCAAAACTCTTGCGGCTCATTGTTTCTTTGCTGCCGTCTGTGTATGTGATAACCACCGTGTCCGCCTTAACCCACTCCATGCGCTGTACCGTCTTTTTGTTGTAGATGTTTTTCACGCGCTGACCTTCCCAATCAAATAACCAAAAGTAAAAATATCGGCAATGCTAAAACGTAAGTGCTAGCTAGTCTCTCGTACCAATTAAACCCAAAAGACACGGCTGTGCTTTTTGATGCTCGATGCGCTAGCAGTGCAAATCTATAAGCGATGAAGTAAGCGCAGATTAAATACGCGATCATTAACCCATTCACCAAGTCATTTATGTTCATGCGCGAACCACCGCATAACTGTTAACCAAATCCACTTTCAAATCTTCGTCATACTCTTTCTTAATCCTTGCTCGCAGCTCGTCACAAAACCCATTACCAAAACCAAATATCACCTTGGATAATGCTCGCTGCCCACCTTTGACTGTAAATACCATTCCCTCTAGTCCTCGCTTATATCCGTCCGTATCTATGATATGCAGCGTTACTTGAAACTTACGCTCGCGCCTCATGATCTCGCCGCGCTTTTGGTTAGCCCGCCAATCCTCTGTAAACTCAGCTCTATCCGCCGCCCTTTTGTAATCGTCATCATGAAGGAATATCTTGAAATAGCCGTCATACACTGGCTCAAACTTCTCAGGCTCAGGCTCTGCTTGTCCTAAATAAACCTTCCTAGCTAGCGCGTCACGCTTTTGGGCTTCTCGCTTCTTTTGCGCTGCTGTCTTTTTGTTTCTGCTCATACCCCACCCCTTGCTATATCTGCTTCCAGTTGCGCCTCAATCTGCACAATATCTAGCCTATCCATCAACGCAGCCTCTTTGTGCTTGCCGCTATACTCAAACGCTGGTATCTGCCAGTATTTGCCGTCCTCTAAAACCTCGCCGGACAGCTTGCCGTCTTTGTGTTCAATCATTGTTATCTGTCTCATAGGTACGCCACCTTAGCCACTGACTGACGATAGCTAGGCCAGTCGCATTGGATGATGATCAGATTCTCTTGCAGACGATCCCAAGCCCTATCGCCTAGATGATCAACGACCTGATCAGGCGTTAAGTTAGTGGTGATCACCGTTGGTCGTTTTTGGTAGCGTTTGTTGATAATCTGACCAACACGACCTCGATCAGTTGCAGCCATAGCCTCATTGCTAGCGGTATCACTGTCACCCAAATCATCGATGATCAATAGCTCCATGTTTGACAATCGATCTATCAGTTGGTGCTCACTATCGCCATAAGTGCCCCATGTGGCCTTGGCTTGATCAGTAATATCTCTTGATGTGATCAGTTGAGCGCATGATCTGCCAGCTTGATAAGCATCTGTGTTTTTATCTACGTCTATTGCGGCCGCTTTGCGATATACCGCTTTAGCTAAAGCATTGGCTAACATCGTCTTTCCTGACCCAGTACCGCCCACCAGCATGATGTTTGGTAGCTTGCCGTTGCGACCATCAATGCCGATAATCTTAATTTTTGATGCTATATTTTTAAGTGTGTCGATAATCTTTTGCTGACGTTCTGCTTGATCTTGATCAAAGCGCCATTCGTCAAAACGCTTGCCGTCTGGATTGACGCCATTTGATTTCATGATGGATTTGTATTTCTTGTAAATTGCATCGGCGTTCTCTTTGGCTGCCTTTTCTTTTTGTGCTGCTTCACATTGCTTGCAGACTGGATTCATAACTGCTATTTGATAATGATCAGTTAATCCGTGTTGATCACATTCCGCTTGCACGTCTTTTGGACTAAAATCCATGCCGCTTTCAATCATTGCTGATAAATTCATGTTGGCTCTCCTAACATGTCGTCGATATTTGTGTTGGGCGCTACAATGTTCGATTTGTTAGCACCTGCCCAGTTGTTGTTTACTGCGAGTCTGTCCGTACTACGATCAATCGTTTTTGCTGTGGCTGTCTGATTAAACTTGCTGATTGCTTGCTCACAACGCTTGTTACTGTCGATAGCGTTTTTGATCAGCACTTGCTTGTTTTGTTGATGCCAGTTGCTATTGATGACTGATTGCATTGCCGTACGTATTTCTTCCTCGGTAAAAGTCTTTAACCGTGATTTAACTGTGTCTATCCAAACTGAGTGTTTTACATTCGCCTTGTCTCCTTTTCCATGATTGTCGTTCCAATAATCAATTAGTGCTTTTGCTTGATCAGTTGTTTGATCAACCTTTTTGCTTTTTGCTGTTTTCTTTGGTTTTTCCTGATCATCTGGCTCACTATCACAAGTATTAGTATTCTTGTGTAAAGGTTCTTGTGTAGTAGTTCTAGTGTGGTGGTCAGATTGACCATGCTTGTCGGACAAATTGACCACCCTTTCGGTCAAAATGACCGGACTTTCGGTCAAATTGACCATGCTCGTATCTTCTAAGGGTGGTCTTTTTGACCATGCTTCATCACCTACCAACTCTCTTATTCGTTCTACGTTTACGGAAAACTCGTGCATATTATTGAAGCTTGGCGACATAGTGATCACACCTAAATCAGCTAGTTTTTCTACAGCTCTGCGTATCGTTTTTTCGCCTAAGCCAGTTCCATAACGTTTATCATTGATAAATTGCGAGTAAGCGATGGTGTCCTCATTTCGCCCCCAACCGCCAGTCTTGCACCAGATGAATTGAAGGCAAGCGTAGGTATTGCCATTCTTTAGCACTCGTTGCATCTGCAATATAATGTTTGGCACTCTTACAAAGTCATTCATTAGTAGCTCTTGCCTTTCGTCATCGGTCATGATTTAATACTCCTTGTAAGCTCCTATGCTTGCTTAGTTGTTGAACGCTGATCAGTTTGCCCTGATTGGCGTTTTTTATTGCCTGTTGCCCGCAGCAACTACCTGCTTGACCGTTGCATCAACCCCTGCCGCGATAGCTTCAAACTCTTTGTAAGCGACCTCTTTTGATTTATCCTCTAGCAAAATCCAGCCTAATATCGTTTTGCTGTCATAAACCGTGTAAATATCAAGATTGAATAGCTTGGATAGGAGTGTCATTGAAGCTGCAACCAATCTTGTGCTGTTGGTGAATTGGTCGGCTGCTACCATCTGGCCAGTTGCTAATGCTGCTTGCATTGCTCGCTTTGACTTGCTATCAAAGTTACCCTTGAGCTTTACGTCTGACTGATAGACTTCAAATTGATTTAAAGCAAAATAAGACTTCCTGTTTAGCGCGCTCGCGATTCTTACTGTCTGTAAACCAGCTTGCGCTAACTTCTTTAGGTCAAACTTTTGCTGTCTATACAAGCAACCTGCGCCAGTGCCACCTGATCTTTCTGCCATCTCTATTAACTGACCTGCTTTTAATTGCTTGGCTAGCTCGTCGCGTCTGATATTTGATTCAATCTGAATCTGCGGAAGTGCTCGACCAGCTTTATGCTTGGCACGTTTTCTAGTTGATGGGTAATTATGCTTTTTAACTTTCTTTGGTTGCTCACTGGCTTTTGATTTAGTGCGCTGCTCTCGCTTCCAAATAGCTATCTGCTTGGCGATTTTCTTAGCGTCCTGAGCCTCTTTTTTAGCTAGGTTTTTCAGCGCTTCTTTATGCTCACGCTGGGCTTTAGCGCGTGCCACCTTGCGCTCTCTCGGTGACATTTCGCGCAATCGCAAGTCGCTGGTGTCCGCTACGCTGCGAATGATGCCGCCGTTTGGTTTGTTCTCGGCGCGTTTGTGTGGAAACTGGTCGAGCCATGCTTCTACTGCATCGACGGCTATTGCTGTATCGCTATTTTTTGGGTAGCTGCTCATTGGTGGAAAGTGCACTTCTCTGTCTGACATGGCTGGCTCCTATGCAAAATGGATTAGTGTGTAAATGGCGATAGCGGCACATGAGATGACAAAAACCAATGATTTAATGCTGTGCCAAAACTGAGTGTTGACATTGCGTTTGCGCTGCTTTTCTTCCTTGATGGTGTTCATGTTTTTCTCCTTGATTTTGGCCTGCTCGTCCTGAGCGTCGATTGCTAATGCGAGATATGCGCCGTGTTCATTTTTCATTGTCTTTGCCCCATGTAGTTGTCTTAGCTGTTTCTGATAACTGGTAGGTTTTACCGCCTGCAAATGTGACCACCTCTTTGCATCTCTGCTTTTCTTCTACGTGTTCAAACTCACGCTTCCAAGCTAGATCGTCTTGTGTGTTCATAACTACCCCCTTGGTTGGTAAGTGCCTTCGGCGATTTGAGCCTTAGCGTCGTCGTGGAAAAAGTCGTCAACTTCCTCTAATCGCTGAAAGTTGTCTTTAGCCAAGCGAAATAGAATGTCAATCTTCGATGCGTCGTAGCACTTCATATCTGCTGGCACAACCTTCAACCCAATTACTGAAAGAATGTGGCAAAGGCGCTCTATGTCACCGTGTTTTGCTGTGCCCTGTGCCGACTTCATTTTTGTAATAGCTGTTGGGTCAATACCGATGCAGCTAGCTACAACTTGTTGCCCTGTGGCATCAATCGCTTGCAGGATTTGAGATTGCATATTGCGTGACCATGCAAGCCGCTCAGGTGATAATTGATTTGTGGACATGGTTATGCTTCCTCTGGTTGTAGTCCGCTACTGATGAGCTGGCTAATATCGTTAATATTTGGATTGGTTCTAAATGCAGGTTTGATTTCAAAGGCTGTGTAGCCGTCATCGTCCTGCACAATGAATATGTTTCGATTTTTGCCACTTGCTTGCTGGACAGCGCCCTGCGTTACCCCTAAAAGGTCAGCAAGTGGGTCTTGCTTATACATTCTTACTGCTTTTTCTAGCGTTAGGATGTCCATAAGTTTGCCCCATAAGTATCTTAGGTATTAATAATAGCACCACTATTATATTAAATCAATAGCCACGGTATTTGTATTAATAGCAAAGCTATTACAAAATACGCAAAAATTAATAAGGAGTCGTTATGAGCAAGGTTGGATTGACAGAGGCGCAGCTAAAAGATGCTGCTAGACTAAAGGCGATCTATGAGGCTAAAAAGATTGAGGCGCGCAACAAAGGCAAGAAGATAAGCCAAGAAACTATTGCAGCAGATTGCGGATGGACACAAGGCGCAGTAGGTCACTTCTTAAATGGTCGTACAGCTTTGAGCTTGGAGTCCGCAATAAAACTGGCTGAGTCACTACAAGTACCAGTGTCGGACTTCTCACCGTCTTTAGCCAAACAAATGAGTGGCGATAACTTTACGGTGCAAGGAAAATCCAAGTTTAAAAAAGCGCCGATACTAAATTATGTACAAGCCGGTTCGTTTTGTGATTATTTTGATGATGCGATTGTTGAAGAAGGAGTGCCCTATAACGCAGAGCTACACGGTGATGATTGTTTCTGGGTCGTGATAGAGGGCGATAGTATGATTAAGGATTTTTACCCAAAGGACATGGTTTTAATCAGCCCAAGCAGGCAGCCAAAAGCGGGTGACTTTGTAATAGCGCTTAAAAAAGGCGAGAATGCAACCACGTTTAAAAAATGGCGGCCAAGAGGTTTTGATGAGCAGACAGGGAGGGAGTATAGCGAGCTTGTGCCATCAAACGAGGACTACCCTATTATAGATAGCAGGTTTGCGCCTTTTGAGATTTGCGGTGTAGCTGTGGAGTACAGCAAGCTGCTTGTGTAGCAAAGCCCAATAACTAAGCCGCCTTACGAGGCGGTTTTTTATTGTCTAAAATAAATAATAGTAGTTTAGCTATTTATTTTTGCTAATTAATAGTTGAGCTATTGACTATTATTAATAGTATTGCTATTATAACCACATCGCAAGGCAAAACGCGGACGACGCAGCGATAGCAAGACACTATTTAAAAACGTAGAGATTACAAGCTAGTAAGTCATAGCCGTTTTAATCGACGGCTATTGCGTACTAACTAAGGAGATAAGGGTATGAGTAAAAAGATAACGATCAAGAACAGGTTTGACGACACCGTTTCAGAGATGTCCTTAGAAGAAAGACCTTTTGGCGTTTCAGTATCAATAGCTGAAAAGTCATACGAAGCTGACGACCTGCCGCTTAACTATGCGATGTTCAGCTTAAATAAAAAGCAGATGAAAGCGATAGCTGAATTTTATATTTCAATTATTGCTAAATAACAGACACAAAAAAGCCGCTAATCCTTTCGACTGGCAGCGGCTTTACTCACAAAGGAGCAAAAAGATTATGGCACATATAACGATAGACACGCAAGCAGATAGCGATGACGACTATATCTACGTCATCAAAGACGGCATCGGGCTAGAGATTAGTTTTGATTGCGAATGGAGTGAGAACGGTGAGCGCGGCGAGATATGGGGCGGTCACGTAGCGATTGAAGGTGACAGTTGGATTGAGGTTGACAGCGTGAGCAACTTGCAAATCACGCGGGCTTACGACCCTGAGACAGATGATGATCTTGCGCTAGATAGCACGGAGATAACAGAGGCAGATAAGCCCATCATCATTGAGTTAATCAAAGAAGTGATCTGTGAGTATATCCAGCCCACCAAAAAACCAGCATACGACCACTACGCAGCATAAGGAGCATGACATGAAAACATTTGAAATTACACACGTTATCGAAGGCGTGACGATGGTTGAGCGCGTAGAGGCTGACACTAAGATGCAAGCGCGTAGTGTGCTGACCAATCACTACAAAAGACAGCTCGACCTTGTATCGGTTTTTGAAGTCGAAGGAGAAGGCGCATGAGCATGTACGCAGTAAACACACTGAAAACCGATATAACAATTGATGTTATGGGTCTTGAGAGACCAATGGAGCTGAATTGGGCTGATGGAATGGTTGGCGCTATACCAGTGTTTGAGGACAAGGAAAGTGCCCTGGCTTATGCAGGCGGCAAAGAGTCTTTATTAACCGAAGTTAGTGAGGTGCTGCCATGAAACAAATCATTTTTATCGCGGTTTGGGCTGGTCTTGGTGCGTTTGTTACGCATCAGGCACTAGCCACCGACAGCTACTACGAGTCAGAGCAATACAAAACAATCAAAGCGGCAAATGAGTCGCTAAAACGGATAAAAGGATAAGATTATGAGTAACGCAGTAGCAATTAAAGCATATATGAATGGTCAAGGCGTACAGCGCAAGTTAGAAGAATTACTTGGCGAACGCAAAGACGTATTTTTAACAAGCGCCTTGCAAGTGGTCAACGGCAACAAGGCGCTGCAAAACGCATCACCTGAAAGTATTTTTGGCGCGGTGGTCACGGCTGCCACTCTTAACTTGCCGATCAATGACAATCTAGGCTTTGCTTATATCGTACCGTTTAAAGGTCAAGCTAGCTTTCAAATGGGTTACAAGGGCTTTGTGCAGCTCGCACAGCGTAGCGGTCAGTTTAAGCGCATCAATGCCTGTAAAACGTATTCAGGTGACACTGAGCAATCAGTTTATGAGCGACTAACTGCATTTTTACCTAAAGAACCAAAGGGAGAAGTCACGGGTTATATCGCCTACTTTCAATTACTAAACGGCTTTGAGGCTCATTTAGCGATGACCAATAAAGAAATGGCGGCTCATGCCGGACAGTATAGCCAGTCATTCAAAAAAGGCTATGGCGTTTGGAAGGATAACTTTGAGGCTATGGCTCAAAAAACAGTATTAAAGCTACTACTGAGCAAGCAAGCGCCACTATCTATCGTGCCTACACTGGCTGATGCGGTACAAGCAGACCAAGCAATCATACGTGATGTGAATGGTCAGCCGTCTTATGAGTATGCCGACAATCAACCACAGCAGGCCGCTATTGAAATGGATATTAGTAATAATCCTGAGTTGTTCAATGATGTAAAAACATCGGTGCAAAACGGCAATCTTGACAAGGCGCAAGTGTTAAGCGGTCAAGCTGGTTACATCATTAGCGACCAACAAAGACAGGAGTTAGCGGCATCATGACTTTCAAATGCAGAGCAAGCGCGTTAGGTGGATTGATGACGCGCTTACAGAACAAGACCACGCTCGGTAAAACATCAAAAAAAGTGGTACTCAATGCTGTTTTGCTTGATGTGTTTGATTATCGTCGCGAGATTGACGCAAAGATGATTAACAAGGGTTTGATGCTCGAAGATGACGCAATCAAAGCTATCAGTCTGCTAAAAGCTGTCAAGCTCACTAAGAACACTGAGCGCAAAAGTAACGATTGGTTTAGCGGTGAATGTGACTTGCTGACTGACGATAGCATAAGAGACACCAAGTGCTCATGGTCGATTGATAGCTTCCCATGGACACATGACGACGCTGTGCAAAAAGTTAAAGACGGGGGTTACGATTGGCAAGGTCAGGTCTATATGGAGCTATGGGGTAAAAAGGTGCATTACGTGGACTTTGTTCTGCTACCCACCCCTCATAGCTTGCTTGGCTATAACGATGACGAGTATGAGCACGTTGATCTGGTCAATCGAATACCGCTACAAAAGCGCATTAGGTCGGTCAAGATTGAGTACGACGAGTCGCTAATTGAGCAAGCAAAGGAACGTGTCGAAATGTCGCGGGACTACTACAACGAATTACTTAAAGAGATATCTAGCTGAGGTCTAAGCCATGACAAAATCCACAGTTCTAACTACCACAAAGGCGTTCATTGACTGTGCTAAGCCGTTATCCGTTAGACAGCTGCACGAAAGAACCAAGATGCACAAACGGACGATACAAAGACATATCAAGCAGTTAATGGACGCTGAGATAGTAGAAGCAAGTGACCACTACTATGCGAACGAATACACGTACCAACTTAAAACAACCAGTTATACCCAGCTCAGGGGCTAATATGAGACGCGCATAGCTAGATGGTGGCGATTAACTACTAGCAGCAGAGACTGACAATTCCTTACGTGCTTAGCATGTGCGTTGAAAGCGCAGTCGAGGCAAAGCCGACTGGCTCACGATACGAGCCACCCTATTTTAAAAGGACGTCAACTATGACTAAAAACTTAGAATGGACGACAAACGATGTCGCAAACACTCGGTCGCATACGTACCGTGTCGAGACAATCGGCAATAACAGCCGCGTGATATATAGCAAAATTGGTGACAACCCTGCTTTTGTATCAAGCGATTTTGACAGCGTAGAAGCTGCTAAGCAATGGGCACAAAACTATCATAATAAATACGGAGAAAACGATGAATAATTTACCGTTAAAGCCGCTAAAGTGGACGCAAAAAGACCTAAACCCACTTGCTGAGCTACACCTAACAGCATACAGCGCATTACACGAGTATGAAATAACAGAGCCAAAGCGAGGCAAGTTTGAGATTAAAAAAACACGCCTGACCGACTCTTATAAAAAGTCTGAAATTATGACTGGCTTTACAAGTGCAAAAGATGCTCAAGATGAAGCATGGGCGCATTATCAGCGGAGTATGCAGCCGTATATCAAGCCTGACTCTATAACTGATATTGCAAACTGGTTTAAAGCTGCGAAGCCTGAGCCGACTGACAGAGACATTTGCACTCAAATTGGCTGCCATTATGAAGAGATTGATGAGATGGATGCCGCTTTATCCAATAATGGCGAGCACAATGCGGACAGCGCAGAACACTACAAGGGAATAAAGAGCGATGTTGCTGCTCAATTAAACCTGAGTTGCGTTGACGAATTGGAGCTACTAGACAGCCTTTGCGACCAAATCGTAACCGCTACTGGTGTGGCTTATATGATGGGCTTTGATATTGAGGGCGCATTAAAAGAGGTCATACGCTCGAATAATAGCAAGATGGTAAAGGGCAAGTTTACCTTTGACGAGAACGGCAAGATTATAAAGCCTGAGAGTTATAGTGAGCCTGATTTGACGCCGTTTTTAAGCAAAGGAGAGTGACAGATGAAACCTAATATCGAATGCCCTAACTGCGAAAACCTGCTGCAAAACGATGTGCAAGGCGCTGAGTATGGCGATGTTTTTCGTGACGAAGATGAGCTGCATTACAACTGCGAGCACTGTAAGACTGATCTGACTCTTGTTGCGTCGGTGAAAATATCTTTTGGTGCTTATGTTTAACAAGGAGAGTGATGTGAGAGATTTAGACGGCTGGATAAGCGTTAAAGACAAGCTGCCGACTCATCAACAAGAAGTTATCGTCTATCGATACAATGAAGATGAAGGCGCTAATATTGAATACTCATTATATTTCAATGCTGATTATTTTGATGACGATGGAATGATTGGATTTAGCGATGTAAAGAATGGCGGTGACTTTTTAACCGATGTTTACTATTGGCAGCCGATAGAGACAAAAGCACTCTATGAAGCAATGCACATGCAATTACAGATAAGCGAGGTGACAGATGACTAATGACCAAATTAAAGAAATCGCACTGGCAAACGGCTTTAAGCTCAAAGAGCAGCCAAACGGTGAAATGGATTTAAACCCTTATGTTTATGAGTTTGCTAGAGCGTTGTTTGTAGAGCAGCAACGATTATGGGACAAAGAGCGAGCGGCTATTGAATTTCACGAAGACTGGTTGGAGAGTGACTGATGGCTAACGAGAAAATGGCGTTATGGGTTTTATATACACTGCAAGAGTTTAGCGCTGAAGATATAGAGACGATGACAAAAGCGTTGCAACTGAAGTTAAGCGAGGTGACAAAATGACCGGAATCTACTACACCACTCAAGACCTTAAAGAAATATTCCAATGGCGATCAGATGACACGCTGGCCCAACGTAGAAAATCAGGTTTTCTACCTGAGCCGGATATTAAGGGCCGACCTAACAAGTGGCTAAAAACCAAAATTGATGCTATTGTGGACCCAACAAATGGGATTCGAACCGACCCAAAAGAATAACCCACTTTAACGAATGACGGTATCGGTGACGGTATCGTCTTTTTTTATGCGTAAAATATCTATACAAAACAATAATTTATATTATCAGTTTGGAATCTGGTGGGCGCGCCAATCATTGTATTTAGACATAACCACACATTACCTCAAGCCCTTTAAACCCATGTCATACCTAGTTTTTAGTCTTTGTTAAATAATTGTCATTATCTACTACAGGCTTTTATCAGCTTAGCCTTTTACCGCGTTTTTTGACTGTTGCTTATCAT
>Ga0208670_100054_pt1 | contig 43376 bp, 30 predicted proteins | sample 24BtaG_FD_184098 | JGI IMG/M metagenome (GOLD analysis project Ga0208670, IMG submission 184098) | Marine viral communities from Cariaco Basin, Caribbean Sea - 24B_WHOI_OMZ_CsCl (SPAdes) (version 2) | ecosystem: Environmental > Aquatic > Marine > Oceanic | place: Caribbean Sea: Cariaco Basin...
AAAAGTATAAAGCCGCTGGTGACGACTATAATGCCATCATGGTGCAGGCATTATCTGACCGCTTAGCTGAAGCATTTGCCGAGCATCTACATGAGCTGATTCGTAAAGAGTATTGGGGCTATCAGCCTACTGAGTCGCTCAGCAATGATGAGATGATTAAAGAAAAATACGTCGGTATCCGCCCAGCACCTGGCTACCCTGCTTGCCCAGAACATACGGAAAAAGGTAAGCTGTTCGACTGGCTGGGTACGGTTGATGCTATCGGCACGAGACTCACTGAAAGCTATGCAATGTGGCCTGCTTCATCGGTCAGTGGCTTCTACTACTCGCATCCTGAGAGTGAATACTTTAACGTCGGTAAAATCAGCAGCGATCAGTTAGAGAGTTATGCTGAGCGTAAAGGTTGGGATATGAAAACTGCTGAGAAGTGGTTGAATCCGAATTTGTAGGAATGATTTAAAGTGGGATTTGTTATTTAGCTGATCCTACTATTCGCTCCTATCTTGGCTTACGCATGGGCGGTCTCTAAGAGCCGATGCCGTTCCTGGCCAGCGATAACGCTACTGGAGCTAACGTCCGCAACCCTGGGTTGTGCAAAGTATATCTGCTACTCTCAGGGCTAGCGGTAACATCGTGCTCTTACGATTATGTTTCGTGGTGAACTTACTCAATCTTCAACTAGAGAGTAAAATACAGGTTCTGGAAAAAGCATCTCTAGGTCTTGAGGTTTAATTTTAAAAAATGGTCCCTTCTCACTCGTACGACCTGTTTCATTCTTTCTTTTAATTAAATGATCCAAAGTTATTACCCCTTGTTTTATTAAAGGTAACAACTGATGCTCCATAGGATTTTTGGTATGAGTAAAACCATTTAAAGAATAAAACTCTAATCCATTGATAATATTAACGTTTGCACTAATCCAAAATGTCTCATGATGTTTTTCTAGTAATCGCTCTCTTAGCTTTTGACCTTCCCATACAACAATTAATCCATCAATTTCGTGTTCTTCGTAAACTTTATCGTTCTCTAAGTCTACTACAAGACGTAGTCCTTGGTTATTGAAATTCGAAACATTGACTGTACAATATAGTCTTTGGTCGCCATTATCTTTGTCCGGATAACCATATGAATCTACAATCTCCCTTGAGCTTTTAAGAACGCTTTTATCCCATGCAGGAACTTGTGCAAATAAGTTACTACGAGTTTTAGATTTAGTGATTCTTCCTGACTTCAACTCTATACCTTTGTAATCAGGTTTTTTTGAAGAATTTGCAGTCAATCCAAGTGCATGCTCGATAGTCATGCCTATTGCTGTATCTCCCTTCATAATAGATTTTAAAGGTTGTTTAGCAATCTCAACTAATTTATCTCGTAGCTCTATAGCTGTTTCATTTAATGATTGTTTCAGCTCAAAAAGCAGATCTTTGTAATCTGATATATCTACTGAATTAAGATTTAGCACATAAAGCAAATCGTCTACGATAAAAAATGCTAACTCATCATCAGCTCGGACATGAGAGCTCAGACCATATACCCAAATACGAGGGTCACCTTTTTTAGTAACAGGTCTATACAAGCTAACTTTCTTACTAAGTATCTTATCGGACGTAATTAACTGACAAGGCTTAAGAACTTTATAGCTTTCACCTTGTTTTTGATCCTCATAGTTATGGAAACCCTCTTCAACTAAGAAGTTTCTTAGACTACCTACAGCATCCATAATTGATTTTTTGATGCCGGTAGCAGTTATTGTTAGTACTGAAAAATCAATACCATACTCTGCTAATAACTCTTTATTTTGCTGATTTAAAGTTTTTTCTTGAGCCTCTGAAGTAGCTATGGTTACTTTACCGTCTATAGCATTTTTAGTTAAACTCTGCCAACTCTCATACCCATATTTTTCGGCTACTAAATTAAGTGCCTGATTTAGCGCTACGTTTTTTTCTTTTTTTAAATCACTAGCATCTTGCTTTAAACGTTTAATTGTACGGGTCGTCATCATAGGCTACTCCATTGAAAGTAATAAGCACAGCTCACTATAAAAGTGACAGCTAGTACTTGGGTTCAATGAGACAACCTGAAGGGGTTTTTACTATTAGTCAGCTTATGGACTGCCTAAAGATAGCGCTCTCTAACGCTCATTTTTTCTTAATTTATTGATATTTAGCTGATTAGTCAAATCAAACCATAAGTTAATCTAGCTCCTGGACTTTAAAGTATTTTTCATATACTATACTCACTTAGAGTTAGTATTAATTAACTGATTGGTATCTTGATGAAATATATAGAATTATTCGCTGGCTGTGGCGGTCTATCTTTAGGCTTACAAGCAGTCGGCTTTGAAAACATTATGGTAAATGAGCTATCGCCTATGGCGGGAGAGACTTATGCCTACAATTTTTACAATGAAGACTTATCTCAACCTGATTTTCTAGAGAAAAAAGACCCTCATACTGTTTGGCTTTCTAGTAAATACTCCTTAGATAATATGTCATTAAGATTACGTGAAGATCCTAGAGAATATCCAGATCTTAAAAGCACACACTCTTTTTCAGATGTGAATAACTTAGATTCGATTCGCCATAAACTGATAATTGGTAGCATAAAAGAGCTAAACCAAGTACTTAAATCAAGTCCATCAATGCTAGAAAGCATTAATGATGCCGACGTTGTCTCAGGAGGTCCGCCATGCCAAAGTTTTAGCATGGCAGGGCTACGCGAGTTAAGTAATGATAGAAATACATTACCGTGGGAGTTTATGCAATTTGTCAAACTTACTCACCCCAAAATTGCAGTACTTGAAAATGTTTCAGGTATTTTGAGAGCCTTTAGAAGCGAAGGAAAGCCTTACTATGCTTGGTTTGAGATAGCAAAAGGCTTTGCTGCTCTAGGCTATGTTCCTATATGTCTACATGTAAATGCAAGGTTTGCAGGTATTGCTCAAAACCGTAACCGTTTTATCTTGATAGCTATAAGATTTGATACTCTCAGTCAACAACTGCATTCGTTCAATGACATAGAGTTATCTCTAATCAAACCTTATTTTAGCTTCTATCAAAATATTGAAAGCTCTAAGACTGTTAAATTTGATGATATTAAAGTCATAGATTTAACTAAAGGCACGAATACTAATTTAGTAAATACGTTTCTAGCACCCTTTTTCGAATATAAAGAAAATAATTTTACTGTCAAGGATGTGATTGATGACCTAAAAGCTTCAGACAATCTGTATGGTAAGAAAAGTAAATACTTAGAGTTTATCGAATCGTCTTTAAAAACATCGCCAATAATTAGTAAAGATTATCTGCAAAACCATGACCTTAGAGCAAATAGCCTACCAGTAAAAAGGAGGTTTAGAATTTACCAAGTTTTAAATAAGCTAGAGTCTTCTGAGAGGAAAGAAGTATTTGATTTTTTGAAAGGTAGAAGTGAAACACTATCTGAAAAAGCAGTAAATAAGCTATTAGAGTTCAATTTTCTTTTATTAGATGGTTCATTTGGAAAGCTGTCTAATGAAAAAGAAATAACAATGTTCTTTAGACAACATTTGACTAAAAAACATTCTCAAAAAGCGCTTATACCAGAGATGCCAGCACCCTCAGCCTTATCAATACCTGATGACGTATGCCACTATGATGAAAGTGAGCTACGAACCTTAACTGTTAGAGAGATGGCTAGAATACAGTCCTTCCCTGATAGTTTTGTTTTTAAGTCTAAAGTTACTACTGGTGGGAAAATGCGTAAATTTGAAGTTCCTCAATATACCCAAGTTGGAAATGCTGTACCGCCAATCTTAGGTGTAGCAATAGGCAAAGTAATTAAAAATATTTTAAATTAATATTGCTATTGCCACGTATGTCTTTTTCCTCTGGCAACATTGGGTGAGAAAACGTGGCGGTTTTCTATTGTTGAAATTCAAAATCAATCTGATTTACTTTTTGCACGCCGACACCGCTCAGAACAATAAATTACCTGCTCCCAATCCTTTTCCCACTTTTTACGCCATGTAAAAGGACGCTGGCACACAGGGCAGATTTTTTGCGGTAAGTTTACCTTTTTATGTGCCATCGTCTGCTCCCTTTTATATCTCTATTTCACTATTGACGCCTATTTATCTTCTTTTTGATGATCCAGCCCTTCATATTTTTTAATACGCCGACATTGATCAGAGCAATAGACCATGCTCTCCCAGTTTTTATCCAGTTTTTTAGTCCAGCTAAACTCGCGCTCGCAGACAGGACATTCTTTTTTGCGGACATTCTTCTTTTTGTGCGCCATGGTCTTCTCATTGGTTTATTTCATACAGGAGTAGTTTACATCTATTATCAGTGCCTACTACTCATAATCATCAAAGATTTTGTTTAGCCTGTTGAGACTATTGACGATTAGCTTACCAGATTGATCGGTACTGCTATCAAGCGCCAGCTTCTCATCCATCCGCATATTGAGTGGTGCAAGCGCCTCTTTGAGCGCATTTGCTATCAGCGCGGTCTGCTGATGAATATCAGGCCTATCACTATCTATCGTTTGACTCTTATCACTGTTGATTAGGCTTTCCGTTAAACTATTAGACAGGCTATCCGCCATTTTTTGCGCCAGTTGTTCAACGGCATTGACTAGCTGTACCATCAGTGCTTTTTGCACGTCTTGATTTTGCTTGAGATACTCGCCTTCTGCCTTTCCAGCATTGTGATCATGCTTATATATTTGTAGCAATTGACTCACACTTTTCTCAAAGCCATTATCGATGCTATCGCTGACGACTTTGGCATTGTTAATGACGCTATCGGCAATGATTTTTTGTGACTCTAATTGAGCGTTTAGCTGGGCATCGAGTTGCGCTTGCTGTCCTACCTCTCGTAAGCGGGCGAGTTGCTCTGGATCATTTTTGGTTAAGTATGTCTCAAACTGTCTACTGATGGCATTGAAACCACTGGCCAAATCGACCAACTGAGCAACGATACGCGCGCCCGTATCACCATCTTCACCGCCCATGGCTTTGTTACGTAAGAAATCGGCTTTGATTTGCGCCCAACGCTCTGTTTCTGCTTCGGTTAAGGTACCGCGCATCTCGCCAAGCTTGAGCAAGTTACTCTCTGCGCCTTGGGTCAATAGCTGCGACTCGCCCAGATAGTGATCGTCTATCAGCTGGTTTAGCTCTTCTTCATTCATGACCGCCGACAGCTTTTCGGTCATTTTGTTCATATTACGATAACTGCCTTGCAGCTTAAATATCGGCTCAACACGATACTTATCATCTTGCGAGGCGGAAGCAATATAGGCTTGGTTGACATCCAAAATGACTTCTTGCACCCTAAACATATGGCGCAAAATAGCGATAATCTCGTTAACTTCTGAAGTGCTATACGGATACGTTAGGTCGCTGCTTTGTGCTTGTGCTAGATTTGCATTGTCCGTTTTTGCCATTTTAATCAAACGATGCACATCGCTTAAGTCACGGTTGGCCATTGGTGCGAGGACGGTATTAGAGGTCAGCGAGTTTTCAATATAACTGAGTGCAAACACCTCTTCCATGCCGCTCATGATATCGCCTAAGTTGTAGATATCGGCACGGTTGGCGAGCATGTCCGGCACTTTGAAAGCCTCACCGCTTTCGGTATACGGGTTACCTGCCATGACCACGCAGAACTTTTTGCCACGCATGTCATAAGTTTTGGTCTTACCTTGCCAAACGCCATCGATACGGCGTGTACCATCACCCAATGAGATAAACTTTTGCAAAAATTCCGCATGCGTATGCTGAATATCATCGAGATAGAGCATGACGTTATTGCCCATCTCAAAGGCTAAGTTGATTTTATTCAGCTCTTCTCGGGCGGTGGCATTAGGTGCTTTTTCGGGATCTAATGAGGTGACATCATGACCGAGTGATGGACAGTTAATCTTCATAAAGATAAGGCCGAGACGATTGGCCACATACTCCATCAAGGTGGTTTTACCGTAACCTGGTGGCGATATCATCATTAGGATACCCATCAGATCGGTACGCTTATCCTCGCCGACCGTGCCCATCTGTTTGGCGAGGTTGTCACCAATTAACGGCAAATAGCTCTCATTAATCAGACGGTTACGCACAAAGGAGGACAGTGGTCGCGGCATAAACTCGTCCAGTCGCAACGTCTCTTTTGAATCATGCAAAATCTCTGAGCGCATGGCTAGATAGCGTCTGTAAGCAGGGATGACTTGGGTATCATGGTGATGCAGACGATTTAAGAAGTCATCGACTGCAAAGGTCAAGGTCTGCTGATGAATACGTGTATGCTCACCTAGTAAGTTATTAATTTGAATCTCAAGCGATACTTTACCTGTGCTGCGCTCAAAGCTCTGCACTTGATTGAGCGGATTGTTGAGGCTGGTCAGCGAGGTTGTGGCTGAGAATGACAACGTAGATGGCGTGCTAGTGGCGCTCTTATCGAAACTAATACCTGAATCAATGAGGCGCTGTACCAAGGCTTCACGCTGAGCATCATTTAACTGGGTAAGCAAGACAGCAATGGCTTCGGGCACATAATGACGGCCACTCTCTAGCTGTTGCTTGCGTAGCGCCTCTTTTTCCTTACTCTCAGCAAGCTGCTCTTCAGTGAGGGCCGCGCCTGCCTCATCCGTGCCATCAGCTGATACGTTAGCCGACTCAGTATCACCATAGGTCTTATCAAGTAACGCATGAAACCATGTGGCTAGTAGCTCATAGGCTGACTTGGGTTGAAAACCCAGCTTACTGATAGAAGACTGTAGCTGCTCAAAACTGGTCGTATTTTGCGTGCTGCCGGCAGCGCTATTCAACGTTTGGCTTAACTGCTCACACAACTGCTGCGCTTGTTGACTCGTTTGCCAGTCTATCTTGGCATCTACGCCACTATCAGAGATACTCGCCTGCCCTATGACGCTCACCAGATACTCACTGGCAAGCTGGACATAGCTTGGTTTAAAGATGTTAGCGTTATGAATATCGCTATTTTCAGAACCTAGCTTTGAATCCAAGCCTGATTTTGACTGCTTACTAGCGCCGTTATCAACGCTACTGCCTTTATTAACACCAATGCTGTCATCATTATGAGCGGCGACAAACTGATGCATGATTTGACTCATGTCCTCAACGAGCAGAGATTTGGCTGTGTCGCTACCCAGTGCACGGCGCAGTTGCTCAGCGGTAGCGGCTCTATCTGTCCAGTTGCTCGCACGCGTCAGCACTGATTCATTCAGCCAATTATCATAACCAAACTGACGTAAGGCGTCTAAGCCAAGCGCTTGCACGAGGTTCAATTGCCAATAAAACAACTGTGCCAAGGCACGTACTTGCGAGGTATAAATCAGTAGCCCTGCTTCACGCAATGTCGGTAGTATTTGCATCAATAATAGCGTGGCATCATGGTCATGAATGCCCTTGTCATAACCGAGCTGATAGCGAGGGGTGGCGTAAGCTTTGACCAATTTAGACAATGGGCTGTCATTATCAATATCACCATTAATATCAAAGGTAATGATGGTCGCATCGTATGCTTGATATAGGCGCGTTTCAGTCAGGCCGTCTTGGCTATTTTTGGCACTTTCGATAATGCTATAAGCCAAGTACTCCGCACGGTATACCTTGTCAGATTCGGATGCGATATTCATATCCCAGTACGGCCGCAAGGCGTTTAGCTCAGCATTATTAAGCACTTCATAATAATCTGTTCCCGTTAGATGTAAGTTCAGCACGCGTGTGCCATCTGACTGTTGACGACTCAATAAGGTCAAATCAAGCGGCTGAGTATTAACTGAAAAGCGGTGCTTGCCCAGTTTGATGATTTGACCACCATCTTCAAACAAGTCTGACTTATCTTTTAGACTCTTATAGCTTTCGATTTGAATGGCTTTTAAGCGGGCATCGATGTCATCAGCTTTGACACTAAAGCCCATCGCTTGCAACTCTTTGGCGATATTACGTACTTTTTGTACCAGTCCGTCGGCAGCAAAATACGTATTGAGCGTTTCCTCTTCCTTAAAGCCGGTGACGCCTGTGCTTTGCGTGCGTTTTTTGATACTCTCAAGCATCCGCAGCGCGCCATCGCCTAAGTTCTGCGCTTTGCGGTTGCGGGCATCGAGCAATTGCTGCTTATGATTCTCAAAAGTCTCGTAAATCTCTTCACGCTTGCTGATGATGTCGGCTAAAAATTGATCGCCACTACCGCTCTCTGGGTCCGCGAACTGGCTTTCTAACTCTTCCAACTGCACCAGCAATTTTGCCATTTGCTCGTCTGATTTCTCAGGCGTATTGGCAATGGATAAGGCATTAGCAATCGACTGACCAAATAGCTTGAACTGCGCGCCAAACTGCGCGACTGCTTCAGCCGATCCTAAATTTTTGCGCTTATGATTAAGCTTGGCTTTGCTCTGATTGAGACTCGCATAAATGGTCGATATATCATCGATAATTTGGGTACGTACCGTAGCATCAGCAACATCTAATGTGCCTAATAGCTCAGTCAACAAATCTAAGCCTTGCGCTGTCTCATCAATTTTTTCTAGTACAGGTTTTAATTCAGCATTGGTTTCTGCGGTATGTAAACGCTCACTGACATCGATCAATATACCTTCGTAACTTGAGAGTGCCTCTTCCCCGCTTAAAAACAGCACGGTTTTTTCGGCAAGCTCGCTCTCTGCTGTTGCTAGCTGAGTCTGCAACGCTTCTAATTTATCACTATCTAAATAGCGTAAATCCTCTAGGCTAACCAAACGGCCCTTTTGCCGTCTTAATGCTGACAGCTGATCGACATAATCACTGGCAGACTCAAAGGTGGTAACGCGTATCTGCCGCAAAATCTCATTTTGCTGCGTGTCGGCATCGGCCAATGCCGTTTGGGTTTGCTTCTGGATGCTTTGTACTTTGGCGAACTCATCAATGACCAATTCAGCCGTCGCCGTCACTTCCTTAATACTACTGGCGACTTCACTCAGCTCAGGCTCAGACAGCCAGTAATAGCTATCAAAGAGACGGCTAGTATTGTCGGCTAATTCTTCATAGAGCTTTTGTGACACGCTTTGATTGTCAATGAGGCGGGTGATGCTATAGAGATCTGAGATGCCGCGCACCAATTCTTTATTGCCAATTTTGCCATAGAAGCTCGTGCTTTCAGGTAATTCACTGACATACTCAGGAGAGGCATAAGGGGTATGCCATATCTGCATCGGGTGAATGCGTGACGGCTCACTTTGGTCATTAAATAGTACCAAACGGCCATTGTCTGCCAATGCCATACCATTACAATAAATGGGGTTTGCCAATTGCTTTTTGATAAGGTTGTAGGGAAACAGACCTGTGACACCTAAAGCGACATCATAGAATAAAAACAACACATCTTCGCCATTGGGCGATACGATTTTACGTTTAAACTTTAAGTCTTTGGCACCGACATTATTGGCATCAAACAGCTTATACTCGCCCGTTTGTAAATAATAACCCCCCGGAAATATAATGCCGTGATCCTCAGGCAGCTGCACACACGACTGTCCAATTGCGTCTAAACGCAGTACCGTTTCGGTCAAGGTGTTATAAACAAAATAGCGATAGCTGTCTTCGCGATACGGCAGTATCTTGAGCAGTATTAAACTGCCAACTTTGGCATAAGCAATCTCGGCATCGGTCAGCGACTGGGTGCGATCATTTACAGGCTCACTATAGATACCCTGCCCTGACTGGGTATTGTCCTCAATTTTAATGGTCAAATCGCCGCCGACGGTTTCTACAAATACCGTATCTAAGATATTCATATGCGGATACTTGCCATTAATCATCTGCTCGCGAGTGGTCTCAATCCAATCAAAATCGTAAGCAGGCGGCAACTCGATATCACGCTCGCCTCGATTGTCTACGTAAGCAATTTGAGCCGATTCAGGTGTGCCTTGACTAAAATCTAACGCAAAACGAAAGACGCGAATATCGGTGATACGCTCGCCAATTTGAAACGCCAATAGCAGCTTGCTGTCTTTGACTGTCAGCTGAATCAGCCGTGTTTGCTTATAATATCGATACAGCTCATTAAAGTCTTGAACAAAGGCCTCTTGATCTAAGAAGGTGTTTTTTAGATCCACTTCTTCTAGCTGATACTCTTGCTCAGTGTGTTCGCGGCTCCCATTGTTATCTGTAGCGCTTTCAGTATTTGCCGTGCTTTCACCATTATCAATATCGGCAGCACTTTCACTATTATTATCACCAACATTCTTGTTAGGAGGATCTATCAATCGATATAGCGACAACACATCTTTGATATTGCTCGCGCGTTTGAGACCCATAAAGACGTTGTAGCCGAATAGCATATAATCACCGACTTGCACCATGTCTTGCGCCACACAGTTATATTCGGTGCGAATGCGGGTGCGAGCGATGACTTGCATTTGGGTACTGCCAAACTCTTGCAAGCGCGCATTGTTCAGCTTGGCCGTTTGCTGCTCTAGACGACTGCCCTGCTCAGTAAGACGCTTTTTAATAAGCTCATAAGCATTGCCTGAGGCGACCGCTTGATCCGTTTGCTCGGATTGGTTCTGGCTATTGGTATTATTTGGATTGGTTGCGTTTTGCGTATCCGCCATCGTTGCTCGTCCATTTTATTTTCAGGCAATAAGATAAATCTAAGGTTTTTTTGAATCAAAGAAGCACTTCAGGGAAGTAATAAAGGTCTGGAAAAACTTGATCCTACTGCTAGAAAAATTATAAATTCTAGCCGTGTAATCTTAGCTTGTCAGGCTAAAAAATCCGCCACTTAAGTGACAGATTGCTTATTAATGAAAAGTTATGGGTCAAATCTTGCTGATAATAAATCAGTCATGTCGACTAATGATGATACTAAGCCGTTTCATCATCATTGTGCTTGTTCGCTTTGGTCATTACTTGATTGGCCATCATTGTATTGATAATGCCGCTTAACGTATCTGACTTGCCAGCGAGACCATCAATGGCTTTACCGATAGACAACGACTTGGCAAAGTTATCGAAGAAGTGCGCTTCGCCGCCAACGATATCGATTTTGGCTTTTTGTAGCGCAACTGCCAAGACTTCAGCATTTTCTTTGGCAATCTCCTTACCGGCTTCGATAGACGCCATCGCTTCTTGTAGCGCAGTTTCAAGACCCATACGGAATTCTTCGTGCTCGCGTGCCTCGACGGTCATGCTGCCCATGGCATTGAATTTTTCGACCAGACCATCGGCTTCAGCTTGGAAATGCGCACGAGTAACTTCCGCTTTTGCTAGTCCAACTTCACGTTCCGCCTTGGCATTTGATTCACCACGAGCGGCAATCACTTGCGCGTTTGCCATACCGATGTCACGCTCGGCTTTGGCATTAGACTCACCGCGCGCGGCGATAATCTCAGCATCAGCCATACCTTTTTCACGTTCTGACTGTGCTTCCGCTTGACCAGTCGCTTTGATAATATTAGCCTTGGCAAGTCCTTCTTTTTCCAAAGATACCGACTTAGCTTCTTGAATGGCCGCTTCAGCAAAACCATGCGCAGACTCTTCAGCTTTGATACCTTCCGCCATTTTCATTTTGGCTTCCGATTCTTTGGCAGCTGCCTCAAGATTGGCCGTCGCAAGCGTGGTAATCTCAACCGCTTTATGCTTAGCAGACAACTCTTCTGCTTCAGCCTTTTTCACCTGACGTACTTTAATTTCTTCGGCATCGGCTTCGGCGGCTAGGACACGCGTTTGCTTCGAGCGTTCGGCTTCACTCACTTCGCGAACTTCTTTGATACGCTCTTCTTCTTGTGCAACCGTTTTATCTACCGCGATACGCTCACGAATGACGTTAGCAATTTCTTTTTTCTCAAGCTCAATGGCGCGTTCAGCTTCAATACGCTGCAAGTCGACTTCCCGCTCACGCGAGACGATTTCTAAATCACGAGCGCGGGTGACTTTTTCTTCTTCAATTACAACTGCACGCAAGCGGTTCTGTCCAGCGACTTCAATTTCACGCTGTTGATTTTCACGCTGAATCGCTAAATCTTGCTCAACCATGATAACGGCTGTTTCAGATTTTTTACGCTCTTCTTCTTCAATTTTGCGAGTTTCAGCCGTTTCACGGGCAATCACTGACGCGATTTCACGGCGCTGTTTAGCTTCAGCATCGGCTTGTTGGCGCTCTAACTCAAGCATCGCCTCTTTGGTCTCGACGTTTTTCTTCTTAACGGCCAGCTCTTCGTCACGCTCAAGCTCATTGGTGATGACGTTTTGGAAAGCTGTTAGCTGGGTAATCTTTTTGATACCTTCAGCATCCAAAATATTGCTTGAATCGAGTGACGCTTTCGGCGTTTGCTCTAAGTAATCAATCGCCACGTCTTCTAAGACATAACCATTAAGATCGTTACCGATTTCTTGCACGATGCTGTCACGAAACTCGCTGCGATTTTCAAAGAGTTTGACGAAATCAATCTGCTTGCCTACTGTTTTTAACGCTTCTGAGAACTTAGCATTAAACAGCTCATTGACCGCAACTTTGTCTGAAGCTCTTTCAACCCCAACCGATTTGGCAACTTTAAGGACGTCTTCTTCTGTTTCATTAACCCGTAAGTAGAATGCGACTGTAATATCCGCACGCATATTATCGGCGCAAATCAGTCCTTCTTTACCGCGTCTATCGACCTCCAATGTGATAAGGGAAATTCTCATCAATTCTTTTTTATTGATTATTGGCCAAACAAAACCACCATCAAAACGCACGGCGATTTTACTCACGCCGTTGATAATCAATGCTTTGCCCTGCTCCACCTTAAAATAAAAGGCTTTGAGCATTAACAGCGCTGCCATAATAAAAACAAACGCCAGCACCACAACCACGCCGACGATAATGAGTATATCCATATTCATTCCTTTAATGAGAACATTGCAACCAAATTTAAAACAGTTAATACCATACTTAAAAACAAACTATTAGCTATCTCTGTACCGCCAATCAGCCAACTTATAAAGCGAATGGAGAAATGTTATTTATTTCAATTTTAAAATTATTTATAGCGGCGGTTTATACAACTTTTCTTTTACGGGAGCGACTCGGTAGGTATTGGTTTCTTCTAAATATTCTATCAACGTCACTCTATCACCCTGCCTGAGCAAATCATTATTGATGTCTGAACGAATTTTGAGTATCAAGCCTGCGCCGCCGTCATTTAATTCTACTTCACCATGTTTGTCAGTTACACTCAGCGTACGTACCACGGCAATTTTACCGATATTACTAGATGCATTACGTTTGGGGATTTTGGCAATATTTTTGCGAATGGGAGCAATGATCATACCTGTTAGCCACATAGATACGACCAATACAAAGATGAGCGCCCCTGTACCAAAGAGATAATACAAAAGACCAGAGTCAAAATATTGATGTAAAAAGCTCGTATATAAGTAGCTTAATAGCCAACCAATTAAGCTGATTAGGCTTAGTATGATGATGAGTGGCACGCCATAAAGACCAAATTTGAGCATGAGACCAGTGAAAAACCCCGTCGATGACAAGGTAGAAACATCACCATCTGGCTCACCAAAATCTACGCTATCCATATCTGCCATGCCGAGTAATGACACCAGCCAATATAGCGTCACAAACATGACAAGCCCCGTAAAAATAATCGTCGGGTACAAACTGATTTTAGTGATAAAAACTAAAAAGGACTCTTGCATGAACCGCTCTCTCCTTTTGCTCGCCTAATCCAAAATTTTGATGTCTTGGTTATACGATTTTTTATATGACTGAAAGTTACTCGACGTTTCTTTAATGAGATTTACTTCATTCAGATTTATTATTTCAGCTTCAACTATTACCTTAGTGCTCAAGACTTTATTCCAGAAACTTTGCTTGTTGTATTTTAAACACTAAGACAGTATTGCCATATAGTAATTGGCTGTGAGGAATTTAACGTACGACTATACCACCTCTAAATCGCAGTTTATTCAATCAACTTATGTTTCTTTGTTAGCGATTATATATACATTCCATTACATAATACATAGGTCTTGCTCTTACCGACCCCAAATCGGTGAGCGCACAACGCCGCCTGTCTTACTACTAATTGCGTAACTTGAATGGCCAGCTAAAGAATGAATAACTAAACTGCTACCATTTTGACCGCTCACTTGCGAAAGCTTTGTGGGATAGACGGCGTACTGTGCAGAAGGCGACAGACGCGCGGGCTCATCAAGTCCCGTCTCAGCTAGATTAATTACTTGCCCTGTTGCAAGTATCATGACCGCCGCCTTGCGACCATTAAGATAAGCTAAATACTGACCATCCAAGCTCAGTTGCGGACTGGCCGCATAGCCTGCGGTCGGTATCAATGTCGCCTTACCGGTAGCAAAGTTATAGCGATAAATACTGGGGCGACCAGCGCGGACTTTATCGCTGGTATAAACAAAGCTTTGCCCATCGCTTGCATAGCTTGGCTGCACTTCTGTGCTCGCTAAGGTCGTAAGCTGCTTGGTATGCCCGTCACTTAATCGCATCTCATAGATATCAGCATTGCCGCCGACGGTGGAGCTATAAAGCAGTTTTTGTCCGTCAGGCGAAAATGAGGCTGATAAGTTACTGCCCTCAGTATTGACGATTAAATTTTGGGTGTTGCTGTTGCGATCATAAATATAAATCTTGGGAGACTGGCGCACGACTTGTTTGCTATAGACGAGCATTTGACCATCGGCAGACCACGCTGGCGCATAGATATAGCCATTGAGCTGATCTATCAATTGGCGGTCGCTACCATCAGGGCGAATACTATATAGCGTCGATATCTTTGCTGCGCCTGCTCCCTGCTCTTCAACATAGGCAATGCGCCCTTGCCGATCTATCGCTGGCATGCGCGCCGTTAGTGGATTGCTCGCACGTATATCAGCAGGTGTCTGAGTCATATTACTTGTTGTTAATGTTTGACAACCCGTTAACAAACTAAACGCCGTTATCGCCGTGATGCTACTCAGCGTACGTATATCGAAGAATGACTTTGATACAAAGATTTTAAACATAAGATGACGTCCAATAAAATGTTGATTATTGCGTACTGAGAATCTTAGTAAATAAGGTTAAAAATGAATAGCATAAAAACATCATTGCTGCCTGAATACTTTGCTGCCTAAATACTTGGTTTAGCAGCTCATGACAGTGTAGCGTAAACCATGGCAAATTTTAGATAAAAAAATGCCCCACTGCTTAGTGAGGCATTATTTATATTAAATTTTATAGCATTTGTATTAAATAAATCAGTTACTTAAAGACTGCTTTATTTAGCAACGGCTTTAAAATAAGCGACTTGATTGTCGTTTTTAATAGTCAAAACAGGCACATTATTAGCATTATTATTAATGCTGTATTTACCTTGTACCGTCGCCAATGTCGCGGTATCAAAGCTGGCTTGTGGCTCAGGGCAGGCCATCATCGTCGACATGACATTACCTAATACAACATTGCCATTTACGACGCTATAACTAGCGCCCATGTTATTACAAGTATTGGTAAAGGTTACACGGTTGGTGGTGCCATCTTTAAAGAATTTTAGCGTTAATGGTTTTGCTGGATCAAAGAATAATTGGCTTACTTTCTCGCCATTGGTGCGCTTAGCATCGACAAGCTGCCAGTTATGCGCTTGTAGGGCATCAGCAGTAATTGGCTGAGTCACAGGTGCGGTAACACTAGGGGTCGTGGTTTGGCAACCTGCTGCAGCAAGTGTACCAACAGCAAGGGTTGCAGCCATCATCATTTTAGTCATGTTTTTCATATTAGCTCTTGTAATGGTTAACATTCAAAATAAAAAAGTAGTCATTATCTTTTATTTTAAGTATGCATTTTTATTATGATTAATTTATTGTCTTCTTCATTAACCTAAACAATGGCGCTATTATGCACAAATGATAGCTGACTGTCATTATAGATTGGGTATCGATTACCACGATATTTGTTCCACTGTATGGTTTTTTTGCTAACGCATCTTGTATGAACAAGTATTACCTGCTAACGCTTTAGCCAATAGTTCGTTTCGAAGCCAAGCCTTTATCGAGCATTAAATTAATTAGGATTGGAATTGACACTAGAATTTAAAGCAGCTGCCTTTTGCTTTTGTAAAGCCGCATATCCTGCTAAGCGTTTGCGTTCTGTCTCATTAAATAGCTGCTGCTCTATTTGATTGATTTGAGTTTGCGCTTGCACTTTATCTGCATTTTGACTTAACAGCTGCTGTTTTTGTGTTTGATACTGCTTAAAACGTTGATCAAAGTCAGCGTCTTGTTGATCGACCTGTGCAAGCCTTGCTGCTGCTGGCGCGCCGACCAAAGCACGGCGCATATTGTATAATTCTTCAGCCGTTGCGCCCTTGGCTTGCATCTGTTCTGTACGACTGATTAACTCTTCCAAATTGGCTTGCTGGGCGATATTGGTTTTAATCGCGTTGTCTGGCATACGGCTAATATAATCCTGTCTGGCCGCTTCTTTTTGCGCGTCAGAGAGCTGCTTGTCTTGGTTGATTTTGACCATCGCAAGACTGTAATCATCATACTCATCTTCTGCCCCAAAAAAGGCTTTAATGGTCGCTTTATCAAAATGTTGCTGGCGCAATTTGGCGACGTCTTGCTGTTGCTGTGCTACCACGTTTAAATCCAGCTCGCCAGTTTTCGTCGCTTGTAATTGTAGATTGCCATAACGGTTTTCTATAGCAGGAATCGCTTTAAGATAGGCCACGTATTGGTCAAATATCGTCACCGCTTGGCTTGCCGCTGGTTCTGGCGTGTGACTACGGATATAGCTTTCCACCCGAGCATAAATGACAGCTTCCTCTTCTTCGCCTAACGCCGATAAGAAATAATCAAATAAGCGCCGTAGACCTTCTGTGACAACCAACTGCTTATTTTCATCAATAATGATTTCACCATCTACATCCGTCCCTTGTAATGAGCGCGGTAGATTCTCAAGACCTGTGGTAAATTGGCTACTGCTTTGCTTGGATAATGTGTCAATGCCATTATTAACATTCGCTTCGTCTGTAAAGCTGGCGCTTGTTTGATTGTCCAGCGCTGTAGACTGCTCTTGATGAGAAGCATTACTAGAATTATTCGGCTTAAACCACCAAATAATTGCTCCTACTAAAACGACTATGACAGCGATGATAACGGGCAAAAATGGTACACGGCGATTATGTGACATAACGAGAATATCTTATTTAATCAAGCGGTTTATATAGGAAGTTACTATCCATAAAATAGGATAAAATAAAAGGGTCACTATTGAACTGACCCTTTTATTTAAAAGCGGTTAATTTGCTAACTTATATATGAGCTCTAAAACAAGCTTTAAAAAATAGCTTTATAAGTTGGCTTTTTTCAGGCGGTTAACCTGATCGCGATATAAAGTTTTAGGACTAGGCTGTCCCCATGCCGTCAAACCCAATACTTGATTTGACGAATCTAAATGGTTCATTTTATAGTCATCACGAATCACGTAGCCTAAACGGCTCGAGCAAGCAGAAACCAAACCATCATTGCTCTCGCCATCAAAGGTTGTCCCAGTCAATGCTAAAAGATAATCACTGGGATCTAAGCCATTGGTCACTTGACCGATACCGCTAAAAGAGTAGTACTTGATACCGTTGACTTCAGTATTGGTAGGTTGACCACAATAACTGCTAGGCATAGCGGCTGGAAACTTGGCGTTAAACTTCGCAGAAGACGCAGTAGATAGCGCTGTTACTGCCTCCCAGCCATCTTGCTCTTGTATCTCTTTAAAGCTGATACCTGAGCCGACGTCCATAAAACCACCAACGAACTTAAAGAACCCTAAAGCAATCTGAGAGCCTACGTTAAATTCACCTTCAGCATAGCCACTATTCGCGCTACCTTCCACGACTTGCTTAATAACCCAGTCGGCCATTTTTGAGCCTTGCTCGGGACTTGAAACCGCAGTCACAGAGGCAACGTAATCAGGTGCCACACCAGCGACATAACGAATATCGATACCGCCCATACTGTGACCAAATAAATTTACTTTGGGTTTACCTGAAATCGCTGTAATGGTTTTGATTTGTTGTAGTAATTGCTCACCGCGCACCTCACTGTTATTAACAGCGGAGGTCTTAGTGCTATAAACCTCGCTGCCACCTGCCATCAAGGTTTCAGGAATGCCATAAAAGTAGTCAAGGACGCCAAACAGCTTCGTCCAGCCGCCAAGCCCATGTGCCATTACGACAGGATATTTGGTATCGGTATGGCTTGAGGTAAAATACTTGCTACTGACCAGTTTACAGCCGGTTGGATTGGCGCAGTTATAATACTGTCCAGCTGCTTGGGCGGAGGTGGTTTGCAAGGTCATCAGCAGCACACCAGCGGCAATAGAGCCCGCGGCACCTAATGATGGTAAAAGTGCACGTGGCGTGAGCGGCGCGCGAAGACGGTCTTTGAGAGTCATAACAACATCCTTGTTATTGTAAAAATGGGGGTTTAAAGAGGTTTTATCGTGCTTATTTTTAACGCTTAGTGCTTATTTTTTAGCGCTCAGTTATTGCATCCTGCACCAAGCGCTAAAAACCGTTGCCAATTCATTTAGCAAACAAAATTACAATACTTCTATAATCTGCAACATTCAACCGCTTTTTTACCTCTAAAGCCTATTTCAATGACTTTATAGTCACGTATATGCATATAAATTCGCTGAGACGATTGGTATCAGTATATTGCACCGATTTGGTAGATGCGTACAAACTCGCTAAGCACTTTGCAAAACAGTGCCTACTACATTTATGGTATAATTGACAACCCAAATTCTATAAATATAAGTACGACCATGATGACTAAAAAATCCCTTATCCAATCTCCTGAAGCCATAGAAAAAATGCGCGTGGCTGGTAAACTTGCCAGTGATGTCCTTGTAATGCTCGACGAACACGTCAGAGTGGGCATCAGCACCGAAGCATTAAACCAAATCGCCCATGATTATATCGTTAATGTACAAGAAGCGATTCCTGCGCCCCTTAACTATAACGGCTTCCCAAAATCCATCTGTACCTCGGTCAACCATGTGGTTTGTCACGGTATTCCAACCGACAACAAGCTGCTAAAAGAGGGCGATATCATCAATATCGATGTCACGGTTATTAAAGACGGCTATTATGGCGATACCTCAAAAATGTGGATTGTCGGCAATGGCTCAATCATGGCGCAGCGTATTTGCAAAGTGGCGCAAGAAGCCCTTTATGCTGGTATGAGTGTGGTCAAAAACGGCGCGCGCTTGGGCGACGTCGGCGCGGCTATCCAAGAAGTGGTCGAACCGGAACGCTTTAGTATTGTGCGCGAGTTCTGTGGTCACGGTATCAGTAATGAATTCCACCACGAGCCACAAGTCATGCACTATGGTAAAAAAGGCACGGGTTTTGAGCTAAAAACTGGCATGACCTTTACCATTGAGCCGATGATTAACCAAGGTACGTGGCAGACCAAGATTTTACCGGACGAATGGACGGCAATTACCAAAGACCGTAAGCTGTCAGCGCAGTGGGAACATACCATGGTGGTGACGGATAATGGCTGTGAGGTATTTACCACTCGCCCCGAAGAAGACTTAAGCTTTTTGACCCAGTAATATCATAAAAGATCGCCTAGGCGGTCTTTTTTTTGCCTTATAATTCAGGCATATTGACCATGCTGTTTATTGATTTTTATTTTGATAATTTTAATGTCAGCTTTAATGATAGTTTTAATAATAACTTTAGTGCTAATTTCGATGACAGCACTGTTAATACTCTCAGTAACACGTTCGTTTTAGTACCCTCATTTGCAAATTTTTAACTGGATAACACTCATGTTTAATTGTGATGTCGCGGCCATTGATTTAACGCCCATGCCTTTACTTTCAACCAATAGCGCGACACCCTCAGCCGATAGCGTGGCAACTGTTTCACCGCTAGCAGATGACAGCGAGAGAAGCAACGCCGTTCATGCAACGGATATATCAATAGCCGCGCTTCCTGAATGGCTAGTGCAAATCAATGACGATATCAGCCGCGCGCTCGAACGCGGCGTCAATATTCGCCAATTGGTCACGGCGCGATCCTGCGTCATCGACGATTTACTGATTGCTTTATTTAACTGGTTTGAGCTTGATAAGACTGATTTGGCATTGTTTGCCACCGGCGGCTATGGACGTGGTGAGCTGTCGTTATATTCCGATGTCGATATTTTGCTGCTGACGCCAAACGAGATTGTGGCTGACAATAAAGAGAAAATCGATAATTTAGTGGCGCTATTATGGGATATTGGACTTGAGCCTGCCCTATCGGTGCGCAGCGTCAGCGAATGCTTGGAGGCGGCACTCGACCACACTGTTGCCAGTACTTTGTTAGAAGCACGGTTGTTAGTTGGCAATGAAGCACTGCAAGATGCGCCCCATAAAATCGTCAATACCCAGTGGTCGCCACGTGATTTTTATGAGGTGAAAATCGCTGAAGCAAAAGCGCGTTATTTGCAGCACAATGCCACTGAATACAATCTTGAGCCTAACATTAAAACGGCGCCCGGTGGTCTGCGTGATATTCATATTATTGGTTGGGTGACCAAGCGCTACTTTCGGGTCAGTAAGCTTTATGACTTAGTACAGCAAAACTTTTTAACGGAAAAAGAGTTTGATGAGTTAAACTTCGCCGAAGGCTATTTATGGCAAATACGTCATTATTTACATGAACTGACCGGTCGCAATGAAAACAAGCTGTTGTTTGATTATCAGCGTGAAATCGCCCAGTTAATGGGTTATGAGACACAGCCCGATGATCAGCCAAATGCCGCCGTTGAGCGCTTTATGCGTGATTATTATCGCTGCGCCATGCAGATATCAACATTATCTGAGATGCTGACCAATCATTATTATGAGACGATTATAGAGCCGCAATTGCCGGATGAAGAGCGGCCAAAAAAACACCCGATTAACGCCCGCTTCAATCAAGTCGGCGAACAAATCGCGATGTCACATCATCGGGTATTTGCCCAGCACCCAGAGTCAATTTTAGAGATGTTTTTACTCATGGGTCAGTACGGCATCAAAAATGTCCGCACCCATACCCTGCGCGCGCTAAAAATAGCGGCGCGCGGTATCGATCAGGTTTATAGAGACAACCCGACGCATCAGGCGCTTTTTTTAGCCAATTTAAAAGAGCAAAACTACCTATTTCATCGTCTGCGCACCATGAATCGTTATGGCGTTTTGGGCAGCTACATTCCTGCTTTTGCCCAAGTAACGGGGCTGATGCAGTACGATTTATTTCACCGCTATACGGTCGATGCCCATACTTTATTTTTAATTCGTATTTTGCACCGCTTTACCGACCCGCGCTTTTCTGAAGAATTTCCACTGGTCAGCTCTATCTTCCAGCGTATCGAGCGCAAAGAGATTTTGGTATTGGCGGCGATGTTCCATGATATCGCCAAAGGTCGTGGCGGCAACCATAGCCTACTTGGCGAAACAGAATCGATTGAGTTTTGTCTTGCCCATGGTATGAGTACCGCGGACGCGCATTTGGTCGGCTGGCTGACCCGCTATCATCTATTGATGTCGATGACGGCACAGAAAAAGGACATCTCAGACCCCGAAGTGGTGACGCTGTTTGCAGACTTGGTCGGTAACGTTACCCATCTAAACCATCTTTATGTTCTGACAGTTGCTGATATGAATGCCACCAATCCACAGCTTTGGAACAGCTGGCGCGCGACCTTGATGAAACAGTTGTATTCACAAACTAGGCGCATCTTACGCGCCGATATCGACGCGCCGACCAACCGCCAAGATATGATTAGTGCCACGCGCAAACAAGCACTGGCCATGCTTGATAATGTTGACAATCAGCATATGAATCGCGATGAAGTCTTAAGGCTGTGGGATGACTTAGGTGATGAGTATTTTTTGCGCGAGATTGCAGAAGATATCTTATGGCATACCGAAGCTATCTTAAACCATCCACCCCTTGGTCGCGCCTCTGATGCCGATAGCACGCCATTGGTGGTATTGCGCGAGCATCGTGAGCTGGCGCTTGATGCGGTGCAGGTGTTTGTTTACACCCAAGATCAGGTCAATTTATTTGCCGTTACTATGGCCGTCTTTGATCAGATGAATCTAGATGTATTGGATGCGCGTATTATTACTGCCACCCGCGATTTTGCCTTGGATTCATATGTATTGCTCGATCGTAGCGGCACGCTATTGGTCGATATCGACAGCCAACAAGAACTTAAACAGCGCTTAATCGATGCCTTTAAAAATCCGACCGTTCCTAAGCTGACGCATCGTAAGATTCCGCGTCAGCTGCGTCACTTTGATGTAGCAACGACGATTAACTTTGAGTTTAATGAAGCCTCAAATCAGCATATCATGAGTTTAGAAACCCTTGATCAACCAGGCTTACTTGCCCGCGTCGGACAAGTGTTTTTACAACAAAAGATTGAGGTTCATGCCGCCCGTATTACCACGTTAGGCGAGCGCGCCGAAGATATGTTTTACATCAGTGATCAAGACGATTTGGCATTATCGGCTGATAAGCTTGAGACGTTAAAAGCGACATTGATAGAAAGTCTTAGCATTCGCAACGAGGCTTAATGTATCTAAGATATTCATTTTAAAGCCGAGACAGTGCGACTGAGGTGAATTTTTCGTAGCCTCTGTGATAACAGCCAGCAAGAAAAATTTAACCAGTCGCATATCACTCTTTAGGTGTCGATTTTGTTTTGAACTGCTGATATTTAGGTGCTTTATTTATGTTTTATTTGAGCTTAAATATTTATCGTTAAAAGAGTAAAAACCTAACCGTTAAACACTGACAAAAAACGCTTGATAGTTAATAGCTATCAAGCGTTTTTTTATAAGATAAAGCCTGATTCATATAAAGAGGATATATATTTTAAAGCAGATTATCCAATCAACTATTTTATAGATAGCGTATCTCTATAACACACCTTTATAGATGATCTCACTGGCATTTTCTTTCAGCTCATCATCAGCCAGCTCTAACGGCAATGTTTGCGCTTTTAGCTGCTGTTGCCCAAGTATCAAGCGCCCAGCCTCCACTTCTTTTTGTAATAAGCGCTGCAAGCTTGCCAAACGAAACTTGCCATCGTAATATTCATAGATTTGCCGTAAAGAAATCGGCGCCTTGGCATGCACGTCACGATACAGGCTATCTGCGGCCAAAATCGTCATCTCATTGAGCAATTCTTCGCGCAATACATCGGCTTGATTGATTTTGCTTTGTAAATGATTGGCAAATCGACCTTTAAAATAAAGCATCCCGATAAAAATCAGCGTTTGTATGGCAAATAAGCCAATATACTGCCATAAAGGCAGCGAAATATCTAACAGCTTGCTTAGCAGCATCAGTACCATCGCCACAATAACATAGCTGACCAATTGCCAAAGCAGCCACATCATAAAGCTATTATCGCCAAACCAAAACATCTGCCTTTCTTTTAACAACGTCAGCTGCTGCCGCGCTTGCCACCAGACGTGCTCGCGTTGTTCTAATTGCGCGTACAGCTCGGCACGCTGATTCCCATCAAAATCGTTGTCATTGATATCTTTAGCGCTGCGCTCATCAGTTTGTAAAACACTAGACATATCAAAGTATCCTTAAAATAATCTGTCGTTGCTGCGGACAGTTATTTTTTGCTTGGTTAATAAGTTACACCTGCTCAATCTTATCGATGCTTAATAGCATGATGAAAATTGGCTAGACTCAAAACTCATTGTTAAAACTCGTTGTTAAAACTCATTGTCATTACTCGCTGCCTTTCAAAAAGCGCCTATCTAAATCGCTTGAAGAGGTCGCTTTTGATGGACAATGATAAGCATGAGAAGAAAAAGACAAAAAATAAGAGAAGTGCTACACTGCTCAAATGTAATTTTTCTTTATAACTTTATTATTAATTGTCCATTATAGTTAGCCTACTTATGAATCACAACTTAACGACCCTGCATCCTTACCCGTTCGCTAAGATGGCGACTTTACTTGCCAACAGTACGCCAGCCCATAACCACAGTGAAATTAAGCTGGGTATTGGCGAGCCAAAACATGAGCCACCCGCCTTTGTGTTGGACGTACTACGCGAAAACTTGGACAAAATAGGCCAATATCCAACCACTAACGGGCTGTTCGAGCTGCGCCAAACCATCGCTCATTGGCTAGAGAAGCGCTTCTTTTTAAATCATCTCGATCCTCATAGCCAAGTATTGCCAGTCATGGGTACGCGCGAGGCGATTTTTAGCTTGGTGCAAGCGGTGATTAACCATACACCAACCGAGTTATCCGAAGGCATTTCTAATCAGTTAGCCAGTAAAAAAACGCCGGAATCGGCGCAACCACCTACGGTTGTGATGCCCAATCCGTTTTATCAGATATACGAGGGCGCGGCGATATTGGCGCAAGCGACGCCGTACTTTATGCCTTGCACCATTGATAATGATTTTAAAGGTAACTACCGCGCCGTACCAAAAGACGTCTGGACGCGCACGCAGTTATTGTTTGTCTGTAGCCCGAACAATCCAACTGGCTCAGTGATGACCATGGACGATTGGGAGTACCTATTGCGTTTATCGGACCAATACGGTTTTATCATTGCCAGTGACGAGTGTTATAGCGAGCTATATTTTGATAGCGCGCCGATTGGTCTATTGCAAGCTTGCGCAGCACTCGGTCGTCATGACTTTAAAAACTGCGTGGTATTTCACTCTTTATCTAAGCGTTCAAACTTGCCCGGTCTGCGTTCAGGCTTTGTCGCGGGTGATGCCAATATTTTGCAGCCTTATCTGCAATATCGCACTTATCAAGGCTGCGCGATGCCGATACCGCATCAGCTCGCCTCTATCGCCGCTTGGGAAGATGAAAAGCACGTGGCGCATAATCGGGCGCTCTATCAAGAAAAATTTGCCTTATGGATGTCGGAGCTCGGCGAATTACTTGATTTACGCATGCCAGAAGCAGGTTTTTACTTCTGGATAAAAGTACCTGAGCAGTTTGATGGCGATGACGAAATCTTTGTCAAAGCCTTGTACGAGCAAGCGAATATTCACGCGCTGGCTGGGCGTTACTTGTCACGTGAGGTCAATGGGGAAAATCCAGGACAAGGTTATGTACGCATTGCCTTGGTTGCCAGCGTTGAAGAAAGCCGCGAAGCCATCAGTCGCATTCGTCAATTGCTTGGCGCTTAAAAGCTCATATTAAAAACAAGCTTAAAAACTTGTCGAAAGACAATTTAAGCGCTAGAACCACTGATAATTATTACTATACTACCAAGAAACCGCCAATAACCACAATATTATCATGGTTATTGGCGGTTTCTTGCTATGCTGTTTATCAAACAATGCTATAGTAAAAATAACGCGTCTCAGTTTCTTTATTTATTTAGTATCAGGAAAACTGTAAAACCTTTCTTATTAAATTTTTTGTTAAATATGCCATCAAGGATGATGCCATGCCCCATCTTGATTTTACCCAGCCGCCCTTTGATGTATTAAGCGCGGCTGAACGCCAAAGTATCAAAAGAAACACCCAAATTCGTTATCTTGCTAAAGATGAGTACTTGCCTGCAGACGATTTACAGTACTTTTATGTGGTACTCAAAGGCCAAATCGAGCAGCTGCTTGATGGTGAGTTTGTCGCGTCCTATTTAGGCAGCAATCATACCGACCATCTGAATAGCAACGATTGGTTTGACAGTCGGCGGCTACCAAAATCACTTATAGAAGGTGATTTACCAAAAAGCAGCGAGCCAACTAACGCCCTCCTTAGCCGTGCTGAACCTCCAAGTAAAAACCCGATATCACCCTACGATTTTCGAGCTATCGAAGACACGCTGCTGTTACAAGTCAATGGCGCAACTATTGATAAAATAAGTGCGCAAAACCATCTGGTGCGTCAATTACTATCAGAAGATTTACCCGAACGCCTAAAAGCATTGCAGCAGCGGCGTAGCAGCCAGAGTTTAAGTACCGCTAGCTACCATGGCTATAATGAGCAGCAAGAAGTGCAGCAGATTATGATGCAGCCGGTGATTGATGTCCGCTTATTGCCGGTGCATATCATCGACGCCACTAGTAGCCTATATGACGCTGCCCATATCATGACTAAGGAGGGGCTTAAGCATGTGTTGGTGCGACCGCTCGACCAATTAAGCCAAAGTAAAACACAAGCACACACGCAAACATTAGATAATGATTTAGATAGCGATTTAAATAGTAACTTAGACAGTGATAATGGCCGTTTGCAAGCTCCTGAGGCTTACTCTGGTCGTACGTTAGGCATTTTGACCGATACCGATATCTGCCGCGCGGTGAGCGACCAGCAAAATCCGGCAACAACCCCTTGCCAGCGTTATGCGAGCTTCAATTTGCGTACTATCGATGCTCATGATGAGATTGGCGATGCGCTATTGACCATGACGCGCTACCGTATCCATAGGCTGCCGGTGATTGACGCTAATGGTGAAGTCGCAGGTGTACTGGGGCAAAGCGATATGCTCGCCCATATTGGTCATCATTCGCAGCTGATTAGTATTCAGATTGAAAAAGCAAAAGACTTGCCAAGCTTAGATACGGCGGTTGAGCTTATTGGGCGTTATATTCGTGCGCAGCATCAAAATGGGGTAAAAATCGGTAACGTCAGCCGCATGGTACAAACGCTTAACGCGCAAGTTTTTACCAAGCTGTGGCAGCTTATCGTACCTGATGAAGTAATGAAAAATACTTGCGTTATCGTCATGGGTTCAGAGGGTCGCGGTGAGCAAATCATGCGTACCGACCAAGATAATGCGCTGATTATCCGTGATGGGTATAATCACCCTGATTTGGCCCAGTTCGCTGAAACTTTTAACAATCATTTAGCCGCATTGGGTTATCCGCTTTGCGATGGCAATATCATGATGACCAATCCAATGTGGCGGCAGCCGCTTAAGCAGTTTGAAGCGCAGATTGGCTTATGGTTTAGAAATACCGACCCGATACACAGTATTTATCTGTCGGCGATATTAGATGGCGAGTATGTCTGCGGCGATGAGGCACTGCTGACCCATGTCCGCGAACATTTAAAAATCGCCCACCGCCAGTCAGACCTGATGTTTGTACGTCAGTTCGCCCGAGCTGCTCTACAATTTGGCGATGTCGGTCAATGGTGGCAAAAGTTTATGCCGTTACTTAGCGGCAAACCTAGCTCTTATGATATTGACCTTAAAAAAGCCGGTATCTTTCCGTTGGTACATGGTATTCGTACTTTGGCATTAGAAAACGATATTTTTGATGCGCCCAGTAGTAAAGGGCGCTTAAAAGCCTTGGTGCAAGCGCGTGCTTTAACCCAACAGCGCGCTGATACCTTGCTTGAGGCGTTAGAGTTTTTTATGGCGCAGCGTTTGTCCGTTGCCCTATTGACAGATGATAAGTATGCTCGGCACGTTGATCCGACAACTTTATCTGCCCTTGAGCGAGATTTATTAAAAGAGTGTTTGGCCGTGGTCAAAAGTTTTAAAGGTCAGCTCAGTCGGCATTATCAGCTGGAATTTGGTTAGTAGTATGCCATGATTAATCAGGACCATTCAATTAGCACCATTACAATCAGAACCATTCAGTCAACCAGTAAACAAAAAAGGGAGCAAAAATAAAATGAGTTGGCTAAAACAATTATCTTCTCATTGGCAAAAGACACATTTGCAGCGCCCTGAGCTGGCATCGATGTTTGATAAACCTTTGGCTAATGAATGGGTCGCGATTGACTGCGAGATGACGGGGCTTAATCCAAAAAAGCATCACTTACTGTCTGTCGCCGCCATTCATATCAATGCCAATAGCATCGATACGGGCAATGGTCTGCATTTGGTTTGCCGGCCGCCTGTCATGCCTGACCGTGACACCATTGTGATTCATGGCTTACGTACCGCTGATGTCGAGCACGGCATGAGCTATGATGAGATGCTCGCTTTACTGCTGCCCTTTATTGATAATCGACCGATAGTTGGGTTTTGCCCGCAGATAGATACAGGGTTTTTGAACCCTTTGATTAAGCGCTATATGGGCACGACATTGCCTAACAAGATCATTGATGTGCGATTGTTATACAGTCGGCGCATGGGCAATCTTGCTCAGGGCGACCCCAATCAATCGCAGCATTTGACCAAGATTTTAGCGCATTATGAGATTCCTGAGCTTGGCATTCATGATGCTTATAATGATGCCATTATGACTGCAATGGCGTTTTTGCATATGCGTTAATATTAATGGCTAATAAACGATAAATACTAAAAAAATACATATTAAGCACTATTATTTATAATTTTGATAATTCTCCACTCAAAAATTTTTAAACCATTACCTTTAAGCCTGTTGACAGATTTTAGCCGGACGCTGCATTTATGCAAAGGCTGTACCTACGCGAAAATAGCAACTCATGTTACCATAGGGTGTTTTTGCCACCTGATGATAGACTGCTCATGCTACCCACTTCTAAAACTAATAATCGCCCTACTACTACTGCCAAATTGACGCCTTTTATTAAGCCGTTATGCTCGCTGAATCAGCCTGCCAAATACCTAGCCACGTTATCCACGTTAGCATTATTTGTCAGCGCTATGTTGACACCACTATATGCGCAAGCTGCCCTGCCAGAAGCGATTCAAGCGGCGCTCACGCGAGCGAACCTAAGCGCTACCGATATCAGTATCGTCATTACCCCAGTTGGCGATAAAAATGCCAGTCGCTTGCCTGCGCCGATTCAGGTGATTAATAGCCCTAAGCAAGGTATTAGCAACTCTCACATCGATAGCCAGCCAAAATCATTAAGTGCTGATAATGTTTCTGCTGACCCTGATAGCATCAAAAAACAAGCAACTCAAAATAATAAGCCTAAAGAAGTAACGGTGTATCAAAGCCCATTAGTGACTATCGAGAAGCAGACGATTAAGCAACACGAAAAACAGCTCCATGCTTATACCGATGACCCTTATACTTATCAAAGTTTAGAAAGTACTCCATCGCTACTTCCAGATGATGGACAATCAGTACCTTCAGCGCCTAATCAGAATAGTGAAAATAATGGCAGTAACGTTACGACTAACAATATTAAAATCTCTTTCTCACCGTTATTAAGCCATCAAGCCGATATTGCACGTACGCCTGCCAGCACCATGAAACTGGTTCCAAGTTTTATTGCATTAGATACTTTGGGCGCTGATTTTGTCTGGCATACCCGCGTTTATCATACGGGCATTATCATCGGCGATAAGCTCTATGGCGACTTGATTATTCAAGGTAGTGGCGATCCGAAAATGACCCACGAGCGCTTACAGCAATTACTTTATAAAGTGCAAACAGCTGGTATTCGCCATATTAACGGCGATATTATCGTCGATAGCGCAATCTTTAAAAATGTGACAAAAAACCCTGCTGCCTTTGATAACTCACCGCTACGACCTTATAACGCCAGCCCTGATGGTTTTTTGGTTAACTTTAGCAGTATTGGTATCCAAAGCTATCCACTAGACAACACGCGCGCACAGCTGACCTATACGCCGCAATTGGCAAATTATCAATTGCCTAGTATGATAAATATACGCTCAGCTGCCTGCGGTCAAGCGCGCTATAGCCTAGCGCCGCAGTGGCAACCAACCCAGCTGACGCTCAATGCCAATTTGCCCGATAGCTGCGGTGAGCATGCTTTTTATGTCGCCTATCCTGATGCCAAAGATTTCGCCGCCCGCGTCATTGCTTCTAAATGGCAAACGCTTGGCAACACATTAACTGGTAAAGTCATCAGCCAAGAAAAACCTTACCTTTCTAATAAAAATATTAAAGAAGGAAAGTCGCCACGCGGTCTGGCCGCTATCGCGATATCGCCGTTACCTATTGTCAGTTATCCCTCTTTAAACCTTACCCAGCAGATTTATGATATCAATCACTTCTCTAATAATGTAATGACTGAGCAAGTGGCGCTATCTATAGGCGCTTATGACAACGCCGGTATTAATAGAAATGGTATTAATAAAGCTGGCAGCGATAAAGTAAACGCTGATAAAGCGGGCGTTAATAAAGTAGACGTTAATCAAGAAAGCACTGATAAAGATAAAGTCATTCATCAGCAAGCAACGAGCTTATATCAATTTGGTCAGCCACCAGCGACCGATTATTCACAAGCGCTACAAGCGATTAATCATTGGTGGCAAACCAAGCTGACTACCCCGCCGCCGCATTTAACCAATGGCTCAGGCCTCTGCCGTGACTGCACCATCAGTGCCGAAAATTTAAGTGAGCTATTAACCTACGCTTATGCGCAACCAAACTTTGACGCTTACGTAAGCTCATTAGGTATCGCTGGCGTCAGTGGTACGATTAGCGCCCATAGCGAGCGCTTGCCTGAGTCGCAAGCCATCGGTCGTGCTTGGATAAAAACCGGCACGTTAAATAACGTTACCTCGATGGCAGGCTATGTTAAAGGCTTATCTGGACAGGATTATGTAGTGGTCGGATTGATTAATAGCGACCAAGCGCTCAACGCTTATACCGCCAGACCCGTATTAGATGCGATGCTTGATTGGACGGCTCAGCATTGATAATGGAGTATTAGCTGCTATTTTTTTAGCGCTATTTGTTTTAAAAACCCTATGCTCACCCCTTTATAAAGGTCATTTTATGTCACGTAAACCAACGCAGCTTAGCAAGTCTCCGAGTAGGTCAGGAGCTAGTCAATCAGGAGCTAGTCAGTCGGGAAGCAAGACACCGCTATCAAGCCCAAAAGCCACTCAACCTAAGATGGCGCAATATGTTGGTTTTTTTGCCGTTGGTTATATTTTAGCTAGCGCGATATTTATGATGATTCAAAGCAAACTTGCTTTAAACTCGCAATTGGTCACAGTCATCTCTATCGTCATCGGCGCTTATATTGCCGTGCATAAATTTATTAAACATCAACAGCGCGCGCTAGATAGAGGCGAGATTAACCGCTTAATGTTTGGCGGCGTTGCAGTGGTTTGGCTACTGACGATTATTTATTTCTTAGGTATCTGGTTTTTCTTATTTGATGCGGTGAGCCGTGAAGTGTTGATGGAGATGAGCATGCAGCAGCCACTACCATTGCTTTCAGCATTAGTCATGATATTGGTGCTGAGCTTGGTCAGTGCGCGCATTAGCATTTGGGCAGTCAATCACTTACTTGACCCCAAGCGCAAAACCATTTAATTATTATTGAAATACTTAGCACTTTTAAATAGCCAATAACCTTACCTATTTATCACTATCCAAGCGCATACAAAGTTTTTGTCCTATGCATGAGTAAATTACGGTACGCTGTTTCTATAAGGTTTCATGTTAAGTAGTATTTAAGTGACATAAATAATCAATAGGAGCTCAAGCAATGGACATGCTTTTTTTCGACAACATAGACAAGCTCAGACGTATCGTGCTGACGGCGGTAACGGTTTACGTTCTGATTGTTATCATCACTAAAGTCTCTGGAAAACGCTCCACTTCGCAGCTTAATAACTTTGATTGGATTGTCACCGTGATGATTGGCTCACTCGGTGCCAGCACTATTTTGCTTAAAGACATTCCACTTATCGAAGGTATATCCTCTATTTTGGTGCTGTATGTCATGCAGTTTTTGGTCACCAAATACGCCTCTATTTCACCGCAATTTAGCAGCTTTATTTTATCCGAGCCGCGCATTGTCTTTTATCAGGGGCAGTTTTTACCCGATGCGATGCGTGCTGAGCGCTTGACCCGTCAAGAGCTTGAATGTGCTATGCGTTCTGAAGGGGTGAACAATTTCGATGATGTCGAGGCGATCGTTTTTGAATCGGATGCTCAGCTGACCATTATTCCAAAACCTACCTCTTCTGATAACAATGACAATCATCAAAGCGAAGAAAACACGGTATCAGAAAGCATCGCCCCACTTATGTAAAATAATTGGCAAAAGTTAAAGATTGATAAAAGCTAAAACATAAAAAAGGATAACCGCTATAAACCGACTATCCTTTGCTTTTAACTTCAATGATTACTAACCGCTATAATCGTTATTTATCAATAACAACCCTAGGGCGAAAATTATTTAATGCGCTGCCACGTTTGCGAACGACCAAAGACTGGGGTACCGACAAAGCCACGGAGCTTTAGACTTTGACCATTATCACTTAGGGTCAATTTGCCAGAATAGGTTTTGCCGGATTCAGGGTCGACCAGCTTGCCATCACTCCATTGGTTATTACCATCCGCTTTTAAGCCTGAGAGTATCTGTAAGCCTTCAACCGGTTTGTTTTTTAGGCTACCCGGACATTTGGTACAAAGCGCATCCGCCTTTTCTTTATTCAGCACTTTAATGATTTTCCCTGACACTTTACCGCCGCTTTCCGTTAACTGAATAACGGCCTTTTTTTCACCGGTTTTATCATCGATGGTTTGCCATTGCGTGCCATTTAGCGAAACAGCAAACACAGAAGTAGAGAGCAGCGCGCCTGCGCTAAGGGCAATTAGACTTGATATAGTGCGTTTCATGAACGACTCCTTTCGTTTAAAAAAATGTTTCAAACTGTCTTTTGGTTTATCATAAAGACCTCACAGTGTTGCTCGTTATTTTATGACTGGTTTTATAGCTTAGGTCATTACTCGTTCATTTACTTTATTGCTTTTAACGTTCTGCCACTATTTTATAGCGCAGAGTTTAATAATGATAAGCAAAAATCAGCAAAATAAAGAACAACTGTTTGTCGAATGCTAGTAAAGCACAAAATTATGCGTTGTAAAAGGTCTGTTTGTTACAATAACTTAAGCACAGAATTCTTTTGTTATATTTACTCAATTATCAAAGTGGTATGTATTATGAAAGTAAGAATATTGACCGTCGGTAATAAAATGCCCAAGTGGGTACAAACCGGTTTTGATGAATACTTCAAACGTATTCAGCCGATGCTTGGCACCGAAATTGTAGAAATTGCGGCGGCAAAACGTGCCAAAAATCCGTCAGATGCCAATTTGGCGCAGTACCGTGAGCAGGAGGGTCAGGCAATATTAGCCGCCCATGCGGCAGGCGGGCGTGAGCGACTATGGGTGTTGGATGTAAAAGGTAAAATGCTCTCTACCGAGCAGTTGGCCGATAAATTGGCCGATGGTATGCAGCAAGGCGATGATATTGCCCTAGTCATCGGCGGTGCTGACGGCGTATCGCCAGAAGTATTGGCAAAAGCCGATGTAAAATGGTCGTTATCCGCGCTGACCCTACCGCATCCACTGGTGCGCGTGGTACTGATGGAGCAGCTTTATCGGGCGATGAGTATCAATCATAATCATCCTTATCACCGCGGTAATTAAAACGCCTACAAAACAGATTGAAATATAGGCGCGCGCCCTAATACATGCTACATGAAACATCCTAAACCTGCAGTACCTAAAGCATTCAACGCTCATACGCAAGCTGATGACAAGCGCCAACATCTAACGAACTCAAAGCCGACGCCTATCACGGCAGCGGCTGCTTGGGCAGATGCGCCTGCGATATCGAGGGCAGCGACAGTATCGAAGCGACCAAAATTGCCCGCGCTATTTATCTCGCATGGGGCGCCAACGCTTGCAATTGAGCAGTCAGCAACTACTAGCGCGCTAGCACGCATTGGGCAAAATTTACCTAAGCCGCGCGCTATTATCATTATGTCGGCGCATTGGCAGTCGGCTAAGCTTGAAATCAGCAGTAATCCACAACCTAAAACTTGGCATGATTTTTCCGGCTTTACGTCTGAGCTATATGATTTGCAATACCCTGCCGCCGGACAACCAGCGCTTGCTGAAACTTTAGCACAGCAATTGACGGCGCGCGGTATTACCTGCCGCGTAAATCCTTTACGCGTCAGCGATCACGGGGTCTGGGCACCGCTTTTGCATCTGTATCCAGAAGCCGATATCCCTATAGTGCAAATATCGCTACCGCGGCATTATGACAGTGTCGCTTGTTATCAATTGGGCGCGCAACTGGCGCAATTACGGGATGAGCAAATCCTTTTGATTGGCTCAGGGAGTATCACCCATAATTTGCAAGCACTACGCTGGCAAGCAGAGAGTATCGATAAAACCGCTAGAGACTTTAAAGTTTGGCTATTGCAACAACTTAAAACAGACATTCCGAGCGCCCTAGACTGGCAGCAGTATCCTAATTATCAAAATGTACACCCAAGCGATGAGCACCTACTGCCGCTATTCTTTGCTTTAGGTGCGGGTCAACGCGTCTCTGTGGTACACCAAAGCATGGCGCACCATAGCTTGGGTATGGATATTTATCGTTTTGATTAAGCTGTCTTAATCAAAACGCTTTTTATAAAATACATTTATTAGAAATCATTGCGAGCATATAAGACTATTTCTCAAAGGCAGGTTTGGTAAATAATCCCGCGCGCTCCATCTCGCCAGCAATACTAAATAGCGTCGTTTCATCATTCATGCGCCCAATCAGCTGCATACCAATTGGCAAGCCTTTTTTGCTCATCCCAACTGGCAATGACATTGCTGGTAGCCCCGTAACATTACCTAATAAAGTAAAACCCATTTTACCGAGTACGGGTGAGCTAAGCTTTTCAATCACGCCTGAGCTAAAGGCATATTTACCCATATCAATGCCTTTATTTAGTAAACCTGCGCTACGCATGAGCATCTCATCCATACGGCTTGGCGGTAGCACGCCGTGCTTAACGGCAGGGGTCGGTACGGTCGGACACAAAATCATATCGTAAGTTTCAAGCAATAGACCGGTTTGATATTGGCTATGATGCCAGCCATGCTTAGCATGTGCCAAATCAACGGCGGATAATGAGCGTCCGAGCATCGCCATATTATAGGTTTGTGGCTCAAGGTTTTGGATATGCTGGGCGCCATAACAACGCTCTACATAATCGATGGTAAAGGCGGTATGGGCGCAGACTACCACTAAAAAATCATGCCAAAACTGCTCAATATTAATATTAGGCTCAGCCGGTATCACGCGATGTCCCATGGCTTCTAGCTGCTTAGCAGTCTGCTCTAATACAGCGAGTACCTCTTTATCAACTACGGTATTGGCCACCAATGGCTGTTGATGTAGGGCAATGGTTAATTGCCGTGGTGCGCGCATCGCTGCTTGCAAAAATGTGCCATCCGGCGGGGCAATGATAAAAGGCGCACCGATTTCCGCACCGCTAGTCGCATCTAGCATCGCTGCGCTATCACGTACTGAGCGCGTAATTACATGGTCAGCGACCGCCCCTTCCCAGCCTTCACCAATGGCTGGACCCATCGGATTACGACCACGGCTAGGTTTGAGTCCAAACGCGCCGCACCATGCAGCAGGAAAGCGTATTGAACCGCCGCCATCACCCGCGCCTGCCATCGGTACGATACCACTTGCCACAGCCGCCGCACTACCGCCCGATGAACCACCAGAGCTATAGCCTTTTTTAAACGGATTATGGGTGGCGCCATGCGCTTTTGGTTCAGTGGTGATAATCAAACCAAACTCAGGCGTATTGGTTTTACCAAAGGTATTTACGCCGCTGGCTTTCATGCGTTTAACGATTTCACTGTCATCATCAGGCACGATGTTGACGCTACGACTGCCCATGGTGATCGGCTCATCAGCAAAATAGAAGGACAGATCTTTGAGTAAATAAGGCACGCCATTAAATACGCCTGCTGGTAAGCCTTTTTGTGCCGCGGCATAAGCGCGCTCATCAAAACGATGGATAATAGCGTTTAATTTAGGATTAAGCTGATTGGCTTGCTCAACGGCTGCATCGAGCAATTCTTTGGCGCTGACTTCCCCTGCGTTAACCAATGCTGCCAGCGCTATCGCATCATATTGGGTATATTCTTTAAACATAACTGACCTTCCTTGGAGAGTAATTGCGTTAAGGTGTATTCTTAAAATTTATGCCTATCTATCTGTTCGACCATCCCCAGTTTAGTATAAAAAGCCGCTGTTTATAATCGATAAACAAACTCATTAGTCATTCGGGTATTAGGGCGTGTCCTCAATTCAATCGATGGGCGTCTAAATGGGCTAAAAATGGCTAAATGAAATAAGTACAAATATTATAACGCGCTACTGGTATTAATTTCCCTTGCTTGCTGTGCCTACGCAGACAGAGGCTGCGCAAAATGAATACCAGTAGCTCTGCGTTCATTTTATAGCGGATTGCCTATATCATCTTTTCCCAATAAAAAAAGACGAGTCACTTTCGTCACTCGTCCTTTTTGCGATCTAATAAAACCTAAGCGCTACATTAACAGTTCACGCTTACCGCTTTTACCCATTGAGCTGACCAAGCCAGCCTCTTCCATTGAGTCAACGATACGCGCGGCGCGGTTGTAGCCGATACTAAATTTACGCTGAATACTAGAGGCTGATACTTTGCGTGTCTCCATGATAAATGCCACGGCATCATTATAAAGGTCGTCGTCTTCGCCAGAAGCATTGGCCGCACTAGCACCACCGCCAGGACTCATTAATTCAAAATTACCCGCCATATTGTCAATATAATCGGGCGCACCGCGTTCACGCCACGCATCACAGACACGGTTGACCTCTTCGTCGCTGACATACGCGCCATGCACACGGTCAGGCTCAATTTGCCCTGGTCCTAAAAACAGCATATCGCCATTACCAAGCATATCTTCTGCACCGCCGCTGTCTAGAATAGTCCGCGAATCTACTTTTGAGTTCACCCGTAACGCTGCACGCACCGGAATATTGGCTTTAATCAGACCAGTAATGACATCGACCGACGGACGCTGGGTGGCAAGCATTAAATGAATCCCTGCTGCCCGCGATTTTTGTGCAAGACGAGTGATAAGCTCTTCGGCTTGCTTACCCACCTGCATAATCATATCGGCAAACTCATCGGCGACAATGACAATCATCGGCAAGGTTTTTAGCTTTGGTGCTTGGCTAATACTAACGCTATCATTGGGACGCCATAAGGGATCTAGCATTGGATTGCCCGATTTTTCAGCTGCGATAACTTTTTTATTAAACTCGTTAAGTTTACGCACCTTTAATAAGCTCATCAACTGATAACGGCGCTCCATCTCTGCCACGCACCATGACAAGGCACTGGCGGCTTCGGTCATATCAGTGACGACTGGCGTTAGCAAATGCGGAATATCGTTGTAGTTGGCAAGCTCAAGCTGCTTTGGATCAATCAAAATAAGGCGCAGCTCATTCGGCGTATATTTTAGCAGCATCGATAACAGCATCGAGTTGACCAAGACCGATTTACCAGAGCCTGTGGTGCCGGCAACCAACATATGCGGCGCACGGGCAAGGTCGGTAATAATCGGATTACCGCCGATGTCTTTACCCATTGCCATGCTGATTTGGGCTTTAGGGTCGTTAAATTTTTCCGTATTTAACAGCTCAATCAAACGTACCATTTCGCGCTGCTTGTTTGGTACCTCAATACCAATATACGGCTTACCCGGAATGACCTCGACCACACGCAAGGACGCCATCGATAACGAACGCGCCAAATCGCGTGAAATGCCCGTCACTTTACTGGCTTTTACCCCAGCAGCAAGCTCTACTTCAAAGCGCGTTACTACAGGACCTGGGATGGCATTAACCACCGACGCTTTTACATTAAATTCTTGCAATTTGATTTCTAATAGCTCGGACAACTGCTCAAGCTCAGCCAATGTATAGCTCGGCTTACGGTCAGGGTCAGGCTTATCTAAAATAGAAATCTCAGGGATAGGTGTAAGGCTACTGCGATAAGCAGCCGTTTGCATCGAGCGTGATTTTTGACTGAAGGCGGCATCATCGCTAATATGCGGCATCACCGGCAGGTCAGTGTCGTCAGCTCGACTGTCATCTTCTGGCATCATGTCAGCAATATGATTGCTGCTATCGCCTTCTGGCACCGCAAAGCTTACCGTAGGTTTAGCCGCTGTTACGGGCGAAGCATTTGTTTCTGTAATACCCGTTGCTGCTGTCGGCGCGAGTTTAGGATTGGCAGGCGGCGTATTGGTCGGTGTCATATCAGTAACTTTAGCAACGTTACTAATCGTATCCACTGGCGCAGCAAAATCTACTGCCGATGTACTGACTGTTTCAGGCTTAGCTAAAGGCTCAGTATCATAAGAAGAATCGGTTTGTTCGATAGACCAACTTTCAGAAAGGTCATCTATTGAGTCATCAATCACATTATTTAATGAATGATCCGCTTTCTGTTCCTGTGCTGCGGTATCAAACGAGGTGTCTAATACCGGCGCTTCAATCAAGGTTTTATCTTCTTCTAACTCAGGCGCGACTGCAACCGCCGCATGTTCTTCTAGCCAAGCATCAACTAAGCTATCAACTGCTGAGCTATCAACGCTTTCTGTCGTCTCAAATTCATCAGCAGCATCGTTAACAATATTATCAGAAGTATTAGACGCAGCAGATTTATCGAAACCTTGGACGTTCGTGTTTGAAGCAGCAGCTGCATCATAAACAAACGTATCTTGACCAGCAATGGCCTCACTTGCCAACAAATCATCGACCGTATTGGCATCATTCCAAGCAAAACTTGGTTCAACTTTGCGTGCAGGCGCCATCACAGGATTTGCGGTAGGCGCTGACGGTTGCTGTTGGTTCATATGACTAAAACTGCTTGCATTAGCTGAAGCTGTTTGTAATTGCTCATCCTGCGCTGTGCTGCTGGTTGCAGTTTGTGCCACTGCTGCCGCGGCCGACATGGATGCTTTGACGCTAGCACCTAGACCCGACGTCGCTAAAAAATCTTTCAACACGTTATTAAAACGACCGCTTTTATCGGCTGTTTGAGCATGATTTGCATGGTCAGCAGTTGGCAAATCTAATGGTAACTGCTCAAATGCTGCCGCCGCTTTTTCATCGCTCACACTTTCATCATTTTGCTGTTGTTCAGACGCTGTCTGCGCGGCTTGTCTATTATTGCGTTTACTATCATTATCTTGGAGCGCAGCATCGCGCCATGACCATGTCTTAATTTTTTGATAAATCGCCAGCCAATGGATATTAAAGGCAAAAGTGGCGGTAATTATCACAAATACCGTTAAAAAGGTCACACTGCCCCACTGCGATAATAGCTGTGCCAAACGTGCTTGCAGCTCAAGGCCAATAATACCACCAGCCACGCCTTTCAGACCGGACACCATCGGATCTGCCACTTGCTGTACTAGCGCTACCAATTGCGCAAACAAGGCACTGGCACTTAATAGCAAAAACACATAGGCAACTAAGCGTAATAACCAAAACGTTGGTTTGTTATCCCACCAAATCAGCACCGACTCATAAACCAAAAACGCCAGCAACCACCAAGCTCCAAAACCAAAGAAGCTATAGAGCAAATCGGACAGCCACGCGCCCATCTCGCCGCCCATATTATTCACGGCAGTCATATCACTACTGATGTGCGACCAGCTCGGATCATTACCGGTATAAGTCATCAAAATGACGAATAAATAAACCGCCAGTATTAACCCAAGCAGGGTAAATATGCCCTTTTTTAAATACTCAATAAGTGGTGCTGATATCACGTAAGATCTGCCTTGTTGTTAATACTCGTTATTAATATTAAATGGTCGCCAGTTTATGAATAAAGCTAGTTATGCTTACTATGCTGAAATGGTTTTATGCTGATAAGTGACAATATACCAATATAAGTAAATCACTTACTCTAGCTACTACTACCCTTGCATAACTTCTTATAATAACAAATACATAGGCGTAGTGGCGACAGTGTTATCAAGAAAGAGGGTAAGAAAATAAATCTATCAGTGGTTTAGCAAAAAATGCGCTCATTAACCGAACATTCGCTACACCTTTCGGTAATAAACTAGTATGCAATGAAAAAGTATGCTTTCATTTTAAAAGTAGTTTTTAAAATCTCTGTGCTTTGATTCTAATGATACCCATATTCGTTTTAGCAAACTTGCACTTTTTGCTATCTGCCCTTATGTTATTATCACATAGCAATGAGAAAAACCATATTCATCGCTACTTTTAGCGACTATCTTTTATAATATTTTTCATTTATACGACGCACTTTTATCATTCTAATTTTTATATTTTTCATTCTAATCGTTTTCATTTTGATAGCTAGCAAGGAAATTTTATGGCAACTGATAATACGGCTCCACGCCACGAAAAATTGATTATTTTAGGTTCAGGTCCTGCCGGTTATGCCGCGGCCGTTTATGCTGCACGTGCCAACCTAAAGCCTGTGATGGTGACTGGTATGGAAGTGGGCGGTCAGCTGACCACCACCACTGAGGTCGATAACTGGCCGGGCGATGCTCATGATTTAACCGGTCCTGCGCTTATGGATCGCATGAAAGCCCATGCTGAGCGTTTCGGTACTGAATTGGTTTATGACCATATCAATGAGGTTAATCTTAATGAGCGTCCTTTTACCCTGATTGGTAATAACGGCAGCTATACTTGTGATGCCCTAATTATTTCAACGGGTGCCTCTGCGCAGTATTTAGGCTTAGAGTCAGAAACCAAATTCCGAGGCCTCGGCGTATCAGCTTGTGCCACCTGTGATGGCTTCTTTTATAAAGACCAAAAAGTCGCCGTCATTGGCGGTGGTAATACCGCCGTTGAAGAAGCTTTATATTTATCAAACATCGCTTCTGAAGTCACTTTAGTCCATCGCCGCGACAGCTTACGCTCTGAGAAAATCCTACAAGATAAGTTGTTTGAAAAAGCCAGAAACGGTAACGTCAAAATCGAATGGAACCATAAAGTTAAAGAAGTGGTCGGCGATGATATGGGCGTCAATGGTCTAATCATAGAATCTATGATTGATGGCAGCACCAAGCAATTAGATACCATGGGTATGTTTGTCGCCATTGGCCATAAGCCAAACACAGAGTTGTTCAAAGGCCAGTTGGACATGAAAGACGGCTATCTTATTGTTAATAGTGGCCTAAATGGTAATGCTACTCAAACCAGTATCGAAGGCGTATTTGCCGCCGGTGACGTGGCCGACCACGTTTATCGTCAGGCCATTACGTCTGCGGGCACTGGCTGTATGGCAGCGCTTGATGCCGAGAAATACTTGGATGCTATCGGTGAGACGGTTGCAACCGATCATACGTATGCGTCGACATTGACTGCTGATAAAGAAGCATAAATGAGCAACTTTGCTAAAGAAGACAGTCGCATTGATATCGATATCAATGCGACTGATATAACGCCTGAGACCTTCCGTAAACACATCAGAAGTCTTGGGCGTTATAACTTCCCTGACCCTACGATGGTTGATCCTGATGGCATCGGTATCGTTGCCGTCGGCGGAGATTTAGCGCCTAAAACGCTGATTTCTGCTTACGCGCAGGGATTATTTCCGTGGTTTAATGACGATGAACCTATCGCTTGGTGGTGTCCAGAGCCGCGCTGTATTATGCTGCCCACTAACTATAAGCCCAGTAAATCGCTGCGCAAGCAAGCGGGTCGCGAGCGTTGGCAATTAACCCTGAATCAAGCGTTCGATGACGTTATTCATGCTTGTAGTCTACCGCGTAGCGACGGTAACAATGACACGCTGCCCGAGGGCGAACATACTTGGATTCATAGCGAGATGATTGAAGCTTATAACGAGCTGCATGCTCAAGGGTTTGCGCATAGCATTGAAGTTTGGGATGATCAGCAGCAGTTGATTGGTGGTTTATATGGCTTAAAGATAGGCGGTATTTATTTTGGTGAATCGATGTTTCATGTCGCATCGAACGCCTCAAAGCTCGCCTTTTGGGGTTTGATGCGTTTATGTGCCCAAAGCAAGGTCGAGTTGGTAGACTGTCAGTTGCCAAATGAGCATCTGCTGAGCTTGGGCGCTGGAACCTTGCCGCGTGCTGGATTTTTAGCGCAGTTAGATACCCTTATTGGCAGCCGTTCAGTCAAATGGCAAAAGCACTCTCATCAACCTCTAGCCGTATCATTACTTGATAAACCACAGCCGTGGCAATTAAAAATATAACGCAAATTCACAAGGCAAATAGCTTGGTTTAAAAATGAGCGTATTTATTGCTTTCCAATATAACTTTAAGCAAACTCTCTTTAAACAAACATAGCTTTAAACAACGCTTCCAATCATCATTTATACAATAAGTAAGTTAAATATTTTACTTACGAGGTTAGCATGGCACCTGATACCGCATTTTTATTGATTGGTACACTGGCGACCGAGGCCAATACCACCAAAGATACCATTCGTCATTACGACCAACTGGGGCTACTAAAATCTCGCAAACGCCAAGCAGGCTCACGGCTTTATACTGAGTTTCATCCAGAATGCGTTGAGCGTATTGAGCTGATTAAAAGCGCCCAAGCCATCGGTTTTACGCTGACTGAAATCAAAGATAGCCTTAATGATTATTATGATGGCCAGCTCGATATTGATTTGCAGCTAAGTCTTACCCAGCAGAAACTTGCCCAAGTTAAAAAACAGCAAGCGACCATTGGCTTAATGATAGAGATGTTGGCTGAACGTATTGAGGTTCTTGAGCGCATGAAAGCAGACAGTGACTATAAGCTCAATGTTGAAATCTGTAAAAAGAAAATACCCTCACAACCCTAGTCAAGTTACCGGCAAACATATTGACTTTATCTTCAAGCAGAATCATCAGCGTTAGTTATAACTATTAAACATAAACGCGCTGCATAATTAACGCATCAACTGCTGGCTGATGTGGCACTTGATAATAGTTTTTACGCGTATGAATCACGGCAAACGCTTGCTGCTGATACAAAGCAATCGCAGGCGCATTATCTGCCCGCACCTCTAATAACAAGCTTTCTACCTGATTGCTCATTAACTCTTTATTTAATTGTGCAAAAATTTGCGAGGCGATACCCTGACGCTGATAGTCAGGATGGGTGCCGATACGCAATATTTCTGCTTGCTCAAAAATAACTTGATAGAGGCAGTAGCCAATTACTTTATTATTATCGGCTTTATCTTCTTGTTCATAAACCATCAGCATATCCATACTGTCTTGCGCAAGCATCTCAACTAGCGTCTGCCCAGTCCATGCGTCATGCGGCTGTACTAGTAATTCGATATCTGCCACGGCTTCAATCGTTTGTTGCCGATTTGATGTATGGGTTGCTAGCTTCTCGATAATAAACACAGTTGTTCCTTTTATTATTTTGTTCAAGTTTACTTAAACTCAGTTACATCTATTTTATCTTAAATATTTACCATTAATTTTTAATCACCTAATTTCAAGATAAAGCGCCCACAAAAAAAGCCACCCTTTATTTAAGGATGGCTTTTTTCTAACTGCTTAACGTGATCAGATTGCTCTGATAGCGTTAGTGCTTTAATGCTTAGCTAAGTACGTTAGCAACCACACCAGCGCCTA
>Ga0208670_100055_pt1 | contig 43131 bp, 47 predicted proteins | sample 24BtaG_FD_184098 | JGI IMG/M metagenome (GOLD analysis project Ga0208670, IMG submission 184098) | Marine viral communities from Cariaco Basin, Caribbean Sea - 24B_WHOI_OMZ_CsCl (SPAdes) (version 2) | ecosystem: Environmental > Aquatic > Marine > Oceanic | place: Caribbean Sea: Cariaco Basin...
AATGAGTTGGTCATGTTCTGAAACATTGCCTTACGATGACTGCCGGTACGACCCAGCTTGACTCCACTCTTACGATGGCGCATAGTCAAAAATCCTTAAAGTTTAACGGCTACGATAAGAAAAGCGATCATCAACACGAAGGTCAGCTGGCGGCCAGTTATCTAGGCGCATACCAAGCTCCAAATCTTTAGACGCTAATACGTCCTTGATTTCCGTTAATGATTTCTTACCAAGATTTGGGGTTTTTAGTAGTTCAGTCTCTGAACGCTGTACCAAATCACCGATATAGTAAATGTTTTCAGCTTTCAAGCAGTTGGCTGAGCGAACCGTTAGTTCAAGATCGTCCACAGGGCGTAATAGCACCGGATCAACCTCTTCTTTTTCTTTCACAGGCTCAGGCGCTTCTTCAGCTTCTAGGTCAACAAAGATAGAAATCTGTTGTTGTAAAATAGTGGCTGCTTTACGAATTGCTTCTTCTGGATCTATAGTGCCATTAGTTTCAAGCTCAATGATAAGACGATCAAGATCGGTACGTTGTTCTACACGTGCGTTCTCAACCTGATAAGCAACACGAAGTACTGGACTAAAACTTGCATCAAGCTTTAAGCGTCCAATCGCTTTAGTGTCACCATCTTCACGGCGCTGGTTTGCTGGCTCATATCCACGACCCATTACTACGCGCAAACGCATCTTAAGATGACCACGATCGCTTAATGTGCCTAATACCAATTCTGGATTGATAATGTCAACATTATGCGGCAAGGTGATGTCTGCAGCAGTAATAGTGCCTGGACCTTGTTTATCCAAGGTCAAAAATACTTCATTTTGGTCATGAAGGGTGATTGCCAAGCCTTTTAAGTTCAAAAGCAAGTCAAGCACGTCTTCTTGTAGCCCTTCAAGCGTTGAGTATTCATGGTCAACACCATCAATCTCAGCTTCAATGACTGCAGCACCAGGTAATGAAGATAACAAGATGCGACGTAAGGCATTACCTAAGGTATGCCCAAAGCCGCGTTCTAACGGTTCGAGCGTGACTTTCGCAATCGTTTCATTAACCGTATCCACGTTAATGGCATTCGGCGTTAGAAACTCAGTTGCACTTAGCATCATGATGTCACCTCGATTTATTAAACTGGTTTAATTAACGTCATTTGCTCAATGCTATTTTCATAACATCGAGCATCACGTTACTTACTTAGAGTATAGCTCAACGATCAAGCTTTCGTTGATTTCAGCAGGTAGATCAATACGATCAGGCGCTTTCTTAAACGTGCCTTGTAGTTTGCTGTGGTCAACATCTAGCCATTCTGGAATACCACGTTGTGTCGCTAGTTCGATAGCGTTTTTAATACGTAGTTGTTCGCGAGACTTCTCTTGGATAGCGATGACATCACCATCTTGCAACTGAATTGATGGAATGTTCACACGAACAAACTCATCACGGCCAGCTTTTTTTACCATCACAGTGCGATGGCTAACTAGCTGACGTGCTTCAGCGCGAGTTGAGCCGAAGCCCATGCGATATACTACGTTATCAAGACGGCTCTCAAGCATTGCTAACAAGTTTTCACCAGTAGCGCCACGCTTACGAGCAGCTTCTTTGTAGTAGTTTGCAAACTGACGCTCTAATACACCATAGATACGCTTAACTTTTTGTTTTTCACGTAACTGTAGAGAGTATTCTGAACTTTTATTACGGCTAACACCATGTTGACCAGGTGGACGAGCCGATTTTTTCGTTTTTACGTCGTATGGTTTAACACCAGACTTAAGGCCTAAGTCTGTACCTTCACGACGTGATAATTTGAGTTTTGGTCCAATATAACGGGCCATTGTTATGTCTCCTATAAGCTCTTATGATAAAAAGCTTCGTCTTTAATATTAGACGCGGCGCTTTTTCGGCGCACGGCAACCATTGTGTGGGATTGGGGTTACATCAGAGATGCTGTTGACTTTATAACCCAATGCACCTAGTGCTCTTACCGCAGACTCACGACCCGGTCCTGGTCCTTTGACCAAAACGTCGATATTCTTAACACCATATTCTTGAGCCGCTTTACCAGCGACTTCAGCTGCAACCTGAGCTGCAAATGGTGTAGATTTACGTGAACCACGGAAGCCTTGTCCACCTGAAGTGGCCCAAGCCAATGCATTACCCTGACGATCGGTAATCGTAACAATGGTGTTATTAAAAGACGCATGGATATGGGCAATGCCCTCCGATACTGAACGACGAGCCACCTTTTTGCGACTGCGAGTGTCTTTTGCCATCTTTTAGCTTCCTAAGTTAATTATCTTTTGAGAGGGCGTGTCGGACCCTTACGAGTACGAGCGTTGTTCTTGGTGTTCTGACCTCTAACTGGTAGGTTACGGCGATGGCGGATGCCACGGTAACAACCAAGATCAACCAAACGCTTGATATTCATTGACACTTCACGACGAAGATCACCTTCAGTCATGTAATTTGCAACTTGTGCACGGATAGCATCTAACTGTGTATCATCTAACTGACTAACTTTAGTAGTAGGGGCAATGCCAACTGCTTCTAAGATTTTCTGAGCAGTGGTACGACCTACACCAAAGATGTAAGTTAGTGAAATAACAGCATGCTTATTATCCGGAATGTTTACGCCGGCAATACGAGCCATTGATTTCTCTCCATTAAAGAAAAATAAGCTTTATCTATAGATAAGGCGTTATTTTTCAGATTTGTTGCTGTCAATACTAAAGCTTTTATAATTATTATCGCTGTTTTGACTTGGTAACCAAGCCCATTCATTGACCATGTTATAAAAGATTTTGCATAAACTACGGCAAGTGGCGGATGATATCCCATCCGCCGTCATTTTTCAAGTATTAATTTAATTAGTAACTAAAGCTTAACACTTTAGGATACTAAATATTAACCTTGACGTTGCTTGTGGCGAGGTTCTGCGGTACAAATAATATGTACACGGCCTTTACGGCGCACAACTTTACAGCTACCACAAATCTTCTTAACTGATGCTTGAACTTTCATAGCATACTCCTTTGAGATATCGTACCGCTCATTTAAGGTTGAGTGGGCGATTGAATTAACGTCTGATCATGATATTGATGGGTCATCAAATGCGCTTGGATTTGCGAGATGAAGTCCATCACCACAACCACCATAATCAGTAACGACGTACCACCAAGTTGAAACGGTACACCAAACGATGACTGGACGACCATTGGCATTAAACAAATAACCGTCATATACATCGCGCCAATAAAGGTCAGTCGGTTTAATACATGATCGAGGTAACGCTGAGTTTGTTGTCCGGGGCGAATACCTGGGATATACGCACCACTACGTTTAAGGTTCTCTGCGACTTCACGCGGACTAAATACCAATGCCGTATAGAAGTAACAGAAGAAAATAATCATTGCGCCAAACAGAACCAAATATAGCGGCTGCCCTGGAGACAACACCAATGCCATATTCTGCAATATCTTTTGCGTCAAGGTAGGATCAGCCGATTGACCAACCCACTGCCCTAAACTTGCTGGAAACAACAATAACGAGCTGGCAAAAATGGCCGGAATAACCCCTGCCATATTCAGCTTCAACGGCAAATGTGACTGCTGCTGAGCATATATCTTGCGCCCTTGTTGTTGCTTCTGTGCATAGTTCACTGGTACACGGCGCTGAGCACGTTCAATATAAACGATACCAGCAGTCACCGCGATGCCTAGCAATACAAAGATAAAGAGTACAATCAAGTTCATCTGCCCTTGATTGACCTGTTCGATAGACTGCGAAATCATACCTGGCGTACCAGCCACAATACTCGCAAAAATGAGCATTGAGATACCATTACCTACGCCGCGCTCTGTAATCTGCTCACCAAGCCACATTAAGAACATAGCACCAGCTACCAATGAGGTAACCGCTGGAATATAAAAGGTCAGACCAGAAGATAAGGTAAGATTTTGACTGATTAAGCCAGCACACATTCCTAATGACTGTACTAGCGCTAACGCAAGTGTGCCCTGACGGGTGTACTTGTTTAGCTTACGTCGTCCCGCTTCACCTTCTTTTTTGAGGGCTTCAAGCGATGGCAATACTGCAGACATCATCTGTACAATAATCGATGCTGAAATATATGGCATGATGCCAAGCGCCATGATGGACATACGCTCTAGTGCACCACCTGAGAACATGTTAAACATGCTCAGAATGGTATTTTCGTTGCGCGAAAACAGATCAGCCAAGTTAACCGGATTGATACCCGGCACTGGAATATGTGACCCTAAACGATAAACAATCAATGCGCCGATTAAGAATAATAAACGCGTCCATAATTCATCATACTTACGTATAAATGCAAATGGATTGAGCGGTATACCAGCCGATGACATTGATTGTTTTGACACGTTACTACTCCTCGATGCTACCACCAGCAGCTTCGATTGCTTGCTTGGCGCCTTTAGTCACTTTGATACCTTTAAAGGTATAAGCTTTAGTAACTTCGCCTGACAACATAATACGAGCGCGCTTCATGTCATGACGGATAAGGTTAGCAGCTTTTAATGTTTCAATGCTAACCACATCGCCTTCGATTTTGTTCAGTTCAGACAGACGAACTTCAGCAGTCGTCATTGCCATTTTACTGGTAAAACCAAATTTTGGTAGACGGCGATATAAAGGCATTTGACCACCTTCAAATCCTGAGCGAATGCTAGAACCTGAACGAGATTTCTGACCTTTTACACCACGACCACCAGTCTTACCAAGACCTGAACCGATACCGCGACCACGACGTTGGGCAGTTTTCTTTGCGCCAACACCTGGTGATAATTCATTTAATCTAAGTCCCATTACGCTTCCTCCACTTTTACCATGTAGTTGACGCGATTGACCATACCACGTGTTGAAGGAGTATCTTCTACTTCAACAGTATGACCAATACGGCGTAAACCCAATCCTTTCAAGCTCGCTTTGTGGCTCTTGAGGCGATGGGCACCCGATTTAAATTGAGTGACTTTCATTTTTTTCATCGTAACTCACCTAGTCTAAGTTAACCCAAGATTTCGTCTACAGATTTACCACGTTTCGCTGCCATCTTTTCTGGAGTTGACATATCACGTAAACCATTGAACGTTGCGCGAACAACGTTAGCGGTATTGGTAGAACCATAACATTTAGTCAAAACATCTTTGACACCAGCAACTTCTAATACAGCACGCATTGCGCCACCAGCGATTACGCCAGTACCTTCAGATGCAGGTTGCATATAAACTTTACTAGCACCATGACGTGCTTTGATTGGATGATACAAAGTTGCATCATTTAGCTCAACAGTAATCATATTACGTTTGGCAGCTTCTAGTGCTTTTTGAATAGCAGCTGGCACTTCACGTGCTTTACCGCGACCAAAACCAACACGACCATTGCCATCACCAACTACAGTTAGTGCGGTGAAAGAAAAAATACGACCACCTTTAACAACTTTTGCAACGCGATCAACGGTAACTAAGCGTTCTACTAGACCGTCAGTCTGTTCATTTTTATCATTTTTATCATTTCTAGCCATGATTAAAACTCCAATCCGTTTTCGCGAGCAGCTTCAGCTAAAGCTTTAACTCGACCATGATATTTAAAACCACTACGGTCAAAGGCAACTTTAGTGATACCAGCTGCTTTTGCGCGTTCTGCGATCAATTGGCCCACAGACGTCGCTGCATCAGCGTTACCAGTCGCGCCTGAACGCAAACTGCTGTCTAAGGTAGATGCCTGAGCAATCACTTCACCACCGTTCGGAGAGATAATCTGGGCATATATGTGTTTCGGCGTACGGTTAACCGTTAGACGATGAACGCCCAAGAAACGGATATGTGCGCGGGTTTTCTTAGCTCGACGTAGACGAGCTGCTTTTTTATCAAACATTTCAACTCACCTTATTTTTTCTTGGCTTCTTTGCGAATCACATGCTCGTCACTATAACGAATACCTTTACCTTTGTAAGGCTCTGGTGGGCGGAAAGCGCGGATATTAGCCGCTGCTTGACCAAGCTGCTGTTTATTGTTTGATTTCAAAACAATTTCAGTTTGCGTTGGTGTTTCAGCCGATACACCTTCAGGTAACGTATATTCTACTGGATGTGAGTAACCAACGTTTAGCGTTACTTTATTACCAGTAGCTTGAGCACGATAACCAACACCAATTAGCTGAAGACGTCTTTCGAAGCCTTCATTAACGCCTGTAACATAGTTGTTAAGCAGCGCGCGCATGGTGCCAGTGTGCATCATGGCTTCTTTTGAATCGACTGTAGGTGAGAAAATGATTGCATCATCTTCCTGTTTCAGCTCGACCAAATCATGCAGGCGTAAAGACAAATTGCCGTTCTTGCCTTTAACTTCGACCTGCCGATCGTTCAAAGTAACGCTTACGCCGTTTGGCAGCGTCACTGGGGCTTTAGCCACACGAGACATAGGAATATTCCTTAAAAAATTAACTTCTTTATATTAGCGAAAAAACTAACAGGCTAAAAAGCCTGCTAGTTTAGCATAATTGTTCCCAATAAACATCATTCAATTTTATCAATATCAAATGCTTAGCGTTCTTTGAGCTTCGTTAATTCTATACAGAGTTATCAGCAGCTCAAAGGGGTTCAAGTAGACTTTATCGTCTCATTACCCATAGCAACAATTGCTAATTAGGCAACGAATGCAACGACTTCACCACCGATACCAGCAGCGCGTGCAGCACGATCGCTCATGATACCTTGGCTAGTTGATACGATAGCAACACCCATACCTTGTTTAACAGTAGGGATATCGTCTTTACCGCGATGCTGGCGTAAACCAGGACGGCTAAAACGTTGAATCGTTTCGATAACAGCTTTACCTTCGAAGTATTTCAATTCGATAGATAAAGTTGCTTTGTTGTTGTCTTCTTCAGTAACAACAGCGCTAGCTACATAACCTTCACTAACCAATAAGTCAGCGATTGATTTACGTAGTTTAGAGCTCGGCATTGCTACCGATACTTTATTGGCCATTTGTGCGTTACGAATACGGGTTAGCATATCCCCAACGGTATCTTGCATACTCATATAGTTACTCCTTACCAGCTTGCTTTACGAACACCAGGCACATCGCCTTGCATGACACGCTCACGCAGCATATTGCGTGATAAGCCAAACTTGCGGAAGTAACCGTGAGGACGACCTGTGATAGCACAACGATTGCGCAGACGTACTGGTGATGCGTTACGTGGTAGAGCTTGTAGCTCTAACATCGCTTCCATACGAGTTTCGTCACTTGCAGTCATATCACTGATAGTTTCTTTTAGCTTGATACGCTTGTCAGCGTACTTAGCAACCATTTTTTCGCGCTTTAATTCGCGGTTAATCATGCTCTTCTTTGCCATAACGTCTTTACCTTATTTAAATGGGAAGCCGAATGCTTTAAGCAACGCACGACCTTCTTCATCAGTACCAGCTGACGTGGTGATTGTCACATCCATACCGCGGATACGATCAATCTTGTCAAAGTCTACTTCTGGGAATACGATTTGTTCTTTGATACCCAATGAGTAGTTACCACGTCCGTCAAAGGCTTTAGGTGAAAAACCGCGGAAATCACGAATACGAGGAATTGCAATGGCAATGAGACGATCTAAAAATTCGTACATTTGCTCACCGCGTAGCGTTACTTTACAGCCAATTGGCCATTCTTCACGAATTTTAAAGCCAGCAACTGATTTACGCGCTTTGGTGACTACAGGTTTTTGACCAGCGATAGCGGTCATATCAGCTACTGCACCTTCAAGCAATTTCTTGTCTTGAGACGCGCCGCCTACACCCATATTTAGTGTGATTTTAGTGATTTTAGGCACTTGCATCACGTTCGCCAAACCAAGTTCTTCTTTGATTTGCTGCTTTAATTCTTCGTTATATAAAGATTTTAATCTTGCCATTACCATTACACCCTTAGTGTCTTACGCAGTCGCCACTACTTCACCGTTCGAACGATAGACGCGTTGTTTCTTGCCGTCTTCGCCGAACTGATAAGTAATACGATCAGCTTTTTGGGTTTGCGCATTTAATATTGCGACATTTGAGATATGCAGAAAAGCTTCTTGCTTAAGAATGCCACCTTCAACGCCAGTTGCCTGATTTGGCTTCTGATGTTTAGTGACAATATTAATGCCTTCAACTTTAATACGATCATTTTTTACAGCTTGTACAGTACCTTGCTTGCCTTTGTCTTTCCCAGCAATCACGATAACTGTATCGCCTTTACGTAATTTTGACATGGATTACCTCACAATACTTCTGGTGCTAGTGATACAATTTTCATAAACTGATCACCACGTAGTTCACGAGTTACCGGTCCAAAAATACGAGTTGCAATCGGTGCTTTGTTTTGGTTCAGCAATACCGCAGCATTGTCGTCAAAACGCAGAACAGAACCATCAGGACGACGAACGCCTTTTTTGGTACGTACAACTACAGCATTCATCACGTCGCCTTTTTTAACACGACCACGCGGAATGGCTTCTTTAACCGTTACTTTAATAATGTCGCCAACTGATGCATAACGACGATGAGAGCCACCCAGTACTTTAATGCACTGAACTCGTCTTGCACCGCTATTATCTGCAACTTCCAGCATCGATTCAACCTGAATCATAGCGTTACTCCACACGTATGAGCAATAAAAACCAGTTGCTGCCGCTAGCACAGTATGAGTAGTCGGCATTTTAATAATAATAACCGCTGCTACTCTTAATGTGAGTGATATACGCTCGGCGCAATCAGCATCCTTAAAAAGGCGGCTATTTTAACAGCTTCTGGCTTTTAATGCAATTTACTTAGATTTTTTCTACTTTTTCAACCACTTCAACCAAAGTCCAAGACTTGGTTTTTGAGATTGGACGCGTTTCTTTGATGCGGACAAGGTCGCCTTGTTGGCAAACGTTATTCTCATCATGAGCCTTGATTTTTGTAGAACGACGAAGCTGTTTGCCATACAAAGGATGACGAACCAGACGCTCAATCAAAACTGTGATGGACTTGTCCATCTTGTCGCTGACAACTCGTCCTGTCAATACGCTAGCATTGGTCGCTGTTTGATTGTTATCGCTCATGAGTCGCCTCGTTGTTTCTCGTTAATCAAAGTCTGAAGCTGAGCAATCGCACGACGATTGACACGCACTTCATGGGTATTCCCCAACTGACCAGTTGCTTTAGCCATACGAATACGGAAAGCATCAAGTTGCTTTTCATCAAGTAACTGGGTCAGTTCTTCTAATGATTTATCACGTAATTCACTGATCTTCATTACATTATCGTCCGCTTAACAATGGTAGTTTTAAAGGGCAGTTTTGCTGCAGCAAGCGTTAACGCTTCGCGAGCAAGGTCTTCTGAAACCCCTTCGATTTCATATAGCATTTTACCAGGTTTGACTTCGCATACCCAATATTCTACAGGACCTTTACCTTTACCCATACGTACTTCTAGTGGTTTATTGGTAATTGGTTTGTCTGGGAATACACGAATCCAAATCTTACCGCCACGCTTAATTTTACGAGTGATGGTACGACGTGCTGCTTCAATTTGACGGGCAGTCATACGACCACGAGTCAACGATTTTAGACCAATTTGTCCGAATGCAACGGTGCTTCCACGATGAGCTAGCCCAGTGTTACGACCTTTGTGCATTTTACGAAACTTGGTACGTTTTGGCTGTAACATAGTTTAACCTCTGTCTGTGTTTCGACGGTTTCCGTTTCCACGACCACGGCGTTTTGGCGCACGAGTCTGCTCTTCTTTGACGGGATTGTATACACTGTTCATGCCGTCAAGGATTTCGCCACGGAAAATCCAAACTTTTACACCGATAGTGCCGTAAGTTGTCTCTGCACGTACTGACGCGTAGTCAATATCAGCGCGGAGTGTATGCAATGGCACACGACCTTCACGGTACCATTCAGTACGAGCGATCTCAGCACCGCCAAGACGGCCAGACAACTCAACTTTAATACCTTTAGCACCAGAGCGCATGCTGTTTTGTACCGCGCGCTTCATCGCACGACGGAACATAACGCGACGCTCAAGTTGGCTGCCGATACCATCAGCGACCAAACGTGCATCAAGATCAGGTGAAGTGATTTCTTCAATGTTGACCTGAGCAGGTACGCCCATAATTTTGGTCAATTCTTTTTGAAGTCTTTCGATATCTTCGCCTTTCTTACCGATAACAATACCAGGACGCGCAGTGGCGATGGTAATCTTAGCAGCACCAGTAGGACGCTCAATCATGATATTGCTAATCATAGCATTATCTAGTTTTTTGCGTAGATACTCGCGGACTTGGATGTCGTTGATCAGGTATTCTGAGTATTGTTTAGGGTTAGCATACCAGTTTGCGTTATGCTTTTTGACAACACCAAGACGAATTCCGATTGGATGTACTTTTTGACCCATAACTTATTCTCCTACCTTTATAGTGATGTGACAAGTACGCTTACTGATACGATCAGCGCGACCTTTAGCACGTGGTAGGATACGTTTTAGCGTAATGCCTTCATCAACGTAGATGGTTGATACTTTAAGGGTATCAATATCTAAACCGTTGTTATGTTCGGCATTGGCGATGGCTGAGTCAAGACATTTCTTAACGAAGACAGCGCCTTTTTTATTACTATACGTTAGGATATCCAAAGCACGCTCGATAGATTTGCCACGAACTTCATCAGCAACGAGTCTAACTTTTTGTGCCGAAATGGCGGCACCGCGTAATTTTGCAGTTACTTCCATGGTAAGCACCTTATTTCTTAGCTTTTCTGTCAATGCCATGACCACGATACGTACGAGTCGGGGCAAATTCACCTAGTTTATGACCAACCATCTGTTCGCTCACGATAACCGGTACATGAGTACGGCCGTTGTGAACAGATAAGGTTAGGCCAACCATTTGTGGCAAAATCATCGAGCGGCGCGACCAAGTCTTAATTGGTTTGCGTGAGTTGGTGTCTAATGCATTCTCAACTTTGGCAAACAAGTGCGCGTCTATGAATGGACCTTTTTTCAATGAACGAGGCATGAAATTCTTCCTTTATTTCTTCTTGGCGCGGCGGCGGATGATCATACTGTCAGTACGCTTATTATGACGCGTTTTAAGTCCTTTAGACTTCTGACCCCAAGGGCTGGTTGGATGGCGACCTTTGTTACGACCTTCACCACCACCATGTGGGTGATCAACCGGGTTCATAGCAACACCACGAACAGAAGGACGAACACCACGCCAACGTGAAGCACCGGCTTTACCAAGTGATTTCAAGTTGTTTTCAGTGTTAGAAACTTCACCAATAACGGCACGGCAGTTCACGTGTACGCGGCGTGTTTCGCCAGAACGTAGACGTAGAATAGCATAAATACCGTCACGACCAAGTAATTGAACGCTGGCACCCGCAGAACGAGCTAGCTGTGCACCTTTACCGATTTTAAGTTCGATATTGTGAATCACAGTACCCAATGGGATGTTTTTCAGCGGTAAACAGTTACCTGGACGGATTGGAGAGTTCTCTCCTGACATTACTGTATCACCAACTGCTTGTTTTTTAGCAGCAATGATATAGCGGCGTTCACCATCAGCGTACTTAAGTAAAGCAATGTGCGCAGTACGGTTAGGATCGTATTCGATACGCTCTACCGTGGCTGGGATATTGTCTTTAGTACGTTTGAAATCGATAATACGATAATGTTGCTTATGACCACCACCGATGTGACGAGTCGTGATGCGACCATTATTGTTACGACCACCTGACTTACTTTTTGATTCGAGAAGCGCTGCAAAAGGACGACCTTTGTAAAGGTGTGGATGCACCACTTTTTCAACAAAACGACGGCCTGGTGATGTTGGCTTTGCTTTTACGATAGGCATGAGTGTAATCCTTATTCGTTGTTCGCTGTTTCACTAGTAGAAGCAGTCGTTTTTGCGACGTCTTCACCAGCATCAGCCATTTGTACATCTTGACCAGCTTTTAAGGTAACGTAGGCTTTTTTATAGTCATTACGACGGCCGATATTTTTACCAAAACGCTTTGTCTTACCTTTAACATTCAAAGTGTTTACTTTTAAAACTTCAACGCCTTCGAACATCATCTCAACTGCTTTTTTGACTTCTAGCTTAGTAGCGTTAGAGTCAATTTTAAATACCTGCACACCAAGTGAATCGCCAAGCATTTGAGATTTCTCTGAGAATACAGGTCCTCTTAGGATCTGATAAAGTCTTGCGTTATTCATGCTAGTGCTTCCTCAAATTGTTTCGCAGCTTCAACTGACATAATTACTTTATCAAAAGCAATCAAGCTCACTGGATCCACTTCGTTTGTACCAAGTACATTGACGTGTGGAATGTTGCGAGCAGCTAAGTATAAGTTTTCGTCAACTTCTTTGGTGACGATTAGTGCACGAGGTGCGCCTAAGTCATTTAACTTTGCAATCAGCTCTTTGGTCTTAGGGCCAGAAACGCTTAGCTCTTCAACCAAAATTAGACGATCTTGACGAATCAATTCGGCTAGGATGCACTGCATCGCACCGCGATACATCTTACGGTTAACTTTTTGTGACCAATCTTGTGGTTTTGCAGCGAATGCACGACCACCAGAACGCCAGATTGGGCTACGAATAGAACCTGCACGAGCGCGACCAGTACCTTTTTGGCGCCATGGCTTGATGCCACCGCCAGAAACTTCGGCACGGGTTTTTTGAGCGCGTGTACCTTGACGAGCACCAGCAAGATATGCGGTGACGACTTGATGCACTAATGCTTCGTTGAATTCACGACCGAAAGCCGTATCAGAAAGCTCAACTGCCGCCCCTGTAACTGTTTTTAAATCCACGTTAATCCCCTTGCTTAGGCTTTGACTGACGGACGTACGATGACATCGCCACCGGTGGCACCTGGGATAGCACCCTTGATGACAAGTAACCCTTTTTCAACATCAACCGATATCACTTCTAGGCCCTGAACGGTAACACGTTTGTTACCCATCTGACCTGGCATTTTTTTGCCTTTGAAGACTTTACCTGGTGACTGGTTTTGACCAGTTGAACCAAGGGCACGGTGAGATACTGAGTTACCATGAGTGGCATCTTGCATGCTGAAGTTGTGACGCTTCACGCCGCCTTGAAAGCCTTTACCTTTACTCTGTCCTGTGACATCAACCATCTGACCTTGTTCGAACAAGTCAGCTAGGATCTCACCGCCAATTTCACGACCTTCAAGATCGCTTTCATTGGCACGAAATTCCCAAACACCACGGCCAGCTGCAACACCAGCTTTAGCGAAGTGACCTTTTTGAGCTGCTGTTACGCGGCTGTCACGACGGGTACCTGTGGTAACTTGGATGGCTTGATAGCCATCTACATCAGTATTTTTTACTTGAGTAATGCGGTTAGCACTGATCTCAACCACTGTTACAGGGATAGATGCGCCTGCTTCAGTGAAGACACGGGTCATGCCGCATTTTTTACCGACTAAACCGATCGCCATTTTAGACCTCTTTATATCTTATATTAATGGGTTGGGTGTTTATGTGCATTAACCCAAAGCAATTTGAACGTCAACACCCGCCGCCAAGTCAAGCTTCATTAGCGCATCCACAGTTTTGTCGGTAGGTTGAACGATGTCAACCATACGCTTATGAGTACGGATTTCGTACTGATCACGAGCGTCTTTGTTTACGTGTGGTGAGGTTAGAACGTTGAAGCGCTCAATGCGAGTCGGCAACGGTACAGGACCACAAACTTGCGCACCGGTGCGCTTTGCAGTATCAACAATCTCTTGTGCAGATTGATCAATCAGACGATGATCAAAAGACTTAAGACGGATACGGATTCTCTGGTTAGCCATGCCAGCAAGCTCCTAATATGTGCCTTTGTCATTCTTGCTTTGCAAGTAAATGAGCAAAAGCCGTTTGGTTAAATATTCACTTAAAGCGGCCTTCTGTTCTAAACCAGAATGAGTTCGTTAACGGAACTTATAGCGTACTAAAAGCAAAATAGTTTAAAGCCCCGCCAACCCTTCCATTATAGGATGTCAGCAAAGGCATAATGAAATAGTGCTAGAAACGATGCTCTAGCTGTCATAGCGCCAGCTGTTTGATTGGCTGCGCATATATAATTCAGTGGTGTGTATTATACATAATTTTTGACCCATTGCAAGGAGGTTATTTGCAATGATGTTAGATAGTAATTGATATAAAACATTATTTGTACACTACATCCCCACTTTTTATAAGAGTATTGGTCATTAAAGATTAACTTATGCAGTCGCTAATCTCTAAACTACTTGCTTTGGGTATTTAATAATAAACGCTTAATCTAGAACAATATCATACTGCTCTTGGGTATAAAGATTCTCAACGTCAAAGGTAATTACCCGACCCAATAGGTACTCTAAATCTGCCACGGTATCCGATTCTGAAGTCAGTAATAAATCTATCACGGCAGCATGGGCGACCACGGTAAATTTCTTTGGTGAGTTATAAGTACGAGCACAGCGCATGATTTCACGGAAAATCTCAAAGCAGACGGTTTCAGCGGTTTTAACAAAGCCGCGACCCTGACAGGTTGAGCACGGCTCACAAAGCTGCTGACCGAGCGATTCGCGCGTACGTTTGCGCGTCATCTCAACCAAGCCAAGCTCACTGACTTGGGTGATTTTGGTTTTGGCATAATCTTGGGTCAGCTGTGCTTGCAAACTCTCAAGGATATCGTCTTTATGCTGCTGCTCAAGCATATCAATAAAATCTAGAATAATAATGCCGCCTAGATTGCGCAGACGTAGCTGCCGTGCAATAGCATGGGTGGCTTCGAGATTGGTTTTATAAACGGTATCTTCTAACGAGCGCGCGCCAACGAAAGAGCCAGTATTGACATCAATCGTGGTCATGGCTTCAGTCTGATCGATAATCAGATAGCCACCCGACTTTAAGTCGACCCGCCGTTTTAGCGCATCGCGTAAGTCGTCTTCGACACGGTGCACATCAAACAGTGATTGCTCAGCGGTATAATGCACAATACGGTCATAGACAAAGGGGACAAACTCTTTGGCAAAGTATCTAACTTGCTCATAAATTTGTTCATTATCAATCACCACTTTTTCGGTATCGGCATGTACCAAGTCACGAATCGAGCGCAAAGGCAGCGATAACTCTTGATAGATAAGCTCGGAGCTTTGATTGGGCTTCATTTCTTGGCGACGGGCACAAATAGTGCGCCACAGCTGCAATAGATAGTAAATGTCTTCTTCAAGCTTATCGACAGGGACACGCTCAGCCGCTGTACGGGCAATGAGACCGCCTTTTAGGTTGACGGTTTGCATCAGGCTAGTAAGTTCAGTTTTCAGCCGTGTGCGCTCTTCGTCGCCATCGATACGTTGCGAGATACCGATATGTTCACTTGATGGCAAATAAACCAAATAGCGTGATGGCAGCGAGATATTGGTGGTCAGACGCGCACCCTTACTGCCCAGCTGGTCTTTGGTGACTTGTACTAAGATACGTTGGCTTTCGTGTAGACGATGCTGAATCAGAGTTTTTGTAACGGGGACGACTTCAGTGCTTTGCGCACTGACAACGGGCGGCGTGATTGCTAATTCATCAGTAGCAGCGTCTATAATAGTGCGTTCGTTATTGATCGAGTCTTGGGCTTTGTTTTTCTTTTCGGCGACTGGACGCGGCTCACGCTGCATATCATTGACATGTAAAAATGCGGTGCGCGATTGTCCAATATCAACAAAAGCTGCTTGCATACCGGGAAGCACACGTACCACCGTCCCTAAATAGATATTGCCGACCAAACCCAGTTTATGATGACGCTCAATATAAATCTCGCCTAAGACACCGTTATCCAACACGGCGACCCGAGATTCCATGGGACTAATATTAATCAGCAGCTCTTCGGACATAATATTTTCTCTTATCACTCAGCTTTCTTGTGAAGCGTTCATAGTTTGGTAGCCTCACAGTGTACCAAATGCACCTTGCGTTTGCCCATCACCCTACCGTGTCATTATGTGCATAAAGGTTAGCCATCTACTTTTAGCGAATTGACAGCCTTAGCTTTATCTCTGGTATTTCTTTTAGTTGCATGTCATTTATTTGCATCTTGTTTATAAGCGCCAATGTCTGTGCCAGCGGCAAACCAACCACATTGGTATAGCTGCCATTGATACGGCTCACCCATGCTGCACCCAAACCCTGAATGCCATAACCACCCGCTTTATCCGCAGGCTCGCCGCTGTCCCAGTAATTACTCATCATCTCTATGGTTAAAGGTATAAAGGTCACTTCGGTACGCTCAGTGATTTTTTGCTGATTAACGACTTGCAATACTGGATTATTATTTGGGCTGCTAGCATTCTCAGAGGAGAATGCTATATGGGTTGCTTGCACCGCTGTCCAGACTTCATGGACATTATCAGACATCTGCTGCCACATGCGATAAGCGTCTTCACGATGAGCCGGTTTAACCAACACTGTCTTGCCATCTGCTAAGACACCAATGGTATCAGCGGTTAAAATAATAATAGATTCGGGTAAATCTGCTTGATTGTCGTTTAAATCTTTATTCAATGCTCTATTTAATTGTTCTACTGCTGCCTCTGCCTTAGTAGCGACCATACGTTCAATATACGCTTTGGGCGCTTCATCAATATGAGGCGTCTCATCAATATCGACGCTCATGACCGTAAAGTCCAGTTGCGCTCTGGTTAACAGCTCATGACGGCGCGGTGAGCCAGACGCTAAAATAAGTTTCATTGCTATTCTCTTATTTATAAATTTATGACTGTTTATTGTTGCAGATTAATAAGCATCTAAAATCAGCGCGCAAATTTGCGTAATATAAACAGCACCAATGGCCAACTTATAATACTCATCAATAAAGATAAGGCAGATTGGGCGACAAAGGTATCTTGGATATACATCTGTAATATCCATAAAGTGACTTGGAAGATGGCCAACCCTAGGCTGGCAATTAACCACGCACTGATGGTATTTAGCTGTCTGATATAGATGCTAGTGACTTTTATCACCAATGCCACCATCACGGCAGCAAAGGCTTGCTGACCTAAGTGTGTGTCCATCAACAAATCAGCGATGATACCAATGGTAAAGGCGGCAAAAACCCCAACATAACGCGGTTGAAACAGTAACCAAAAAATCAGCACCATCATCATAACCATCGGGCGCAATGTTGCCATGCTCGGGCTTAACGGATAAACACTGAGCGAGGAGGCGACAATAAAGCTCAGGACAATCACGGCAAGCAACAGCCCAGTTGCATTATCAGAATCAGGATATGCCATGAATACTTACCTTTAGCGAGTGTTTAGCGGCTGCTATTGACTATTAATATAGCATTGAGGGGAATAACACGGCGGTTAATGGTTAATAATATCTTTGGATATCATTCATTCATCTATCCATACATGCACGCTATGGATTATGACAAGCTATGCATGCTTATGAATAAGCTATTAATTTTCACTGATGCGTTCATTGCTCAGCTTATCTTGTAGCACCAGCACGTAAGCATTGTCGATAAAGTTTGCCGCTGGCGTGACTTCAATACTTCTAAAGTTATCGGCTTGCGTATCTTCGACATGAGCAATGCGCCCAACCCGATAGCCTGCCGGTATACGCCCGCCCAATCCCGATGAAACCAGCTCATCACCGACGCGCACATCTGAGGTTTTAAAGACATAGTTTAGACGTAAAGAGGTCGGTATGCCCTCACCGGTGACAATGGCGCGCTGTCCCGTACGCTTGACGGTTACGGCAACTGATTGCTGCTCATCGGTAATCAATAACAAGCGGCTGGTATTAGGATAGACATTAATAATCTGTCCTAAGATACCGTCTTCATCGATGACCGTTTGACCCACTTGCACACCATCTTGCTCGCCTTTATTGAGCACCACGATTTGCCTGAGCAGATTGGTATCAGTACCAATCACTTGGGCCAAATTTAAATCAAACTGTTCGGGACGTGTGGTCGATAGGATACCTTGTAGGCGGGCGTTTTGTGCCAAAATATAATCTTGCTGCTGCAGCTTAGCTTGGGCGTGGATAAGTTGCGACTTTAGCTGCATATTTTCGCGGCGTAGCGCTTCTTTAGATTGCAAACTGCCACTTGACCAGTGTTTTGCATAGCTTGGTAATAACGACAGCTCATAAATGGGCTGCATGGCGGCATGGGTGGTCGTACGTATGGGATTGAACCATTCTGGATTTTTGCTATCAAACCACATCAATATCAGCGCCACTATCAATACAATAGCAGTCTTACGAAGCGCTAGCGGTTGGCGAGCAAAAATACTTGGAATCATAGTTGGTCTAATCTAGAGGTTTTAATGTGAGCAATAACGGCTACTTGACATAACAATAGCAAATATCAAGATATAAAATATGACCCTATCAAAATTTTGTACTTAGCATCTCGATATAGTAGAACTACTTTAAAATCGATACAATTTTAAAATCGATACCGTGCGACTGGGATGAATTTTTCGTAGCCTCTGTGATAACAGCAAGCAAGGAGGATTTATACCAGTCGCACATAGCTATAACGTCGCGCTTTTATTTTAAACTAACTATAGCAATGCTAAAAACCAATGACCAAAATGACCAAGCAAGTAATATCGCGCTGCTACTTAGTTTCAGCATGAATTTTGCCATAGGTTTTGGCATGGATTAATGTTATTAAAGGCAACCTGATTGGCTACCTTTAATAGAATAAAACGAATAAGAAAAAACGGTTTTTATGATAAAGCGCCCACGCAATGTCATGCTAGCGTTCACCAAACAGAGCAAATATAGCCATGCCTGATTACTAACTATATAGGCAGTACGAAATAAACAGTACCAACTATATAGTTAGCACCACCTATATAAGCAGTACCGATTTAGACAAAAATCATATTAAGACTTTTGTTATTGATAAAATCAAGCGAAATACCACCGCCACGGCTGACGCAAGTTAATGGGTCTTCAGCAACAGTGACAGGTAGACCGGTTTCTTTTGAAATCAGCTTATCTAAACCTCTTAATAATGCGCCGCCGCCCGTTAAGACAATACCGCGTTCTGCGATATCTGATGACAGCTCAGGTGGTGTTTGCTCAAGTGCGGTTTTTACTGCGCTGACGATACCACTTAATGGATCACTAAGGGCTTTTTGCACCTCTTCTGAATTGACCGTAAAGGTTTTTGGTACGCCTTCTGCCATACTACGACCGCGAACTTCAACTTCTAGCTGGCTGTCTTCATTTAATGCCGAGCCAACTTCTTGTTTGATACGCTCAGCGGTGGTTTCGCCAATCACGCAACCGTGGGTACGGCGTACATGAGTGATAATCGCTTCATCAAACATATCGCCACCGATACGAATCGACTCCGCATAGACGCAACCTGACAAGGCAATAACAGCAATCTCAGTGGTACCCCCACCGATATCAACGACCATCGAACCACTGGCTTCATGAACCGGCATGCCAGCACCAATCGCTGCCGCCATAGGCTCTTCTAGCAACAGTACTTTGCTTGCGCCTGCTGATGAGACCGCTTCGCGAATCGCTTTACGTTCAACGAGGGTCGATTTGCAAGGAACACAAACCACGACGTTAGGCTGTGCCATAAAACGCTTGGCTCTTACCTTAGTGATAAAATGCTTCAGCATTTTTTGCGTCACTTCAAAATCCGCAATCACGCCGTCTTTTAACGGGCGAATCGCCGTAATATTGGCAGGCGTACGACCTAGCATTTGCTTGGCATCAATACCAACGGCGGCAACGGTAGGGTTCTGAGTACGATTACTTCGTAGCGCGACCACCGTAGGCTCGTCGAGCACCACGCCTTTACCAGGAATAAAAATAAGGGTGTTCGCAGTACCGAGGTCGATTGCGATATTATTTGATAAAAATCCAAACAGGTTCATGACTAATATATCCAGCGTCTTACAAATGAGGCGAATGAGGCGAACGAAATTGACTGAGGGTTTACTCGTCAGTGTTGAGCAGGTCGTCGTTAGACATGACCTGTGGCGAGAGTTTATCATCGCAACAAGTCAAACCGAAGCCATAATGATGAAATGCAAAAACTGAGCTAAATTATACCGATTTAGCTCAAAAAAAACACAGATATTTGCATCAGTACGCTAGGATTTTGCTCTTAAGCGCTAAAAGTTGTTACAAAGTTTGAAATGGCGGACAATACCACTTCATTATATGAAACATCATTTAATTCAATAACTAACAAGGCGCTACAGCCATGTGACATTTCTGCTGAGTGTTTTGCTTATTAATTTGCTTAGCAGTGGGTGCATACTGTAACGTATTTCATAACCAAATAGTGACTAATTGATAATCAATCCATAACTATCCGGTCAATTTTGCAAATAGGGCTGTTTTATAAAGTCAGCCTATAGGCGATCCGCTATAAAATGAACACAGAGCTACTGGTATTCATTTTCGCAGCCTCTGTCTGCGTAGGCACAGCAAGCAAGGAAAAATGAATACCAGTAGCGCGTTAGAATACTTGTACTTGTTTCATTTAAGATTGACTATATTAATAAAGACAGTTGCGCGCTTAGTAACAGCAAGGCTTAATAACAGCAGCGCCTGATAAAGCCAACGAGCAAAATATAAAAATGAATGAAGCATAAAAACCAATAAAGCATAGATAATAATGCAGCAATCAAAGCCCTGCTCTGTAATCTTGGCTGAGATGCTTTATAATAAGGACACTCTCTATAAAACATACAGATAGAGCCTGTGTTTTCATATTTTTTAACCTGTTTTAGTATGTTTTAACGATTATCTCTCTTAATACTGACCCATTTTAGTCATACCCTACTCTAATAAAAACTGTCCTTAACTGGAGAAATTATGTCACAGCCAACCCCAGCGACTGAAAATACTGTCAGCCGTCAAGAAATCCTAGAAGTTGCCCGCCTTGCGCGCTTAGGTGTTGATGAAGACACCGCCAGCAGCTACGCCGACGATATCACTAAAGTACTAAAGCTGATGCAAACGCTTGGTAATGTAGACACTACCGATATCAAACCCTTGTCAAACATTCATGAAGTTTGCCAAGATTTGCGCGCAGACGTCGCCAAACACGATATCAATCGCGAGCGCAATCAATCAATGGCCCCTGCTGTTGAAGCGGGTTTATACCTTGTGCCACAAGTGATTGAATAATTATTCTAATAATTTTTGCCTTTATTTTATCCTATTTACTGCTACTCACATTTTGACGGACGACACCTTATGTCTGAACTTCACCTCTTAAGTACTCAGCAGCTTATTACGGGCTTGCAAGACAAACAATTTAGCAGCGCGGAATTAACTGAACATTATATAAAGCGCATCGACGCGCTCGACAGCAAGATTAACAGTTTTATCACTCATACCTCTGAAACCGCGCGCGCACAAGCACAAGCGGCCGACGAGATGCGTGCCCAAGGCGACAAGCGTCCGCTGCTTGGCGTACCGATGGCACATAAAGACATTTTTTGTACCCAAGGCGTATTGACGACTTGTGGTTCAAAAATGCTGCATAACTTTATTTCACCTTATGATGCAACCATTGTCACCAATATTGATAAAGCGGGCATGATTAGCCTTGGTAAGCTCAATATGGATGAGTTTGCAATGGGCTCAGACAATGAAAGCTCGCATTATGGTGCGGTGCACAACCCTTGGAATCTAAATCACGTCCCCGGTGGCTCATCAGGTGGTAGTTCTGCCGCCGTCGCCGCAGGGTTTGTGCCCGTTGCTACCGCTAGTGACACGGGTGGCTCTATTCGTCAACCAGCGTCATTTTGTGGTTTAACCGGTATCAAACCAACTTATGGTCGTATCTCCCGCTTCGGTATGATTGCCTACGCCTCAAGTCTTGACCAAGCAGGTAGCATGGGTCGTAGTGCCATGGACTGTGCTTATCTGCTACAACCGATGATTGGTCATGACCCACGCGATGCCACGTCTATCAAACATGATATGCCAGATTATGTCCAAGACTTAAATGCTGCGGTCACTGCCGCTGGTGATAACGCGAAGCCATTAGAAGGCTTACGTATTGGCGTGGCAAAAGAGTACTTTACGAGCGGACTAGATACGGAAGTCGAACAAGCGGTACGTGCAGCGTTAAAGCAATACGAAGCGCTTGGTGCAACGATTGTAGAGGTCAATATTACTGACCCTGAGATTACCCTTGCGACTTATTATATGCTCGCACCAGCGGAAGCCTCATCGAACCTGTCACGTTTTGATGGTGTGCGTTTTGGCTATCGCTGTGAAAACCCAACCGACCTTCTCGACTTATACACGCGCTCACGCTCAGAAGGCTTTGGCCCTGAAGTACAACGTCGTATTTTGACCGGTACTTACGCGCTATCTGCTGGTTACTTTGACGCTTATTACATTAAGGCACAAAAAGTACGTCGACTCATTGTCAAAGACTTCGAAGACGCTTTTGCTAACTGTGATGTCATCGCCAGTCCAACTGCGCCAACCGCGGCTTATAAGCTTGGTGAAGACCTTGACCCTGCGACGATGTATTTGGGTGACGTATATACCATCGGTGTCAACTTAGCCGGTTTACCTGCGCTTAGTCAGCCTGTTGGTTTAACCTCAAACGGTCTACCAATTGGCCTGCAATTGATTGGTCAGTATTGGCAAGAAAGCAAGTTGCTCTCTACCGCGCACCTATTCCAGCAGCATACCGACCACCATTTACAACACTCTACCATCGCGAAGGAGACGGTATAATGAACACAGCAACTACTACTGATAATGCCGCTCACCAAGAAATCGTCCGCAAAGAGCTGTTCGTCGATGGCTATGAAGTGGTCATCGGGATTGAGATTCACTGCCAGCTCAATACCGAAAGTAAGATATTTTCCAGCGCACCGACTGACTTTGGTCATGAGCCAAATACCCAAGCCAGTATCGTCGATTTAGGTCTGCCGGGTGTCTTGCCCGTATTAAACAGTGGCGTGGTCGATCGTGCCTTAAAATTCGGCATCGGCGTCAATGCTGAGCTGGGTTTATTTAATACGTTTGATCGTAAAAACTACTTCTACCCTGACTTGCCAAAAGGCTATCAAATCACCCAAATGGCCAATCCTATCGTTGGCAAGGGTTATATTGATGTCGTGGTCAATGAAGGCGAGAAAAACGAATACCCTAAACGCATGGGCATCACCCGTGCGCATTTAGAAGAAGATGCTGGAAAATCGGTGCATGATGCTGTCGATGGCATGACGGGCGTGGATTTGAACCGCGCTGGTACGCCATTAATCGAAATCGTCTCTGAGCCTGATATGCGCTCAGCTCATGAAGCCCTTGCTTATATCAAAGCCATTCACCAGCTGGTCACATGGCTTGGTATCTCTGATGCCATCATGGCAGAAGGCTCATTCCGCTGCGACTGTAACGTCTCTGTGCGCAAGCCAGGAAGCGAGCTTGGCACACGTACTGAGCTGAAAAACCTCAACTCGTTCCGCTTTATCGAGCGCGCTATCAACCGTGAAATCGAGCGCCAAATCGATATCATTGAGGACGGCGGTAAAGTCATCCAAGCCACGATGTTATACGATCCTGAGCGCGATGAAACTCGTACCATGCGTACCAAAGAAGACGCCAACGACTATCGCTACTTCCCTGACCCTGACTTGCTGCCTGTCCGTATCGAGCAACATACCGTTGATAGCATTCGTGCAGCGATGCCTGAATTGCCTGTTGCTCGCCGTGCACGTTTTGAAGAGGCACTTGGTCTATCAGAATATGACGCTCGTATCCTAACCGGTAGCCGTCCGCTAGCCGATTATTTCGAAGATGTCGTCGCTGAGGTTAGACAACAAGATGCCAAAATGGCCGCTAACTGGGTCATGGGCGATCTGCTCGGTGCACTTAACAAAGATGATAAAGACATCATCGACTCGCCTATCAGTGCCAAGCAATTGGCTGGTATGCTAGCACGTATTAAAGACGATACCCTATCTGGCAAATTGGCTAAGAAAGTCTTTAGTGCTCTCTATGAGCGTGAAGGCGGCGACGCTGATGACGCCGCTGATAAAATCATCGAAGAAAAAGGGCTTAAGCAGGAAACCGATACCGGCGCTATCAAAGCCATCGTCGAAGAAGTTATCGCGAAAAATCAAGCGATGGTCGACGAGTATCGCGGCGGTAAAGAAAAAGCCTTTAACGGTCTGGTCGGGCAAGTGATGAAAGCCAGCCGCGGTAGTGCCAATCCACAACAAGTAAACCAAATCCTAAAAGAGCTATTGGGTTAAGGTTAACTGCTCATTGGTTATGCTGACTATGATAAGTAAAATGCGACTGTAGATTTTGGCTAAAATAAATAGCCCTTGCAATATGCATAATTTTGCGTAAAATAGTCAGTCATTCGGGGCGTAGCGCAGTCTGGTAGCGCACTACACTGGGGGTGTAGTGGTCGCAGGTTCAAATCCTGCCGTTCCGACCAAACATAATATTAGGGTAGACCGTCATTGACCGTCTACCCTTTATTTTGCCAGCTTTTAGGCTAAACACCTTCCATAGCACTCCATCATAAAACATAGTAATCCATGTAAAATTGCGGTATATTTTACGGTATATTTTATACCGTCATGGAAATATACCGTCATGCCATTAACTGATAGCCAAATCAAACGCTTTAAGCCATCCGACACTTGTACACCTAGCCGACCTGACAAATATAGCGACGGTAATAACCTACGCTTATGGGTGCGTAGCACTGGCAGCAAGGTATGGGTATGTGACTACAAGTATGCTGATAAACGTCAAAGCTTGACCATTGGAAAATATCCATCGATGAGCCTTGCTGATGCTCGCCAGCGTAACCAACAGATAAAAGATTTGATAGACCAAGGTATCAACCCTAAGCAAGAAAAAAAGCGCTTGCAGTCTGATACTGATGGTACAAAGACATTTGATGCCATAGCACAACGCTGGCATGACGACCGAAAATCTCACATTGTCCATAGTACCTATAGCCGTGACTACTCACAGTACCAACGCGATATTAAGCCATTCATTGGTGAAATGAACGTGGGTGACATCACTGCGCCTAACATTCTAGCCATTGGTAAAGCCGTTGAAGCAAGAGGCGCTACCGATATGGCACGTAGAGCGATACGTCAAGCAGGACAAATATTCAAACAAGCCATACGTGAGGGCTTAATAACTCATAACCCAGCCAACGACTTAACCGAAGCATTAAAACCGCATAAGGTGAAACACTACCCACGTGTAACCAGCCAACAATTACCTAACCTATTACAAGATATTGATGCTTACGGCGGTCACCTATTGGTGAAGCTAGGCTTTTGGGTAATGTGTTATACATTTGTGCGGACACAAGAGCTACGTATGATGGAATGGGCGGAGATAGACTACAAAGCCAATATATGGCGCATACCAGCCGACAAGATGAAAATGGATAGACCACACCTAGTACCGCTTGCTCCTCAAGTAATGGCTATCTTAGAACAGATTAAACATCTAGGTCTTTCAGACAAGTATGTCTTTTTCAATATCGAGAGGCATCAACCCTATAGTGAAAATGCGTTCAGCAATGCGTTGAAGCGTATGGGCTATAAAGACAAGATGACTGGTCATGGCTTCCGTGGACTTGCCAGCACTACCCTACATGAACAGGAATTCATGCACGAAGCAATAGAGCTACAACTGGCACATGAAAAAGAGAACAAAGTAAGCAAGGCATATAACGGAGCGCAGCATCTACCCTATAGAACAAAAATGATGCACCAGTGGGCAAACTTCATTGATGATGCATACGCTGGCAAGATTGATAACGTTATACACGGAAACTTCAAACAGCAAGCTCAACAGCTAGGTTAATGCTTAGCACCATCTATGCAAGGCTAGGACTAATTACCCGAACGGCGGCTATTCACACCCTTAAGCTGTCACTGCCTTGCACCTACTTTGATTTAAGGGTGTGAGGGTGTAAAAGTGGGCTTAATGGATGAAATTATTAGAAAGCAAACAGAGGATTATATTAAAGCTAATGACTTACTTATTAATTTGTCGAGTATGAATAGCGAGCCGCTTTACGAGGTGGTTCAATATTTACTATATTCTGACCTGAATAAATTAAACTTATATTATATTGATTCGAATAAGAAAATTGAAAGGCTCAATTCAGACGATAAGGATTATATAGGTGATTTCCTCGAAGTAATTAGACAATCAATTAGACTAGGTGACAGGAAAGATGAAATATTAATATATAGTGATAAAGAAAGCTTAAAGAACTTTTCTACTCATACTAGAAGCGAAATACTGCACTTTATTGAGTTACGTGCTGACTATTACTTTAAGATATCAGAACTTCTGAGTTTTAAGCCTTTAGAAGGCATACTACATCTTGGCGGTTCCAATGACCACCGGCCCTCGAATACTAACAAAATTATTATAGAACTTGAAGAAAGAATTAACGAGCTTCTCGATGAGTTGAGAGATAAAGATAGAAAGATAGACCATCTCCTTTCTTATTCTAGTTCGGATAAAACAAGCACTGATAACCATCTAGTTAAGCAACTTAGAATAGAGGTTAAAAAACAGCAAGAAGAGATCCTAGCTTTACAAAATAAATTAGAAAATTCGGTCGATAAAGATGGGAGTTTAAACCCTAAAGATAGTGCATATTATTTAATAGCGGTACTAAAAGAATTACTATTAGACCCCGAAATTACTGGATTCATGTTCCAAACTGATAAAGACAAGGGTAAAAAAGAACCAACACAGGCTGTACTCGTTAATCATATTGCTAATATGTATATTAAAAGCTTAAGCACTAGAAATATAAGTGGCTTATTAGCTGATGCAAATAGAACTTTCACTGAACTAACTAAGAGTATTTTCGCTAAGGCCGACAATATGTTAATTGACGCCAAAAAGAATACTAGACATTGATTATGTAAATTGCAAATGCAATTTTCGAATTGCATTTGCAATGCCATAAAGCACTCTATCTCATAAGATGACTCGTACAAGATAAGCCATGATATACCGTCGTGGTACATAGTATGGAGTCATAGACATGACAGATCACGCCAATATAAATAATCCCGTTATCGCCTTCACTGATAGCACCTCAAACACCATCGAACAAATATCCGCGAACCTAAACATTAAGCACTTGCCACCGCAAGGTATGAGCCGTGCCAGCCAACTTATACCATTATTACCGTTTGGTAGCAGTACCTTATGGGCATGGTCACGCGACGGACGCTTTCCAGCACCAGTAAAACTATCCCCTACTATGACGGCATGGCGCAATGCTGAGGTTATCGAGTGGTTAGAGTCTCACGCTGCCTCTACTAATAATGAGGTGTAATAATGAATATGACACCGAATCCTAAAAAACTAACTCTTATACAAATAATTATGAATCACCTGTTGTCAGGTAGAACCATATCAAATATGCAAGGCTATAAATTATATAACACAACTAGCGTTGTGCGGCGTATAAGTGAGTTACGCGCTGCAGGAGTACCTATTCAAGATGTGTTTATTAAACGTAATGGTGAAAAATATAAGCTTTACTGGATAAATAAGACTGACAGAGATAAATTTTGTGAGGTAACTCAATGAGCCATTACAACGAGACTCAAAATACTCTACAGCCATATAATCGTAAACAACGATACCGAGGGAATGTTCAACTATTCACGGTATTACCCGTAGCTCTAGCAAGTCTATTTATTGTGTTGTGGCTTCCTAGGTGTCAGCATCAACCGCTGCCAGCTCTCGTTCAAATAATAGATGAAAATACATCAAATACTTCTAATTCCTTAGAGTGGCAACAGGAGGTTCTATGAAAATTAGCCTCAGACAAAACAACAACCATGAAAAAGCCCATGCTATTAGCACAGGCTTGTCTCAATATATTGCAGACTTTAGACTCGCCACATTTGCAGATGTCGCAGGTCATAACACATTAGAAAGTTTACTAAGCAATGGTGTATTAAACTCAGTCATTTATCTAGATAGAGATATTACCATATTTACAGGTGGGCTGGCAGGTGAAAAGCAGATCCATACCGCTGGTACTATAGGACTGCTAACAGTTAATAATCAAGCGGAGACTGTCACACTTGCCAGCATACCGCTTGAGGATAACGGACACATTTTTATATCTGATACTGATATACCAAGCGCTTTTGTCATTGGCTCAATGAGTGAAGATAGTAAGTGGATAATCATAGCTGACTTAGCTGAGGCTGTAAGGTGTTATAACGCTTATTGCAAGCTAGGCATTGATGTGACGGTACTCACTTGCCTTGTACCTAGTCTATTTAATCGGACGGTAAAGCACTTCGCAGAGGTGCAGCAAGTGACCATCGTGACCACCTCACAAAACAAAGCCAAAGTAATAACACCGCTTAAAGGCGTGAATGTTGAAGCTATCGTTTGTGAGCATACGCTTATTTATGACGCGCTTGATTTTGACGCTGATTATGATGATCTAATCGCTGATGCTGAGATCATAAACTTGCAAGCATTAGGCAAACCAAAGCCCAAACCTATCAGTCAAACGCTACCACCAGTTAAGACGCTGACAAGCGCTATGATGCCAAAACTACTATGGGATTATGCTTCAAACAGTGCTGAGCGCTTAAGCGTACCTATTGAATACGTAGCTATACCGTTAATAGTATCGTTTGGTAGCGTGATAGGGACTAAGCTGAGTATCTATCCAAAGATGTATGATAACTGGGAAGTTGTCCCTAACTTTTATGGCGCAATCGTAGGCAATCCATCAAGTAAAAAAACACCATCTTTAACTGAGGGATTAAAACCTATTAGCTACTTAGAAACGCTTGCTGAAAAGAACCACCTTGACGAAAAGCTTGAGCATGACACTCAAAAAGAGCTTAATAAGCACATGGCAAAGGTAACTGAGAAACAACTCAGTGACCTTGCTAAAAAGCTTATGACCCAAACTGATGACAATGCTGAGATCAGTCAAGATGATCTCAAAGCCAAAGCGCAAGAGTTGGCAGAGGCAAAACAGAATGATGAGCTAATACCTGAGATGAAACGCTACTCTACAAATGATGGAACGATTGAAAGTATAGGAGAGCTTGAAAATAAACATAAAAATGGAATGTTAGTTATAAGAGACGAGCTAACAGCATGGCTTGCTTCGTTAGATGGTGATGCTAATAGTCAAAACAAATCATTCTTTCTTGAGGGATTTAATGGGTTAGGTAATTTTAAAGTTGATAGAATAGGCAGAGGTCATATACCTATAAGTACTCACTGTCTATCAGTCATTGGTGGCATTCAGCCTGATAAGCTTGAGTATTATCTATCTAAGACTATGAAAGGTTTAGGCAATGACGGCCTCATTCAGCGTTTTCAATTAATGGTCTATCCTGACCCACTACCTAACAGTAAAGAGCGCGACTTGCCACCTGACAAACAAAGTCGTGATGCGATCTATAATTTGTTTGAAACGATTGACAGTATGCAGTTAGGTGACTTCATGCGCTATGGGGCAAACCCAATTGATGAATATCACAAACGACCTTATTACCGCTTTACTGATGAAGCTTATGAAGTATTTATGAATTGGTATGATGCGATTAAAATTAGAGCTAGTGAAGCTGAGCATAGCATCATAGCTGAGCATCTAATTAAATATACTAAAACAGTGCCGTCATTAGCCCTAGTCTTTCACTTAGTCGATTGTCTCGAACATGGTACTTCTTTAGGTGCAGTCAATATCAATGCGCTCAGAGCGGCGCTAGCATGGTGCGAAGTATTAGAGAGTCACATGATGAGGATATATAGCACTGTCACCGATAGCGCCAATATAAAAGCGTCTTATTTATCAGAAAAAATAATGAAAATGGCCAGAAAGGGAGCTGACAAAACTGACACAACCGACTGGTTTGAACATGGATTTACAGCAAGGCAGCTAATTCGCAAAGGGTGGAAAGGTCTAAATGATGCTGATGACGTATTGAACGCGCTTGAAATATTAGTCGAACATAACTGGTTAAGCTGGAAAGTTGTGTCCAGTACTGGACAAGGAGGTAGACCGACTGAGCGTTATTCTATCAATACAAGATTGACTGAGCTTAAATAGGTTCTGTCAGTTATGTCAGTGCAATATCTGGGCGTTATTGAAAAAAATAGCGTCCTTTTTATCTGTATTATTTCCTATTTGTATTATAATGGTGGATGAGCGTTTAAATAAATATTTATAAGATATTGTTTAAAAATCAGAAGATTAAAAATAATTTATATTTTTTATTTTATGGAATATTTATGAAATACTTAACAACTCCTTTAATTACTCTTGCTATTATAGGTTTTATCCCTTTAGCAAATGCCGCTGAGGTAGAAGAAGTATGTGCCAAATATAGGCAAGCTTTTGGTGAATGGTCAAAGTCTTATAAAGTAAGTGCCACTTTGATCGATGGCAGTGAGCTTAAAAGTAAGACTAGTTGCTATTCTTGTTATGATAGCTTTTCAAAATATGCGGTCATGTTTTGGAGTAATAATGGTACAACGGTCATTAAACTTGATAATCGATACCTTAGCTACTTTGGTAACGAAGGTTATGACCAAGACGGTAAACAGTGGGAGCTTTCTAAAGGCTACTGTTATTGATAGTTAGACTATTTTAAATATTCTATTCAAATTAGGGCATTATGTAGAAGTAGTGCCTTTTTTTGTTGTAATTGGTTTAGAAAATTTAAGGTTAAAACCCAACATCTATATAGAATAAAAACTTGTCAAAACCTCATAAAACCTCAGATTTAACTTAATTAACATATGTCATAAGTGAAAAACCTAACCTTTAAGCACCCAACTTCGTATCAAGCATCAATCTAATAAACTTCTTAAACTGATTGGGATTAGACAGTAAGTGCATAGTCATATCTTCAAACGCATCCTTCGCTTCAAACATAGCGTCTTCGGCGGCATCAGGATAACCACCAAGCATAATCTGATCGGTACTGTTATTACTGAATTGCTTGACCACAATTTCGTTTTCCGTGACCTTATCCCAAATAGTGTTCATAAAATTAACTTTGTCTTTATCAGTAAAGTCCTCGCCCGCAAACACCTCGTTCAATCTATTAATGACTTTCGACAGCAGCTCTTCTTTCTGATCCTTTGGCTTTCCTGTACCACCACCGCCGCCAGCTTCTAGCTCGCCACTACCCTCTTGTAGCTTTAGATCTTGTTGATACAGCTTTGAGACGCGGTAATGACTCATGACAATATTACTTAGATCAACGTCATCTTCGTTGTCCACACTTTCGCGCAGTAGCGGCTGTAGGTTACGCGCATATAGGCTCAGCTTTTCCAGCTCTTTATCGTCATAATCGACGATTTGCGACATAAACTCATACTGGCGGGTGAATGTCCCTAAATCCTTTTTAAAGATCTCCAGCGCATCTTGATCGGCCTTAAAGCCTTTGTAATCATTTTCGGCATTGGTCATCAGCACCACATCACCAGTCGCTTTGGTACGCTCTAGCATCACTTTGGCGTGCTGTGCTTGTTCGCGCGCCAGCTTATAACGCTTCTGCCAACGCTCGACCGCTGGCTTGCAGATATTACTAATGGCCGCGTTAGACTTATTCTTGCTATAGAAGGCTTCAACAAACTGCTCGACCTCATTCCATAAGAAGATGCCGCTGGCACGTAGTTTCTCATACAGGTCATACACCTGATCGGGATCGGACACATCTGCTAAGGTGGCGGTCTCATAATACGGCTGGAAGGCTTCTAAAATATCTTGTGGGTCATTAAAGAAATCGAGCACAAAGGTGCCACTCTCCGCTTTGCCCTTATAGGTACGGTTAAGCCGTGAAAGGGTCTGCACGCAGTCCACACCCGTCAGCTTCTTATCGACGTACATAGCGCAGAGTTTCGGCTGGTCAAAGCCTGTCTGGAACTTGTTAGCCACCAGCATCACTTGATAGTCATCGCTGTCAAAAGCTTTACGTAGGTCACGGCCTTTTAGGCCAATATTCATATTGTGCTCAGTGAACTTCTCACCGATGAGTGCGCCGCTGTCAGGGTCGTTATCATTGAAGGTGACTTCCCCTGAGAAGGCGACCATGGCATTGATGCCACGATAGCCACTATCTGCAATATAGTTATCAAAGGCGATTTTATAACGTACCGCTTCTTTACGCGACCCTGTCACGACCATGGCTTTGGCTTGCCCGCCGAGTAAGCCTTTAATGTTGTCGTTAAAGTGCTCAATGATGATCTTAACTTTCTGTGCGATATTGTGCTCATGGAGGCGCACCCAGTTATTGAGCTTAATCTTGGCGCGGCGAGCATCGACCTCATCATCTTCGGCAGCCAGCTTCTGTTTTAGCTGATAGACAACCTTATAGTTGGTGTAGTTTTTAAGGACATCTAGAATGAAGCCTTCTTCAATGGCTTGGCGCATTGAATAGACATGATAAGCGGCTGGCAGGTTGTCGCTAGCGGCTGGCAAGTCAGGATTGGGCAAGCGTCCAAACAGCTCAATAGTTTTCGGCTTAGGCGTGGCGGTAAAGGCATAATAGCTAAGGTTAGGACTACTACGGCGTGCGGCAAGCGTGGCGTCCAAGATGTCTTCACTAGATAGCGGCGCATCATCATCTGCATTACTCTCTATATCACCTGAAACCAATACTTCTTTCAGCTGGCGAGCCGTAGAGCCTGTCTGTGATGAGTGCGCTTCATCGGCGATGATGGCATAACGGCGCGACTTTAAGACGCTTGAATCTTCAATCGCTTTGAGCACAAATGGGAAGGTTTGAATGGTGACGATAATAATCGGCTGCGATTTTACCAATGCGGCCGCAAGCTGTTCAGACTTTGAGCCGTCACCCTCTTTTCTATTAATCTTACCCACCACACCATCGGCATGTTCAAACTGATAGATAGTATCTTGCAGCTGGTCATCAAGCACCGTACGGTCAGTAATGACGATAACTGAATGAAACTGTTTATCGCCGTCGCTGTTGTATAACGTCGATAGCTGGTGCGCTGTCCATGCGATAGAGTTGGACTTGCCTGAGCCAGCACTATGCTGGATAAGATACTTTTGCCCTGCGCCCTCATCAATGGCCGCATTAACCAGCTTAGTCACCACATCCCACTGATGATAGCGCGGGAACATCATGGTTTCCTTTTTAGACTTGCGCCCAATCGCGTCTTCTTCTTCCTCTATCTGCAAGTGCATAAAGTGGCCAAGAATCGCTAAGAGATTGTCTGGAGTGAGTACTTCATTCCATAGGTAGTCAGTGGCATAGCGGCTGCTATCCGCTGGCACGTCATTACCTGCGCCGCCATCACTAGTGCCTTTGTTAAAGGGCAAGAAATAGGTACTGTCACCTGCCAGCCTTGTGGTCATATAGACTTCATATTGACTGACGGCAAAATGCACCAATGCGCCGCGCTTAAACGTCAGTAGCGGCTCAGGTTTTTTAGTATCAGGGTCTTTTGGCAAACGTGTTTTTTTATACTGAGTAATGGCATTTTGTACTGCTTGTTTAAACTCGGATTTTAGCTCCATCGTGGTGACAGGTAAGCCATTGACGAATAACACCACATCAATGCGATTACGCTTAGCAACCTTGCCGTCAGTGCTATCTTTTAGGCTGGCATACGGGCTATAGACAACTTCAGGGACAACACGGCAGATATTGGCCTCATAGCGTGCCATGGTCTCAGGGTTTAGGCTGTGTTCAGGTTTGAACTGGCATAAACTAAAACGCGCGTTACGAATCTTTAAACCATGACGTAATACACCCAATGTGCCATAAGTACGTGAGGCTTGATCGGTAGAGCTCTCATCTGCTTTATTAAGCTGTTTAACTAGAGCAGCAATAAAATGGCGCTCAGAGTCGATAGGGAAAGTGCGGCAGAATTTTTCCCACTCTTGTGGCTGGGTCTTCTGTACAAAGTCCAGCACGTCTTGCTCATATAGCGCTGTCTCTTGCTGATAACCGCTGGCGCGACCCAATTGCCAGCCGTGCGCTTGCATTTGAGTGACGATATCGGCTTGGAAAACAGATTCGTAAGTGGTGTCTGACATATAGATTCCGTTTATTATTATTTTTAATTATCATTTGAGAGACTCAGCTCAAGCTGAAGCTGCTATAAAATATGCAAACTGTCTAGAGAGTAAATAGAATAGAGCTATTGATAGTGTTAATAATAGCAGTCTATTGTTTTCAATAACTTCTATCTCTGAGCTAAAAACCTTATAAAGAATAAATAGATAAAATATGGGTATCAATAAAAAAAAGGGGACTATCCCGTATATTAAAAACACAAACCTTATGTCACTGAGCATATCATTAGCAACGGCAGTCAAAAATGCAATTGAAATCGTCAAATCTCTGCCTGACCTGCTATACGATTGATAGCTCATACAAGCAGTCATGAGATAGGTGATTACAGAGCTATAAATAAGCGCTAATAACAGTTGTTTATAGCGCTTTGCGATTGGATATGGGTTTTGTATAGTGATAGCGACTTCCTTATTTGGCTTTTCATAGCTTACAAACTAAAAACTACTCATCGAATGTCGCTTCTGATTCTGCTTGCTTTGCCGCTTCTAATGCTGCGATAGTAGCATCAGATGTCATTATCAATGCCTCGTGAAGCTCACAGCTCACTGCATCGCCATTATCACAAGCAAGGCTAAACCACTCTTCTGCCTGTGCAAGATCTTGCTTAACGTCCTCACCTCTATAATAAATCATACCCATATTACGTTGGGCGTGAGCATAATCTTGTGCTGCTGATTTCTGTAGTAAATCTAACCCTTTTTCAAAATTCTTTTGTACACCATTACCCATTAGATACATTGCACCTAGATTGTTCTGACCAGTCGGATCTCCTTGATCGACTGATTTTTGTAATAAATCGAGCGCTTTTTCATAATTTTGTTCGACGCCTTGTCCACTGGCATATGCCCAGCCAAGTCCAGCTTGAGCAGGGGCATGGTTTTGATCGGCGGCCTTCTGATACCACTGGGCGGCTTTAGCATAATCTTGCTCAAGGAATGTACCGCTCTCATAAAAGTAACCAATATTATTCTGAGCGGCGGCCTCACCTTGAGCAGCCGCTTTTTGGTACCATTCATAAGCCTTGGCATAATCTTGTGTCACACTTAAGCCCGCTTCGTACATAACGCCCAAGTAGTTTTGAGCTGTGGCGTTCCCTTGCGTGGCCGATTTTAGTATGAGCTGATACGCTTTGTCATAGTCTTGCTCGACACCTTGACCGATGTAATATGCCCAGCCGAGCGCTCCTTGACCTAAAGCACTGCCTTGATCAGCAGATTTTTTATACCATTGTGCGGCTTTGGTATAATCCTGCTTGACGCCTAGACCTAATTCATACATCAAACCGAGGTTGTTTTGAGCTGAGGGATCGCCCTGAGTGGCCGCTTGCTTAAACCATGAATAAGCTCTGTCAAAATCTTGAGGAACTCCCGTACCTTCGTAGTACATGGCGCCAAGATTATTCTGAGCCAGTACATCTCCTTGAATCGCAGATTTTTTATACCATTCAACTGCTTTAATACTGCTCTGAGCTAACCCTCTACCTTCTTCATTCATCACACCCAAATTATACTGAGCAATCGCATCGTTTTGATCAGCAGCTTTTCGATACCATCGCACGGCTTGAGCATCATCTTTTTCGACCCCAGTACCTGCTTCATACATTGCACCGAGATTTTTTTGAGCCGATGGATTGCCTTGATTAGCGGCGCTGCGATACCACTGTACCGCTTTGACATAATCCTGCTCAACCCCATCACCCAGATCGTACATAATACCTAGATTGTTTTGAGCAGATGAGTCTCCTTGAGTGGCAGCCTTTTGATACCACTCTAATGCCTTTTTACTATCCTGAGCGACGCCGTCACCTGTCTCGTACATTACCGCTAAGTTATACTGAGCGGTTACTGAGCCTTTAGTGGCCATTGCTTCGGCGCTTATCAAGCGGCTCGCCTGCGCTGATTGTGACAGCCCAAACACTAGGCTCAAGATCATTGCCTTATAGAATATTTTTTTCTTTATATTTGGTACTATCATCGTACGTCCTATTACTATAAGCCGAGCATAGAGTTTTAAATCGATATTGTTATCATGATGTTTTTGAGCATTGTGGTTTTTAGACAGGGTTCAACATTGTTATATTACTAGTGCATAGACTCCATTATGAAATTACTAGTCTGAGTCATAGCATTTTTCTTATTATTAGTTTGCAGTTATGGATCAGTTATAAACTGGGCTTATTAGAGTAACCACACTTTATCGATCTCAACAATTTGATACTCTTTTTGCCCTATGGTTTGTTTTCTTAGTAATTGCTGGCTATCTAAACTCTGGACATATTCAGCATCCCAAGGATCAGATAAGTTATATGCCTGAACACAACGATGTAGTGTCCAGTCATAACGATCTAGATATCTGGCCGTGTTTACATTATAGTGAATAGAGCTTTGAATACCGTCTTTAGGCTGCTCATTTATTGGCTCAAACGTATTTTGATAAAAGTCTTTATAATCCTCTATCGCACAAACTACTTGTGAGCGACTGATGTACGTTTCAAATAGCCAGATTTGTAAATAGTACGGGGTTTGCAACTCTTCTAGCGAATCTTTCCATGACTGATAAATATTTTGCAAATTTTTAATCAATAAATATTCACAGTCGTCTGTTGGCTCAGGATAGATGCTATTAATCAGAGAGAAACGTGACCATGGATTTACCCAAAACTTGACGTAATCTCGATGTGTCTCTTTTAATTCCTCAATATTTAATGCTTTATTACACTCACCCCACTGCTCAATAGCACGCTTACGGCGGTTGGTACCTCTTATTTTGCGATATCTTATATTGCGATATCTTATTTTCTGTTTTTCCATATTCAGCTCTATACCTCTTCAAGCTCAATCAATCCCTACGGCTCATCGCACATCTGCTTAAAGCTTTTACCAAATAACGCTTTATTCAGTTTTTGCTGATTTTTAAATACCACTTCAGAGTCGGCATGATAGACCTGCTCATTGACGCAATTACCAAAACCAAAAGTAACCAAGTTTATCTTGGCGTACTTAGTAGGGTTGCTGGCTTTTTCTTCCTGATAGCGCTTGGTAGCCAAACTGCGGTAATACTTACCACCATCGTCTGTGATATCTGCTTGTTCTTGAATTTGCTCTTCAACAAACTGCTTCCATCTATTTTGCACAGCTGTTTCATTCTTTAATAACGGCTCAATATAAGTTTTACACATTTGCGGGCTTTGCTTGAGTGCCTCACTGGGATTCAGATATCCCAAAATCGTCAATTTATTTTGTTTATATTCGCCGTCAATAGATTTGACCAACTCTTGCTTATAACCTTTTGCTTCAGGCACCACATCAAGTCGTTCAATATTATTCTTAACTTTTATATATTCTTCAGTAAGCTTGTCTAAGTCTTTCATCGATAACTTGTCTAGTGCATCAATATCCATCGGTGGAAAAAAGCTTTCTAGATTTGATCTGGTTAAGCTTTCTAATACTAAATGTGAATTCTTGATTTGCTTAGCGGTATATTTTTTACTATCAAAGTCACCCTGCATACTGCAAAAATCATCTTCCCATTTATAGGTCTGTGCTTGGGCGATGGTGGTCACGGCCATTGATGCCAATAGAGCTGCTACGGTAACTGCTTTCATCATATAACTCCTTTTATTGATTTTCTTTTATCAAACGCAATATGCGCTTAATCTCTATTTACAGCTACTCAGGCGCAACCCAACCCCTCACATCAATCTTACCCGTGACAGCCGCAGATATTAAAGCGGTGCGGCGTTCTTGCATGAGTTGAATGGCTTGTTCGGCATGGTTAGTTAAATCAGAGAGCTTATAAAGCAATCTATGTAGCTCTTCAATCACAGCATTTTGTTCAGAGTACGGAGGTAACAAAACTGGTAAGTTATTTAGTCCTCCTAGCGATAGTGCTGGCTGCGCAGTAACGTTAACACCATCATCCATAGCACCTTCATTTTTTAGATGCTGAAGAAGAAATTTTATATATTCTGTGTTACAAATATCACTATCCAGAGTCAGCTTTAATGAATTTCCTGAGACAACACTTCTTTTTGTAAGCTTAGGAAGAATTGAGGACATACCAAAACGCGCTCCTATTTTAGCTATGATTATATCTCCAGCCTTAGCTTCACTTCTTGAAATTGTATTAAAATGACTTAGTGTTATATTTTTTAATTTACTTTCATCGATTATTCCTGTTGTAGCAAAATTACTTTCTATGACAAAAATATCTCCGTCATCAACAAAGTGAATAGACTTCAAATTACTTCCAAACGGTCCATCGACAAATGCATTAGACTGTTTTGCCTTTATATGCTTTAAACTACATACTCTCCAATGCTCAGGCACTTCCCCCAACCACTCAACACCTGAATCTTTCATCGGCGCATCAGGATTTAAGCCTTTGGTCACCGCATGACTAATCACGGCTTGGCGCTTTTCTTTTAACAGTTGAATCAGGGTTTGCTGTTTTTCGATGAGGGTATCGATTTGGGCGGTTTCATAACTAAGAAACTTAGTTATGTTGTCTTGCTCCTCACTTGAAGGTAATAAAAAAGGTAGATTATTGAGTCCTCCAAGGGACAGTGCTGGCTGAGCTGTTACATTAACACCATCATCCATTGCACTTTCACTTTTCGAATGCTGTAGAAGATAATGAACATATTCAGTATTACAAACTTTGCTATTAATCGTTAATTTTAAAGAATTTCCAGAAACAACACTTTTTTTCGTTAATTTAGGAAGGATTGAAGACATACCAAAACGAGCACCGATTTTAGCAATAATAATATCTCCAACTTCTGCTTCACTTCTAGAAATTGTTTGAAAATGGTTAGATGTTATAGTTTTTAAATTATCTTCATTAATTATTCCCGTTGTTGCGAAGTTGCTTTCAATAACATAAACATCTCCATCATCTACAAAATGAATAGACTTTAAGTTACTACCAAAAGGTCCATCAACAAATGCATTGGGTTTGTTGGCTTTGACATGTTTCAAACGACATACTTTCCAATGGCTAGGTACTTCTCCCAACCACTCAAACCCTGAATCTTTATACTGCTGATACTTCGCCATTATGAATGCACCTCACTCAATAACTGCATAATCTCGCTACTGACAGCATCTAAATCCGCATCAATCTCAGCAAGCGGGCGCGGTGGCTCATACACATAGAAGTGACGGTTAAATGGTATCTCAAAGCCAACAATACCAATCTCTTCATCAATGGCATCTGTTTTATCAGGATTGATCCACGCATCAGGCACATGCGGCTGTACTTCACGGGCGAAGTAACTTTCAATCAGTTCAGTGGTCGTTACTTTAGGATTGAGCGGCACGTTTTCATAATCACGCAAGTCGCTGTCTGTTTGGAACTCTACAATTTTGGCTGACTTGTTCGAGTTGGCAGGCTTATAGCTAAATGCACCATAAAGCGGATTGGCAACTTTGACCGCTTTTTTGATGACGGGTTCTGCTTCAGGGTTTTTCCATGTGATAGCATCCATCAGCTGCTTTTTCTCTTTAGCATCGAGACTAATATCTAAGCTGACCTCAGCGTCTTTTAACGCTTGCTTGAACACCTTTTCAAACTCATTAAAATCATCAAACTGGCTTTCACCGATCGCCGCTTGCAGGGCTTTGGCTTTATTCATCAGCACAAGCTGCGACTGCCATACTTTGGAGTCAAGCACGTCTTTGATTTGGCTTTCTTTCAGCTCGCTAAAGTCCGCCTTTATCATGGCGCGTGCTTCTAGTGTGACGTTTGACAGGTCACCATAGTTGTCAGTCGTCCAGTTACCACCAAAGGCTTCATATAACGCTGGCATGACCATATCGAATGGTTTAGGCGCATAACGTAGGGTTTCAATAGCATCATCAGACAGCTGGGCAGACAGACGTAGCGGCCGCTCAATGGTGATACGGCGATAGCCAAACTCATGGGTGGCAAATATCTTACTGGCAAAAGTTTTGGCGGGTTCGGCTTTAGGATTGGCAGACTGACGGCCACGGTTCGACTTCACCTCTTCTGGCTTATCGAGCACACGCGCATCAACCACCTCAAAGTCACCAAAGCTACGAATAATGGTCTTGATATCGTCATCGCTCATCTCATTACGCTTTGAGCCAAGTGACTTACGCATCTTGCTGTATAGGTTACTACCATCGATCAGTTGCACCTTGCCGCGGCGCTCATCTGCTTTCTTATTGCTTAATATCCAAATGTAGGTCGCAATGCCCGTGTTATAGAACATATCGTTTGGCAAGGCGATGATGGCTTCTAGTAAATCAGCTTCTAAGATATAACGGCGAATCTCACTCTCGCCGCTTCCTGCGCCGCCTGTGAATAACGGCGAACCGTTTAAGATGATACCGATACGGCTGCCTTGATTGCTGTTTTGAGTGCTACTGATATCTGTCGCTTTATCATCACCAGTAATCGGACGCATCTTGCTCAGCAAGTGCATAAGGAATAATAGCGACCCATCAGACACGCGCGGCAAGCCAGCCCCAAAGCGACCATCAAAACCTTTTTGTGTATGCTCATCGTTGATCTCGCCTGATATCTTTTTCCAATCTACGCCAAACGGCGGGTTAGATAGCATGTAGTCAAACTTCTCAGCGACCAGCTGATCATTGGATAAGGTATTACCCAGCTTAATGTTATTCACCTCTTGCCCTTTGATCAGCATGTCGGCTTTACAGATAGCATAAGACTCAGGGTTTAACTCTTGACCATAGGTACGCATCACCGCATCAGGGTTAAGCTCTAACACGTATTCCATACCAGAGGATAGGAAACCACCCGTACCTGCTGTGGGGTCATAAATGGTGCGAATAATGCCGTCTTTAGTCAGGGCATCATCATCTTCCATAAATACCAATGAGGTGGTTAAGCGCACGATATCGCGCGGGGTGAAATGCTCCCCTGCGGTCTCGTTAGAGCTTTCAGCAAAGCGGCGGATCAGCTCTTCAAAGACAAAGCCCATTTCATGGTTAGAGATAGCCTCAGGACTAAGGTCGGTATTGGCGAACATCTGCACCACTTTATAAAGCAAGTTGGCATCAGCCAGTTGCCCGACAAACTCTTCAAATTTGAAATGCTCAAATATCTCACGCGCATCTTTTGAGAAGGATTGCACGTAAGTGTTTAAGTTATCCTTAATATCGCTTTGACCCATCTTGCTTAGATCCATGGGCGAGATATTGTAGAATGGTCGCTTGCTGGCGCGAATGATGAACTTCTCTTGCGCTTCCTCAGGCAGACCCATGCCAGCGATACGCTGACTCTCAGCGACGACGTTTGCTTTGGTTTCTTCTAATACACACTCTAGGCGGCGCAATAGCGTGAATGGCAGAATGATGCGACCGTATTGGGATTGCTTAAAGTCACCACGTAATAGATCAGCAACAGACCAGATGAAAGCCGCTGTTTGAGAGAAGTTTTTGGTCATGTGATTGTCTTATTGTTTGTTGAGCAGGGATAGATACTTGGGATGATATGGCAGCCATAAAGAATGGCTCACACGTACTGCGATGGCGTATATCGACTTATGACGGTTTATAGAAATCATTGTATGATAGTAGAGGATATAAACGCTAGCATGAAAGCGGAATTAAGAGTCTTATTTAATAAAAGCATTCTTATTTAAATAAAAGAGTTCTTATTAATAATAAGCGGTAGTTTTGGAAGCATAATGGATGAAAATAGGAATAATAGGAATAAAAAATCGCTACTTTAGACCTTTATTTCAAAATAAAAAACCACCTCTAAGTCAATGAAATAGGTAGCTAGCGTTGGAATAAAAAGATTTCTTAGGAAGCAGAAAATGGGAAATTACTACTTTTTTTAGTGACCGTCTTAAATAGTGAATGGCACACTCAAAATACATGCGAATTTATCCGTTTATCTATTGCTAAGCACTAAGAAATATTTCAAAGGAACCGATAAATATAAGAAAACTTGTAAATAAAAGTAACAATAAGCAATCTTAGTTATTTATACCGGTTAACAGATCTTAGTTATTTTTATATACTGATGGCCGCTAATTCCAGAGTGACTTTTGCATAATGCGGTATATTTTGCGGTATATTTATATTTTATAAAAATAAAACCCTTTAATAACAAAGGCCACAGCCAATAATTTACTTCCTGCCGTTCCGACCAAACATAGTAGTTAAAGAGAAAAACCAATCATTGATATCAATGGTTGGTTTTTTTTGAGTCGAAATTTGGAAAATAATAAAATAACCTTAAATATAAGGTATTAGGTAGAATGAATAATTTGATACATAATAGATATACGAAATGATAAGTCGACTATAATCTATATAGGTTTTTTCAATGAAAAACATACACCCTACTATGGTTCGCGTTTTTCAACAGACCAACTTAAAGCCATCTGAATTAGCACATGCCCTAGAAACAACACCTGCTACTATTACCAATTGGTCAAAACGAGGTATATCCAATCAGGGAGCTATAAAAGTCGCGCGTAAGTTTGATATCGACGTTAACTGGATCATGATGACTTCAGAAGAATTGGGGGTGCCTAAAGAGTTAGACACAAACAATACTGTTAATCATATCAAACTCAGTGCTACCGAAAAGCATCACCTATCTAGCCATTTTGAAACCGTTATAGCGGATCTAGATTCAATTAACGCATTACTCTCATCTATACCAGAAGCTATTAAAACTGGACACACTGAACGTGCTACAAAGCTTGCGAATATGGGTCAACAATTAATAGAAAAAGTAATCAAGCAGTCTAATGCGCATCTTGATACGCTCACGATAATGTAGTAGCTCTATTTTTACTATATAACCCCAGTTCGGGATAAGGGCTCAAAAAAAAGATAAAAAAAGAAGTCCGAAGTTGTTAAAGTGAGTTTACCAAGACAAACTTCACAACAAGGACTTCTTACATGGACAACCTAACCGAACTATACT
>Ga0208670_100057_pt1 | contig 41658 bp, 28 predicted proteins | sample 24BtaG_FD_184098 | JGI IMG/M metagenome (GOLD analysis project Ga0208670, IMG submission 184098) | Marine viral communities from Cariaco Basin, Caribbean Sea - 24B_WHOI_OMZ_CsCl (SPAdes) (version 2) | ecosystem: Environmental > Aquatic > Marine > Oceanic | place: Caribbean Sea: Cariaco Basin...
GCATCTGCCGGGACACCTGGCTACCATCCATCAAGAAGACAGCTGAGTTACCCTCGGCTGCCTGGGCGGCACTGACCATCAACCTTCTCCATGCTTGTAACTTGTTATTCGAACGACAGGGCCGGCCTGAGGGTTCCCTACCCCCTTGCCGGATTTCCATAGTCTAGCCAGACCGGCCCCAAAACACAGAGAAAAACTGCAACGATTTGTGATCAGATCTCCGCTGCCAGGCGGCTGCCCTGATCAATTGCCCGCTTGGCATCCAGCTCGGCGGCAACATCTGCGCCACCAATCAGGTGCACCGGCAGCCCTGCGGCTTCAAGGCCAGCCTGCAGCTCGCGCAGCGGCTCCTGGCCGGCACACACGATGATGGTATCCACCGGCAGCAGCTTGTCTTCGCCCTGCTCCGCGCCCTTGGGCGTAACCGTGATGTGCAGGCCTTCGTCGTCAATCTTGCGGTAAGACACACCCGGAACCATCTGCACATTGCGGTTCTTCAGAGATGTACGGTGAATCCAGCCGGTGGTCTTGCCCAGGTTCTTGCCGACCTTGGAAGCCTTGCGCTGCAGCAGGAACACCTCACGGGCCGGGGCCGGTACTTCCGGCTGTACGCCCTGAATACCACCACGATGCGCCACGGTCAGGTCGACACCCCACTCTTTCATAAAGTGTTCGGTGTTCAGGGACGGCGATTCACCCTGATGCACGATGAATTCGGACACATCAAAGCCGATACCGCCAGCACCGATTACCGCGACACGCTGGCCCACCGGCTTGCGACCCATCAGGGCATCCAGGTAGCCGATCACCTTCGGATGGTCGATACCTTCGATATCCGGGGTGCGGGGCTCGACACCGGTGGCCATAACCACTTCATCGAAGCCACCGGCTTTCAGGTCGTCTGCACTGACCCGGGTGTTCAGGCGGACATCCACGCCGTGCTTGTCGAGCATCACACGGAAATAACGCAGGGTTTCGTAGAACTCTTCCTTACCCGGAATCCGCTTGGCCACGTTGAACTGGCCGCCGATCTCTCTGCCGTCATCAAACACCGTCACCTTGTGGCCACGCTCTGCGGCTACGCTGGCAAAGGCGAGGCCTGCCGGGCCGGCACCCACCACCGCGATGGATTTGGGCTGAGCCGTTTTCACATAGGTCAGCAGGGTTTCGTTACAGGCGCGCGGGTTCACCAGGCAGGTGGTGAGCTTGCCGCTGAAGGTGTGGTCCAGGCAGGCCTGGTTACAGCCGATGCAGGTGTTGATTTCCTCGGCACGGTCTTCAGCTGCTTTCAGTACCAGCTCGGCATCCGCCAGGAACGGCCGGGCCATGGAGACCATGTCGGCATCGCCTTCGGCCAGGATCTTCTCGGCCACATCCGGCATGTTGATCCGGTTGGTGGTTACCAGCGGAATGCTTACCTCGCCTTTCAGGTGGGCGGTTACCTTGGTAAAGGCACCGCGGGGTACCGAGGTGGCAATGGTAGGCACACGGGCTTCATGCCAGCCGATACCGGTATTGATGATCGTGGCGCCGGCTTTCTCGATTTCCTTGGCCAGCTGCACCACTTCTTCCCAGGTGCTGCCGTCTTCGATCAGGTCCAGCATGGACAGGCGGTACACAATAATAAAGTTCTCGCCCACCCGCTCACGCACACGGCGCACGATTTCAATCGGCAGGCGAATGCGGTTTTCATAGCTGCCACCCCACTGATCGGTACGGTGGTTGGTGTGTTTGACGATGAACTGGTTAATGAAATAACCCTCGGAGCCCATAATCTCGACGCCGTCGTAGCCGGCGCGCTGGGCCAGGGCGGCACAGTTCACGTAATCGTCAATCTGCTTCTGGATACCCGCTTCATCAAGTTCTTTGGGCTTGAACGGGTTGATGGGTGCCTGGATAGCAGAGGGCGCTACCAGCTCCGGAGAATAGGCATAACGGCCAGCGTGCAGGATCTGCATACAGATCTTGCCATCGGCCTCGTGCACGGCCTGGGTGATCACCTTGTGCTTGTCGGACTCTTCCTCGGTGCTCATCTTGGCCGCGTGCTGGAACACCGCGCCTTCGCTGTTGGGCCCGATGCCGCCGGTCACAATCAGGCCAACGCCGCCACGGGCACGCTCGGCGTAGAATGCCGCCAGCCGGTCGAAACCACCCTTCACTTCCTCAAGGCCCGTGTGCATGGAGCCCATCAGCGTACGGTTGCGAAGTTTGGTAAAGCCCAGGTCCAGGGGCTCAAGCAGGTGCGGGTACTTGCTGGTGCCAGGTGTTGCGGTCATTGCGGTGCTCCTCATCGGATTATCAGGCGGGATGTCTAGGCTCCCGTTGTTATGGGCCTACACTACCCAGCACCGAAGGCGCCAACAATATCCAAACCAAACATTTTATTATCTCTGGATAACAGCAATAATACCGGCATGCCTGAATCTACCACCCCAAAACATAACGCCCTCGGCGATATCAGCCTGCTGTATGCGGCAGTTCTGCTGCGCGCAACCGAAGCCGAAGGCGGCAATATCGACAAACTAAAGTCCAGGTTCCGGCTGGATGATACTGCACTGGCCTCGGCTGATGCCCGCATCAGCATCCCCCGCTTTATGCGTCTTGGCCATGCTGCCATCACCGCAACCGGCAATCCCGCCCTGGGCCTGCGCATGGGCGCCCTGACCCGGCCGGTGGATGCGGGCATGGCCGGGCTGGCCGCAGAAACTGCAAATTCAGTCAGCCAGGCCTTCCGTAGCCTGATTCGCTATTCCCTGCTCACCAGCCAGAATTCCCGGGGCGAACCCTCGGTCGATGAATTCCAGCGCACCGTGCGCTTCTACTCGATCCAGCCCTACAACCCGTACAACTACTTTGTGGTGGATTCCATACTGGCGGCCTGGACCCAACTGGCCCGGCATATCACCGGCCGCTACGACGTGCTGGAAAAGGTATGGATAGAGTATCCATCCATTGGCCTGGACGACGTGTTCGAAAGCTGGTTTCGCTGCCCGGTAGAGTTCGGCGCCCGGGAAAACGCCATCCGCTTCAAGGAAAGCGTGTGGCGACAAAGCCCGTCCCAGGCCCATGAGGGCATGTACGAGAAGCTGTCAGGAGTCTGTGAACGGGAGCTGCGGCAAATCCGCAAAGGCTGGAGCGTGGCCGACCGGGTGCGCCATCTGTTAACCCCCCTGCTGCGGGGTGAAACACCTACGCTGGAAACACTGGCGGCCCGGCTGGGCACCACGGCCTGGACCCTGCAACGGCAACTGAGCGCCGAGGGTACCGGGTTCCGGCAACTGCTGGACGACACCCGCAAACAACTGGCAGAGGATTACCTGAAGGAAACCGATACATCACTGGCGGAAATTGCCTGGCTGCTTGGCTTTGCCAACCCGCCGGCCTTTCACAAGGCATACCAGCGCTGGCACGGAACAAGCCCGGGCGAACGGCGAAAACAAATCAGGTCAGATAGCTGAGAAAAAGCTGGAAATAAAAAGGGGATATCGAAAACAAGGGGGAGGAGATAAATGGCGGAGCGGACGGGACTCGAACCCGCGACCCCCGGCGTGACAGGCCGGTATTCTAACCAACTGAACTACCGCTCCGCGCGGCTTGCCTGAGCTGTCTTGCGACTGCTCTGTGACAACGAGGGCGCATTATAAAGACGCCCCCGTTTATGTCAACGCTTTTGAAGAACTTTTTTCAGATTTTCAGAAAACCGCCTTACATGGCGTCGACCATCACATCCTTGGTCTGGGCGGTTTTACGGTACTCGATCGGCGTCATGCCAGACCAGCGCTTGAACGCTCGGTAAAACGTGCTGGGTTCGGAGAAACCGGTCAGATACACGATCTCGTCGATGGACTCGTCGGTCGTTGCCAGCAGCTGTCGGGCCAGCCGGTAGCGGAAATCCGCCAGCACCTGGTTGAAACTGGTTTCAGCTTCGGTCAGCCGGGTGCGCAGGGTTCTGGGCTTGATACCCAGCCTTTCGGCCACCGCATCCAGTGTCACCTCACCGCTGTCCAGCAGCTCGGCAATAATCCGCTCCACCTGCCCTACGATGTCTTTCTTCTCGAGCCTCGCTACCTGCTCACTGGCAAAACGCTCGTGCAGGGCCAGCAGTTCCGGCTCGGCATGGGGCGAGGCATAGGACAGAATTTCCACCGGGAAGTACAGACGGTTTTCACGGGCGCCGAACACCACATCACAACCGAGCACTTCCTTTGCGTGGTCGATACCTTTTTCCCGCTCATGCTCGAACTCGATGCGGGAGGGATAAAAACGGCCATCGGTGATGGATTTGAAGAAGGTAATCAAGCCCTGCACAAAACACTCGTTGAAGTGCCGCAGCCGGCTGACTTCTTCCGAGGCTGCATCCAGCACCATGCAGGCTTCGTCGCCTTCCACAAAGAAATCGGTATTGGCCGCATCACTCAGCAGGCGCTGATAGTTCTGGGCCCGGCGAAGACCTTCGCCAAAGGTGGGGCTACTCAGGAACAGGTATTCCAGTACCTGCCCTTTGTAGGCCGGCAACAGTGGCCCCAGGTGCAGGCCAACATCTTCATCACCGGATACATCTTCAACCGCCTGCCAGAAATACAGCTGGGCATTGTGGGGAGTTCGGAGCTGATCGGTATAAACATACTGCTCGTCTACACCCAGACGGCTGAAAATAGCATTGGTATCAATGCCCTTTTTCTTCATCGCCTCATAAATCAGGCGCAGCATCACGCCCGCATCACGTAGTTCCTGCATAGAGTCCCGCTTTTTTATTTATCAGTTACCACTTTGACCCACCGGACAGGGTCCGGAGCACGCCGGGTCAATGCCACCTCTGGCCGGGTTTGCCAGACTTTCGTCGTACATTAGAGCATATCAGGCCACACACGCACAGTTGTACCTGAAACCATTAATAATCGGGAGAAAGCCTTAATGCCGGATTCACTGGTCTACCACAGCGCACCGCCGGCCTTGCTGCCACTATATGGCAAGGCCCTGCTGCCCAAACAACACAAGCCGGGCGAGCAAACCCGCATTCCGGACCTGCAGGCAGACCTGCTGGGGATTGCCACCAACACTCCGGCCCTGAAAACCTATCAGCGCATATGCGGGTTCAAACCTGGCTCCCGGGCCCCCATTACCTGGCCCCACATCCTGGCGTTCCCCCTGCACCTGAAGCTGCTGACGGAAAAAACCTTCCCGCTGCCCTTGCTGGGGCTGGTGCACCTGCGCAACACCATCATCCAGCATCGCCCGGTCAGTGCCGGCGAAAACCTGGATATCCGGGTAACGCTGGGCAACCAGCAGCGCACAGACAGGGGCATGGAGTTCGACCTGATTACCGAAGCCCGGGCCGCCGGCAAGCTGATCTGGGAAGAAACCAGCACCAACCTGTTCCGAATGGCCGGCCAGGGAACCTCCGGAGGCAGCAAGAATCCCCCGAAACTGGACCATTACCCTTTCTCTGAAGCCATCAAGGCGCCGGAAAGCATCGGCCGGCAATATGCGAAGGTATCCGGTGACCGCAACCCCATCCATATGCACGCCCTGAGCGCCCGGGCTTTCGGTTTTCCGCGGGCGATTGCCCATGGCATGTGGACCAAGGCCCACGCACTGGCGCTGTTGGAACAACAGGAAGGCTGGCAGTCAGGGCCGGTGAAAGTCAGCTGCCAGTTCAAGAAGCCGCTGTTCCTGCCCGGCACCGCGCAGCTGAACTGGCGCACCGGGGCAGACGGCTGGTACTATCAGATTCTGAATGCCAAGGGAGACGCGCCCCACCTTACCGGGCGCATAGACTGGCTATAAGGGGGTCAGGCTTCGTCGGGGGTGCAGGGTGCGCCCTCGGCGCCTGCAATGGGCAATACAAACCAGAAACAGGCACCGTCGCCTTCCGGGCGCTGGTAACCGATATCGCCACCCTGGGCCTGCATCAGCGAGCGACAGGTAGCAAGGCCAATGCCCATACCATCTTCCTTGGTGGTGTAGAACGGGTGGAACAGCTTATCCTCGGCTTCTTCCGGCACACCGACACCGTGGTCACGCACCTCTACCCGAACGCACTGATCGCCACAACGCCGTGCTGAAACCTCCACAGGCTGGGACGATCCGGCACTGCGGGTTGCCTCCAGGGCGTTTCGGATCAGATTCAGGGCCACCTGCTGCACCTGAATGGGGTCTGCCAGTATACCCGGCAGATCGTCGTCTACCCGCACCTCAATGCCGCCTTCGTTGTTGCGCATGTCCACCTCGGCAAACTGCCGGGTGTCCTCCAGCAGCTCGGGCACCGACAATTCTTCCTTGCCAGTGGCAGGCTTTTTCATAAAGCGGCGGATGCGGCGGATAATCTCGCTGGCCCGGTGGGACTGGGCATCGATTTTATCCAGGGTTTCACCCAGCAGCTCAAGGTCAGGCTCGTCCTTGGCCATCATGCGCTTGGAAACCCGGGCGTAGTTGGAAATCGCGGTCAGCGGCTGGTTTACCTCGTGGGCGAAACCGGCGGCCATCTCGCCCATGGTGGTCAGGCGGGACGTATGGGCCAGCTGGTCACGCTGTTCCTGCACCAGCTCACGGGCTTCTTCCAGGGCTTTTTCGCTTTCCAGCTCGGCGGTAATGTCGTGAAACACCACCACTGCGCCATGCAGCTCATCGCCATCAAGCTTGGGGGTGGCCCGGTATTCCGCAGGGAAGCTGCTGCCATCGGCACGCAGCATCTGGATATCCCGCTGGTGTTCAGGCACACCTTTGTTACAGGTCGCCATCACCGGCAGGCTGTCACGGCATGCTTCAGCCGTGGCAAAGTGCAGGTCAAAGAAACATTTGCCAATCAGGTCTTCAACCGGGCGGCCGGCAATCGCGGCGGCCGCCGGGTTGGCAAACTCGATCAGGCCATTTTCGTCCAGCCCGTAGATGCCTTCGCTGATGGAATCCAGGATGCGGGTCTGGTCGCCCTGCAGCTCCCGATTGCGGGCCTGCAGCTCACGTTCCAGCCGGATAACCCGGGCATGGGTTTTCACCCGGGCAATCACTTCCAGGGACTGGAACGGCTTGGAGATGTAGTCGGCCCCGCCCAGGGAAAAGCCCTTCACCTTGGCCTGAAGGTCATCGAGGGCGGACAGGAACACCACGGCGATGTCGGCGGTTTCGGGATCGGCCTTCAGGCGCTCACACACCTCATAGCCATCCATCTCCGGCATCATGATATCCAGCAGGATCACTTCCGGGTGGTGACGGTGGGCCAGGTCCAGTGCTTTCTCGCCTTCGTTGGCAATCAGCAGGCGGTAGCCTTTGTCTTTCAGGGTCTCGTAGAGGACTTTCAGGTTCTGCGGGTTGTCATCAACCAGCAGAACCGTCACCTCTGAGTTCTCACTGACAACTTCAGTCATACAAGCGTGGCCGGTTATAAACGTTCTGGCATGATGACCACAGCAACCGGCTTAGTCGATAAGGTCCTTTACGGACAGAACCATACGCACCAGATGTGCAAGGGAATGTGTACCCATCTTGTGCATAACCCGGGAACGGTGGATTTCCACGGTGCGCTGGCTGATTTCCAGCTCGATGGCAATCACCTTGTTGGCCTGGCCGGCAATCATTCGGTCCATGATTTCGGCTTCCCGTGGGGTCAGGCTTTTCACCCGGCGGATGATTTCCTGTTTTTCGTCCAGGGTCTTGCGCTGCTCGAGGTCCTGCTCCAGGGCCGCCTCGATCTTTTCCAGCAGGGCTTCTTCCCGGTACGGCTTCTGGATGAAGTCCACCGCGCCTTCTTTCATGGCATCTACCGCCATCGGCACGTCGCCGTGACCGGTCACAAAGATGATGGGCAGAATCGAATGCTTTTCGTTCAGCTTCTTCTGCAGCTCCATGCCGTCCATACCAGGCATGCGGATATCCAGCACAATGCAGCCGGCCATTTTATCGGAGTAGTCCTTCAGAAAGGCGTTGGCGCTTTCGTACGTCTTCACCGGCTTGCCATCGGATTTCAGCAACAACTCCAGGGAGTCGCGGACGGCTTCGTCGTCTTCTACCACGTACACAGTTTGCTGGATATCAGTCATGGATCTCTATTCTCCTGTCCGTTTTATTATGGTCCCGGTCAGTGGATGGACGGGTCTTTCTGCTCGTCCCGCGCGTGTTCCTGCCGCTCGTGTTCCCGCATTTTCTCAAGCCGCTGCTGAATAATGCCAAAAACACTCTGCCTGGGATACCGGCCTTTGTCATTCGCCTTGCCGGCGGGCTTACCCAACAGCAAAGTAACGGCCTCTTCCACCCGGCTTACCGGGTAAACCGCAAACTTGCCATTGCGCGCAGCTTGCACCACTTCACTGTCGAGCATCAGGTTCTGCACGTTGGTTTCCGGAATGATCACACCCTGGGTGCCGGTCAAACCGCCCTTGAGCTCGCAGGTGGCAAAGAAGCCTTCAATTTTCTCGTTCACACCGCCGATGGGCTGCACCTCGCCAAACTGGTTCACTGAACCGGTAATGGCCAGGTCCTGGCGCACCGGCACACCGGACAACGACGAGATCAGCGCCACCAGCTCCGCCAGCGATGCGCTGTCGCCGTCTACCTCACCATAGTTCTGCTCCATGGTCAGGCTGGCCGACAGGTGCATAGGGTCGTTCACCGCAAAGTAAGACGCCAGCCAGGAGCTGAGAATCATCACACCCTTGGAGTGAATGTTGCCACCCAGCTTTACGTCCCGCTCGATATCCATCACGGCACCATCACCATAGTAGCAGGTTGCCGTTACCCGGTTAGACAAGCCGAACTCGAAACCACCGGTAGACAGCACAGACAGCGCATTCACCTGCCCCACACAGGTGCCGGAGGTGGTAACCAGCGTGGTGCCGTCGCGGATGGAATCGTAGAACTGGTCACGAATGCGACTGCTGCGGTAACGGGCACTTTCCAGCGCCCGCTCCACGTGCACCTCGGTAATCAACCGGGCACCGGCCTGGCGGGCCCAGAAATCCGATTCACGCAGCAGGTTGGCAATATCTGCGGCATGCAGAGATAACCGGTCCTGGTGGTCGGCCATACGGGCGCTGTGTTCGATTACCCGAGCCACCGCCCTGGTGTTGCAATGCAGCAGTTTCTTTTCCACCACCAGGCTGGCAATAAACTTGGCGTACTGCAGCTGGCTTTCCGCCGTGCGGTACATTTCATTCTCGAAGTCCGCCGTTACCCGGAACAGCTCGGCAAACTCGGAATCGTATTCCTGCAGCAGCATCCAGGTTTCGCGGTCCCCGAACAGCACAATCTTCACATCCAGCGGCACCGATTCCGCCTCGATGGAAATAGTCCCGGAGAGGGTCAGTTCCCGCTCCAGGGAGTTGATCTGAAGGGTACGGGAGCGCAACGCCCGCTTCAGGCCATCCCACACGAAGGGCTGTTCCAGTACCTTGATGGCATCCATCAGCAGGTATCCACCGTTGGCCTTGTGCAGGCTGCCGGGGCGAATCAGCGAGAAGTCGGTAAACACCGTGCCCTTGTAGGTGACGTTTTCCACGTAACCGAACAGATTGTGATAGGTGGGGTTATCTTCCACCACCACGGGCACTTCGTTGCTGGTCTGGTGTACCAGCACATTCACGATATAGCGGCGGGGTGTTTTCTTGTCCAGCGACGCATAGGCAATAGCCGCCTGTTCTTCGTCGTCTTCCAGGAAGATATCCAGGTTTTCAGCCAGGTCTTTGCGCACCGCTTCCAGGTAGGCCGTTACGTCTGGCAGCTCTTTATACTTGTCTTTCAGCTCGTCAATCTGGTGGCCGGAGATGCCTTCCAGGGTTTCCTGGTTCAGGGCCTGCTGTTTCTCGGCGTATTCCTGCTCCCAGTCTGCCAGCTTGCGCAGTACCTGCCGGAGTTTCTTCTCCAGCTTATTGATGACTTCCTCGAACTTGTCCCGCTGCTCCTGGGTCAGGGCCTGGAAGCTTTCCGCCGTGTGGGGCTCTTCGCCATTCATAGCCACCAGCCGGTATCCGCCGGGGGTGCTGATGGTCAGGCGCACTTTCTTGCGCTTGGCCTGGTTGGCCACTTTCTCGAGTTCGTCTTCCTGCAGCTTGACGTAGTCGTTCTTCAGCTGCTCCGCACGCTCCAGAAAACTGTCGCCCTCGAAGGTCTGGGGAATCATCTTCACCAGCCGGGCCATCAGCTTTTCCATGTCCTGCTTCAGCTGGGTGCCCTTGCCCGAGGGCAGCTTCAGCAACTTCGGATTACGGGGCTCTTCGAAATTGGCCACGTAACACCAGTCATGGCTTTGCTGCTCGGTGTCTACATGGTGCTCCAGGTAGCGCAGCATCATGGTGCGCTTGCCCAACCCGTTCCGGCCTACCGCATACACGTTGTAACCACCGTGGGGCATGGCCAGTGCGAAACGCACGGCTTCCTGGGCACGGTTCTGGCCGACGATCTCAGCCAGCGGCTCAAGTTGCCGGGTGGTTTTGAATGGCAGCTCTTTCAGAACACAGGATTTGTAGAGTTGGTGCAGCGGCAATGACTTCAAGTTTGCTTCCCGTCGACATCGGTTTGAATGGTTTTGAACCCGCCATTGTAGTGTTTGCCAGACAGACTGTCGCCTACCGGTTCCGGTTTTATCCGATCAGGCCGGAGCAACTGCCGGGTGAGACGCCGGTCACACTTTTCATGTTGATCAATTTTCAGGCAACCCGGTGCTGGCTACACTTGAGGGTCCGGATGGCTTCCGGAAACAACAAAGACAAAAAGACAGTGGATGCAGCCATGGCAAGTAAGCCCTCAGATCGCCGAATCAAGGAACGGTTTCCCGCCACCTGCCTGAACGTGCAGCTCAGCGAACGCGGCTTCTTTGGCCGTGGCAAGAACCCGGTGTCGGTGAACTGCCTGGATATGAACCGCTACGGCATGGCGGTTCAGTGCCCCCGGCCGGTCGAACCCGGCGCCCGCCTGTACCTGCAAATCCGCGGCAAATACATCAACGAACCCCGCGTAGCGGCCCGCGTAGTCCGCTGCCAGCCATGGCGCACCGGCTTCCGGGTGAGCGTTCAGTTCAGCTACTGCCTGGACCAGAAACGCTATTCCCGGGCCGTCGACAATGCCCTGTCACGCATTGAGGGCTTTTACAGCCGCCTGGCCGGCTAGGCCACCGCCAGCCGGCTTACCCGGTTTTTCCAATCCACTGCACCAGGTCCTCGAACACCATGGGCCGGGCAAAATAGTAGCCCTGGAAGCTCTCGCAACCATGGCTCTTCAGGTAGCAAAACTGCTCCTGGGTTTCCACGCCTTCGGCTACCACGTTCAGCCCCATTTCCCGGGCCAGGGTGATCACACCCTTGCACACCGCCGCATCTTTCTCATTGGTGGTGACATTGTCCACAAAGCTGCGGTCGATCTTGATGTTGTCCACCGGCAGGTCTTTCAGGTAACCGAAACTGGAAAACCCGGTGCCAAAATCATCAATGGCCGTGGCAACCCCCATGCCGTTCAGGGCATTGAGGATATCAATGGCACCTTCGCTGTCTTTCATCAGGATGCCTTCGGTCAGCTCCAGCTCCAGGTGTTCCGGTGCAAGACCTGTGTCTTCCAGAATCGACCTGAGCACCGTCAGAAAGCCCGGGCGGTGGAACTGCAGCGGCGACAGGTTCACCGCCATACGCCCTTTCAGCAGCCCCATCTCCAGCAACCGCCGGGCGTCTTTACACGCCTGGGTGGTTACCCACTTGCCCAGGTGGGCAATCTGGCCGGTTTCCTCGGCTACGGGAATAAAGTCTGCGGGTGAGATAAAGCCTTTCTTCGGATGTTTCCAGCGAACCAGGGCTTCCAGACCACAGAGCTGGCCATCCCGGTCTACCTGGGGCTGGTAATTCAGGAACAGCTGGCCGGTTTTGATGGCCTCCTGTAATTCATTACGCAACTCCACACGCTTGGACAGCTTGGAATCCAGGTCTTCGGAGTACACCACATAGGTATCACGCCCCTGCTGCTTGGCCTTGTACATGGCCATATCAGCCTGCTGAATCAGCTTTTCCGGCCCGGTGGACTGCTTGTCCAGCAAGCTGATGCCGATGCTGGCAGAAATATAAAGTTCATGACTGCCCACCTGATGAGGGTCCGCAATGCTATCCAGAATCCGGTTTGCCACTTCGTCAGCCTGGGCCGGGGAGGTCAGGTCAGGTAACAGCAACACAAACTCGTCGCCGCCAAAACGGGCCAGCGTATCTTCCGGCCGGGTTACCAGCTCCAACCGCCTGGCAATGCTGATCAGCAGGCCGTCCCCCACTTTGTGGCCAAGAGCATCATTGATCGGCTTGAATTCATCCAGGTCTACAAACAGCACGGCCAACTGTTGATCATTCCTCTGGGCCAGCGCCACGTCGTGAGTAAGCCGATCTTCAAACAGGCTGCGGTTACCCAACCCGGTCAACACGTCGTGAGTAGCCTGATAGGCAAGTCGGTTTTCCTGCTCTTTCTTCTCCGAGATGTCGGTCATGATGGCGGTAAAGTGGGTAACCCGGTCATCGTCATCTTTCACTGGCGCCAGCGCGACATGGTTCCAGAACGGCGTTTCGTCCCGACGATAGCTTTTCAAGGTGACACTGGCTGCACGCCCAAACCGAACCGCGGTCCAGATAGCGTCCATATCGCTCTGTTCGGTTTCCGGGCCGGTGAGCTGCTTTACCGGCGCTCCGATCACTTCCTCGCGGGAATATCCCGTGATGGCCGTGAACGCAGAGTTCACGAACACCACCGGCATGTGGCTTTCCCGCACATCAACCACCACCACAGCGTTCTCGCTGGACTCCAGACTGCGCTGCAGAATCCTCTGGTTTTCCTGCGCCTGGTGCCGGTCGGTTACATCCTTCACCAAGGCAAAGACACCCACTACCCCCGCATCCACCACAATCGGAACAAACGCACATTCATAGTTCCTGCGTTTGCCCTGGGCGTTCAGAAAGGCCACTTCAAAGGTCTGAGGATGGCCTGCCACGGTATTCTGAAAGGCCGTATCAAACACAACAAAGTCGGCCTCATCCATGGCGCCTTGAGTCAGAACATCCTGGTAACGGGTAACCCCCAGATCCCGGTTGGTAAAACCCACGATCTTCTGGGCTACCGGGTTAACCGCCTGGTAAACCCCTTCGCGGTCGAAGGCAAACACTGCATCCGGCGACTGGGAGAACAACGACCGGAAGCGTTGCTCCGCCACGTTGATTTCCCGGGCCTGCCCTTTCTGCAAGCCCAACAGGCTGCGCCCCATAATCAGCATGTAACTCATCAACAGCCCGAAACCAAACAGTGCCGGCGGCAGCATTCCCCGTAGAGAAAGTACCGATGCCGGGCCAGCCGTGGCACTGAGTACAAGGTCCGGGCCGTTGGGAATATTTACTGGCACATGCTCGTAAACCTCATGTTCCAGGTGATGAAGTGCAATAGCCCGCTCCACAGCCGGGCTGTCCGCTCCCTCAAGCCGGATCTCGAAATCGTAATAGTCCCTGGATGATTCAAGCGCCAGCAACTCCGCCACATCAAAAACCGCGAGAAAATACGCATCCGAACCCAGGTCTGGCCGCACCAGGGCGATCGCCGAAAACGGCTTAGCCGGGTCCGGGAATATCCAGGCGCTGGCCAACCGTTCGTCGCGCGCTTTGCGAACCCAACCCAACACTTCCGGGTTGACGGTCTGATCCATCACCCACAGCAGATCCTCAGGGTTACGACTCCGCCGCCACACCGGAGACCGACCATCCCGGAACAACATCAGGGACTTCAGGGCCGGCGTATCTTTGAAATACCAGCGCATTTCGGTTTGCTCGAGAGCTTCAGGCACTTCAAAGCCCAGCGACGCCCACCGGTTGGCCAGCCGATCAATCAACGCTACAGAAGACTGCAACTCCAGTTTTAGCTCGCTGGCATAGTACTGAATGGTAGAGCGGGCAATGTGGTGTCGCTCTTCATGGGTGCCCCAACTGGCAATGACCGACAACACAAACGTGCCAAATACGCCAGCCACCCCAGCAACTACGCCGTCTCGCCGCAGCATGAACGGCTTATTGGGATTGCGCTGGGCCAGGATAATCAACGCGATGCCAAACCCCAGGCAAAACAACCCGGCAATCAGCGAAAAACCTTCAACCAGACCGCCCGGATCACCCAACAGGCCCCGGCGGACATTCTCCAGCACCGCATAGGAGCCAATGGCCAAGCCAAAACAACCCGCCAGCAAGGCATACAACCGCCCTGCTGCCCCGCGCAGCCCGATGAGAGATACGCTGGCCAGCACCAGCACGGCGACTGCCGGCAAGATCATCAGTCGAGGCTGCCCACTGAGCAGCGACATCGCTGGGCCGTCACCGCTATCCAGTATGTTGTGGCCCAGACTGTATGCACCCAGGCCCACCAGCATTATCCCGAACGCGAGTTGCCAGAGGCGCTTTCGAAAGAAAATAGCAGTCATTGCCCCTGCACCGGCAATAATCGCCAGCGCCCCCTCTGCCGTAAGCATCAGGCTCTGAGGCATCGGCACCATCGGGAAGGCTGTGATAATTAATGCCAGGACGCCGGCCTGAAGGCCGCACAGAAAGAGAATCAGTAAGCAGGCCTGGAGCCTGAGGTCGCGAGTTGGCTGTGGCATGAAAAAACTTTGTTGTCGCTCGGAAGTAAGGAGAAATTAACAAGTTACTAGCACCTGAATACTAGCAGTTGATTTTAGCCAATTCCGTTGTTTCCTTGTTACCGAATAGCCCTCCTCGCCTATCGGCGGTGGCCAGCACCAATTAAACGCCGTAGCGCCAGGATTTTCAGATAATCCCGGCATCCAGGCTGGCCGCCACAAACAACCCCAACTCTTCACACTGGTCGGCAAATTCCGGCTGGTAGTCACCCCGGCACAGCAGGGGTTCCTGAATAAGTTTCCAGCGCAGGCCAGTGGTGATGCTGTCTATGGCGCGGCGAGTGCCGGTGCCGTCGTGGCCGGCGCGGATATAGAAAGTAAAAGGCAGGCCCTGGGTTTTCTCCAGGCAGGGGTAATAGCTACGGTCAAAGAAGTCTTTGAGGGCGCCCGACATATAGCCGAGGTTTTCGGTGGTGCCAAGTATGATGGCGTCACAGGCGAGGACATCTTCGGGGCCGGCTTCGAGCGGCGCTTTCACCACCACTTCCACCGCTTCAATATCCGGGTTACGGGCGCCCTTTTCCACGGACTCCCGTAACCGCAGGGTATTGGGAGACGGTGCATGGGCTACTATCAACAGTCGCTTCATGTAACGCCTCCCGGGTTCTTACTTAGAGCAATTCACCGTTCGCTTCCACGGGCGCTTCTGCCGCTTCTTTCTTCACCGGCTTGGGCATCAGCTTGTCACGAACCTTGGCTTCGATTTCGTTGGCGATGTCCATATTCTCTTCCAGGAACTTGCAGGCATTGGCCTTGCCCTGGCCGATCTTGTCGCCGTTGTAGGCGTACCAGGCACCGGATTTGTCGACGAAGCCTTCTTTCACACCCATGTCCAGAACTTCGGCCATGTGGTAGATGCCCTTGCCGTACATGATCTGGAACTCGGCCTGTTTGAACGGCGGCGACACCTTGTTCTTGACGACTTTTACGCGGGTTTCGTTACCTACCACTTCGTCGCCGTCCTTCACCGCGCCGATGCGGCGGATGTCCAGGCGTACGGAAGAGTAGAATTTCAGGGCGTTACCACCGGTGGTGGTCTCGGGCGAGCCGAACATCACACCGATCTTCATACGAATCTGGTTGATGAACACCATCAGGCAGTTGGCGTGCTTCACGTTACCGGTCAGCTTACGCAGCGCCTGGGACATCAAACGGGCCTGCAGGCCTACGTGGCTGTCGCCCATTTCGCCTTCGATTTCCGCTTTCGGAGTCAGGGCCGCTACTGAGTCGACGATGATGACGTCGATGGCGTTGGAACGTACCAGCATGTCAGCGATTTCCAGGGCCTGCTCGCCGGTGTCCGGCTGGGAGACCAGCAGGTCGTCGACATTTACGCCCAGCTTTTCAGCGTAGATGGGGTCGAGTGCGTGCTCGGCGTCGATAAAGGCACAGGTTTTACCGGCTTTCTGCGCTTCGGCAATCACTTGCAGGGTCAGGGTGGTTTTACCGGAGCTTTCCGGGCCGTAGATCTCTACAATCCGGCCATACGGCAAGCCACCAATACCCAGGGCCACGTCCAGCCCCAGGGAGCCGGTGGATACCGCAGGAATGGCTTCACGGGGCTGGTCGCCCATTTTCATCACGGCGCCCTTGCCGAACTGGCGTTCAATCTGGCCCAGTGCTGCGCTGAGTGCTTTCTTGCGGTTGTCTTCCATTGTTACCTGCCCCTCACTATTCGATATGACGACACCGGAGGTGTATCCAGTGTTTTCCTGTATATTTGAACAGTATTAAAACATAAGCCTTGGCACAGACCAACCCCTGCCGGGGTGAAAAACATCACAGTGTTTTCAGAAACTCCGTAACCCCTTGCAACACATACAAAACCGATTGCCGGCGTACGTGTTCCCGGTCGCCGTCAAAGTGCTGAACACGGGTTTGCGTGTTGTCCGGGCCGGTTCCCCAGGCAAACCATACCGTGCCCACAGGCTTTTCCTCGCTGCCGCCGCCAGGGCCGGCAACGCCGCTGATGGCCACGGCCACATCCACACCGGTGGCGCGAACGGCACCGGCCACCATCTGGCGCACCACCGGTTCGCTGACAGCGCCGTGCTCGGCCAGCACCTTTTCTTCTACGCCCAGAATGGCCTGTTTTGCCTCATTGCTGTAGGTCACCAACCCGGCCATCACATAGGCAGAGGAACCCGCCCTGTCTGTCAGCACCTTGGCCACCCAGCCACCGGTGCAGCTTTCAGCGGTGGCCATGGTTCTGCCCTGCTGTATCAACAAGTCTCCCAGCGCATTGCCGGCGGTTTCCAGTTGCTGATCGGTTGCTTGCATAGCCTTCTCCAAGATCCTGTTGCCAAACCCTTCGTTTCATCCCAGGCGTTATTTTCTTACAATCCCCGCTTTGACCCAAACGCACGATCAACCGGACGCTTCCATGCCTGCAACCCAGACCGATCTTTCCAAGCATACCCCCATGATGCATGAGTGTGTTAACACTGTTTTATAAAGACTTTTTCTTAAACTCAAAAAATAGCTACACTTAAAGTTACACTTTACCCCGAGACTGCAATAGATCTACCTGGACCACTTTGGCCCAAACCGACAGCGAGGCGCCTACTAAATCGTGGCTCACCGGTACCCTGGCTCAACCTCAGATCGATCTATACCACTCAAAATCCCAGTATGTTTTAACGTGCGCTGTGACGTGGTGCCACGAAAGATGCACTGATAACTGCCTGATGGATTATAGATACGGCCGGAGAGCCACCATACTTTGAACCAAGCATCGCCCCTGTAGTTGCGGATTGCAGAGGAAAACTTAAAAGGCTGGAGCCGTGATGAGCTGGCTAGTACACAGGTACGGGACGGCTAACGAGAGCGAGCAACTGATAGGCGCTGAGAAGCCCGACGGTGCGATGTATGCACCTTCATAAACAAAAGTGATCTTAGAGCGCGCCTAAAGGGCATGAGATAAGCTCAGGAGGCCGGCCACGGGATCACACGGCCTCCTTAAAAAAATGCCTGTAGACTGCCAAGGGCACAAACTCGGCGATCAAATAGAACGATCACTGAGCCTTGTACAGGCGATTACGCAGAAACCTGAAGTTACCAGTCCGAAAACTTCAGACGCGGAGATACAAAAGGACGACAACCATCATGGAAGTTTTTCGTTGCCACTTTCGCCAAGTAAGAGCTTACCCAAAATAGATTCTGGAACATCTGCTCATCTCCTCTTTCCAGAAGCATGGAGCCATAACGAACGTAGCTCTGCCCCCTGCTCTCAAGCGCACTTCCATTGGCGAACTGAATCAAGCCCTGAATTTCGGGCGCCCTCATGCCGAGTGCATAAGCCCATGCCTCATGAAGGCGGGTATAAAGATTTTCACATGATAAATCCCACTTTCCAGTCCCCCGAAAAGCATTCCCATTTAAAAGAATAAGGAGATGAAAGTGTGGTTTGCGCTCATGCTTATCATACTCTCGAGCGCACAAGAGCATTAAATCATGATTTCTATCTTGAGGAAGCCGGTCAAGTTCTCGCTTAAGATGGGCTCTAAAATCCGTTATAAATTCATTCCCAAGAAACTCTTCCTCATACCCCCAGTAGTTAGATGGAAACCTGAGATCGATTCTAATGGCTAGAACTCGGCTATGTTTTGCCAGCTGCTCCAGAATACTTAGTCTAATTCTTTCTAACCATTCTTTTACCAAAGGGCCTGCCGATGTCTGTACCGGCAGGCCAAGATATCGATTATCATAGTGAAGATTAAGGTTTGGGTTCTCCACCAATCTCTTCCTCTGCGTTTCTATATGTTTGATCATCAACAACCCTAATCATCCTTTACATCTATTCTCAACATGCCAACATCAAATAAATGCTGATGCATAAAAATACAATATTACTATTAACCGCATGCAGGATTATTCGCAAGCACCCCAAACTGCCCGCCAAGCACAGAAAGACGCAACGGTAAATAGAAAAATCAAAAATTATTAAATATTAACCCTTGGCGTTACGCGAACCCCGAGAAATCTTGATATTCCTGATATTTGTATCAGGAATATCGTACTTTAAACCCCAAAATAGGCCGCGAAATTACAACAAGCTTTTGTAGTCGGTGGCCGGGACTCTGTTTTCCAAACAAAAATGACTCCATTGTAAGTCGTCATGAAAATAGCTCGGGTATAAATCAATAACCACCATGCCGCTGTGGGCAACAAGAATAGAAATCTCCCCAAGCCGAGCCAATTTATCCAAATTAAAATCTAGAACAGGCTTATTCCTCATGCGAGAAGGCCCACTCTGACGAATCTTGTTTTTCCTAACGAAACGACGGCCGTCATCCCGTACGCCTTGAATATAATCTCTAAGCGCCTCCAAATCTTTCACATATTCGGGAGTCGACTTAAAGCACCGTAAAAAGACGTCAGAGAAGAAAAAGCCCATCACTTCTGCATCTTTCAGAACATCAACCGATATTTTCTGATCCTCCCCATACTCAATACAGGATAACAGTGCGGCAATCCTAGTAATATTTTCAGCGAGTTTTGAGCCATGATCCTTCGCATACTGAAATCGTCCATTCACTTGTAAATTTTGTTCGATTTCATTGTAAAGCCACTCCCAGTAAATCTTGGCTTCCTCAGTAAAACGAAGTATCTTCCTACCAGGCTTTGAGTTTTCAACATACCCCTCTTTTGTACGAAGTATTTCCTTTGCTCTTTGAAGGTAGTCTTGATAACCATCACAATCTCCTTCAAGCGATCCCCTCAACAGCCTTGTACCCTGTGAGCTATCTGGATTACACACGAGGAAGCGCGCCAAAAAACCAATCCCGAGTGACTCATCTCCTCTTTTTTTCATAAACTTAGCTACCGCGCTTGGCTGCGCCATGATAGAGACAGTCAAGCGGGCATCATCTACAGTAAAGCTCTCGGAACTTTTACGAGTAACGTTGAACGACTCAGCTGACCAAAGCTTGTTAAGCCGTGGTAAATCTTGGACAATCCTGCCATTCAAGATGGTAGCGCCTTCATCAGATACCAGAGCTGCGCTCCCGCATCCATGGTTTAACTCAAGAGCAATTGCTTCAGTTGTCACATCCTCAAAAATCATCTGAAATTTTCTTGGCTTTTTCGGCTTGTGCCTCCTCAATTCCACTAGTTGACGCTTCAAATCATCGACATTTAGTTCCTTTTTCAGTCTGCCTGATATTTTCTTCCTCAAGACTTTTACCGCGTCCTGGAAAACTTCGGTCTCAGCTTCGTAGGTGGCCAATTTTTCTGCGTACTCCTCATTTTGGCTAGTCTGAAACTCAACAACAGGCTTCTCCAAAAGACGAGCAACTGTAGATTTCCTTTCCCCGGAATCGGCAATCGTTAACCCAAAAAGTGAGACCGGACCAACCCCCACTCCCGGGCGCTCAACATCGACCCTGCCCTGCAAAAGAAGGGAGTAAGTCGACAATGCTGACAGCAAAATCAAGTCAGCTGGTGCCTGGGTTTTCCTCAACAACGAGTAAACAAGGTTGTGTGTCATTGGGCATGAGCCGGGCGCCTGAAGCGGCTGGTTCATTACTGGCAGTGCTGGAAGAGTATCTGGCAGATTCATGACCGGGCCTCCATCCTCGCCTGCAGCCAGTCAATGACTTCTTGCTCAACGTAACCAACGGATCGCGCTCCTAGTTTTATGGGTTTTGGGTAGTCCGGGTCGTAGCTTGAGGAATTCACATTCAGTTTCGCGAAGTGGGTCGCTCGCGAAAGAGACGTCATTTCTAGAACCTCATGGATTTTGAGAATCCTCAATGATCCGGCGGTAGTTGGCGATGTTGTGGTCATGCAGCCTCCTGTACAAAGTGCGATGTGGGTTCAGCTACAATGGAACCAGAATTATCCAAATCGAGACATCAAAACCCCGTGGGAGATAGCTGCAAAATCATGGAAAGAACATCACCATCAATGAGTTATCGCGATTTGCAAAACACGCTGGATGAAGGTTTTGCCGAGCAACGACACCGCGATCTCTGGCTTTTTTTATATTCTAGCCGCCACGCCACCCCTGAATTATGGCAATTACATAGCGCTAGAGATCTTGACACCCAAGAAAGAGAAGAGCTTTTCCATGAAGCCAATCTCCTTTTAGAAAAGTTTTCATCGTCTGGACAGCCGCAACTTTCATCCAATGATGAAAACTATCCAGCGAAACTAAATAAATTTTGCTTTGGTCTCATATACGCCTTCCATAAAAGGCTCCTAGCAGATGGTTTCATCGACATTCGTTTTGAAACACAACGAGCTGACTATGACAACGTCATTAACAATCTTACCCGCGATGAAATAGCAGTCGTATCTCGACTGCATGAGCTCACTTACAAATACGGATTCGTCATTACTGAGCTTTTGAACTCCCTAATAGACTCGTCCGATCTAATTGATGCTTTTATTATTAGAAACTTGGAAATCCATGATATCAATCAAATCCCGTCCTTTACTTTTCCTAAAAAAGGGAGCCACCCCCAAGGCATCCAAATATCGACAAAAGAGTATCAGACGGAAATAAACGAGCCATGGGACCTTGTGGTATTTATTAATGAGAAAGACACACTCTCTAATATAAAAGAAGAATTAAGCAAATCCTGGAAAGACCCTGGAAGTCAGGTTGTCGGGGATCAAAACCAACAAAAGATTTCCTTTTATGTGGACAGAGGGAAATGCAACTTAAGAAATTTAATTGATACAATCAGACTTCAGATTGATCATTTAAATAGCTATAACAACGGGCTATCGCTAATCGCAGAACCAGAATATCTAGGCGCTTTTAAAAAAAATAAGGCTAAGACAGAAAAAGAAGCGAAGAGAAATCTATCATCGACAATAGATCGCCTAAGATTAACTGAAGGGCTTTTATCAAAGCGCTGGTCCGTAAAGAAAAGCAACATACGTCGCTCAATTGGGCTTTATCTATGGGACCAAAAAAATATCATAGAGACTTCACGAAGCAGAAAAAATATTATAATAGACTTAATAGATGAAATAAAATATGAGAGACCTGAAGCTCTTGAATTCTATCTCAAAAATTTCAACAAATACGACTCGCCAGAGCAAACCAAAAAGTTTGGAGACTCAGCAGACGCTCTCGAAACAGTGACGAGGGAAATGGAGGCGGATTTTGAACTAACAGATATCTGCATTCGAAATTTCGAATTCCTTGCGCCTCAAGATGTAAAATCCAGAAGAAGAAAAAGCTGAGCAGTCACTTTCTCACTTTTTTAATTCAGGGAAGCAGCCCGGAAATTGAACGATATTCCCGGGCAACACCCCAAACTTACTCCACGTCTAAACGCCAGAAACGCTCTCAACCAGCTTCTCAATATATCGGTCATCCTCTTCCCGGAAGAGGATATTCCAGCTTTCCATAAGCTCCCGGGTTACGGGCTGGCCCGCAGCATCCCTCCACTGACTCACCAGCTGGGAGGAATGGGTTTCCGAGATCAGGAAGGCATGTAGCTCGATCCCGGCGTTCTCAGGTTGCTGCTGGCGCAGGTCTCGCTCGATATCTTTGATGGTCTCATGGAAGCGAACTTTGGGGTCGTCCGGTTTGTGATGGCGGAGGCCTTTCGGGTCGACGAATACGACTTTTTGCGACTGGCCTTTCACTAGCCACAAGATGAAGTCCGGGTAAAAGCCGCCGTCGACGAACACACCTACGGCACCCTGCCCTGTCTGGTTCCGCAATAGGTAGACTTCGTAGCCTTCAAACGCACCAGATTTTGTGGCTAACTGTACATCTCGCACAAAATCAGCCTCACCCTTGTTCAGTGAAACCGGGCTTACCTGGAAATCCAAGCCTTGTGTCGACGCTAGCAGAGGCTGATAGAAGTGTCGCTCGCACCAAATGAATTCCAGCCCTTCTGCAACCTTCTGATTCCAGAAGTCCACATCCCCCTCGGCAATACTTTCGCGGAGATTGGACAGCTGCTTAATCAATGAGTCATGCCGTACTCGGTCCAGCGTGATCGTGTAACTGCCGTCTGGTGCCGCTTCGCTGACACCAGGCAAATACTTCCGATTCTCAGTAATAGGCCGGTATTCAAGCTTGTCCGCCTCCCACTGCTTTCTACGGAAGCCATAGAACAGCTCACAGTACTTTCTGAGCAGAGAGATCGCCATGTCATGCCACAGGGTCATCTTCTTCAGCCGACCCAGCTCCATGGCCTCATCCGGGGCATAAAGCCGGTACCAGTCGTACCGGTTGTCTGTGAGCAGCTTTTCCACCACATCCTGAGTAATGGTCAGGTTCGACCAACGCTTGTCCCGCTTGAATGCCAGCAGCTCGAAATAAAGGCGCTGCATATCCAGCAACGCGATGTGAGTTGGCTTCAAACGCTGAATTTTGGCACCGGTGTTCTGAACGCCCTTCTTGTCGGTTGCGAACAGTCCAACCTGGGGATAGAAATCCAGACTGACCCTTGGCGGATTGCAAAAGTAGTCAATCTCAGTCGGCTCCAGGTCCCCTGGCGCCTTCAGTACTACCTGTTCCGCAAGCTCCTGAAATGCCGTACCGGAACCGCCAATGGCCTTATTGGCAATGCTTTCCTTCACCCGAACAACATGGAGATCCTTGCGCAGATCCTTCATCGGTTTCAGCGGAAGCACGAATTCTTCGAGACCCTCGTTAACCGGAATCTCCTCGTCTTCCAGCTCTTTCCGGAACTGAGCAATGTAATCGGCCTTCACCCCGAAAATATTCAGTGTCTCCATGACACCGATGTGCTCAGGCCGCTCTATACCGGCCTCTTTCAATCCGGTTGCCAGCTCGGCAGAACGCTTTAGCGTTGTTTTCCAGCCCTTCAGCCTTACACCGCGACCGAACAGCTGGATGATCTGCGCACCTTCGTTTTTGCCAACGTTCATCAACGTCATGTTGGAAACGCGCCAACTACTCCAGCCCTCGGTGAACTTCTTCGAGCCCAGCAGTAGGTTGACCGGCGAACCGTCGGTATTGATGCCATGGAACAGGCTTTCGCTAAAACGAGAATCCTGCGTGAACAGGTCGTGCTTCTCGCAGAGTTTGACCAGCTTTGAGTCATCCCCCACGTTGATGACACCGAACCGCGTGTCTGAGGTGCCAGCTCGAAGCGCGATCTCACCAGGGATGCCGGTGATATTTTCGATGTGGAGTCGACCGCCACTACTATTAAATACCCTGTCCAGTAGATCCTGGTACAGCGCATCCCCGCCTTCACCCAGTTCTTTCAGATAATTGAACCGCCCATGCAACAGATCGGTACCACCCTTGGCAACCATGCCGCGCTTCAGCAGGTAATCGATCGCGGCGACCGTTTCTTCCTGCTTGTGCAATACCTGGTCGATAAATGCCAGCACCTGAACGGTGTCTGAAGCTTCGCCGCTGGACAGCGTTGCCGTTACCTTAGAGCTTACAAACACCCACAGCGGTTTCTCCAAGTTAAAGGGCTTGAAGCTGGCCTTTTGCTCTTCGAACAACCGTAGTTGCTGGTAGTAACTCAGTAACGAGGCAACCAGATATCGGAATTCATCCTGGGCATTGGGATTTGCTTGCAGGTTCAGGATTTGAGACTGCTTACCGTAGCCATCCCCATAAAAATGTCGGTAGGAGTAATCGAACAGAATGGCCTTGGTATACGTCTGCCGTAGGTTCTCGTGTTTGGAGCCTGACTGGGCAAACGTAGCGGAGTATTCGAAGGAGAAACCCAGCGAACACAATTTTTGCCGATAGTCGTACCAGCTGCCACCACCACTGGCCGTTCCCCGATGGCCCTCATCCACCAACAGCAGGTTGCGGGAGCCGAAGGAGTCGACCGCAACCGTCTTCTTCTTCTCACTATCGCGGAGCTTGTTAATGTCGATGACAATCACATCTTGAGCGAACAGGTCGCCACCACGGGCAGAGAACTCACTGGCCCTGATTCCGGACTTGTCCAGGTCACGCAGGTGTTGCTGGGTAAGCCCCTCGTTGGGGGTCAGTAGAATAATCTTGTTGATATCCCCGGCTTTTCCATACCGCTGCAGGTAGAAGCGATACTGCAGAATGTTCGCGTGCATGATCAGGGTTTTACCGGAGCCCGTCGCGCTCCAATAGGCCACCATGTTGAGCTGCGGCCACAGATCATCCTCCGGGTTCAGTAAATCCAGCGGTTTGTGATTAAAGCCCTGCTCCACAACCCAGTGATCATTCCAACGCTCAATCTGTTCGTTGAGCGCCTCCAGCAACTCATCCGGTTTGGTGAACAGGTAGTCCAGGTAGATCTCGGTGAACAGCAGCATCAAGTACTGGAAATACTTCCATTCAATCGGCTCCTCACCGGAGGCGAGGCGTGCGTTATTGATGGTATCTGTCAGCTGCTTAATGCGGCGGTCGTACTCCAGCAGTTGCTCATCGCTCAGCTTGGCATGTTCGTTGAGGTTTTCCCGCATTCTCTGAATCAGCAGGTGCTCCCCCTCGGCATTGCGGCCGCTGGTTTCACCGATCAGCTGGAAACGATCGCGAAACGCCTCAAGCGTTGGCGCTTCCCGGTTTCCCAAATCAAACTGGCCACTGAGAGAATCGAAGCCGAACAGAGAAAACAACCACTGGTTCAGCACCAAGTGATGGCGGAAGGGCAACGTCTGTTTGCTGCCCTTGGCGGATTTCCGTGCTGCCATGATATTCCCCTTAGTGAACCGCTTCGGTGTCAGCAAACATCAGCCGATGGAACGCTTCCTCGATCAGCTGGATACGCGCCTGCTCCATGGGTTCACCCTTGCGGGACCGGGGGATACTGATGTTGTGGTCACCGTTTACGTACAGCACGTCGATCTCGTCGTCCTGGCTTTCGGTCAGGCGAATAGAGAGCTTCTCGATCAGTACCGCATCCAGCACAGCATTGTCCTTCTGGATACCATCGGCCTCTCCATCAATGACCGACGGCAGGTTTCTCCATACCACCAGCACCTGCTGCCCAGTCCGATTCGTGCCGTAGACGGTTCGGAACCACCACTTGCCGGTTTCACTACGTTTAACCTTAGCCTGCCAGCGGCCATACTCACCTTGGTCCAGTTCAGCATCAAAATAAATGGGAGCGGCAATATGATCTACCGTCATCCCCAGCAAATAATTAAAGGTTTCAAGCAGGTCTACATTGACGGATCTGGTTTCGTAACCACCAACAGCGTGGACATTGAGTTTGTATTGGGTGGGATCGACAAACTGACGGGTATTTAGCAGCGACGGGGAGTTGCGGGTTTCGACTTCCAACATATAGTTCATAACATACGATTGGCGGGCCTCCGCGCTATTGGACTCTTTCGATTCATTCAGGAGCTGCTGCTGGCCATGATTTCGCTCTAGGGAAAGATTTCCCAAAGCATCGTCATAAGACTCCAAGCGCACATATTTAAAACAATGGCTAGCCGTACTTTCTTGCAGGACAGGGTCACCTGAATCCCAGATTGGCGTGTAGGCAACCTTCATCAATCTCGGCTTAAGTACCGAATTAAAGTGATCTCCCATTTCCACTAACAGAAATTTTCTTTTACCACCATCAATATGATTCTGCGCGAGCACGGCGTGCCCCGCCGTCCCGGAGCCACTGAAAAAATCACAAACGAGTCCGTCATCACCAACATTACTATGCTGAATAAATCGCTGGATCAAAGTAGTCGGTTTTGGAGCAGCAAAACTTCTTGTTCTCCCGAACAAATCAGTAAGCTCCTTCTCACCATCAGAGAAATCAATTATTACGGACTTTGCGACATTGCTCTCTACTTCGTGTAGGAAACGCTTTGTTTGAGGTATTTTATTTTCATCCTCCCCCCATGCAATTCGATGATCTTTTGCCAATTCAGAAAAACAGCTTGTTTGGCGCCCTAAAGGATCAAACGGCCAACTCCAGCCACGCTTTGGAGCGGGGCATGGGTTTCCTGTGATGGGATGTATAGGGTTATAGAATCTGTACGCAGGATGGTCAGGATCTCTGAACTCAGCTTTTTGAGAATCTTCTTTAATTTGTGGCATCGAGGGATTATCTTCCCTCCAAACCCAAATATTAGCGCTCTTGCTTTCCGCGCTTGCCTCGTCTACAAACCGACCGCATTCATCCCGATATTCAGCCCGATTATAATTATATATGCCCTTCCATTCATCAATGGCATCGCCACCACTTTCTTTTATTTTACGCTTATGCTCTCGGTACAGTTCTCTAAGAGCCAGCTCAATTTCTTCAACAGGAGGGAATTCTGGATTCAACTTATCCAGAAGATCCATTATTTCTTTAAATCCAGGCTTGGCCTCACGAAACATCATGAAATCTGACTTAGCTTCGACAATATCTTTGGCATATACCTCTACATACTCGTGGTTTGTCGAGTATGTGGGAGATTGATTCTTAGTTGTATTTTGAGTCCACACAATCTCCTCGACTCTATTACGCTCAGAAAACACGTGATTTAGCGCTTGCTCAAGGTTCGCACGCTCAATATTGTCTATACTCGCAAAAATAACGCCATCATTAGAGAGTAATCCATGAGATGCGGACAGCCTCTCTCGTATCATGGTAAGCCAGGAAGAATGCTGATACCGATCTTTGTAAGCAAAACCGTCGCCGCCAGTATTATAAGGCGGGTCAATATAGATACACTTAACTTTTTCTTTATAACGCTCTTGTAATAAATTTAACGCTTGGAAATTCTCAGAATTAATTATTACTCCCTCACACTGCTGATCCAGACCGTCAATACCAGCCAGTATTTTCGCCTTGTAACTCTCGCCAAAGTTCCCAGTATCTACCATCATATAGCGGTATTTCGGCTTAGCGAGAAGCTCTTTCCAGCTTAGCGACTTGCAATCCTTTTCCAACTGCTCAAGATCAATTCGATATAGCGATTCCCAATCTTTAAGTTGCTTATCGCTATCAAAAGCTTCTTTCAATAGGTCGGGCTGCTCTTCCAAGCGCCCGACAGTAATGCAATAGTTGGTCTCAGTCACAAACTTCTTTTTCAGCCAAAGCTTTTTCTGGAAATTCTCAAGTTGTGCCAGGAAAGTAATGATTTTTTCTCCAAGCGAACGAATCACTTCAATCTTGCTGAGCAATGGGGCGAGTCTTGCCGAGTCATTTTTTAAAGAGGCTATATCCTCCCAGTCGAGGAGTTCATTCTTGATATAAAAATCGAGCTCCCGGGTCAAAAAGCCACCGAGATCTTTATGGATAAAATAGTCAAACGTGTTCTTTTTAGTGTAGTTGTTCAGTTGCCCTGTCAACATTGAATAATCAGCCCGGTTACCATCAGCCTTGCGGTAAGGCTTTGTAAGCGCACTTTTCCAGGGCTCGGGCAAGTCAGAGGCGGCTCCCAGAAGCCTTTCTTCAGCAATCACCTTGAGCGCATCTTGTGTCGGCGGTTTCTTCTGGGCTGCAGCTGTCGCTTTCTTCTTCTCGGCTTCCGTCCAGTCGCTTTCCGTTGCCGGCCGAAATAAGAACCGACATTGCAATTCGGTGTGCTTGTCACCGTGCTCGGTTGCTTCCCCCTCTGTCAGCTCAAACGGGTTCTCCACGTCCAGCACGAAGACTCGGCGACTATCAGCGGATTCTTTGTTGTTATCTTTGGCACCTGCTTCAGCGTCCACCAGCTTGAAATGAACCCGCATAGGGTCTTCGCCGGGGCCTGCGTCCGGATTCAGGCGGAAGCTGTAATCCCGTAAGGTTTCGCTGCTTTTAATGTAGTACTGGTCTTTGTTGGCCCAATGCAGCACCACTTCTTCCCCCTGGTAGGGAATCGCGTAGGTGCCGTCTTTGTATACCCGGCGCGACAGGAAGTCGCCTTCGTTGTAGTAACGACTAAAGAAGGTGACCAATGCGTCGTATACTTCGCCTTCTTCCCGCGCGAGATCAAATCCACCCTGTAGTTGCTGCTTGAGCTCCTGCACCTTGGGAATCGCGTCCGGGTCCATCCCCAGGCCTTTCGCGCTCTTGATGTGCTCTTCCAGCTCGGCTTCAAGCTGTGCCTGATCCTGGCTGGCGTATTGGCTAAATGCTTCCTGCGTGATTCTCGGCAGGTCCTGATCAATAAACCGATTAATGTCGTCTTTACGGGCATGCATAATGCGATAGAGCCCGAAATCCAGTTCTGGCTGATTCAGCTGGAACATTTCGCGCAAAAGGTCGGCAAATTTCTGTCGACGTTGCTGGGCCTTGAACTGCTGTGTCGCGTTACTCATGGTATTCCCTGTTAAAAGATCAAACTTGGCAGGTTGGGGTAAATTCAGGCCAATTCGAGGAGGCTTGAAACCCAAGCGTTAAATCTGGGGCACTGATTGCGTACGGCATCCAGTGATTGTTCAAGTATTACCGGGCCGTGGAGCTTTTTGTCGTAGGTGGCAGCCAGGCCTTTAATTCGGCGGGAGGGGCAGGTTTCATAGCCGTCGTTTACATTTTCGGCGCCACCTGCTGTTGTGACGATTTGCCTCAGCTGTTCGGCCAGGCCATTTACGCCAAGCGTATCCTCCGCCTGTTCTGGCGCAGCCAACACCAACGCCTCGAATTCGTATAGCTGCACATATGGCAGCAACAGATGTTGTTGTCCCGGCTCCAGGAGCTCTTTAATGGCATGCTCAACGGCTTCCACGCCACCCTCTGGGCGTTTATGGAAGCCGTAGTAGTCGTAAAATGTCGTCACGTAATCAAAGGCGGGGATCAACCGTTTCAGCTCGTTACCGATGCGATCCAGTGATACCTTGCCACGCATGTCTATCGGGCTGGCAAAGATGCCATGCTGGCTCAAAAAAGGAGCGAGAACCCTGGTAACAAATTCCCGCTCCGTTGCGCCCTCAACACTGACTCCAAGCCTGATCATAGGGGCGTGCCCCCAAGCAGGTTTTTCTCCCACAGGTCGCCCAGGCGATAGTCTTCCAACCAGGACTCGAAGGCTTTCGGCTCAAGCCGCCGGAACTGAGAGTTGTTGTCCCTGTGCTCTACCACAATCACGTTTTCTGGCTGAAACTCGTTGGCCAGGGTTACAGACTGGGTTGAGGCAATAATCTGTGTGCTATCGCTTGCAGAACGCAGCATGGAACCCAGCAACTGGATAGCGTACGGGTGCAAGCCCAATTCCGGCTCATCCAATAGGATCACCGACGGCAACTTTGGTTGAAGCAGCAGCGTTGCGAGGCAAATAAAGCGAAGAGTCCCATCAGACAACGAATGGGCATCAAAATAAGCATCGTTGCCCTTATGCTTCCAACGGAGCCGGATTTTTCTGTCATTGTGGCGATCGGGCTCCAGGATGAAGTCATGGAAAAACGGTGCCGCGCGCTGAATGGTTGTAACGATTCGCTGGTATGCTTCCGGCTGATGTTCCTGTACATCAAACAGGAACGCCGCGAGGTTTTCACCTTGCTCTCTCAAGCGTTCGTTGTCCTGAACTTCGCACGGTTGCTTAATAACAGCAGTTTTACTGGTGTCGTGGAAGTGGTAGACCTTCCAATCTTCGATGTACCCAGCAACGTGGCCCGCAATGGTCGCGGTGTTAGGCTTTGGCAAGCCTGATTCTGCTGCCCCAGGGTCGGCCAAATTCTTTTGCTTAAGCCCACCGCCATACCCAATTTTGTTGCCGTCAAAACGACAGGTTTCAGACTGGAATACCAGACGACCATCGTTTGTTGGCATCAGTTCACAAGTGTAGGAATTGGGATCAAATCTCAGATTGGCTGAGAGTACCGGCGTTTGCTTCCGCCCAAAGTGCAAAACGGCGTCGGCTCCACCCTGCTCTGCTACATAGAGCTGGAGATCTTTCTGGAGCAGCTTGTTCATGAAGCGGAAGAAGTTGATGAAGTTGGACTTCCCGGCACCATTCGGCCCAATCAGGACGTTGAGCCGGCTAAGGGGCAGGTCCATTTCTTTGATTGAACGAAAACCGCTCAGCTTGAGATGGTTCAGATAACCTAGCTTAGGCATGATTAACCTTTCCCGTCAGATACCTACGTCCGGTACGGACAACTCGACCTGGCCAGTTAGTCTGGCTTGCCGGTAGATCAAAATGGGCGGGATTCTCCCACAAATGCCGGGGTAATCTCTAATTTGTTTTGACCTTGATTTTATTCCAGGCGCCAGCGAATGCGAAACAGATGGTGAGAGCTGCTGCTTTGATGCATTTGCCTTTCCAGGGCATCAATCAATGCATCTCGGCGGGCTTCAATTTCATCCTCAACATCAAATATTTCCTGTCGCTGCCTGCGTTGCAACCGGCTCAAACGTTGCAGGTCCTCTTCGGCGTGCTTCTGCTGTTCAACGCTCTCGGCCAGTCTAGCCTGCCGTTTGGCTTCTTTGATTCGTGCCCGGGTATCCTCTAGCTTTTGTTCTGCGCTCAATAATTGATCATCAGCCCAGGCTTCAAGCTTTGATCGTTCTCGCTGAAAGTATTGGTTGTTTTCATCCAACAACCGGCTGAGCCGAGCGTCCAGCTGTCGGGTAACGGTTTCAGTCAAAAGACTATCGGGCTGAAACTCAAGGCCATCCGAGTTGCTGGATAAGGCCTCACCCTGCAACCGGAAGATGAGCTCGCACTGCTCCTCATCCAGCAATTTTCCGCCATCGGTGATTGCAGTAAAGACCAGATGCTCTTCCTGCTGAAAACTTTGCAACTCCAGGAGATTGAGCTCTAGCCATCCAGATTTTTCCGGCAGGTTCTGGAGGGCGGAAAGCTTCGCTTCGTGCCCGGAAAGGTTGAACACCATTTCGGTAACCGGCGTTTCCAGCCTGCGCCCGGTGTCCAAAACATACTCACCTAGCGGGTGACTCAAGCGGTAGAGGTGAGCATGCTCAGATGGCTTCTCGCCTTTGCGAATCAATTCATAAGCTCCTGTGGGCACCTTGGCCAAGGGGCTTTCTTTCAGATCAAACGCAAGACGCTTTTCGTCGAAAGTGGCGAACCGAGCCAGTTGATGACGGGTCAGTTGCCAAAATAAACGACTTACCCGATCCAGCTGTTGCTCTGCGCGTTCACGCTGGATTTTGAGCAGGTCGTGGATTTGCGCATCAAAATGCTCCAGGAGCTTTTCCTGGGTCTCCTGCATTCTCTGATTGATGTTTTCTTCCAGTTCCTTCTGGAGCTCATTAAAGGCCCGCTCTATCTCTGACTGAGAGCGGCACGTGTCATAGATAGCTGCAATGCGCTTTTCAAAATCGACACCAGATTCAATTCTACCCAACACTTCATCTGACGCACCAAACAGGCCATCGAACAAATGGAATTTATCGCTTAACAGCTCAAGCACCCGCCGATCCGCTTCATTCTTCTGGTTGAGAAAGTTGATGACAACCACATCGAACTTTTGACCGTAACGGTGGCAGCGGCCGATCCGTTGCTCTACACGCTGAGGGTTCCATGGCAAATCGTAATTCACCACCAGGCTGCAGAACTGCAGGTTTACGCCCTCTGCCGCCGCCTCGGTCGCGATCAGTATTTCTGCGTCATCCCGGAAGTGATCAATAATCGCCGTTCGACGGTCAACCGCCGGACTCCCGGTGATTTGATCAGAGCCTTCATTCCGGGCTAACCAACGCTTATAAATTGCCTGTGTCGTCGCTGAGTTATTGGTCCCGCTAAACGTTGCGACCTTGCCAAGGTAACCATGGCGCTCCAGGAATTGCAGCAAGTATTCCTGGGTACGCCGGCTTTCCGTAAAGATCACGGCTTTACGTTCAGCGCCCATTTCGGTCATGTGGCTGAAGCCTTGCTCAAGGGCATTCAGCAAGGCCGCTGATTTAGCGTCTTCCGTAATCTTGTGAGCCAGATCTAAATACTGCTCCAGCTCCGCAATTTCGCCACGGAGACGATCCAGCTGTATGGGCTCACTCTGCTCTTCAACATCAGCCTCGTATACGCCCTCCTCATCGGCTGCTTCATCAAGGAGCTCGTCTTCGACATCTTCACTCCCAATCAGTTTTTCCAACCAGTTGTCTTCATCTTCCTGCGCTTGCTCCAGCCGTTTCAGCCGGTCAATCATTGTCTCCAGCGTGTTGATAATAGCGCTGGTGGAAGAGGCAAGGAGCTTCCGGACTACCAAAGTAACCAGGTGGCGCTGTTGCAGCGGAACGCCATAACTGTTTTCACGCTGAAGATAGGCTGACACAAGATGGTAGAGCCGCAGCTCATCTTCCGACGGGGCAAAAGGTATGGTGATCGCACGCCGTTGCGTATACCGAATGTATTCCAGAACCTGTTTGCGCAATGTCCGCTTGGTGAACTCTTGAAGTCGGTCTTTCAGCCCCTCCAGATCTTCTCCACCACGGAGATACTGGCGCCGGAAGCTGAGCGCATCACCGAATAACTGGCTGTCGATAACCGTTGATAGGCCGTACAGCTCCATGAGTGAGTTTTGCAGGGGCGTGGCGGTCAGCAGCAACTTGTTGCAGGCACCAAACGACTGCTTGATGGCCTGGCCGGTGCGGTGGCTTTCCCGGTGGGCGTTACGGAGTTTGTGGGCCTCGTCAAATACAACCAGATCCCACGGAGTAAGCCGTAATTTATCCGACATTTTGGCGGCAAAGTTATAGGAAATAACGTTGACGCCAGGTTGGTCGAACGGATCTGCGATCCCTTGCTTCCGCAATTCCTTGTAGGTGCGCGCATCTAGCACCTGCGATGGCAGATGAAACTTTTCTGCCAGTTCGTTCGCCCATTGCTTACGCAGCGCCGCCGGGCATACCACGATCAACCGCCGTCTACGTTCTGCCCAGTACTGAGCCAGCACCAGGGCTGCCTCGATGGTTTTACCCAGACCCACCTCATCCGCCAGAATCACGCCTTTAACCAGCGGGTTCTGCAGAGCGAACAACGCTGCGTCAATCTGGTGGGGGTTGAGATCTACCGAAGCATCGAACAACGACTGAGTGAGACGACCGACATCACCACCGCGGCGCTGCCTGGTGAGCTCATAGGCGAAATACTTGGCGTGGTAGTCCGTTATGGTCATGAGTTACTTCCTTTTTTGGAGGCGCAAGCAGTTTCAACTGTAGCCTGCTAACGGCAAGAATCAATAGTACCCGTCGCTTACCCAGAATCACTGTTGCTGTATGCTCGCTACCAAACCTTTATAGTGTCCTTCATCCAAAGCTTGCATGAGCTCCATTAGAAAAGTGTTGGTCTTCAGATTCGTATTTAGACAGGGTTATGCAAGCAGTAGGGGCGTGTTACCATTTTTTGCCCTAATCAGGAAGTTCTTTCTTTTCTCAGGTAACCGCCATGGACGACGCAGTAATCACGCATTCAGATGTATACCAGAGTTGGAAAAACCACCTCTTTAATTTCGGCCAAGACGACCCTAAGACCAAGACGCCTGGCCTGAGAAAGCCACAACTAGCCGCTCTTTACGCTACCCTTGGCCATCTGGTGGTCGACCCAACCGCTACGGCTACCGTAGTCATGCCCACGGGCACGGGCAAAACCGACACAATGCTCGCGCTGCTAATCGCTGCGAGAATGAATCGGACACTGATTCTTGTACCTTCGGACGCCCTCAGAACTCAATTGGTGAACAAATGCGCTGAACTGAAGACGCTTCGTAATGTGGGGGCGGTATCAGATACAGCTCTCAATCCTATCGTTACTGCCATCGACTCGAAGATGTCAGAGGCACAAGTTGCTGAATTGGCTGCCTCTAATATCATTGTGGCCACTCCGCAAGCCCTGCAGCTGTTCGACGAGGCCGCCTTGAGCGCGCTGGTAAAAACGTGCAGCCACCTGATGATCGATGAGGCACACCACGTCGTGGCAACTAGTTGGAACCGGATCAGAACTGCCTTCAGGGGCAAACCTTGTATTCAGTTCACAGCGACGCCATTCCGGGAAGATGGTCTGGCTCTGGCTGGAAAGATCATCTACAACTACCCTCTTCGGGATGCGCAGCTCGATGGCTATTTCAAAGGTATCGAGTTTCATCCGGTACGAGAGTACAACCTTAAATTGTCCGACCAGGCCATTGCGGACAAGGCGGTTGAGTTACTCAGGGGTGATCTCGACGCGGGGTATAACCACTTGATGATCGTACGGTCCAAGTCGCAAAAGCGTGCGAAAGACCTATTCGAGATTTACAAACAGCACGCCGACCTGACCCCAGTTTTGATCCATAGCAAGGTGCCGAACCAAGCCAAGGTTCTGGCGAATATCGTCAAGAAAAAGCACCGGATCATCGTTTGTGTCGACATGCTAGGCGAGGGCTTCGATCTGCCTGAGCTGAAAATCGCCGCCATTCATGATCAACACCAAAGTCCTGCAGTGACCCTCCAATTCATTGGCCGGCTGACGAGAGTTGATGCCGCCCTTGGTGATGCCAAGTTCGTGGCGAACATCGCTAACCAAAAGACCGATCATCAAATGGCAGACCTCTACAAGGAGAGTGCTGACTGGGGGGCTGTCATTCGCAACGTGAGTGAGCAAAAGGTCGGCCGGGAAATAATGAAAGAGGACTTTAATGAGCAATTCGCCGATCGGGACGATGCCCAAGTGATTTTTGGGCTGAACCCGAACCCTAAAATCAGCGCCGTGGCGTATCACCTCTCCCCCAGAGACTGGACGCCACATCGGGCTCAGAGTCTGGATGGTCGTAGAGAAACGCTGAAGTATATCTCGATCAATGATCAGGCCGACACAGTTATTGCCGTGACTCGGCGAGAGGCACTGGTTGGATGGGCTCAGACCGAAGAAATAGTCGATACTAACTGGAATTTGTACATCGCATTTTATAACAAGGCACAGAAAACCTTGTTTATTCACACCTCAGGTGACGACACCCAAGCAACTCGCTTTCTCAACCTAGTGGCCAAAGACTCTCGTCGCATCAACGGTGAGCCGACCTTCCGTACGCTACAAGACATCAAGCTGATGAAGCTGCAAAACGTTGGCTTGTCCCGCGCTCGAAAAGACCTGCGGTTCACGATGCATGTGGGGCGCGATATCAACCAGGTGATCAGCGACATTGAAAAGGGCAACGCGACAAAATCCAACATCTTCGCCACCGGTTTTGATGGTGGAGAACGAACCACAGTGGGCTGCTCGCACAAAGGCAAGATCTGGGAGATGAACTCCTCTCCGATCAACTACTGGGTCGAGTGGTGTAAGCGCATGTCGGTCAAACTCAACGACAACACCATCGACCCTGGTGACGTGCTCAAAAATGTCATGCGTGTTGACCAAATCAAGGACCGATGGCCAGAAGGCCTATTCTACGCCGATTGGCCTGAGTCAATCGCGATCGAAAACGAGCAAAGGATCTCGCTGTATTTTCGGGGAGAGACTTTCAACCTTCTTGACGTCGAGCTTGGTAAGCCTGAGTACAGTGGCCCACAGACACTAGAGATCCCCGTCTTGGTCGCGGTCAACGATGAAGAGGAGCGTCGCCTCACTACTATCACCATTAATTTGTTGAAGGACGGGTACAAGACCTCCTGCCCTGATTTACAGATCCTTTACCCACACGAAATGCCACTGGACTCATACTTGGACGCAGAGCCGCTTGTGTTGCTCAAGGTCGACGGTTCCATGGTGCAGGGCAACTACCGTCACTACTCGCTCAACAGCGTGGATGTCAAATTACCGGCCGGCTTGCTCGAACCATGGAATTGGGGGACAACCAAAATCCATCAAGAGTCCATGCGTGCGGAGCAACGTACGGACTCAGTACAAGGCTTCACATTCACCAAGATCGCTGACGAATATTCGATCGTCTTCAACGATGACGGTAAAGGCGAAATCGCTGACCTGGTGGCAATCCGGGAAAGCAAGGATGTGATCTACGTAGACCTCTACCACTGCAAATTCTGCCCAATGAAGGATGGTGTAGCCGCGCCCGGTGCGCGAGTCGCCGACGTCTATGAGGTATGCGGTCAGGCATCCAGATCGGTGAAATGGCTGTACACCGGCGAGAAGTTCTTCAATAGGTTGATGGAGCGCTACCAGCAATCACTGCTCAAGGACTTCGACAGAATCCTAAAAGGCACCCCCCAACAGCTGGAGATTCTGCGCAACAAATGCTATGACCACGAGCTAATCTTCAAATTTATTATCGTGCAACCCGCAATATCAGCGCAGAAGGTATCGAAGGAGCAGCTTGCCGTCTTGGGAACAAGCTACTCATACATCAAGAGCATCACAGGATCGGACATCAAGGTCATTGTTAGCCCGTAATCTACTGTAATCACGCGGTAATTCGCACCTCCGGTACCTACTTCGCTTATGCCGCCACAGTTTGTTGGTGGTTTTCTGTTCGGCGCCAACAATTCTTGTAACCACCGCTTTCACCTCTGACCTTTATCCATGACTTGGCAAATAAACTCTCGTCAATCCAAACAAAAAAAAAGAAAGCGAGTGGCCAATAAGGGCCACTCTTTTCCATGAGCTCTATCCGGTAACGGACTTGTTAATCACTAGGTTTTTTCTAAGCTCTGAAACTACAGCTGGGCTTTGAGCAGAGGCTTCGTCTGGAATAGGTGGATAAAATTCTTCCACAACTTCAGTCATCTCGTCCTCATCATACTCAAACAACGCATTCCCAAACCCCTTGGCAGCCGCCGCATCCAGCGCGGCTTGGTCAATGCCCTCCTCTGCCACCTTGTTGGCTGTTTCTTTTGCCTCCGCTACCGCTTCCTGCAATGACAACCCTTCCTTGATCACCAAATCCACATAGAAAATGGGCGTCCGTCGGCTCTGCGTCGTGCTTTTGCCCCGTAGCTTCAGTTCCAGCGGCATGTAGGCCAGCAAACCGCCAGACACCGCCTGGTAATAGCTCAGTCGGGCCGCAAGTGTCCGGATGCTGTTGTAACCCGTCGTGCGGAAGATGAAGGTGCCGAGATCATTGTCGTCACCGATCTTCACGTTCAGACGGCCGTAGGGCTTGCACAGGCCACCTTTGCCGAACTCGCACAGCGTTGGCCCAGGGCACGGTAATGACTGGACACCGGATTGCGTCAGGCGCTTGCAGGCATCGCCGTTCCCGACACACATGGGCCGACCACTTTTGCGGTCGAACATGGTGTATTCAGCGCGCAGGTTGAGGTCTGCCTCGTTGAACAGCATGCGTACCGGAATGGTTCGCAGCTTGTTGTTGGGTGCGTCCTTTCTCAGCTCCTCATCCAGCGGGTGCAGTACCCAGCCATCCTTTTCCTGGATCTGGGAGGTGATGGTGAATTGATTGTCTTTCTGTGGCAGCCGAATGCCGTTCTTCTCAACGACTCGACCAATACTGATGCGCCCCAACACGGGAGGCGTGATGGCTAACCCTTTAATCATGATGATTCTCCTGAAAAAAGGCCACGGGGCACTCGTTACACCCGCGTGGCCAAGGGGACATTAGGCATGGATCAGAAACCGGCGACTGCCCGGCTTGGTGAGGGGATACTGCTCCAGCAATTCCGGCTGGTCTTTCAGTAGTTGTTTGGCGTTGAGCCCCACGGAATCCCTGCTCCGTTTCCAGCTCACGCTGCCACCCGGGAACGTGGCCTTGGAGGCCTCGCCCATGTGGCTTTGAATGCGCTGCTTCAGGTGAGATTCCGTGGACTTGAGAGTTTCCATTTCAGAGCGAATCGCCAGCAGTTCGCTGAAGGCATCGGACAGTTCCTTGCTCTCGCTGAAATCCAGGGTCTCGCCCTGGTCCTCGGGGTAGAGATGGCGCAGCGCACGTTCTGCCGACGCCGTGCCATCCACCGGGGGTGGCGTATCCGCTTCCACGTAATCCCAGAACTGGCGTTCCAGTGTGATCAACGCTTCGATTAGCTCTTCGTTTCGCTCGATTCGGAAGATCTTGAGTGACTGGCCACACAGCAACACACAGACATCCGCAGCCTGCTTGCCAGTGACGGCCAGTTGGTGCTGTACCTGGCACTGGATGTAGTCCGGCACACCATCCTTCCAGAGGCGTGCCCCGAACTCTCCAGCGGTCTTGCATTCCAGAACTTGCACTTCATCGTCGGCCACTACTGAATAATCCAGGTTGGCCAACATCCAGTGCTTGTCCGGATCAGGGTGCTGCAGCACCGCATTCACTCGCCGGACCTTACGCCCGGTCTGTCGGCTGTACTGTTCAGCCACAAGAGGCTCCAGAATGTGCCCCCAGTAGACCGGTGATTCCGGATCATCCGAGTCTGGTTTTGGCATGCCGGCATCTCGACCGGTTTTAGCCATCCAGAGCTCCAACTGAGACTGGTATGGGTTCATGCCCACCGCTGCTGCAGCATCACTGCTGCCAATGCCCTGCTTACGGACTTTCAGCCATTCGTCGCGGCTGAGGCCCTTGGTTGAAACCAGCCGCAGTGCTGGCCGTTGCTTGGGAAGGACGTTTGCGCTCATGCCCATGGTGTTTTCCTCCAGACATAAAAAAGCCCACCAGAGCACGAGGCTCCGGTGGGCTTTATGGCGGTTTTAGGTGTGTGAGACTAGCTTCAGGCCACCAGTGACATGGCCTGTTCGAGTGCGCGATTTTTGATGGAAGCGCCATTGCCGAACCAGGCGGAATCCAGCCGGTGGTCAACGGTTTTGGCGCGGCGTTGATGGTCAATGAACTCGGTAACTGCGTTCAGCAACCCATAGGCAGTGCCGTCCGACGATGCCAGTGTGGCGCCCATGCCCTCCCCTTCATACAAAGACAAAGCCTTGGCCATAGACCGTTCGTTGGTTTTGCCAACGCCGGTACTGGAGTCGTCCGTGAACACCTTCAGGAAGTAATTCCTGGCCTCGGTGGTTTTCACTTTCCGCTCGCTCAGAGTTTTCAGGCGATACATGAAATCGTCCCAGGCAGAGACAGAAATACCGAGCTGCTTCTTCACCAGGTCTGCATCGAAGGCCGTGTTGTGCTTCACCTTCACGGCATTGGCCGTGGAATCCTTCAAGGCCACAGCCAGAGTGTTGTTACACACCACCCGAATGCTAGTAAATTGAGCCGTCGTAGCCATGGTGCCGTCACAGGCTGTGGCCAACAGAACGTAGGCATTGGTTTGGTCATTGCCCTTCAGCACACCCGATTGGCCGGTGCGAGCCAACGCCCACATTTTCCGGCCGCCTTTCAGAACACCTGCTGTTTCCAGCTCAAAACCGGAAACCTCAGTGAGATCCCGATAGAACTCCAGGATTTCTTCGGGCTGAACCACCTTGAAGCGGTTACCGACGACCGACAGCGGCGCTTTGGTATCCGACCGGTAAAGCACTTTGGAATCCGGGTAGGACAGGATCTCGCCCAGCGGGCTTCCAGCATTAGTCACGTAACGAACGGGGCTTTCCTGGATCTGCCAGTCTAGACCGGCCTGTTTTGCCCAGACCTCCAGTGGTTGGTTGGATGTCAGTTCATTCCCCAGGCCATGCCAAGGGGTTTGGCCAACGTAGGCCATTTGCTCGATCAGATGGGCCATGGGGTTACTCCTTTGGGAACTTGGAAATGGGGTTATCAGTGGTCTCGTCTTCGGGCTCCGATTCTTTACTGAAGGAGTGACCGCATTCCAGGCAGCGGTAGTTATCGAGCACCTGCTCATCCAGCACATCGCCCAGGATGAAGCCAGCAGAGACACCGGTAACACCGCCCAACAAACCGCCGATCACCGCACCGCCGATGCCGCTCACCGGGCCAGCCACGGCACCAACCATCGCGCCAGTTCGAGCGCCTGCAATGGCAGACGCATAGCCGCCATAAACGCCGGCTACGGCGCCGACGACACCAGCGGCTTTCTTGCCATAGTTGTTCTTGCCAATCCGTTCGGACAGGCACTTGGGGCATTGTTCGTTCATGGGGAGATACCTCTGTGAATGGGAGGGAAGGCACCGTTGGTGCCTTGATTCACAGAGGTGATATAGGTTTGAGATTATTTCGAATAACGATGCCTGGCAGGGCCGCACCGGGGCGGATGAACTGATGATCCTGAACCTGGGACACCACTCCAGACCGCGCCCATTGTATTGCCCTGGTGGCCACATTGGTCGCAAAGCGAACATTCAGATGGTTCGATAACGCTTGGCGTTGCGGCGTGCCGGAGCGCAGCGTAGGCGCGTCCGCCAATAGCTACTGGTTATACGGAATTTGCCACCAACATCTCAGTAGCACCTTTTTGAAACCGGTAACTAACAGGCTGCAATGAGACATCAATCCCATCGGCAGATAATGCGGTCATTACCTGATCCAAATGCTTCGAGACCTCTCCGTCTAAGGATAAAACAGGAAAGACACGGACTTCGGTCGCCACTCTGCATAGCTCCCGCATTGATTTAAGGTGAGTTGCCCCATCCACATGGTCACTGTAGAGAAAAAGATAGTGGGAGCAGAGTGCCAAATCGAACTCGAAGTCGGAAAACGGTAATGATGGCAAAGACGCTGATATATACCGCCCTTGCTGACAACCGGCATCAAAGTCGGCCAGGAACCCCGACATGGCATTCATACGGACCTCGCCAAGATGCTCGACGCTACTCAGTGACCTCCAAATATACTTGTCTGCGTCCTGCCGCATCTTAGTCATGATTTCAGGGTAAACTTCATCAATACGACGACGTATTTCGTCGACTTGAAACTGGTAAACCGGATCACAGGAAACAACTTGGCACCCACGCTCTGTTGCCTCTACATTGAAGCTTGCGGGGCCATCACCGCAACCTAGGATTTTCTTGTTCAGATCATCATCCGATAGCCCAAACATCGCTTGGTATTCCTTTAGCGATCGCCCCCACGGTACTACATTAGCTAAATCCAAAATCGACTCTCCTTAGTCTGTATGACGCCAAAACAAGCGACGACCCGATAGGGGCGTCCGGTGGACGGTCGCCAGGCCGGGAATGAACTTGATCGATTTGTTAAATGTCGTCGCGCCATTCCTTATACTTACACACTCTATCGGACTCAAGCCATGGCACGTCGTGCGAAACCCAAATATGAGCCTCTGGCTTCAAACCGGGATCATCGTCCAGAGTGGCCACCCGAACAATTACGTGTGGCTGCGCAGGCCTCTCGGCGACCAAATGAGAACCACAGCGTTTGCAAAAATGGCGCGATTTGCCAGGAGATGATTCGAACGTAGAAATAGAATTTATGCCGCTGAGCC